>Ga0075560_11_pt1 | contig 247366 bp, 207 predicted proteins | sample RifGroF2_FD_68116 | JGI IMG/M metagenome (GOLD analysis project Ga0075560, IMG submission 68116) | candidate division TM6 bacterium GW2011_GWF2_28_16
CTAGAATCGTGTTGAACGAGAGCTTGAGAATTATATCTAATATTATTAGTGTTGGTTGTTGTTCTTGTATCAAGTTGAACAATAGCTTGAGAGTTATTATGTATGTCTGTTGTGTTAGTAGTAATTCTTACATCTTGAGACACAATAGCATTAGAGTTATTAGTAATTTTATTATTAAATTGAAGTATAGCACTTGAGTTCCAGCTGATTTGCTTGTCATTCCAGATCGTTGCTGCGCTTATATAACCTACATCGTCAACTATACTTATTATAGCCGAGCTATTCCAAGCTATTTCTTTGTCATGAGAGATAATAGCGTTACTGTTGTTATTAATTTTTTTATCATGAGTGATAATTGCTTGAGAGTTATATCGTATTCTCTTGTCGTGAGTAATTATAGCCTGTGAGTTATATCTAATATTATTTGTATTAGTTGTAATTCTAGAATCGTGTTGAACGAGAGCTTGAGAATTATATCTAATATTATTAGTGTTGGTTGTTGTTCTTAACAATAGCTTGAGAGTTATTAGTAATTTGTTCTTGTAGAGCTGAAACATCGTTATTAACTATAGCGTTAGAGTTCCAGCTAATTCTTTTATCTTGTTGAATAATAGCTTGAGAATTATTATGAATGTTTGTTGTGTTATTAGTTATACGAGTATCATGAGAAACGATAGCGTTACTGTTGTTAGTAATCTTTTTATTATGAGTGATAATGGCTTGAGAGTTATATCGTATTCTCTTGTCGTGAGTTATTATAGTCTGAGAATTATATTTAATATTATTAGTATTTTGAATTATAGCGTTAGAGTTGTTGTATACAATATTGCCCGAAGGTAAAATTTCGCTACCTTCAAAACCATAAGTTGTGTTACCAGTTACCCAAGAGTTACCAGGATTTTCGGCTCTTAAAATAGATTCTTGGTTCCAGCCATTAATACCTTCATTGTTTGTAATTTTTAATTTAGATCGAGTATTTTGTAAATTAATTGAAGCGCTTCTGTTCATGAAATTTAAATTATTTAGACTACTTGATGAATTATCTGCTAATAAGCTGCCATCAAGATAAACTCTAGCTCCAGATAAAATGTTTGTAGATAAATCGTAATTTTGGCCTAAAGTTGAATTGCCTAAAACTATTGAATTAGAAATAGCTTGAGGCAAAATATTTTTAGCATAATCAAAATTATAAACATCAACACTTTGATGCCCAGCGTCTGGGGTATTGCCACCGACAGCCAGGTATTGGCCATTTGGACACCAGTTTATAGATTGGACGGAAGAACCGTAATTTTGTGCAGCTATAAGAGTTAGAGCTGAACCATCAAAAGAATAAATTTGAATTTCATTATTGCTGGCCGGGCTGGTTCCTGCTGCAGATATATATTCACCATTTGGACTCCAGTTTACTGTACTAATAACAGTTCCGTAATTTTCGGAATCAACCAGATGTAAAGAAGAACCATTAAAAGAGTAAACTTGAAGTTCATCGCCGCTTGTTGGGCCTAGGCCACCAATTGCTATGTGTAGGTTATCTGGGCTCCAATTTATTGCATAAATAAACGTACCATAATCTTTTGAATCTATTAAAGATATTGCTGAGCTATCAAAAGAAAAAACTTGTAATTCGTTACCACTAGTTGGAGTTCCTCCTCCTGCAGCAAAATACTTACCATCATGGCTCCAGCTTATGGTCCACACAGAGCTACCATAATCTTGTGAATCTACAAGAGATAGAGATGAGCCATTAAAATAATAAATTTGAATTTCGTCGCCACTAACTGGAGAGCTTCCTCCTATTGCTAAATATTTGCCATTAGGGCTCCAGTTTAATGTATTAACACTGGTACCGTAATTTTGAGAAGTTATTAATTTTAATGAATTTTCACCAAAAGAATAAATTTGAATTTCGTCACCGCTGGTTGGGGTTTTGCCGCCGACAGCTAAATATTTGCCATTTGGGCTCCAGTCGACAGAATAAATGTAATCACCAAAATTTTGTGATGCTACTAGTGATAAATTTGAGCCATCAAAAGAGTAAACTTGAAGTTCGTTATTATTTGTTGGGGCGTTACCTCCGGTTGCAAGGTATTTGCCGTCATTTCGCCAGTTTACAGAATATACAGTCGTACCATAGTTAATATTAGTATACGTTGCATTAAAATCTGTAAGATAATTTTCGCCATAAGTGCTTAATGTTACTTTGTTGTCAAAATATAATGATCCTGTAGTTAGTCTAAGTCCTGTATGTGTAGTTAATAATGTGCTGTTATTAAAATTAATTTTAGAAGTATTATCTTTAAATATAATAAGATTGTTATATGTAGTACTTGGAGCAAATGAAAAATATGTATCTGGTCTAAAATTAAAACACGATTTTGAATTGATAAAACTTGGTCTTACGGAATTATAAATAAATTTAGATGTGCCGGTATAGTTGACACTATTATTTATAAAAAATTGACCGTTTCTAAATACAAAATCATTGTTTAACGAAAAACTTACGTTATCAAAAATTGCTTGGCTGCTCCAGCCTGAACATAATATTGGAGGCTTGTTTGTAGTATTTAATTTGTTTTTTAAAATTAAATTTTTATAGGTTAAACTTACATCACCATCAAGTAAAATTTGTGAATATTTACCTAATGTTAAATTGTGTCCATTGCCATTAATTGTACCACTAGAGGTTACTACAATATCGATATTGTCTGGGATTGTTAAATCGTTATTTAAGATTATAGAAAAGCCATTTAAGTTAAGTTTGCCGCTTGAAGTTATTACTGAATCACTAGATAAATGTAAGTCGCCAGATAATGTTAATGTGCTATCTCGTAAATTAATTGGGCTGTTTATAAATGCTGTTGTTGGAACAGAAGTTGCTCCATTTATTGCTCCAAATACAGCTAATTTTCCATTGTTTATAGAAATAAAATTTGCAGCTTGAGATATTATAAAACTTGAATTCCAGCTTATTTCTTTATCATGTTGAATAATAGAATTAGAATTATATTTAATTTGTTTGTCTTGAGTTACTATAGAATTAGAGTTGGCGGTAATTAGTTCTGTTGTACCATTATTGCTCAAAAGAGTATCGCCATTAAAATTACTGGCTGTTTTTATATTTGTTACTTTACCATCGTTTGTATAAATAGATCTGCCTGGCCAGCCGGCAACTGTATCTGGTACTATTGCTAATTTTGACCTTGAGCTTTCTAAAACTATACTTGAACTTGGACCATGAAATTTTAAAGTACCTGAAAATAGGGTAATTTTAAAATTTGTAAAAAAAATAAAGAGATATATTAACCATAAATTTAAAAATTTAATTTGAGGCTTCAAGTAATCTCCTTTTTTTACTAAAATCCAATTTTTATTTACATGCGCTTTTAAACTTTTGTTTAATTGCTAATATATATTTGAGCACTATATTTGATCGTATTTTTGGTAAATATTATAAGGCATTAAACAATGAATTTAGTCAATAAAATAAAAAAAATCTTTTTAGAATCTATTGTAAAAATATTTTCTCTTAATAATTTTGATTTAAACTCTGTGCAAATAGTTTTAAATCAGGATAAAAATAGACAAGATTTTGGAGATTTGAGTTGTAATATTGCTCTATTATTATCGAAAAAATTAAATAAAAACCCAAAAGATATTGCACAAGAAATTATAAAAGAATTTGTAAGTGGGAAAGCTTTTGGTGATATTAAAGATTTAGTCGAAAGTATAGAAATAGCTGGTCCGGGTTTTGTAAATATATTTTTTACAAAAGTTGCATGGCAGCAAATAGCACGAGAATTATTTTTAGAACGAGATAATTTTTTTAAATTAAATATAGAAGATAAAAAATTAAAATATTTAATAGAATTTGTAAGTGCAAATCCCACGGGGCCGTTGCATTTGGGTCATGGCAGGGGTGGTATTATTGGTGATACTTTAGTTAAAGTTTTAAATTTTTTAGGTCACGATGCTAAAAAAGAATTTTATATAAATGATGCCGGTAATCAAATTAATAAATTTGGTGAATCTTTTAAAATTAGATGCTTACAAGAGTTGGGTGATGCAAAATTAGAAATTCCAGAAGATGGATATAAAGGTGAATATTTAATAGATTTGGCAAAATTGTGTGTTAAAGAATATGGCCAAGATTTATTTAAAAAAGATAATAGTTTTTTCGAAAATTATGCCAAAAATATAATGCTAGAATTACAAAAAAAAGATTTAAAAGATTATGGTATTGTTTTTGATAATTGGTTTTCGGAACTTACTTTGCATAATTCTGGAGCTGTAGATAATGCAATTAAAAAGTTACAAGATAAAAAATTAATTTATGAGCAAGATGGCGCACTTTGGTTTAAATCTACAGAGTTTGGTGATGATAAAGACAGAGTTGTTAAAAAAAATACAGGTGAATTAACTTATATTGCAGCAGATATTGCTTATCATGAAAATAAATTTAAGCGAGGCTTTGAAAAAATTATAGATATTTTGGGCCAAGATCATCATGGTTATGTAATGCGACTTAAAGCAACTGTTCAGGCTATGGGCTATAATGCTGATAATTTAGATGTAATTTTATATCAACTTGTAAATATCAAAAATGCCGGGCAAGTAGAAAGAATGTCAAAACGAGCTGGTAAATTTACAGAACTTAAAGATGTTGTAGATACCGTTGGTTGTGATGTTGCCAGATTTTTTTATCTTAATAGAAAAGCAGAAGCACATTTGGATTTTGACTTGAGTATTGCTTTAAAAAAGACAGACGAAAATCCTGTTTTTTATATACAATATGCCTATGTAAGAACTAAAGGCGTGCTTGAAAAAGCAGGACAAGAGCCAGAATTTAAAGATTTTGTTGGCGAATTATTAAATAATAAATTATCGCAAAAAAATTTAGATATATGTTTAAATAATTTATGTAAAAATGAATTAGAAGTTGTTAAAAAATTAATCTTTTTAAATGATATTTTAATTGTTATACAGAATAGCTATCAAACACATTTATTGTCTTATTATACTATAGAATTAGCTAATTTATTTCATTCGTATTATGCAAACAATAGAATTATAGATAAAGAGAATATAGAATTAAGTAAATCAAGAATGCTTGTATTATTTCTTGTAAGAAGAGTGTTGGGGTTAAGTCTAGATTTATTAGGTTTGACTAAGCCTGAAAGAATGTAGGGAGAAAATGTGGTTACTATATTATTGATAATTTTAGGTGGCATAATAGGCACTCTAGCTAGATATTTTTTAGCTTATGGGGCTACTATTTTTACAACGTTTAATATTTTGACAGTAAATTATATAGGCTCTTTTATTATAGGCGCATGTTTTGAACTATTTATGTTTGTAAAAGTTTCTCAAGATATTGAAAAATTTATATTTATTGGGATATTGGGTGCATTTACTACTTTTAGTACATATTCACTGGAAGCTGTAAAATTATTTTTAGCAGGTGAATATCGTTCTGGTTTATGGTATATTGTAAAAGGAAATCTATTTGCTATTTTGGCAGTAGCTTTGGGGATGTTTGCAGTTAGATATTTAAGAATTTTATTGAAAAGTTAATTATGCCGTATAAAGATTTAAAAAATTTAGATTTAAAAAGTTTTTCACAAAAATATATTAGAAATTTTTCTATTATAGCTCACATAGATCATGGTAAATCAACTTTAGCAGACAGAATGTTAGAGTTTGCAGGAACTATATCAGACAGAAACAAAAACGAACAATTTTTGGATAAATTGCAAGTAGAAAAAGAACGAGGTATTACGGTAAAAGCTCAAACAGCATCGCTTTTTTATGAACATGAAGGCCAGACTTATTTATTAAATTTAATTGATACCCCGGGCCATGTAGATTTTAGTTATGAAGTTTCTAGATCTTTGTATGCTTGTCAGGGAGCTCTTTTACTTGTTGATGCTGCACAAGGCGTGCAAGCTCAAACGATGGCAAATTTTTATTTGGCATTTGATCAGGATTTAACAATTATCCCTGTTATGAACAAAATTGATATGGCTAATGCACAGCCCGAAGTTGTAGAAAATGAATTACATGTTGCCTTTGATATAGATAAAAGCGAAGTGTTACGTATTTCTGCAAAAACAGGTTTGGGTGTTAAAGAATTATTTGGTCAAGTAATAAAAAGAATTCCAGAGCCAAAAGGTGATGAAAATAAACCATTAAAATGTTTGCTGTTTGATTCTTGGTATGATGAATATAGGGGCGTTATTTGCTTGATAGAAGTTATTGATGGCAAAATAAGTAAGGGCGACAAAATAATGTCTGCTCATTCTGGACTTGAATATGAGGTTTTAGATATTGGCCTTATGTACCCAGAGCCAGTGGCAACAGGAGCATTGTTTACTGGGCAAGTAGGGTTTTTAATTTCTGGAATGAAAACTGTAAAAGAAGCTAGAATTGGTGATACTTTTTATCACACTAAATATCCTGTAGTAGCATTGCCTGGTTTTAAGCCAGCAAAATCAATGGTTTTTGCCGGTGTTTATCCTGTTGATAATTCAGACTATGAAGAATTACGAGATGCTATCGAAAAATTAACTTTAAATGATCCTAGTGTGCATGTTGAAAAAGAAAGTTCTGTTGCGTTAGGTCTTGGCTTTAGATGTGGGTTTTTGGGTTTATTGCACATGGATGTTTTTAAACAAAGATTAGAACAAGAATATGGTTTATCTATAATAGCTACATCGCCAACAGTATTATATAAAATTAAATTAACTGATGGATCTGAAGTGTCGATCGAAAAGCCTTCTGATTTTCCAGAAACTGTAAAAATAGAAGCTGTTTATGAGCCTATAATAAATGCTACAGTGATAACACCAAAAGAATATTTAGGACCAATATTACAACTTTGCCAGGAGCGTAGGGGTGAGCAAACAGATATGCGATATCTTGATGAAAATAGAATAATTTTACAATATAAAATGCCATTAAACGAAATTATTATAGATTTTTATGATAAATTAAAAACATATTCATCGGGTTATGCAAGCTTTGATTATGAAGTTGCAGGTTTTGTCGTGGCAGATTTAGTAAAAATGAATGTACTTTTAAACGGTAAGCCGGTAGATGCACTTTCTGTTATAGTTCATGAAGACAAAGCATATTATTTGGGTAGACAGTTAACTCAAAAATTAAAAGCTGTAATTCACAGGCAAATGTTCGAAGTTGCAATACAAGCAGCAATTGGAGCAAAAATTATAGCAAGAGAAACTGTAACAGCTTTGCGTAAAAACGTTATTGCAAAATGTTATGGTGGTGATATTACGCGAAAACGTAAGCTATTAGAAAAGCAAAAAGAAGGTAAAAAAAAGATGAAGCAGGTTGGTAATGTGGAGCTTCCTCAAGAAGCGTTTTTAACTATTTTAAAAACAGATGAGTGAGGTGGTTGTATGAAAAGACGTAAGGGTTTTTATTCTATTTCTGTCGTGTCAAAAATGTTTAATGTTCATCAACAGACAGTTAGAATGTACGAAAAAGAAGGCTTGATTTGCCCAAAGAGAACAGAAGGTAATACACGTTTATTTTCTGAAGAGGATGTAGATAGGCTTGAACAGGTAATAAATTTAACGCATAAAATGGGCGTTAATATTGCTGGCGTTCAAATGATATTGAAGATGCAATCTAAAATTAAAAAGATGCAAGACGAAATGAATAAGATGTTTGAAACTGCTCACGGTCAGCTTGCACAAGAAGGTGAAGACTATAAAATGCTTGTCGCTAAAGATGGACAAGAATTATTTAAACTTAAGCAAGAGTGTTTGAATAATAATAATGAAAATAAAACAAATAAAGATACAAGCGAAAAAGAACAAGATTTTAGTGACTGGGAAATTGACTACGAGCAAGATAAATAACGGGAGTTAATATGTTTTGGAATCAATTTAAAACGGTAATATTTTTGGGCGTATTAAGTGGCTTACTATTTATTATGGGTTACTGGATAGGCGGTCAAAACGGTATAATATTCGCATTTATTTTTTCTTTATTAATAAATTTTATAACATATTTTTTTTCAGACAAAATAGTTTTAAAGTTATATGGTGCTAAACTTTTAGATGAAAATAGATACAGCTATGTTTATGATATAGTTTCTGAATTGTGTGCTAATGCACGAATTCCAATGCCAAAATTATGGCTCATAGAAACTCCAATGGCAAATGCTTTTGCAACAGGCAGAAATCCTGATAATGCATCTGTTGCAGTAACTACAGGTATTTTAAATGTTTTAGACAAAGATGAATTGCGTGGAGTTTTGGCTCACGAACTTTCTCATGTTAAAAATAGAGATATTTTAATTGCTACTATTGCAGCTACTGTTGCAATGGCTGTTTCTTATTTAGCAGATATGATTAGATGGAGCTTTATTTTTGGTGGTAGTGATAGAGATTCAAAAAATAAGGGTGGAGCCCTTGGTGCAATTTTTGTTGCAATTTTAATGCCAATAGCAGCAACATTAATACAGTTAGCTATTTCTAGATCTCGTGAATATTTAGCAGACGAAACTGGTGCAAAAATTTCGCACGATCCATTGGCTCTTGCAAGCGCTCTTGAAAAGTTACAAAATGGTGCTGATAAACAAAAAATTGATCCTGCATCAAATGCTCAAGCAAGTACAGCTTCACTTTTTATTGTTTATCCATTTAATGCAAGTAGTTTATTTGCATTGTTTTCGACTCATCCTCCAATGGATGTAAGAATTGCAAGATTAAGATCTATGGCTAAATAGTTAAAGTTTTTATAAAACTTTCGTAATTTAATTTTATAAAATTATCGCATGCGAATTTATAGAATTCTTTTATCCATAAATGATGTCTAATATGTGGTATTGATGTTGTTACTGCAGTTACAGCGTTATTATTTTCAGAGGCGCTAAGCCCATTAAAAATAGTTTCGAAGTCTTGTCTGTCTATCGTTAGATCATTTTTGCCATAAAAATATAAAATAGGTGTATCTGTTATAAATTCTAGTAAATTATTAAGATTTGAATTTTCATAATCAATATTAAGGACTATTGGCGCCAAAGCGCGAAATCCTTTTTGAAATAATTTTGTATTATTTGGCCAAGAATTTTTCCAGCCACCAAATTGCGGTGATTTTAATAATTTACAATCTTGCGATAATTTTGTTACAAATTTTTTTAGCGATAACCAGCAACCATCTAAGATTATTTTATCAAAAAGTTTTTTTGTGTGTAGAGCTTGAGCTTGTAAAAATATTAAAGCTGAATAGCAAATGCCTAAACCTGTAACACAAGTGTATTTTTTATTGTTATTATATTTAAAATATTCAACAACAGCTGTAACATCTAAATCTTCCATGCTGGCCATTCTTGTAATATCTGTATCAACACCAAATGATTTATTTATAATTTTTTTTATTTTTGTTAATGGATTATACCAAACAGAATTGTCTTTTTGGTTAATTCCATGACCTCTGTAATCAAATAAAACTATGTCATAATTGGGGAACATATCTACAAATGGCGCCATTAGCTCTTTTGCATTTGTAAAGCCTGCGCCAACTATAATTAAGTTATCAGAATTTCTATCAAAATATAAACAATGAATTTCTATATCATCTTGAGTTGTTATAATTATTTCTTGTCCTGAATAGTGACTTACTAAAGTTTTATGTACTTTTTGTATATTATTTTTTAAAAAATCACGATTAAAAAGTAGAGAGTCGTTTAAGTTTTTGTTATTTTCTTTTGCTTGCAAAAATATTTCTTCTGGGAGTGCAAATGGTTCTCGATTTTTGCCAGGGTAAATGCCTAGAGCATCTTTATATTCTTGTCCATATGTTTTATAATATGGTTCACTATATTGGCCAAAATCGTATCTAAATTCAGTATCACGTAATTGGGCTTTTGCTGCGGTAAATATAAGTGTTATTACTAATAAAATTTTTTTTGTGTTCATAGGTAAACCTTATTTGGTATTTTTATTGGACCATTTTAATCTATTAAGTTAAAATTGATAAAAATTAACATATATTATGATATTTAAAAAGATATGCTATGAAAAATTATAAAGATATTTTTAAAGATAAAAGCTGGTTAACAATATCTAATATTTTAACTATTGCTAGAATTAGTTTAACACCATTTATTGTTTTATATATTTATAAACAAGAATGGGCTAGCGCTTTTATTTTGATAGCAATATCAGGTATTACAGATCTATTTGATGGGCAATTAGCAAGAGCTTTAAAACAAGAAACTTTTTTGGGTAAATTATTAGATCCTATAGCTGATAAATTATTATTAATATCTATATTTGCATCACTTGCTTTTATAGATTCACCTTCTTTTTTGATACCAAGATGGTTTGTATATTTTATTTTATTTAAAGAAATATTTATTCTTTTAGGTGCATTTTTTTTAATAAATAAAAAAGCAAAATTTAAAATAGAACCTACAATATGGGGAAAAACAAATACTGTTTTGCAATTATTATTTATTTGTTGGCTTTTTATATGTAATTTTTTTGGTTGGGAGCCAGCAAAAACTTATTATGTTTTGTTAGTTGCTTTGGTTATATTTTCTTTAATTGTTTTTATACAATATTTAAAAATAGGCTTAAATTATTTATTAAATAAAAATAATTTGTCTTAGTTTACAATTTTGATATGGTTATCAATAATAATTTTGTTTAATAATTGGCGTTTGGTTAGTGAGTAGTATTGTAGTCTTGATTTTTTCAAGAGGTGTTATATGAAAAAGATGTTAGCATTTGTAGTTTCTATGGCTTTTTGTTCTGGTTTAATGGCTGAACAAGCAGAATTAACTTTTGCACAAAAAGCAAAAAATTTGTGGAATAATGCTATTGCAAAAGTAACTTCAATTAATAAACAGCAATTAAAAAAGGCTGGTTATGTAGTAGCCGGAACTGCAGCTGTTGTTGGTGCTGGATTTGGAGCTAAATATGCTTATAGTAAATATCAAGCAAAAAAGGCTGCAAACAAAACTGAATAATACAGTTAAAAATATTAAATCTAAAAAAATATAGCTTATTTATATTTTTTAGATAAATTAGTTAAAAAAAGGGACGAGTGAATGTTTTAATTCTCGTCCCTTTTTTGTGTAAATTTTTTTTAAAGGATTTTTTAATGAGTTTTCGTTTTTTTAGTACAAGATTTTTACAGTACATAATGGTTCTATTTGTTTTTAGTTCATATTGTTTAGCTCAAGAAAATTTGGATAATATTACTCTTAATTTGAGTAATTCGAATTTAAATGAGGCTCCATTAAATAAAGAATCAAAAGTTTTTAATTTATTTAATACATTGAGAAGTGACTTGCAGGTAGAAAAAACTAAAATAGAGCTTTTTGAAAATTATTTTACGCAATTAAATGACTTATTAAAAGACGAAGTTATTCCTAAAATTGAAAAATTAGAAAAATTAAATAGTTTAGTTGGTAATTTAGAAGCTTTATTAAACGATGATTATTTTTTTTCTGGCTTAACAATTGATTTAAAAGAAAAAATTAATTTGTTATCTAGGCTTTTAGTTATATTTATAAAGGCAGAAAATTTAGATTGGGAAACTATAGAAAAAGATTATACATCTATTTCTGGTGCGTTAGATGCAATAACTAAATATTTAGAAGCAAACGAAAAAAAGCTTATAGAAAAAGATCAAGGTTTAGAAGCTGTTGATAACCAAGAAGTTCAAACTAAAGGCATAGATATTCTTGTTAATAATCAAATACAAAAACAAGTACATATAAATAAAGAGGGTGTGCTTGTTGCACCACAAATAGTTACCGAAGGTAAAACACATTATAAAAAAGTAGGCAATAATCTTTTTGATGCAACTATAAAAACGCTTGGAGATTTTCGTAATGGAGGGCTTGTATTTGCCTTTGCAAAAAATTTATTAGAACATCACAAAAAGAGCAACAAAAATGAAGTTAAAGTTTAATTTGTTAAAGTATATTTTTGTAAATTTATTTTTATTTAATTTATTAAATAGTTGTTTTTGTGCAAATAGTATTCCAAGTAATTTTATTATAGAAAAAGATAATACAAAAGTTTCTAGAAATAAAAATGCAATAAAAGAAACTATTGGTAGCAATATAAAATCTGGATTGGATAATATTGCAGATTTAAATAAAACTATTGCCAAAATACAAATAAAGGCTACTAAAATTCAAAAGCAATTAATTAATAATGTAGAAGATTTAGTAGATGCTGCTGGTAATTTTAAAAAAGCTAAAACTGGTGATTTAAATAAAAGTTTAAATTTAATTAAAGATATAAATAGTAAATTAAATGAGCAATTAAAAGTTGTTAAAAATATTAAGAGTGATTTAGATAAAGATAATTGTTTAAAAGAATTGGGTCACAAATGAAAAATTATTTAAAATATATTTATATATTATTGTTGGGTTTTAATACTTGTTTTGGAGATAATTTAAAAGATTTAAGTGTAAATTTTAAAAATAATATATTTAATTTATCGCAGGCTATTTCCAGTGATTTGAATCAAGATAAACAAAATTTAAATAAATTGCTTTTGGATATAGAGAATTTTTTTAAAGAATTTGAACTATTTAAAAATAATTTAAGTGAGTTAGAGCTTAAAGAAATTAATCAAAAAATTATTTTATTAAATGAAAAATTAAAAGAAATTAACACTTTAGATTTTGTAAAAAATAATGAAAATATAGAGCAAAATATTACAGAACAAATTACAAGATTAGAATTGTTAGATTTAAAATTAGCAGATTCTCAGGTTGGTGGAATTCAGCAAGTTGATGCTGAAAAAATAGATGCAGTAAAAACAGGGTTTTATCAAAAAACTGTTAAATATATTAAAGATCACAAAAAAGTTTCTGCATTATTTTTGGCAGTAATAGTCTCTGGTTTTTATCTTGTAAATAGATTTAGTAAACCAGAAGAAGTAAGAAATAGTGAAAATAATTCAAATGATTTTAATCCAGGAAATCCAGGCAATGATGAAGCTATACAAGATGAGCGAGTGCAAAATTTAAATCCTGTTATTCCTGAACAACCAAAAGATAATGTGCTTAATAATGATCAGGTGCCAACTGAGCAATCAAAAGATAATGTACAAAATGCTTTGCTTGATGCTGTTCCAGTTGTAAATGAGCCATTAGAAAACAATTTTCAAGAATCTGAAATTATGCCAGATGGCGATCCAGAAGAAAGAGTAGATAGTATACAAGTACCACAGGAATTTGAACAAGCTTTTACGAACGCTCAAGAACAACAACCCGAAAATAGAGATGAGCGAAAATATAGTAAATATTCTGGCAGAGAACTTGTTCGTTCGCCTCTAGCTGAAGAAATTTATAAACGAGAACTTGTTTCCCCAAAGAATGTAAGAGAAACTGTAGGCAATTTATTTGGTCCTGGTCTTGTTAAATAATGAAAAAAATATTTATAGTTGCTGGTGAATTATCTGGCGATCAAACTGCTGCCTGGTACTTAAAAAAAAGATCTAAAATTGAAAAGCTAGAAGTGCATGCTGTTGGTGGTGATAATTTATATAAAGCAGGCGCTAATATTTATGATAGTTACAAAAAACTAAATATTGTTGGTGTTGTAGAAGTTTTGAGTAAATTAAAATTTATTTTTGGTTATTTAAAAAAGCTTACAGATTATATTACACAAAATAATTTTGATGAAGTAGTTTTGGTTGATTTTCCAGGCTTTAATTTAATATTGGCTAAAAGATTAAAACAAAAAAATAATAAAATAAAAATTATTTATTTGGCTCCACCACAATTGTGGGCTTGGGGAGCATGGCGTGTAAAAAAACTAAAAAAATATTGTGATAATTTAGTTGTTTTGTATCCATTTGAGGTCGCTTGGTACAAAAAACATGGGCTAAATGTAGAATATTTGGGTACCCCATTATGTGATAAATTGCATGATTATATAGATTTAGATTTGCCAGTAAAAAAACAAATTACAGTTCTACCAGGATCAAGAAAACAAGAAATAAAAAAATTGTTACCATTACTTGCGAGTGTTATTAAAAGAATAAAATTTTTAGATTCTTCTATAAAAATAATATTGCCATTGGCAGAATCTTTGGATAAAAAATTTGTAGAAGATGAACTTAGAAAAAATGGATTACTAAATAATTTTGGTGATAATATAAAAATTATTACAGACGAACAAGAAAAAATAAAAGAGTTAAAACAATCTTTTATGGCTATTACCAAACCTGGGACAGTGACTCTTGAGTTGGCATTGTTAAATGTGCCGGCAATTATTTTTTATAAAACTTCTTGGATAACATATTTTTTGGCAAAGTTGGTTGTTAATATAAAAGTTATGGGTTTGCCAAATTTATTTTTAAATAAAATAATATATAAAGAATTTATACAGGGTAATTGCACTGTTGATAACATATTTAAAGAAATTAAAAATATTTATGATGGATATTTACAAAATTCTGGATATTATTTAAATATTAAAAAAAATTTAAAAGAAGTACGTGATAATTTAATAAAACAATAAAGGAAAAGCTATGGCAAGTTACAACCGTGTAATAATGATAGGTAATTTAACAAGAGATCCTGAATATAAACAATTAACATCAGGACAAGCTGTTTGTAGATTGGCTTTGGCTTCTAATAGACAGTTTAAAAACAAACAAACAGGATCGATGATTCAAGAAGTTTGCTATATAGATATTGATGTTTGGGGTCCACAAGCAGAAAGCTCTAATCAATATTTAAAAAAAGGTAGCTCTGTATTAATAGAGGGTAGATTAAAATTAGACTCTTGGACAGATAATGATGGCCAAAAAAGAAGCAAACATGGCATTGTAGCAGACAGAGTAACATTTTTGGGTGCAGTACAAGGCTCTACTGTTTCTACAGAAGAAGTTATGGCTACAGCAAATAAATTAGAAGAAATAGCAGAAAGAAATACCAAATCTAGTGCTCCTAAAACAAGAAAAACTAAAAGTGCACAAGATGAAGAATTGCCTTCTTCTGGCGAAGTAGAATTCAAAGATGAAGGTCCGTTTGAAGACGATTTGCCATTTTAAGTATTTTTATTCTATTTGTAAAGTTTATTTTTAAAGTTATATAAATTAAGTTTTTATATATGGGTATTTATTTGTTTTTGTCTAGACAGTAAAGACAATTTTGTTATAGTATATGTACCCGTTTATTAGCAAAATTAGTAATTTTAAAAGATCTTTTAATAAATAAGGCGGATTTTAGACATGGAAGATATTAAGACATTTGAACAATATGCAATTTTTCAAACCGGTGGCAAACAATATCAAGCTATACCTGGTAAAACTCTTGGCGTAGAAAAGTTAGAAGGCAATGATGGCGATAAAATTGAATTTACCGAAGTTTTGTTTCGCAAAACAGGTGAAGATAAATTCGAAATAGGCCAACCTTATGTAAAAGGTGCAAAGCTTGTAGCATCTATTGTAAAACAAACAAAAGGTGAAAAAGTTATTGTATTTAGACATAAAAGACGTCATAAACAAAGAACTAAAAAAGGTCACAGACAGCCAATAACTGTTATTAGAATTGAATCTATTTAGTTTTTAATAAATTATAAAAAAAGAGCTTGTCAAAAACGCAAGCTCTTTTTTTTGTTTTTAATTTAATATCAAATTATTCTTTATCTTTTTCTTTTGCTAAATTCGCTAATTTATCGTTATTTCCTGCAATTAATAACTTATCTCCAGCTTGAATTACATAATCTGGTTCTAGTAAATTTATTTCTTCATCTATATTTACGCCAATGCACGAAACTTGATGAGATTTTTTTAAGTTTAAGTTTGATATGGTTTTACCAACAAAATTTTTTGGTGCAATAATTTCTGTAAGTGCAAATTTTTCTGTAACTTGAAAAAATTCTATTAAAGAAAAACTTAAATTATTGGCAAGTTTAATTCCCAAATCTTGTTCAGGAAACACTACTCTGTCAGCTCCAACAAGCATTAATATACTTTCATGTATACTGCTAACAGCTCTAGCAATAACATTTTTTACATGTAATTGTTTTTTTAATAATGCAGTAATTAAAATAGATTGTGCAAAATCTTCACCCATTGCTACAACTACAATATCCATGTCTTCTATGCCAAGAGTGAGAAGAGAATCTTCGCTTGTAACACGTAAACATACAGCTTGCGTTACTTTATCTCTTATTGCAGCAATTATTGATTCATTACTGTCTATAGCCATTACTTCCATGCCTTGATCAGCAAGGGATGTGGCTAATTGATATCCAAATCTGCCCAACCCAATAACAGTACATTTCATAAATAGTCCCTTTTATTTTAGCAACCAAAAGCTTGCTATTAAAATTATTGTAAATAATATTACAAGTTTATTAAAATGTTGGTCAATAAAATCTTTAATTTGAGGTCCCCATATGCGTATTGTGCCTGCTACCAAAAAAAATCTAGCACCTCTAGATATAAAAGAAAACACAATAAATGGTGTTAGTGCTAAACCACAAAAACCGGCTGATAATGTTACAGCTTTATATGGTAATGGTGTAAACCCTGCAATTAATACTGCCCAGTTTTGATATAACTTATATTTTAATATAGCCGCATTAAAGGCAGCTTCGCTTATAATCCATTTTACTAAATTTATGCCAACAGTTTGCCACATTAATTTGCCAATAATATAACCAGCAATTCCCCCAGCAACAGAAGCTACTGTCGCAATAAGAGCATAATATAAAGATTTTTTATTATTCTGAACACAATATAGTATCAATAACGGATCTACTGGTATAAAAAATATTGCTTCTATAAAAAATAGTGCCGCAAGCCAAAGTGTAGCATGCTTAGAATATACTTTGGCACCCATCCAGTCATAAATTTTTCTTAAAATATTCATAAATTTTTATTTATTATTTATTTAAAATATTATTAAGATAATTTTCGATTTGATCTATAGAAATTCGTTCTTGTTTTAAACTATCTCTATCTCTAATTGTTACTTGATTATCATTTAAACTGTCAAAATCATAAGTGATACAGACTGGTGTACCAATTTCATCTTGTCTCCTGTATCGTTTACCAATAGAGCCAGATTCATCATGTTGTACTTTAAAGTTTTTTTGTTTTAAATTTTCATAAATCTTTATACTATTTTCAGAAAGATTTTTACTTAATGGTAATATTGCAGCTGTAACAGGTGCAATGCTTGGATGTAAGCGTAGGCTTACTCGAGTTTCGCCTTCAACTGTATCTTGTGTATAAGCATCAAATAATATAGTCAAAAATAATCTATCTACACCAACAGAGCATTCAACTACATGTGGCATATATGATTCTTTTGTTTCATCATCAAAAACAGATAAATCTTTGCCCGAAAATTTCGAGTGTTGGCTTAGGTCAAAATTGCCTCTATATGCTATACCTTCTAGCTCTTTCCAACCAAAAGGGAAGTTATATTCAACATCAGTGCAATTTTTGGAATAGTGAGCAAGCTCATCTTTTTCGTGGACTCTCGTGCGTATTTTTGACATATCAAGGCCAATTTTTTTATAAAAATTTAAGCGCTTTTCTACCCAAGTTTCAAAAAAATTGTTGGCATCTTTTTCTTGGCAAAAAAATTCCATTTCCATTTGTTCAAATTCACGCATTCTAAATAAAAATTGTTTTGGTGTGATTTCGTTTCTAAAAGCTTTACCTATTTGGGCTATACCAAATGGAATTTTAACTTTTGTAGAGCTCATTACATTTTTAAAATTGATAAAAATAGATTGTGCTGTTTCTGGTCTTAAATATGCAATGTTTGCATTGTCGCTTACTGCGCCTAAATTAGTTTCGAACATTAATTTAAATTGGCGAATATCAGTCCATTTTTTTATGCCACACGAAGGGCATGGTTTTTCTAAGTTAATATCATCAGCTCTAAAACGTTTTTTGCAATTTTGGCAATCTACTAATGGATCACTAAAATTATCGGCGTGACCAGATGCCTGCCAAACTGCTTGTGCACCCAAAATAGCGCCATCCATAAAAACAACATCTTGTTCGCCAGTATTTAATGCTTTTGTCCAGGCATTTTTTATATTTTGTTTTAATTGTGTACCCAATGGGCCAAAATCGTAAACGCCATTTAATCCTGAGTAAATTTCTGCACTTTGGTAAACAAAGCCCCTGCGTTTACATAATGATACTATTTGTTCTAATGTTACGTTATTTAAATTAGCATCTGACGACATTTTATTCCCTTTGGGTTTAAATAAAAAAAATGCTATAAAACTAAACTTTGGTTATTATAGCAAAACTTAAGCGATTGTGCTAAGCGTTATTTTGGGTATAATTTTATAACTATGAATGAATTAATATTACTTTTACAGATATTTTTAATAATAGCTTTTACTTTTATTGCATTAAAAATTAGCAAAAATGCATTAATTATGCTTATAAGTTTACAGGCTGTAATTGCCAATTTGTTTGTGCTTAAGCAAATAAACTTGTTTGGCTTAAATGCCACGTGTGCAGATGCATTTGTTATAGGCAGTGTTTTGGGCATAAATTTGCTACAAGAATATTATGGCAAAGAGATTGCAGATAAAACTGTGATAATTAGCTTTTTTGCCATGTTATTTTATATGGTAGTATCTTTTGTGCACATGTTATATATCCCAAATACATTTGACTGGGCTAATAATTATTTTAGTGAATTACTAAAATTTGCACCAAGAATATCGATAGCCTCTTTTGCATCGTATTTAATATCTGTAAAATTTAATAATTTTATATATAAATTTTTAGAAAATAAATTAAATAATAAATATTTTTTGTTTAGAAATTTAGCTTCTATAATTTTATCGCAAGCTTTAGATACTATTATATTTAGTTTTTTAGGCTTGTATGGTTTAGTGGGCAATATATTACAGGTTATGCTTGTTGGGTTTAGTTTAAAATTAATAGTAATTTTTATTTCTACGCCATTATTAAGTTTTGTAAAAAATATTTTAAAATTAAATTTAAATAATAATAATTAAAAAGAATAAAATAATGTTAGAAAATATAATTAATAATAAAAATATTATAAATAATAATTTAAATAATTTTTTTAAATTCGAAATTATTTATAAATCCAAAAAATCTAGAGCTCGTGTTGGGCGAATTTATACGCCACACGGAATAATTGATACTCCCTGCTTTGTGGGTGTTGGAACAAATGGAACTATAAAGGCTTTAGATAATAAAAGTTTAGATGAACTAGGTTTGCAATTAATGTTTGCAAATACTTATCATTTAATTTTACAGCCAGGTTCTAAGTTAATTCAAAATGCTGGTGGAATACACAAATTTATTAATCGCAAAAATCCAATAATTACAGATTCTGGAGGCTTTCAGGTTTTTAGCCTTGCATACGGTGGAGTTGCTCAAGAGCTTAAAAGTAAGGGACAAAAAAAACATGATAGTTCTGTATTAAAAATTAACGAAGAGGGTGTTTTATTTAGATCTTATCGTGATGGCGCTAAAATTTTATTAACACCAGAAACTTCAATTCAGGCTCAAAAAGAAATTGGTGCAGATATTATTGTTAGCTTTGATGAGCTTTTGCCATATAATACAGATCAAAAACAATTATTAAAATCTCTTGATCGTACTCATAGATGGGAGACAAGATCTTTAATTGAGCATAAAAAAAATATTAATAATCAGGCTTTATACGCGGTACTTCATGGTGGTATAGATAAAGATTTGCGCAAAAAAAGCGTTGAAACTTTATCTAAATTAGATTTTGATGGTTTTGCAATTGGTGGTAGCGTTGGCAAAAATAGAACAGAAATGTTTGAAATGCTTAATTTTTTAATGCCATATGTTCCAGAAGATAAACCTAATCATTTGTTGGGAATAGGCGATTTAGAATCTATATCAGGTATTATTCCATTGGGCATAGATACGTTTGATAGTTCTCATCCAACAAGGGCAGCGCGTCATGGGCTTTTGTTTACCAAAAATGGTTTATTACGTGTTTTTAAATCAGGTAATGCAAATAATTTTGGCCCAATAGAAGCTGGTTGTAACTGTCCAGCTTGCAAAAATTATTCTTTGGCGTATATTTATCACCTCTTTAAGTCGCATGAGCTTGCAGGTTTAACGCTTGCAACAATGCATAATATTTATTTTATGATCGAGTTAATGAAGAGTTACAGAGAAAAAATTTTAAATGGTGAAATTTAATTTTACAAAAAAAATAATATCTTTTTTTTTCTTTATAAATATTTTTATTTTACTTAGTGCAGGAAGCGAACTTAAAGAAGAGTTTGTTGAAGAGCTGACTTTTGATCAATATGTGAATAATATTTTATCTGAAAATAAATTAAATAGTTTTGATGGTGTTAATAAATATATATGTCCAGAAGATAAGAGTATTAATAATTTTAATAGTTTAGATTGTGAATCCTTATTTTTCAAATTATTACATGTTTTTTGGTATAGATTGTTTGATTTTATAAATGTAGAAGAAAAATGGTTGTACAACGAAAAATTTTTAAATTTTAATCCATATTATAATTCAGAAGATCAAATTGAAGTAGATTTGCATGATATTTTTTTAATATCAAAATTTATAAATGTTTCAAGTTATGGCCTTAGGTCTAATAATATACAAATATTAATTGATTGTTTGTCTAAAACTAATTTGCATTATGCGTGTAAAGTTGACGATGATTCCATAAAGCAAAGAGCTGTAATTGGTGATCTACATGGTAACATTCAAGATTTTTTTAAAATAATAAAAAAATTAATTGAAAATGATTTTTTGGATAATAATTTAAAATTAAATAAAAAAAAATTAATTTTTTTAGGTGATTTTATTGGTAGGGGTAATAATAGTTTAGAAGTGTTGCTTTTAATAATCATTTTAAAATTATTAAATTTTGAAGATGTAATAATTTTAAAAGGCAATCACGAAGCTTTAGATATGAATATTTGTGATGGTTTTTTAAAAGAACTTTCTTGTAAAATTGTAAAAGATAAAAATGGAAAAAGTCTTATAAATATATATAGATATATTTTAGGTATTTTTAATTATTTACCAGAAGCTGTTTATTTAAAGATAGCAGACAAAGTTATACAGTTAAATCATGGTGGTTTTAATTTTGAATATAATCCTAAATATTTAATAAATGGCCCGAAAATATTTCAGCATATTAATTTTAGTACTAATTATTCCCCAAATCTATGGCATGATATTCTGTATAGTTTAAACAGGGCGGTTAGCTTGACGGTTAGGGGTGATTCATTGGCGCGATCTTCTATTGATGTTTTATCTAAAATGCAAAAATTTGGAGTAGATTATATCATTAAGGGACATCAACATGAAATTGATACAGGCGAGGTTGATTGTGAATGGGATTTTAAACCTTTGTATCAAATTGATTCTATAATAGAAAAAAAATATAAAAAACGTGAACAAAATTATAAAATAGATGGCAATGGTGGTAATCTTGGTTTTTGTGATATTGGCAATATTGGTGAATACAAAAAATCTATATTTGTTTTAATAAGTGCTGCAATTTTAAGTGGAATATATTTAGATCAACCTTGCAGAGAAATTGATTATGCACCGTCGTATCTTAATATAGATGTTGATCAAGAGAATAAATTAAATTTTACTGTTATTGAATGTAATTAATTATGAGATTTTTATGTATTTAGGAAAAAAAATATATTTGTTATTTTTAGTTTGTTTTATTAATTGTAAACTTTTATCAATGTATTATCAAACTGAGGGTACGCAAGAACAAGATTTATCAGCCTTTGGTTATAGCTCTTTGAAAGACTTTGATGATAAATTTTTAGCTCAATTTAATAATGAAGTAGATTTAAAAGTTTTGAACAAAATATTTGAATCTATTAGTAAAATATACGACCAGGATTTTAATATAAGTGAGTGGATTGGGAATAATTGTGTTCCACAAATAATAGATAAAAATTTTTCATATGCCCAAAAAATTGAATTTAATGGTTCTGGTAATAAAGTTATTTATTGTATTGGAGATACGCATGCTGATTATTTGGCTTTAAAGAAAATTATACAAGATATTATAAAAGATGATTTAAAATTAAAACCAGAAGAAACAATAATTTTTTTGGGTGATTTCACAGATAGAGGTTTTGAAAATTTAAAAACTATAGCTTTAATATTTTTATTAAAAATTATAAATCCAAATAATGTTTATATATTAAAGGGTAATCATGAAACATATCCTTATAAAACAGAAGGCAATATAAGTGCGGAATTGAAGGCTTTGTTTATAAAACAACAAATTCGAGAAGATTTGCTGAATAATATTTTTGATAAATTTAATTTATTACCAACAATTCTTTATGTTTCTTATTATAGTTTTATTGCAAGATTTAACCATGGTGGGTGTGGAGGAGAGTTTGATCCTAAATTTTTGCTAGATGCAGAATATTTTAGTGTTTTGCAGGATATTTCACAACTTAATTTAGAAGGATTATTGTGGGGTGATATTTCTGCAAATGCTAAATACCCAAGTGAACCCAGCCCTAGAGGCGGTGATGTTAAATTGCATTCAATTAAATATTCATTTGAAGAAATGAAAAAACAAAATGTAAATTTATGGGCTAGAGGGCATCAGCATTCTCAACCTGCTGATGAATGGGCTATGGCAGAAAAATTGAAATATAAAAAAAAGTTTTCAGATGGTATTTTAGATTGGATAGACTATTGTAATGTTGTAAATGATGTTGAACAGTCAGTTTGCGATGGGGCATGGATTTTTAAAAATGAAGATAAATCTATGGATATTGCTACGGTTATATCTTCTGGAGATAAATATTATCCAACATATTTAAAAATTAGACTTGCAGAGGATTGGTTTTATCCAGAAATAATCTCGTGCAAATAAAAATTTTTAAATATTAAAACCCAATAAGCTGGCATTCTGCAACAGGCTTAATACCATAAGTTTTAAACATAAGTTCTTGTATTTTTTGAGAAAGATTTATTACATCTTGGCTTGTAGCAGTATCGTTTGTAACTATCATGTTAGCATGTTTAAACGAAACTTGTGCTCCACCAATTTTTAAATTGCCTTTAATGCCTAATTTATCTAAATAATAAGCGACAAAGATCATTTTTTTGCCATCTATTTTCAGAGTTACTTCATGATCATGAAAATTTCTAAAAAAACTACCACAAGTATTTTTTGTAGGATATTGTCTTTGGCGATATCTTATAATTTCGTCACGACGACCTTTAGCATATGCAGCCTCTAGATTATCGCATTTTTTTAATTCAAAAGTTGCGCTAACTAAAAAATAATTCTTGTCTTGTAATTTAGATTGATCATATCCAAAATTAAACCAGTTTTTATCAACGTTTAAGATCTCACCAGTTTTTGAGTTAATAACTTTTGCGCTTATTAAATAATCACTTAAATATTTTTCAAAATAGTGAATATTTATATAAACAGCGCCTCCAATAGATCCGGGAATATTACTAAAATCTTCAAGTCCTAATAAATTATTATCAAGAGAATAATTTATTAAATCTTGTATTTCTACACCGGCACCTGCTGTTATTAAACTATTATCATTTAAAATAATAGTATTAATTTTTGGGTTTATCGTTAAACCTGTAAAACCATTATCACTTATTAATAAATTAGCCCCATCGCCTAAAACAAATATTTCTAAATTATTTTTATTGGCAAAATCTACAGATTGAGTAAATTCTTGCTCTGTTGTTGGTTGGCAAAAGTATTTTGTATTGCCACCGGTTTTGAACCAATTTTTATCTTTTAAACTAATATTTTTCTCTATTATCATAATATTTCTCTTGTTTATTTTGTCATCCCGGGCGAAGACCTGGGATCCATGCATAAGCATAATATTTTTTACAAAAAATAGTAGCTTTATAAAATAAGTAACTTAAAGCTATTATTTAACTTCTTTTCATTTTAATTGACAATTAGAAAAGTTAATTGTTAATTTAGAGTTGAAAAAATGGATTAATAGAATTTTAAAAAGGGGTGGGCTATGGAAAAACGTTTTATAAATCTATTATATTTTTTACTAATTAATATAAATTTTTTGAATGTAAATTGTGCAGTACGTACACGTGCTATAAATACTTTAAAAACGGCAGAAGTTTGTAAAAATAGATTTGCGCCGCATCTTTTTTTAGAATTTACAGATACTTTATACTTTGAAAAAAATATATATCCAGAAAAAAATCAATTAGAATTGGTTTTTCCTGCTATGGATTTAAATAATTTTAAAGAAAAAAATATTGTTAAAGAAATTAAATCTATAGGGGATATTATAAAAAGTGTAGAGCTTTCGTATTCAAGTATTCCTAGCCCAAGAGTTATTTTAACTATAATATTTTCTGTAACTGATATTTTAATTCGTTGGAGTAAATTAGAAGATCCTTCAAGATTGGTAATAGATTTTTTTAGAAAAAATGAATTAGAAAAATTACAAAACAGGGGTAAGGGAATTTTACAGGCACAAAATTTTGAACAAAAAAATAATAAAGATTTTCGTATTTTAGTTGATGCTGGCCATGGGGGGTCTGATTTTGGGGCCCAGGGTTTTTTTTTATTAAAAGAGAAAGATTTAACGTTAGATATTGCTCGAAGAGTTCATAATGAGTTAAAAAAAAACGGGTTTAATGTCTATTTAACAAGAAATGATGATCAAACTTTAACATTAAAAGAACGTAATGAGCTTGCAGGGCAATTAAATGCCGATCTTTTTGTTTCTATACATGTTAATGCAGTTCCAAGTGTATCAGATGCTTCTGGCTTGGAGTCTTATTTTTTAAATCCACAAGATTTACTTGCAAAAAAAAGAAGGGGCGGTTTTTTATTTATTTTTGAACCAAAAGATAAAAAACTTGCAAAATTTGCCAATGAAGCTTTAAAAAATAATATTGATTTATCAGAAAAGCTTGCAAGTAATATTCATATGGGGATGATAAATTTTTTAAATGATAAAAAAGTAAGCAATGTAATTGATAAAGGTGTTAAAAAAAATGATTTTAGACTTTTATTGCGCAGTGAAGTTCCTGCGACATTAATAGAAGTTGGTTTTGTAACAAATAAAAAAGAAGCAAAAAGACTTTCCAGCCCTGTGTATAGACAAATGTTAGCAATTGGTATTTTTAATGGTATAGAAAAATATATAAAAGATAGGAGTTAAAAATGTTTGTATTTTTATTTGCACCAATCGGTTTACCTGGTATTGGTGCTAGTAAGGCAATTTCTGGTGTATCTGGAATAATTGGTGTTTTGGTAAAACATTTGGATTATTTTTTAACTTTTTTAGTTATATTTTTACTTATTGGTCTTGTTACTAAAGTTTATAAAAATTGGTATAAAAACAGACTCAAGAAAATTAATATTTTACTTTATAAATTATATTCTGAAATTTTGTTATCTAATAAGTATGAAAAAGAAACTATTGATTTAATTTTAATAGGAACAAAAAAATGGTTTTTTGTTTATAAAGTTGGAAAAATAGGTACGCAAGAAATTGTAGATGCTTTAAATTCTATTAAATCTGGTAAGCTAAATGTAGATATTGCTTTACTTTTGGTAACAAACTGGATAAATATGTTAAATCATTTGATAGCAAATTTATAATTTATAATTAATATAATTATTATTGTTAATTTATAATTATAAATATTTATACAAATATTTTTGAAAGTTATCTGCAATGGCAAACAGCATAGGGATTTTGGGGTTTGGAGTTGTTGGAAAATCTGTTTTTAAATTTTTATCTAGTAAAGATAGTGATTTAAAAATAAATATTTTTGATGAAAGAGATCTAAATTCTCAGGAACTAGAAGAGATAAACTCTGTTCATGCTCAAGTATTTGATAATAATTCTATAAAAAGTTTTATAAATAATAGTCAAAATTTTTTTGTTAGTCCTGGGTTTAAACTAAAAAATTTGCCACAAGATATAGCACAAGATAAATTATTGTGTGAACTTGATTTATTTTCAAAATATTTTAAAAAAAATTCTGTGGCGGTTACTGGCAGCTTAGGAAAAACTACTATTACTTCTTTTTTGGCAAATTTTGCAAATCAAATTCCAGACTTAAATAATAATTTTAAAAAAACTAGCGCTGGTGGCAATATTGGTCTTGCCATGCTCGAACTTATAGAAGCACAAAATAATATAGATCTTGCATTTATAGAGCTTTCTAGCTTTCAATTAAAATTAAATAAATTTTATGCTCCAGATATTGCAATATTTAATAATTTTTATTGTAATCATTTAGATTGGCATATAAATTTACAAGATTATTTTGAATCTAAATGTAAAATTTTTGAGTATCAAAAAGAGGGGCAGTATTTTATTTTTAATAGTGATTTATTTAATGAATTACCAGAAGATCTTAATGCGATATTTGTAAAAAAATTATTAAATTTAAAATCACAAATTTGCTGTATATCAAAAGATTTTGATAATACTTTGAATAAATTAAGTAATATTGGGCTTAAAAATTTTAATATATTTTCGATAGAGAGATCCCCGGTCGCAGCCGGTGATGACAAGGGCTGCGCTGGGGTAAATAATAATTTAATATTTAATAAAATTATTAATAATAAATTAATAGAACAAGAAATTATTTTTGAATTAGCATATTTGCCAAATGTTAGTTTTGAAAAAAATTGGCGTGTAATTTTGGCGACTTTATATTTATTAAAATTTAATTTAAATAAATTAAAAGATATCTTTTTATCTCAAGAAAATTTTTATTCACAAGAAAATTTAAAGTTAAATAGATTAGAGCTTTTTGCAACAATAAATAACGTAGATTTTTATAATGATTCTAAATCAACTGTTTATCAGGCAACTCAAGAAGCTGTAAGTAAACTAGCTCAAAATAATAAGCCTATAATATTAATATTGGGAGGTCTTTCTAAGGGTGTAGATAGAACTCCATTAGTAACTTTTTTAAAAAATATAAAACAAGTAAAAACAGTTTTTTGTTTTGGTAAAGATTGCGCTAATTTTTCTTGTTATGATAGTTTTGCTGGCTTGCAAGACGTTGTTGATGCTGTATTTAAAATTATGCAACCAGGTGATCAGGTTTTATTTTCGCCAACAGGTTCTAGCTTTGATTTGTTTAAAGATTATAAATATAGAGGTCAGGCGTTTAAAGATGCAGTTTTAAATAAAAAGATGGGATAAAAATTTATGACAGAAAGTAGAGATGAGATAAAAAAAGATTTAAAATATTTTTTTTTAGTAGTTTTGGCATTAACTTTAATAGGCTTTATATTTATATATTCTTCAAGTTCTGTTTATGCATTAGAAAAATTTGGATCGTCTTTTTATTTTATTAAGAAACAAATTTTATACTTAATTCCAGCTATTTTATCATTTATTGTTTTTGCAATATTGCCGGAAAATTTTTTAAAAAAGATAGTGTTTTTTTTGTTTTTTATATCACTATTTTTGACCGCTCTTACCCTTTCTCCTGATATGGGATTAAAAATGCATGGTTCTTCTCGTTGGCTTAATATTGCAGGATTTAGTTTTCAGCCAAGCGAATTTTTAAAATTATTTTTGTTTTTATATATAGGCTTTTTTTTAGAAAAAAAACGAAAAAAGGTAAAATCTTTTTTGCATAGTTATTTACCATTTTTAATAATTTTGGGAATTACTTTTATAGTTTTACTTAAACAACCTGATTTTGGATCTGTGGCGACTATATTTGCAACGGCATTGGTTATATTTTTTGTTGCTAATTTTAGTCTTATACATTTAGGTGTTACTTTTTTAATATCTTTGCCAGTTATAGTTTATTTAATTTATTCTAAAGCTTACAGATTAAATAGAATTTTAATATTCTTAAATCCATGGTCCGATCCACAGGGTAGTGGTTTTCAGATTATACAATCTTTAATTGCTATAGGCTCCGGACAACTTTGGGGAGTTGGTATTTCTAACTCGGCTCAAAAGTTTTTTTATTTACCAATGCAGCATACAGATTTTATATTTCCAATAATAGCAGAAGAAACTGGCCTTGTAGGCTCTTTAATTATTATATCTTTATATTTATTATTCTTTTATTTTGGGCTTAGACTGGCTCTTAAAATGCAAACAGATTTTGCATTTTTTGCGACTTTAGGGTTTGTAGTTCTTACAAGCTTACAGGCTGTTGTAAATCTTATGGTTGCATGTGGTCTTTTGCCAACTAAAGGCCTTGGTTTACCATTTATAAGTTATGGTGGTACATCTTTGGTTGCACTTTATTGCATGTTGGGATTAATTGCTAATTTTTCACGCTGGGAAAGTTGATTTATACTCTATTAGAAATAAAATAGTTTATTGGGGCCAAATGGCTCCTTTTTTCTTGACAGAATCGCGCTTTTTGACATACTAAAACTCTAAAAATAGTATTATTTGGGGTTTTATTTGGGGTTTTTTTGTGTTTATAAAAAAGTTTAATTCTAAAATTTTATTTATATTTACTTTAGTTTTTTCTTTAAATTTAAATATTTGTGCTCAAGAACGCAATCAAGATTTTGATATAGAATCTCTTGATTTTCAAGATCAAGAAAATTTTGATACAGAAAATCTTTTTGGTGACTATCAAAATCAAGCAGAATTGTTAAACAAGCAGTTAATGCAAGATTTAAATAATAAAACAGCTTTATTACCAGAAGAATTAAAAGAAGAAGTTTTTTCTGTATGGCAAAGTTCTAGCATGTTGGTTGCAAGGCTTTTTGGCTTTGCAGATATAAATCAAGCTGATTTAGTAACAGATTATGTTTCTTTATTAAAAGATATTCTTTTTATTATAGATGACAAAACTTTTGTTAATTTGGCTTTAAAATTAGCATCGCCAAATTTTATATTTAAATTGCAGGCAAATTTATTAGACGATAGCTTTAAGCAAGATATTTTGGCCGTAAATATCTTTTTAGAAGATTATATGAAAAATGAAGAAGTTTTAAATAGTTTAAACTCTTTAGGACAAGAAAGATTAGTACTTTTTAAAACTTGTATGCAGGCACTAAGCACTGGTGGCATTCAAGCATTTGCACAAGTATTTGTAGATCAAAAGAATATAAAAAAAGATCAAGAAAAAATAGTAAATGTTCAAACCAAAAAAGCAATTAATCAGCTTATTATCGATTTAAATACTTTTTTAAGTTCAGAAAATATAACTCAAGAACAAAAAGAAGCTGCTATTTATATAAGAGATGCAATTTTTGGTGATATTGTTACGTTTGTTAATAAAATGTTAGATGATAATGGAAATATTGTATCTCAAGACATAGAGTCTAATATTCAAGAAAATAATTTAATAGGCTTTAATAAAGATCAATTTACAGTAATAGCCAATGAACAATTTAAAAATCTTAAAAAAGACCCATTTGTTAATGCTGCTTATAATAAAGTTGATACAATTAATAATAAGTTAAATAATGTTGCTAATAAAACTTATTATGCTAATTCTTTGTTAGTTACTTCGTACAGTTTATATAATAAATTTTTTAATTTTTATAGACACGATAATAAAACAGTATCATTTTTACATAGTGTAGGTAATAGTCTTGCTGGTGCATTTATATTTCCTGTTTTTGTATTAAAAAAGTTAGCTGAATTAAATAAAAATGAACATAATGTTATAACTAATTTTTATAAATTAAATATTATTAAATTAGAAAAAATAGAAGATATTAAATTAGATGATTTAAATAATCTAAAAAAAGATTTAAATGAATTATTGAATGCAAATATTTTTACTGAGCTGTACCTTTTGCATAGAGATCATAACTTTTTAGCCAGAAATTTTAATTGGCTTGGTAAATCTTTATTTAGAATAGGTTCAGCTTTTGCTTATTATAATTTATATGCAAAGTATAGAAATGGTTTAAATGCAACTAATTATTGGCCAACAGATTTTAATCATTTAAATATGGCAATTTATAAATCTATATTATTTGGTGGGTTTAATGTTGGTAATCGTTTAACGGGTTCTTTAGGGCTCACTGATATAAATATTGTTGATAAAATGATGGCCTTGGCTCCAAGTAATTTTACAGCTTGGTATACAAAAAAAGATGAAAATCAAGTAAAAGAACTTAAAGAAAAATTATTAAAAGCACATAAACAATTTAAAAATATTGAAAATTATAGTTTAGGAATTATTGGTCCAGATTTAATGCAGTTTATGGTTACAACTTTTATGCCTGTACTAAGTGATAAATACTTTCCAAAAACTATTGCTAATTTAGATTTAAAAACTATTTTTGCAAAAGAAAACCTTATAAGAAATGATATAACAAATATAAATTTGGCAGATATTTTTACAAAGAATAAAAGTATAATTAACTTTTTTCAGCCAATTTATTTTGATTACTATGTTGGTAATAGAGATTTAGAACATATTTCTAGTAATCAATATATTAAAAATAGAATATATGGATATTTATCAGAAAAAGTTGGTGGTCATGTTGGTGGTATTATTGGTAAAAAGTTTAATAAACCTGTTAATGTAATAGCTGCCAAAATAATTACAAAGTTTTTTGACGAAGCATTTTTGACTGATGATTACAAAGAGTTTGTAGAAAATAACCAAGACAAATTTATAAATTTGTCAGAGACTGATAAAAAAATAGCTTTTGTAAAAAGTTTTTTAAAAGAGAATGTTTTAAAGTTTTATCAATTAAAAAATGTCGATATTAACACTAAATATATTTATGAATTTTTATTAAATTTATTACAATACACACAAACATTTACACCTGTGCAGTTAGCAGAATTTGAAATTAGTTTTGCTAATTATCAAAATTATGAAAGTGCTACAGCTTATAGTTTGTCTTTGTTAGAAATAATTCAATTAAAAGATTCAGAAATAAATTTAGATAATTCTTTTGAATTATTAAATAAATTTAAACAAGATAATAATATCGATAAAAAGTTAGATCTTTTTGTTGATGGCATTTTAAATGGTATGAGCAAAAAGATATCACAAACTATTGGTAGCTTTGTTGGTAGTTTTGTTACAAAGAGTATTGTTGATTATATTCTTAATAGACCTGGCTTACCGCCTCCTCCTGGTGGTGGCTCAGGCACAACAGAAACACAATCTGTGCCAGTACAACCTGCTACATAGTCTTAAAATTTAAACACTAATAAGAGTAATATTAAGCTCTTTGGCTTTAGCAATAAATATATCTAGATCAGAAATAAAAGTTTTATCGCAATGCCAGGCAATGGCTTTAACGTTGCCTGGTTTTATATTTTCTAGAGTACTTGGTCCAAGAGTTGGTAAATCAAATTTTTTATTTTGATTGTTATGTGCAGTTTTACATATAACAAGATCTTTATGTCCAAGTTCTATAGCTCTTGCTATACAATTATCTGTGCCTTCGATTGCTTCGACAGCTATTATCATTTTATCTTTTACAACAACAGTTTGGCCCACATCTAAAAGAGAAAGTTTATTGGCACTTTCGAGTCCAAAATTTATATCTTCCTGTAATTCTGGAGTTAATTTACCAGTTAAAATACCTGGGCTTACAAATAAATTTTTTAATATATCACTTTGTTTTAAAACTTTTATTCCCTCTTGTTCTACTATATTTACTATAGTTTGCAACAGAGAAGTGTCGCTTTTGGTTGCTGCCATAGCAAGTGCTTTTACTGTTAACCAGTCGAATTTAAAATTTTTAAATAAATTTCTTTTATCAACTTTGCCTATAAATAAAAGTTTTTGCGTGTTATATTTTTTTAAAATATTTAAAATAGTTCCAGCTTTATAGAATGGTAAAGTTATAACTTGTCCAAGATTATAATTATTTAAAATATTTTTTATTTTTAATAAATTATTTTCTGGAAATAAAGATATAACAATAAATTGTTTATTTAAATTTATAAGAGCTTTTATGGCATCTATAGGTAAATTACCAGTGCCAGCAATAATAGCAATCATTTTACTTGAGCGTCTAATGTTAAAGTTAATTTAAGTGCATTAATATCATTTTTTGCATTATTTAATTTTTGGCCAGTTTTTATAGAATTTATAAAATATTCTATTTCTTGTTTTAGTGGATTATCTTTAAATACAAATAAACGTTCTATAGTCGCTTCTTGTTTATATTGCAATTGATTAACACCAACAATAACACTGTCACTTGTATGCCTGTGAATAAAAATATCTTGTGTAGTGAAATCTAATTTAATAAAAGCATCTTTTTGATGTATGCACATAGTACGTTCTTTTATTTGAGAAGCCCTGCTTGCTGTTATATTTGCCATTGTATTATTTTTAAATTTAATTTGAACTACAGCTAAATCAGCAAGTTGAGAATTTATTTTTTGTGATATTATATTTGCTTGCTCTATTTCTGAATCTATTATATTTAAAACTAAATCTATATCATGAATCATTAAATCTAACACAACACTGTCATTTTGAACTCTTGGTGCAAAAGGACCAATTCTATGACATTCGATTAAATATGGATTATTAATAATTTTTTTTAATTCTTGTACAGCACCATTAAAACGTTCTACGTGCCCAATGTGTAATGCTAAATTTTTTTCTTGAGCGATATTAAATAATTCTTGGGCCTGTTCTATATTTTTAGTTATAGGTTTTTCGACAAGAACATGTTTGCCGGCAAGTAAACAATCTTTTGCAATTTTATGGTGTAATTCTGTTGGTACTGCAATAATTACAGCATCAACTAAATCTAACATGTCTTGATAGTTTAAAAATTTTTTTATATTGCCAGATTTTATTTTTGCAAAATTAGCTTCGTTTGGGTCAGCTACAGCTACTAAGTTTACGTTTTGAGCTATCGTGCTTGCCGAAGCATGATAATTGCCCATATGCCCAAGGCCAATAATTCCTATTTTTATCATTTTATTCCCCAATATTATCTGCTTTGTTTAAAGCTGATTTTTTACTCACCCCACGGGAGCTGTTTTTTATAAAATTTATAAAATTTATAACGTTTAAATCTTTGCCCCATAAATTTTCTTGAGATTGCTTTTCTATTTCGTTAATTAAAAATTTATCTTGATAAAATAGCTTTGCAACATGCTTTATATTATTTATAGACTCAAGCGTGAAACCGGCACGTTTTAAAGCTATTAGATTAAGTCCAAAAAAATTAGCAGGTAAACCACTAAACATACCGAATGGTGGCAAATCTTGTCTTATCGCACTATATGGAGCAAGTGATGTGAATTGCCCAATTCTACAAAATTGATGCACTGCACTGTTTGCCATTAAAAAGGCATGGTGTTCAATATATACATGCCCACCCAGATTTACATTGCTAATTAATGTTACATTATTTTCTAGAACTACATCATGAGCGATATGACAATAAGTCATAATATAACAATTGTCACCAATTATAGTTTTGCCATTTTCGTATTTACTTGCACCAATTGTTACAAATTCTCGAATTTTGCAATTTTTGCCAATTTCTATAGAGCCTAAGCTTTTTTGAGTATCAAGGTTTTGTGCGGGCATGCCTATAATTGTATTAGCGTATATTACACTGTTGTCGCCAATGGTAATATCGCCAACAAGTATGCAATATGGGCCTACTTTTACATTGTTACCAAGTTTTACGTTAGTACCAATAATGGCAGTAGAGTGTATATAAGTTTTATCTGTATTAAAAAAAGATTCTTCGAAATTGATAACAGGATTAACTGTGTTTGATATGTTCATGTGTATATTTATCTTTGAGTAAATTTTAATAATATTAAAAAAATCTATTACTGGCCTGCCAACCGTAGCCTTGGCATAGGCTGGTTGGGGCGGGAGGGATCGAACCTCCGTATGGCGGATCCAAAACCCGCTGCCGTACCACTTGGCTACGCCCCAACGTAAGTTGAATTTCTATTATAATTTAATGTATTTATTTATTTTTTCAAGCTTCTTCAATAGTTTTTTTGTATTCAGCAACAATTTTTTCTTCTATTTTTGTTCTGGTTTCTGAATCTAGAGGGTGGACGATGTCTTTAAAAGTACCATCTTTTTTGCGTCTAGATGGCATAGATACAAAATATCCTTTGTTATCACTTTTGATAATTTTCATATCTCTTACGATAAAGCAATTATCAATAACCATTGTTGCGTAACCTTTAAGTTTACCTTCATTAGCCAAGTATACTTTTACTTCGGTAATTTCCATTGTACATCCTTAACTCTATTAATAATACGCTGAACTAAACGATGTAAATCTAAATCTGATCTACAAATTTGTCAATATTTTTGCAGCGCGTAATTTTGCGGATCTACTAGAAGGGTTTACACTTAATTCTTCTTGGGTTGCAGTGATAGGCTTTTTTGTAAGTATTTCTAATTTATTTTTATTTTCTCTAAAAAAGTTTTTTACAATTCTATCTTCTAAAGAATGAAAACTTATACAAACAATATTACTTGCAGGTTTTATTATTTCTAAAGCATCTCGTAAAAAAATTTCTATATTATCAAGTTCTTTATTTACAAAAATGCGTAGAGCTTGAAATGTTTTTGTTGCAGGATGTATTTTATATTTTTTAAATATTTTTGGTCTTGGTATTATATTTTCTATAAGATCTGCAAGCTGGCCTGTTGTTGTGAATTTTTCTTTTTTTCTTTGTTCTACTATTGCGCGTGCAATTTGGCGAGAAAATCTTTCTTCGCCATATTTAAAAATAATATCAGCTAGTTCTTTTTCTGTGTATCTATTTACAATATCCGAAGCTTTAAAATAAAAATGAGCTTGAGACATACGCATATCTAGAGGGCTATCTGTTTGAAAAGACATTCCTGGAGTGTTTGCTATTTGATATTGTGATGTTCCAAAGTCTGCGAGTATGCCATTAATATTTTTTATATTTTCTTTTTCTATAATTTTTTTAATACTTGCAAAATTACCCCAAATAACTTTTAATCTATCGCCATATAAATTTTTTAATTCTGGGTAATTTTTGTCTATTGCTGTTTTATCCCAATCTAAAGCAATAACATTACAATTTGGTTCTTTTTCTAAAATTGCCTTTGTATGTCCACCCCCGCCAAATGTTGCATCCAAATATGTTTTATTTGGTTCGGGGTTTAAATACTGTAAAACTTCGTTTACTAATACTGATTTGTGATAGGTTTTATTTTCCATAAATATTTTTTTATTTTTTATCTATTATTGCGAACTCTAAAAAGTTATCTATCATACCATATTTTTCCACTTGAACAACTACAACTCTTCCTTTAAGTGGGGCGATTGTTCCTAGCGCGAGTTTATTATTTGTAGGTAATGTTTCGTACGTAGATTTTTCGGCTTCTTCTTTTTGATTTTCATTAAATACGCCTAAAAATCCTCGAGCAAAAACTCTGTTATATTTATCATTAATAGTATCTATATCCATTAAAATAGTTTCTTTATCATTTATTTCGTAAATATCTGTTTTGTCATAATACCAAACATCAGTATCTATTTGTTTTTGATATATAAAACCTGCAATATAAATTTTTTTGCCTGTTCTATTTTTAATATAAAAGTCTAGTTCTGGTATTGGTTTGCTTGGTTTAATTTTACCAGATATTATTTTTTCAGTAATTTTTGTAGATAGTAAATTTCCTTTAAAACCGTATTTTTCTATGCCAATTTTTACAGTTTTATTTTTTAATAAATATATTCTATCTAGATCGAGTTTTTTTGTTTCTTCTAGTAATTCATATGTAGAATTAATAGCATCTTTTTCTTTATCAAATACTGCTAAATACCCATAAATATTTTCTCTGTTTTCTTTATTGACAATAGTATCTAATTTAATAGTTGTCGATTCATTTGCGTTTAACATATAAATTTTAGATTTATCCCAGCGCCATCTGTCGGCTTTTGTATGTCGTTTGATATAAGAAAAACATGCAACATATATAGCTTTTCCTGTAATATTTTGAATATTAATTTCTAAAATTCTATTTTCTTGTGCTTGTTTTTGAATTTTAGATATCCCAGTTGATGAAAGTTCTTCTTTTTTTAATAAAATACTTTGATAATCCAGACTGTCTGGTGATATATCTTTTTGTTCAGATGAATATTTAGAATTTTTTACGCAACCAGAAAGTACCAATAACAATATTATTAATTTTAAAATATAATATTTAAAATAATTTTTCATAAAAATCTCCCTTTTAATTAATTATATTTATGACATTAAAATTTTTTGTTCAATATTATTTATTTTTTTTGCAAAATCATGGTCGTTTTTTATATTTTCTTCTACCCTTGTTATTGCGTGAAGCACTGTAGAGTGGTCTCTGTTGCCTATGGATTCACCAATAGTTTTTAACGAACAGTATGATAGTTTTTTCATTAAAAAAAATGTTATTTGTCTAATTAAAGCTACATCTTTATGACGTTTTTTGGATTTTAAATCGTTTACAGATATAGAATAATGGTGTGTAATTGTTCTTAAAATTTTTTCTAACATTATTCCTTCTTTTTTTGTTGAATCATCTAAGTGTAATAATACTTTTTTTGCAAGGTCTAAAGATAGTGGTTTGTTTGTTAATGTACTAAAAGCATTTACTCTAATTAGAGCGCCTTCCAATTCTCTTACATTAGAAGTTATTCTTGATGCAATAAAACTTGAAACTTCAGGTGTAAGATTAATAGAATTCTGTTCAGCCTTTTTTTCTAAAATTGCTATTTTTGTTTCTAAGTCTGGAATTTGTATGTCAACAACGAGGCCCCATTCTAATCTTGATTTCAATCTGGCTTGTAAGCCTTTAATTTCTTTTGGAAATGTATCACTAGAAAGTATTATTTGTTTTTTTTCTTCATATAATAAATTAAAAATATGAAAGAACATTTCTTGAGTTTGTTCTTTATTGGATAAAAATTGAATGTCATCTAGTAATAATAAATCTATTTTTTGATATTTTTGTCTAAATAGCATTATTTTGTCTAGTCTTATGGCTGCTATAAATTCATTGGTAAATTTATCTATTGTTTGATAAACAATTGTTTTTGAATTATCTCTATTTTTAACTTCATTTCCAATTGCGTGTAATAAATGAGTTTTACCAAGACCGGTTCCGCCATATATAAACAATGGGTTATAAACTCGTCCCAAATTTTGGCATATTGCATATCCTGCAGCATGAGCTAAAGAATTGTTTGGTCCTATTATAAAAGAATCAAAATTATAATTAGGATTTAAATTACTTTTTTTGAATGAAAATTCAGTTTTTGCGGGTAATTGTTGGGTATTAGTATTTAAATTTTCAGGTATATCTTCTTGTTTATCTTTATATATAATATTTGGTTTAGTATAAGTGCTTGTATTATTTGTATTACCTGCATTACTTGAATTCTCTGGCGTATTATTATTTGTTTTTGTATATGTATGTATCATAGATGCTGGAATTATATTTCTGGTACGTGCTAAACTTGGATCTGGGCTTAAAAATTCTATATTTAAATTTTCTGAATCTAAAAGACTTTTAAGTGTTTTTTGTATAATAATAAAATAATGTTCTTTTAACCAATTTTTTACAAATTGATTTGGCACATTTAAAAAAACAATTTCTTTTTCTTTGTCCCATTTTTCCAAAGAAACAGCTTTAAACCATGTTTCTACGGTTTGAATTCCAACATCTTCTTTTATGATTTTTAAAAAACTTTGCCAAATTTGATCCACTTAAAATTAATCCTTAAATTAATTATAAAAATTTACTAAAATTTTAAATTAGTTATAGATTATAGCAAAGGAGAATTTTCTTGAATATAAACTTAAATATAAAAAGATTTAAAACTTTGATAAACATAGTTCACTTAATGTTTTTTTTAAATATTTTATTTTTTTTGCCATCGTGCAATAAGCAAAAAAATAACAAACTTGCACAAAATTATTACAAAATGGCATTAGTTGAATTGCAAGATCAAAGAGATTTAAATAATTATTCTTATAAAAAAGCATTAGAATATGTGAACTTAGCTTTGAATTTAAATACTACACCTGAATATCTGGCTTTAAAAGCTACTCTTTTACTAGAATTAGCAGACGAAAATGTAGCACTTGAATTTTTTGATGCAGCGTTAATAAATACAAAAGATAATAAATTAAAATGTGAGATTTTAAATAATAAAGCTTGTTTGCAGGCACAAATTGGTATGCTTAGCAAAAATGAAAATTTAATTAATTCTTCTATATTAATTTGGCAAGATTTAACTAAAAATAAAGATTACTTAACGCCTGAAGTAGCACTATATAACATTAGTAAAGTTAATGCTTATAATAATAATTATATAAATGCAAAACAAAATCTTGAGCATGCTATAAAATTGGCACCAAATTACCTTGATGCTCATTATTACTTGGCATTAATAAATTATAATTTATCAGATTTTAATGCAGCAAAAAGAGAAATAGATTCTGTTTTATTTTTATATCCTGAACATAAAAATGCTTTGCAACTTAAAAGTTTAATACAAAAAATATAGTTTATTGCTATTAATCTTCCTTTTTTTATAAAATAAATTGAAAATATTGGGGAATATTTTTCTAAATTTATTTAATTTAGATAAAACGGGGAGATTTAGGGATGAAAGTTCTTGTAATATTTATAAGTATTATTTTATTTTTTACAAAGTTATGGGCCTATCAGCCACCAGAATATGGTTTATTTACTGCAAATGTTCTTGAACCAAATAAGGCAAATGTGGATAGCTCTAAACTTGCTGAAAATAATATAATGCCAAAAATAAGGCTTTTAAAAGAAAAAAGAGCTGATGGTTCACCTTCTAATGTTTATTATTTAAGAGATATTGCAGATTTTTTGTATTTTGCTGTTAAAAAAGATTTGCCAATAGTTTTAAATATTTACCCCGAAAATAATATTAATAAAGAGAATTTTCAAAAATTGGCAGATGCTTTTTTAGATAAAGTTAGCTTTTTATCTTTTAATAAAGTAAAAAATACAGAATTGGCAGGTTTAATTAAATTGTTTGTGCAGTTCGAAGAAATTAATAATGTAAGTTTAGATGACAATAAACAGTTATTTTTTTTAATAAAACCAAAATCTGTATCTATCGAAAATGATCTTGTTAACTTTTCTAAGGGTTCATTAGTTCTTTTAGGTAAGCCTGGAGAATTTAATTTTGATGAAATTAAGTCAAAAATAGAGTCTAGTTTGCAATAAATATATAAAAACAAGTAAAAACAGTGTTTTTTGTATAAATATAGCGGTTTACAAGTATAAAATATTTGTTTATTATAAACATAATTAAATTGCTTATTTGAAATTTAATTGATAGAAAAAAGCTAAAAATGCCTAGTTTTTGCTTGTTTAAAATGCATAAAAACTAATTTTCTGCCAGTTTTTATGAAGTTTTTGAATCAAAAGTGGCGTTTTTATGTTGTTTTTTATTTTCCTATACTAGACAAGTATAAAGTGAATAGTGGGAAATGTTGAGGTTATAAAAATATATTTATTGGAGGTTATATTATGAAAAATTTAAATAAAGTTATCTTGGCTGCATTACTTGCAGTTGGAGTTTCTAGTTTTGGTTTAAATGCCGGAATGAAAAAGAAATTAGATAATCATAGAAAAAAATTAGTAAGAACTGAATCAGGAGTAGGTTGTAAAAATAAACGTTACTATAATATCGTAACAGGCGAGTTTTTAGATAAAAATACAGCTAAAGAACAAAGAACTGAAGCTTTAGACAAAATAAACGATTTATTTGATGCTGTAAAAGTTCAAATAAATGAAAACGAAATTGATAATGCTACTGAAAACTTAATATATGATGCTATGCTTGCTGTTGAAAATGAATCTATAAATGGTCTTTTTAATGGTATAGATACAGCTGAAGATATTGTAAATAAAGTTATTGAAAAGATTAAATGTATTAAAAGACAAGACGTTATATTGTTATCAGGTAACGGTGTTAACTTTGATGAAATTTTAAAAGATTATTTAAAAGTATTTGAAAAAATAAAAAATGCTCTTTTAGTAGCAGTTAAAACTGTTAAAGGTCAAGTTGTTAGAATTGGAAATCTTTCATTTGATGCAGCAAAAAAATTGATGGATCATTTAGATTTCAAGAAAATAAGATATACAATAGAAGGTGGATTTATAGTTGTAAATTTATCTTTTATTACATTGACCGAGTTGTCAAATTTACCTGAGCATAAATTAGATCCTGTTATTTCAATGGGGCTTATTATGGCTAATTTGGGTATAATTGGCGCAGAGATTTCTCCTGCTAATAGAATATAATTATAGTTTTATATTATTAAACAATAAAAAGTCGGGTTTTAAAACACCCGGCTTTTTTTTGTTTATAAAATAATAAAAGTATAATTTTTAAAAAGCTTTACAAATTAGGTTTGAGATAAATAAACTCTTTATGTTTTACAAAATATTGTATTAGTAAAAAGTAGGAGAGTTTGATGAAGAGAGTCAATATAATAGTTTTATTTTTATTAATTATTATGTCTGCGAATACAAATGCTTTGTTAGCCAAAAATAGAGCTTCTAAACAACAAAAAACAGATCAAGAGGCTGAATCTAGATTAGCAAAATTTAAGACATCTTTTGTTGATTTTATAAATAGACTACCGGAAATGGCCAAGGCAAAATTAGATTCATTAAATTATGATGAATTAGAAGAATTGAATTTTACTTTTCCAGTTAAAGTAGGTGAAAAAGAATTCAATTTTGGTTTTAGATGGAATTGGGAAGCTGGGGCAGGAGATGTTGGAACTGGGTTTACGAAATTCAAAGGAGAATTGGTATCTCCAACTCTTGGTGAATTAAATATATTGCCAACAGAAACTCCAAATAATATTTTAAGAATACATTTATTAAACGTTTTATTAGGCATTGGTTCCAAAACAGAAAGAGATGTAGCTAAATCTGATGTTATAAAAAATATTGCAGATCCATTAAGAAAAGCTATAGGGCCTGATTTATTAAAAAAATTAAATGATATTCTTGAATTAAAACCATTATATATATTTTATATAAAATTAATTTTACTTGCAAAAACATATATTCCAAGCCAAGTGGAAGAAATTCCAAATCAAGTTATGTTTTTATTAATGAGATTGATGCAAACTGTTAATGTAGAAAAAACAATAGAAGCAAATAATGGAGAAAAGAATTCTAAAAAATGGACAAAAAGAATTTATTACGATGATCCAGTTGTATTATTAAAAGCACTTCCTGATTTTATAAAAAATACATTAAATGACATTAAGATACCAGTGCAGGCAAATAGTTATCAAGAATGGAAGGACAAAAAAACAGGATATACAAATTATGACAAACAAATTAGCGAAGTTATGCGTAGAGGTAGTATAGATTCTGAAGTAAAATATGCAAAAGAAAATTTACAGTCTTTGTTTGAAAATGAAAATTTAACATTAACTGACGCAAAAATGTTAGCTTATTTGTGTGCAAGATTTGTTTATAACAAAGACTTGTCCAAAAATGTTGACGCTTTAAATAACTTGATAATTAATTTTGTTGATGAAGTATTAAATACTATTAAAAATATAAATACAAGCGATAAATTTACAAATAAAGAAAAAGATTTGCTTGTAAAAAAACTAAATGATTTGAAAGATATTTTAGATAATGATGGAGAATTAAAACAAGAACCAGTATTAGATGATTTTGCTATTTTTGAAAAACAAAATATTTCTATTATGGAATCTTTGACTTATTATTTATATCTTTTGAAAAATAATATGGGATATAAATTTTACGGAGATAATGGTTATGTTTATTCAGATGCTATTTTAGGAGACGCTTATACTCTTAGTTATGCTACAAAAGTAGCTTTTAGGGTATTCAAAGATTTAAGGATAGCATTAAAACAAGCTCAAAATTTGGTTCCAGACATTAAAGATCAGGGTGTTGAAATAGGAAAACAAGCATATCAAGAAATTGTTGGTGCTAGTGGAACATTTGATGCAGCCGGTAATGTTGTAATAGATGGTGCTGGAATGTTATTTGAACAACAAAAAGCAGATGCTGAATATAAAAAGGCTGTAAGTATGTTAAAACAAGCAAAAGAACAGTTAGCTCCAAATGACCCTAGATTACAAGATTATTTAAATCAAAAAAGCGAAACTTTTAAAAATTTAGTTATAGCAAAGAAAAATTTAGTTCAAGCTAAAACTAATTTTGCAATAAAAGTATTACGTCATTTTAAATTTAAAAGAGCAGTTGAATTAGAACCAGAAACTGAGATGCAATTTATATTAAGAGAATTTAAGCGTCTTGGAAATAGATCAAAGGTATTGCAACCAGTTATTGAAAATATTAATAAGTTCGCAAAATCTTTAATAGGTTTTGAATTTATTTCGTTACAGGACTTGGAAAAAGAACCTGAATTTGATGAAACAATTTTTATTGAAGAAGAAGATTTTAGTTATGATGATGAGCCTGTAGATGTTTTTTAACAAAAATTATTTATTAATATTTTTATTAAATTTTAATTTTGCTTTGGGACAATTTAAGGAAGTTGTCCCAGGGAACATTCAAGAAAAAGTTTTACAAGTCCCATCGCTTGTTGAATTAATTAAAAAAGATATAAGTGATGCTTCTGTTGCATTAAAAGATGTACAAGATTTTTTTAAAAATATTAATTTATATATAAAAAAAGCTAGTTATAAAGATTCTTTTGAAATAGCAATAGACAAACAGGGTTCGGGTGGTATTTTTTTAAATTTTGGCTATTCAGGTTGTGGTGATTTAACAAAGCCATTTACAGGATTTGAAACAGAAATAGATTTTGTAAATTTAGCCGATTGGTTGGATTTAGCTTTTAAAAATAGTTTAGTTTTATTAGGTTTTGATCGTTTTATACATGTAAAACCTCAAGATGAATTTTTAATTAAATTAGTTTTGCTGTGTGTTGATAAAAAAAATAATATTATTTCTAGCCAAGAGTTTATAACAGAATTATTTTTTTTATTCTATAGATTAGCCAAAGTCGAAACTTTTGTTCAAAAAGATTTTGATAAAATCTTTGATAATGTTTTTTTTAAAATAATTTCTGGAATTAAAATTGGTAAAATTAGTTTAAAAGATTATTTAAATAAATTTTGGAATAATTTTAATAGCATAGTTAACTATGATTTTAAATTAGATTTAAAGCCTGCATTTGAATTAACAAAACAAGATTTAATAAAAACAAGTGAAGTTAATAAAATTGTTATGGAAATTTCTGCTATAGGTTTAAAAACTGCAATAGAGCATAAAATAGATAAAGAAAATTATTTAAATAATACGAAAATAAAATTAAAGGGCTTTTTGAGAAGAATTATTGGTATTAGAAAAAATTTTAATAAAATAAATTCAAAAATAAAGCCAATATTGCAGCCGTTTTTTAATGCTGTAGGCTTACCATATGATGTAGTTTTTCCTAAATTTGAAGATTTGGGCGATATATCTCAAATAGAAAGCTTATATCAACAGGAGTTAGCTCAAGATCAAGAATTTGAAGATTTGGAACAAGAACAAAATTTTGATTTTGCAGATTTTTAGAATTTAAGTTTTAAAATTTTTTATAAAAATTATAATAGGGCTATTAGTGAAAATTAATAGCCCTATTATAATTAGTGAGAACAGGAGTTTTGTGTGAATATAAATAATTTAAAACATATAAGTATTTTGTCTTTATTTGTTATATTGAGTTTTTCTGGATGTAATACTTTAAAAAGTTCGAAAGAGATTGTTGATATGCAAAATTTTAGTAAAATTATCGAAGGAAAATATAATAATATAAGCGAAGCTTTAAAATTATTTCCTGTGTCTACACAAGATGTTGAGAATAGGGTTAAATTTTTAAAAGAAATAGTAAATTCTGGTATTAAAGAACTTTTAAATATAGATAAAAATCTAAGAACATTTGAAAATACTGTAAAAGCTCTAGATAACTTAGAGTTTAAATATTCTTCTGCAAGCCATGCAATTGCTACTTTTGAACTTGTATGTCCAGATAATGAATTACGTGAAGCTTGTCACGAAGCAACTTTAGAATTGGATAAATTTGCTATAGATACTTTTTTAAACCGTGAAATTTATAAGGCATTTAAAGATTATTTTGATTTGAATTTTAAAAAAGAAGATCTTGATAGTGAACAAAAATATTATGTTCAAGAATCTTTAAGTGATTACAAGCGAGCTGGGTTTGATTTACCAGATAATGAATTTGAAAAAATAAAACAAATAAAAAAAGAAATTTCACAAAAAGTTTTAGAGTTTGAAAAAAATATAAATACAGATAATAGTTTTATCGAAGTTGATGAAAGCGATTTGGCAGGTGTAGATAAAGATTTTGTTGCCTCTTTAACCAAAAGTGATTCTGGAAAATATATTTTAAAATGCGATTATCCAACATATGCAAATGTTATGCAATATTGCACAAATGCAAATACCAGAAAAAATTTATATTTTTGTTTTAATAATAGAGCTTATCCAAAAAATATAGATAATTTAAATTTTGTAATAAATAAAAGAGAAGAACTTGCAAATATTTTGGGGTTTGAAAGCTTTGCTAGTTTAGATCTTGATGATCAAATGGTCAAAAATGTAAATAGAGCTAAAAAATTTTTACATGATTTAGTTGCTAAAACTGTAATTAAAATGAATAAAGAATTTGAAATATTATTACAAGATTTACCTGAAGGTGTAGAGCTTGATAAAGATGGCAAAATTAATTCATGGGATTATAAATTTGCATTAGAAAGTTACAAAAAAAAGCATTTTGATATAGATGAACAAAAAATAGCAGAGTATTTTCCTGTACAAAATACGGTTAATAAAATTTTTGAAATTTATCAACAATTTTTATCTTTAAAGTTTGAATTGGTTAATATTGATAATGCTTGGAATAAAGATGTTATTGCTATAAAAATTTATGAAAAAAATGATAATAAACTTAGAGGGTATTTATTTTTAGATTTATACCCTAGAGAGAATAAATATTCACATGCATGTATGTGCGATATAGTATTGCCGGCAAAATATAAAAATGATGAAAATTTAGCTGTAATAATGGTTATTGCAAATTTTCCAAAGGCAACAAAAGATAAACCAGCATTATTAAAGCATAGAGATGTAGAAACATTTTTTCATGAGTTTGGACATGCAATGCATGGCTTTTTGGGTAAAACTCAAATGCATGGCTTTGCAGGAACAAATACAAAAACAGACTTTGTGGAATTACCATCGCAAATGTTTGAAGAGTGGATGTGGGATAAAAATATGCTAAAATTGGCCACAGCACATTATCAAACAGGTCAGCCATTACCAGAAGAAATTATTAATAAAAAAATAGAACTTAAAAATTTTGATTCTGGATATTTTGTAACACGACAAGTTGTTTTATCTTTGCTTTCGCTTGAATGCTTTGTTGAGGGTAAAGATAAAAATATAGATAAATTAAATAAAGATTTATTTGAAAAATATATAACTAAAATAAAATTTGAACCGGATGCACATTTTTGGGCGGCATTTGGGCATTTAATGGGATATGCAGCAAAATATTATGGTTATATGTGGTCAAAGGTATTTGCTATAGATTTATTTTATAAAATTAAAGAATCTGGACTTTTAAATGCTCAAGAGGGTGAACGCATAGTAAATTTAGTTTTGGGCCGTGGTGGTAGTAAAGATCCTGATATTTTATTAAAAGATTATTTGGGTAGAGAGCCTAATCAAGATGCATTTTTAAAAGATTTGGGAATAAAATAAAAACAAAATACCCCGTTCTTACTGAGTTTAGTCTAAGTGCTGGAACGGGGTATTTTATTTACTAAAATTGATTGTCTTGATCTAATTTTTCTAAAATAGTTTTAATGTTGTTTTTTGTTACTTTATCTTTAATTCCAGTTATTTCTAGGCTCTTATTAATTCTATAATTTAGCCAATTTTCAGTTTCTTTTAGCGCCTTTTCCTTTGCTTTATCGTAATAATATTTATTTTTTTCATTATCTGTTTTGCCTGGTGGGTATAATGGGCATAAACCTCGAGATTCACCAAAATGCGTATACTCTTCATCAATTAATTCACCACAATGGTAACATGTAAATTTATCACATTTTTCACATTTAACATGATTACAGTTTTCAAATTTTACTAATTTTGTTCCACAATATGAACATTTTCTTATTAAAAATTCATCCATAGCTAAAGCAAAAAAGTTGTTAATATTATCTATTCTATCATATTTAGCTTCTAAACATGTTTTATCAGGATGAATTTTTTCTCGACATTTTGTGCAAGAAGTGTTGCCACATTTTGGACAACTATATTCATTAACTTGACCTAAATTTTTTATTACAGCGCCATATTTACAAAATGGACAGCTATAAAAATTTGGATCTTTTTTAAATAATTCTAATGCTCTTAGTTCATCAAACTCTTCATATTTTTCTTTTGATAAAACTTTTTTTAAAACATCATCTGGTATAACATCAGCTTTAAGCTTATGAGCGCATTTTAATTTTGATGCTCCGCCTGTATTAAAAAATTCTTCTACTAACTTTTTAACACATTCACTGCAATAAGCATGTCCTTTTGTGCATAAGTATCTATCATTTTCTTGTGTATCATCATAACAAATAGTACAAGTATTTAATTTTTCTAAAAGTTCTATAGTTTGATTTTTTACATTTTCATCTGAATCATTTATTAAGATATCATAAATTTGTCTTGCTATATTATAATATTGAGGGTTTTCTGTTAACTCATCTATTTTATTTAAAAGATTAATTTTATTTTCTGAATTACCTGTATTTTTTAAGTAATTTATTATTGAGTTAAATAATTTTTGTGCTGCAGTTTGAACATCTATATTATCATTTTGTATTTTTGCAATAGCTGCTAGAATTGCGTGCCCAAAGGCTTGATTTTTTTTAATTAATGCTTTAAATAAATATAAAGCTTCAATGTTAAAGTCTATCACATCGCTTTTTATTGCTTCTACAGCAGCTTGGGTTGCTTGTTCGAAGTATTGGCCCTTTTTAACTAATTCTTGCAATAATTCTAACGCTAACATATGGATAAATTCATTGTTGCTTTTTATCATATCAACCGATGCTGTAATAGCTTGTTCAAATGCTTGACTATTTTTTACTAGTAATATAAATAATTCTAATGCTGAAATTTGGATGGATTCGTCATCGCTTTTTATTATTTCTAAAGCTATTTGAGTGGCTTGTTCAAAGGCCTGTTTTTTTTTAAATAATGCTTCAAATAAATTTAATGAGAACGTTCTAATTTGCCAATCATCGTTTTTCATTTCTGAAACAGCTATTTGAGTTGCTGTTTCAAAAGCTTGGCCGTTTTCAACTAAAGATATTAATTTTGGTATTAATGCTGCAAATAAATATAATGATTTAGTTTTTATTTCCAAATTTTCGTTTTTAATTCCTTCAACAGCTAGTTGGGCTGCCTGTTCAATAGCTTTATCTCCTTCTACTAGTATTTGAAATAGTTCAATAGCTGAAGTATACATAAAGGTAAGGTTGATTCTAATTGCTTGATTTATTGCGTCAATAGCTGCTTTAGTCGCTTGTTCAAATGCTTGCTCATATTTTACTAGTAATTTAAATAGTTCTAGAGAAAAATTCTGAATATTGTAAATTTTGTTTTGCATTAATTCAACGGCTAATGTAGTTGCTTGCTCAAATGCTTGATCTTTTTTAAATAAGGCATCAAATAGATCTAATGATAAATTTCGAATGTTATAATTAATACTTTTGATTCCTTCACTAGCTATTTGAATTGCTATTTCAAAAGCTTGGCCGTTTTCAACTAATACGATTAATTTTGATGATAATGATTTAAATAATTGGTTTGATTCATAAAGTAGCTTACTATTTTCTGATGACTCGATAGCAGCCTGAGCTGCTTGCTCAAATGCTTGACCTTTTTTAAATAAGGCATCAAATAAATCTACTGATAAATTTCGAATATTTTTATTTTCGCTTTTTATTCCTTCACTAGCTATTTGAGTTGCTTGATCAAAAGCTTGGCCGTTTTCAACTAATGTTATTAATTTTGATGTTGCTGATTCAAATAATTTTTGTGCTGTATATTCAATTTCCCATCTATTAATTTTCATTGCTTCAATAGCAGCTTGGGCTGCTTGATAATATGCTTGATTATTTTCAATAAGTGTTTGAAATAAATTTAGCACTGAAAATTGATGATTTAAATTATTACTTTTTATTAATTTAGAGGCTGCTTGAATTGCTTGATCAAAAGCTCGACCATTTTTAAATAATGTTTTAAATAATTCCAATGATCCATGTCGAATATCAGGTTCATTGTTTTTCATTGTTTCAATAGCTATTTGAGTTGCTTGCTCAAATGCTTGATCTTTTTTAAATAAGGCGTTAAATAAAGCTAATGATGAATTTATAATGTTCCAACTATCGATTCTCATTCCTTCAACAGCAACTTGAATAGCCAGCTCATATTCTTGCTCTTTTCCAACCAAAGTCGTTAATTGTGATACTAGTAAAAAAAATAAATTTATTGCTGAATCCTTAATTTTCCAATTATCACTTTTTATTGCTTCAATTACTAACTTTATGGCTATTTCAAAATCTTGATCTTTTCTAATCAAATTCCTTAATTTTGGTAATAATGTTAGAAATAATTTTTGTGTTGAATTTCGAATCTCTTTATCATCACTATTTATTCCATTTATTACAGTTTGAGCTGCTATTTCAATTGCTTGATCTTTTTTTATTAATATAGTTATTTTTTTTAAAATCTCGAAATATAGTTTCTTTGCAGTATTTTTAATTTCATTGTCATTGCATTTAGTTGCAGTTGATGCTGCATATGTTATTCTATCAAGTGCTTTATTCTCTTTAAGAATTGTTTTTGATACAGATAACAATGTTTTAAGATTGTCTTTGGCTAAATCTTTAATTTTGACATCAATATCATCATTATTTATTTCATCAACAAGTTTGTTTATATTTTGTTCAAAGCCTGAACTCTTTTTAATAATATTCTTTAATTCTGATACTGGCAGAGATTTATATACAGGTCTCTCCATACTATATATTTTTGTTATTGAAATTAAAAGTAAAAATAATAGTAAAAATTTAGTTATTTTATTTTGAAATTTTAACAAATTTGACATATAAATCCCTTAGCTTTTGGGTCTTTAAATACAAAAATATTTATAATAAAAAAGAACTCATGAAATTAATCATGAGTTCTTAGTGCTATTTTGTTATTTGCATTTGCACTTTTTGCAGCCACATTTTGGGCATTTTTTTGTGGAACATTTTTTCATAGTAAGCTCCTTTGAATTATTGTTATTAATATTATTAGATTCTTCGCCTCTTTCCCAACAGCCAGATAAAATTAATATTGTTAAAACTGGAGGGCCAAGAAGGATAGAGTGTATTTTTCTTGGACTTAGCATTTAATCCCCTTTTTATTTAATTATTTAATTCGTTAATATGTTTTTGTAAGAATTCTAGCTCGTAACTAACTTTTTGAACTTTTGCATTTTTATTAGTAGCTAATATTTTTTGTTCAGAAATTTTTGTATCGAGTAGTTTAATTTTTGCGTTATAATTTTCTATTTTTGATAAATTTATTTTAACTTTTTCTTTTATATTTTTTATTTTACTATTTATAGTATTGTTTTCGTAATTATTTTTGCCTGTAATTTTTTGTAAATCTACAAGTTTATTATTTATATTTTTTAGTGCAATTTTAATATTATTATTAAGTTCTTGTTCTATGTCATTTAAAAGTAAATAATTTTTTTCTCTTAAAGCCGTTAGGCGTTTATTGCGTAGTTCTTTTATGTTTAATATTAAATGGTCAGGAATAATAACTTCGGGTTTTGTTGTAGAATTTGTCCAATTTAATCTGTTAATTATTTGTAGATATTTGTTTTGGTGAATTGCTTTATTTATATAGCTTTTATATTCGTTTATTTTTATATATATTAGCTTGAGCTTTAGGGTGTCTTGTTCCTTTGATAAAGTATTTATAGCATGTTGTATTTCTTTTACATTTTCATTTAAAGCTTCTTTTTTTAAATATAAAGAATAAGTATTATTATTTATATTATCTAATTTTGTTTGTAGCTTTTTAAGCTTAGCATCTAATAAAGATATATTTTGTTTTATTACATTCTGTTGAATGTTTTTTTGATTATTTGTATCTCTTTTGCTGGTTAATAAATTTGAGTTTTCTGTTAAACATGGTTTATGTAAAGATATAAAAAATAAAATTAAAATAAAATATTTTATTAAATTATTAATAACCATTAATTCCCCTTTTTTTCAAAATTATTATGGTATTTATAATTTATGTTACAAATATTTATTTTTATTAGTCAAGATATTGGGGAAAACTAGTAGGGCCGGGTGATTTTGAATGTATAAAAAGAGATCCCGGGTCTGGGCCCGGGATGACTAGTTTAAATATCTATTGGCCCATTATTTCCAGAATTACTATTGTTGTTATTATTATCTGTATTATTTTGGTCATTTGAGTCATTTTGACTATTTTGAGAAGAATTATTTTGTTGTTCTTTATAAAGTATTTCGGCTATTTTATGTGAGGCTGTAAGCAAATCATTGGTTGCTTTTTGTAAAGCCTCTGCATCATTGTCATTTTCTTTTAAGATCTTTTTTGCTTCTTCTAGAGCTGTCTCTACTTTTTGTACTTCGTCTGCTGGTAATTTTTCTTTATTTTCTCTTATAGTTTTTTCTATAGAAAGTATCATGTTATCTAAACTATTTCGTTTTTCTATGACATCTTTTTGTTTTTTATCTTCTGCTTCATGTTGTTTTGCTTGTTTGACTAAATTCTCTACTTCTTCTTTTGAAAGACCAGAAGAATTTGTAATTGTTATATGTTGTTCTTTACCTGTGCCTTTATCTTTTGCCAAGACATTTACTATGCCATTGGCATCGATATCAAATGTAACTTCTATTTGAGGTATACCTCTTGGGGCTGCTGGAATTCCATCAAGTCTAAAACGACCTAAAGTTTTATTATCTTTTGCAAATTCACGTTCACCTTGGACAATATGTATATCGACTGCAGTTTGATTATCTTCTGCTGTAGAAAATACTTGAGATTTTTTTGTTGGTATTGTTGTATTTCTGTCTATTAACTTTGTTGCAACTCCACCCATTGTTTCGATACCAAGTGAAAGTGGGGTGACATCTAATAATAATACGTCTGTAACATCTCCGGCTAATACACCACCTTGTATTGCAGCACCAATAGAAACAACTTCATCTGGATTTACAGATTTGTTTGGTTCTTTGCCAAAAAAGTTTTTAACAAGTTCAACGACTTTTGGAATTCTTGTTGATCCACCAACTAATACAACTTCATCTATTTTATTTTTATCTATTTGCGCATCTTTTATAGCTTTTTCACAAGGGATAAATAATCTTTTAAATATATCTTCGCAAATGTTTTCTAATTTTGCTCTTGTAAGTTTTAACACTAAATGCTTTGGCCCTGTGGCATCTGCTGTTATATAAGGCAAATTGATTTCTGTTTCTGTTGTGGCAGAAAGTTCAATTTTTGCTTTTTCAGCAGCTTCTTTTAAACGCTGTAAAGCCATTTTGTCTTTGGTAAGATCTATGCCATTTTCTTTTTTAAATTCTTGAACTAAATAGTCTATTAATTTTGCATCAATATTGTCGCCGCCTAATAGAGTATCCCCATTTGTTGATTTAACTTCTACTACACCATCGCCAACTTCTAATATAGAAATATCAAATGTACCACCACCAAAGTCAAAAACTGCTATAGTTTCGTTCTTTTTTTTATCCATGCCATAAGCAAGTGCAGCTGCTGTAGGCTCGTTTATAATTCTTTTTACATTTAAACCAGCAATTACGCCAGCGTCTTTTGTAGCCTGTCTTTGAGCATCGTTAAAATAAGCCGGAACGGTTATTACTGCATCTGTTACAGCTTCGCCAATATAATCTTGTGCGGCTTGTTTTAATTTTTGTAATATGGCTGCAGAAATTTCTTGAGGGGTTAATTGTTTTCCTTGAACTTCTATTACGACATCATCATTTTTGCCTGATGCTAGTTTGTATGGAGCTAAAGAAGTTTCTTCTTTAGTTAAACTTGAAAATTTTCTACCAATATATCTTTTTGCAGAAAATATTGTGTTTTCTGGATTGGTAACAGCCTGTCTTTTTGCGACAGAACCTACCAAACGTTGGTTATCTTTTGTGTATGCTACAATAGAAGGGGTTGTGTTGTTACCTTCTTGGTTTGGAATAACTTTTGCAGTTCCACCTTCCATAAAAGAAACTACAGAGTTTGTTGTTCCAAGGTCTATACCTATAATTTTTGCCATTTTTTATCCTTTTATTTTAAAAAAATTGAATTTTTAAACTAAAACTTTTTTTACATATTTTTAAACTGGAATTTCAACTTGAAAACCGCCATATATTTTTTGCTTAATTATCAAAAACAGAGCAAAAATATCAATTTAAAGGGCAAGTTTTGCGGCTAAAATCTGAGAATATCTTAGTGGGTTGATGTAGATTTGTCAAGAGATTTGTTTAAAAATCTTAGTATATAAGACTCAGGTATATATTGAAGAAATTTTCTAAATTTTATATGTAAGTTAATATTTAAATACTTTATTATTGTTATGCTTGTGTCGTATAATATAGCAGTTTAGTTGTTTTGTTTTTATTTTAGCTGCTTTTTATTGTTTTTATACGTGTATTTAAGTTTGAATTTAATGATATTTTATGAATTTTTTTTGAAAATCGCGATTTTGCACTCCGTCCCAAGTATCTTCTGTTTTTAACAAAGGAGCACGGGACGATTGCTTGATAGAATAAAAGAAGGGTGTTAGTGAAAGAGCAAAGGACAGAAGAACGTGGGACTACGTGAATTATATATTTATATACTATATGTATGTATAAAATATAAATTTATAATATATAAATATTTGAATAGTTAAAATATTTGAATAGTTAAAATAATTGATATTATGTTTACGCATATACATATATACGTATAAAATTATTAAGAGTGTATGTATTAACAGTGTATGTATAAAGTTATAAAGTTAATAAGAGTAATTGAGAAAATAAAAATAAAAGAGTAAATAGTTAAGTATAAGTATATGTACATACATAATAACCAATAAGACGCCTTTTATAATATAAGGTTAAATAACCAATAAAACGTTTTTTTAAATTTACAATATAAAAATAAATTTAGTTTTATAAATAGTTAAAATATTTTTGAAAATCAAAATACAAAAAAATAAAACCTAAAAAAGGGATGTATGGCGCCAAGGGCTTACGTTTAAATATTTTGTAAAATATATTGAGTCTAAATAATCTTTTTTTACAGAACAAATTGGCAAATTTAGACTTATATTGATTATTGTGTTTTTTGTTATCTATATTTGAAAATAAATTTATGTTTTTTTAGTAGGATAATTATGAACATAATAAATAAAAAAATAATTATATTTGTTTTTGGGTTAATGATTGCAGGTTTGGTTAATTCTAAAGGGGATATAAAGTTACGAGAAAGTTATATTAAACTTGTAGAAACAAATAAAGTATTAATCGATCAGGTTAATACTTTAAAAAAACGAAGAAATCAAATAAAGGGAGATTTGGGGGTTGCTATTAATGCATATCAAAAGGATCAAACTTATAAAATTACGCCAGAAGATAAGGTAAAATTAACAGAATCTAATCAACTAAAAAAACAAATAATCACTTTATCTAATCAAATTAAAAATAATAAAACTATTATTAGTTTATTAAAGGCTGATATCTTTGAGAATTTACCTATATCTGAAAAAATAAAAGCCAAATTAGAGAAATTTAAAGCTATAAATGATAGTGGTAGAATTAGAGTTCTAGATAAAATAATAAGTTCTTTAAATGAACAAGAAATTAGTATGAATGAGCTACAAGTTAATTATATTAAAGATTTAATTAATATAGCTGTAAATAGTTTTAATAAAGATATTGCTGCTAAGGCTATTGAGTTGCAAAAAAAACTTATTGAATTTGCGCAAAAGAAAGCTTTTCGTTCAAAAGAAGAAGTGGCAGATAGTAGATTGGAAAAATTTAAACAGTTGTCTGATAACGGTAAAATAAAGGTATTGGAAAAGCTAGTAAAATCACTTGATGGTGTAGATGATTTTATAGATGTTCAAATGAATTATATAAATAGTATAATAGAGATGGTTAGTAATTCTACTAATAGTGATATTGTAGGCTATGCAGAAGTATTAAAAAATAAACTTGCAGAAATAAATCAAGAAAAAGAAGAAATAATCACTCAAGTTGATGTGGCTAATTCAAAAATAGAGCAATTTAATACTTTATCTAATGAAGGCAAAATTAAAGTATTGGAAAAAATGCTTGCTGAGTTAGATGGTGTTTCTAGCTTAGATGATATGCAGATAAATTACATAAATAGTATTGTTAGAGTGGCTAATTATACTAATGACATTGCTGTTCAGGAAAAAGCTTTTGAATTGAAACATAAATTATCTGTAAAAGATTGGATAAACGAATTTAGTCAGCTTTTACAAGAAAAAAGACTCTTAGATGTAGAAATTGTAAATAAAAAAATTAAAAAGTTTTCTTCTATTTCAGATGAAGGAAAAATAATTGTTTTAGATTCTATTATTAATCAAATAGAAAATAGCGAAAATTTTTTAAACGAAATACAAGTAAATTATATAAATAATTTGGTAAAAACAGCTAATGACACTAATAATAAATATGTTCAAAATAAAGCATTAATATTATTAGATAGATTCAATGAATATCTGCAAGATATGGAAGAGCTGGAAAATAAATTAGCTCAATCTCGTAAAGAAGAAAAACAAAATAAATTAAACGCTAAAAATTACGAAGAACCTCTTTTAACATTTGCTTTTGATAAAGAAAAAATAAATGAGTATTTAGACGTTTATGCTCAACTTAAAAAAGACCCTGAAGCAAAAATTACTTTAAATACCGGTAAGATTATAAAAATAAATAATTATTCATGTGTCGATAAACCATTTGATTTAAATAATACTATTATTCATGATGTTTTACAGTTTAAACCAGAAAGAATAGGAGATCTTTTAGATATAGAAAAAGGTCTTTTATGTGAAAATTCTTTAATAATTAATAATATATTGTTTGAAAGAATACATTTTAATGACGCCGTATCATTTAAAGGCTCTAAAGTTATAAGGACTAAAGGGTTTAATAAAGCTTTAATTTTTAGAAATATAGTATTTAAAAATGGCTTAGATCTTTCTGGGCTATTTATTGGAAATGATGTTAGCTTAGAATTTGATAAAGTAACAATATATGGAAATTTAAACTTAAATGACCTTGAATTTGGATCTGGCTCTACGCTAAAAATAAATGGTAATATTATAAGAAAAAATTATGAGCATGAATTAATGAAATTGGTAAAGCAGATAGAATAATATAGATATTAAAATAGATATAAATAATAAATTTTTGCTAATTTTAAAATTAGGCTTTAGCTTCCAGATATAAAAAGCGCTGGTACTTAATAAAAAAAAGCTAATTAGTTTCACTATTATTAGTGATAAAAGAATAGAAATGGCGTTGTTATAATTAGTTATTTTTATAGCAATAAAAAACATCAAAAATTCAAATAGCTTTATAAATAATAACTTTCCAGCATTTTCTTCTATTATAAAAAATTGTTCATATATAGAGAAAAAATACTCAAAAGAAGATATTAAGAAAAACAAAATAACTATAGAAAATGTCTCTTGAGAAATAGTTGTTTTTTTAATATCGAAAATAAATTTACTATTTATTAATGTAAAAATGATTACAGGATATATAATTTTGTTTAAGTTTTTACAAACCAAAGCAAATGCTGATTTTTTTACAAATATAGATTTCGATTTTAATTTTGCAAAAAGTCCTCCTCCAGAAAATATAACCGTAGATTTAGTAATTGCTTTGATAGATTCTGCAATGTGGCTTGCCAAATTAAATATTCCAGCCTCTGACCAACCAATATTGGCTGCTAAGTATGGAGTTAAAAAATTACCTGTAAATAAGTTTTTACTTATGTTGATAGCATAATTTAAAGTACGTGTTTTAATGATTTTATAAATAATTTTATTGTTTTCAGAATTATGGTTGTTTGGCAAATTAGCATAATATTTTTTAAGTAAATAAATAAAAAATATTATTGCTAAAACAGAATTTATAAAAAAAGGTATAAATATTAAATTAAGTGTTATTTGTTTGTTAAAAATAAAATACGGTATCCAAATGGCACTTAAAAATAAGGCCATTAAAATGGATTCTATTATTATTGTAGATTTTGATATAAAAATATTATGTAAAAAACGTCTTAAAAAAATTCTAAGACCTTCAAAAATTATTATTCCTGGTATTAAAAATATATACGGCGAATTACTACTTAAAAATAAGCTATTTTTATACCAAAAAAAGGTTATAACTGCTGCAATTATAAAAAATAAGATTTGAGGCAATATATAAAATTTCAAAAATATATTTTTAAATGAGCTTTGATTTTTTGTAAAAATATTTAAAAATACAGGAATTGTTTGGGATGACCCAAATTCAGTTAAATAAATAGCTAAATAAATTATGGCAAATATAGATGCCATTAAACCATAATCTTGCGTTGTCATTATTTTGATTAACAGAATTTGATTTGTAATTTTTGAGGCTTCATAAAAAAGTCCTCCAGCAATGTTCCATTTAAAACTAGATTTGAATTTTTGTTTAAGATTGAATTTTTCCGGATATTGCATTGTGTTTTTTCTTTTTATATAGGCTTAAAATATCAATTTTTCTAATGTCTTAATTTTATGGCTGCTTTGCTGTATTATAAAATCAAGGGTTGAGGGGGCGAACACAAGGGATTAAATTTGCTTAATCGCTTGTCTATATGATTCTATTTTCAATTTTAGATTATTTAATTCTGTGTTATTTATAAGATTGCTTATTTTTTTATCTTTAATTTCATTCTCTATATCTTGAATACTTTTTTCTATAGATTTTAATACATGCCCAGAACTAGAGCTTTCTGTATCTATATTAGAAAGTAAATAGTCCTGTTCGTCTATATAAGCATTTATTTTTTCTACATAATTATTTACCTGTTCAACACTTAATACGTCAAATTCTTCTAATTTGTTATGATTATTTTTTAAGGAAGTGACTAACTTTTTAGGTAGCATTAATTTTTGTTTAGTATTTATAGCTTTTGTAATTAAAGGCTTTTCTATTTGTATTTGTAATTGCTTATTATTGTGAGCATCTTGACTGTAAGTATTGTTTGATACTTGATTTTGATTGAAATTAGTTTTCGGATAAACTTTTTGTTCTATAGTTATGGGCTTAACTTGATTTATTTGAGCTTTTTTAAAAGAATTAAAATATAAATATATAGGTTTAAATGAAATTATAAGAATTATTAAAACTATAATTCTAAATAAAAGTTCGCCAAAATCTGATTCTTTTTTAATTTTCATATTTATTTCGCCATTATTAGCTATACCACCATTAATACACTACTGTTTATAATAGTATATTAATTTAAAAAGCAATCAAACGTAAAATAATTTTTTTTGACTAAAATGAGCAAAAATGCATAAAAACTCACTTTTTATTTATACTTTAGGGATAGAATATTTTTTTTGTTATAATACTTTACATGATTTTTGAATGTCATTAGGGAATTTTGAAATATATGGAGGGGTATTTATATATCTGTCTAGCTGGTTTTTTAGCGGCAAGATTAAAGGGGTTTTCATGTTCAATCTAAAAGACAAGGTTATGTATCCAGGTCATGGCGTAGCCGTAATCGAAGAAACAATGGAAAAAGTTGTAGGGGATAGAAGTCTAAAATTATTTAAATTAAAATTCTTATTTAAAGATACAACAATTCTTTTACCTTTCGAAAATATTAATGCTTGTTGTATTAGAAGTCTTTGTGATACTCAAACTATCAAAAAAATTTTTGTTTATTTTTATAAACCATTTGATAAAAAATTTGATTATGTAGATTTTACTCCTAGCGGTTGGAATAGAAGAAATAAAGATTATCAGTTAAAGCTTCAAAGTGGTAAAATTGAAGATGTTGCTTATGTTTATAAAGATTTAATGACAGTAGCTCAGCAAAAAGAATTATCTTTTGGAGAAAAAAAGATATTAATCGCAGCTGAAGATCTTTTAATTCAAGAAATACAAGTAGTAACAGCCCAAACTGCACATTCTGTTCAAGAACAATTACAAGCTCCATTTAAACAGTTCTTATTTACTCAACCAGCAATTAGGCCATTGTCTTCTGCTATATAATTTATTATTATTTTTTACATGAAAGATAATAATAAATTTGTAATAATTATATCTGGGCCTACAGCTTCTGGTAAAACTGCTTTTGCAGATAAACTCGCATTAAAATTTAATGGTGAGATAATAAATGCAGATATGGGCCAGTTTTATACATCATTTAATATTGGTACTGCAAAGCCAGATTGGAAAAATGGGGCTGTAAAAAATCATTTATTTGATATTTTAGATGAGCCTAAAGATTTTTCTGTTGTTGAGTACAAAAATCTTGTTCTAGCGAAAATTAAAGAAATTTTTAATAAAAATAAAACGCCTATTCTTGTTGGTGGCTCTTTGTTTTATTTAAAATCTTTATATTTTTTACCAATAGAGTTTCAAAATAAAAAAGATAATTTAAATTTAATTAATCAAGATAATAAAATATATTCCTGGGATTTATTAAATCAAATTGATCCTGAACGTGCTACAAAAATACATAAAAATGATACTTATAGAATTAATAGAGCACTTGATATTTGGTATAATTTTGGCATAAAACCATCGCAGGCTGAGCCTGTATTTAATCCAGAGTTTAATTCTTTATTTATTTATTTAAATATGAATAAAAATATTTTACATGAGCGTATTAACACTAGAACAAAACTTATGTTTAACTCTGGTTGGGTACAAGAAGTTGAGCCATATATTAATACTGAATGGGAAGAATTTTTCAAGAAAAAGGGTTTTATTGGGTATTATGAAATTGCCCAATGGATTAAAAATGGTAAGCAAGAAAATATGCTACCAGAATTAATAAATAATATTGTTTGTCAAACTAGACAATATGCAAAGCGACAAGAAACCTTTTGGAAAAGTTTTAAATTATTATTGCAAAATAGTAATAACAAAAGGTTTATCTGCAAAATTCTAGAAATAAATGACTTAGAAAAAATAAATTTAGAATCTATAAAACTTTAAATCTTAAAAATTTTTGTTGCCTATAATCTATCTTAAAGATACAATTTGAGCATAATTAATTTTTGTTTTATTAATTTTTATTAAGAGGGTGAAAGAATGATATATATATTTAGAAAAGAAATGAAAAAATGGAAAAATGTTTTGTGGGTTGTATTTTTTGCAATGACAGGAAGTACTTTTTGGGCTTATTTAGGCTATAAAAAAAATAATCCTGCATATATTACAATAGCTAAATATAACGGTAATGATATTAAGCTTATAGATTATCAAGACGCTTTAGAAAATGTTAACCGTCAAATAAATATGTACAAAAATTATGCTGAAAGACTTGGTATACCTGTAGATATGTTTTTGGCAATGGCAGGGCTTTTGGATCCAGAAAAAGCAGCGTTTAATACATGTTTAAATAATAAGGTGTTAGATATAGAAAAAGATTATTTTAATATAGAATTAGATAGTGAATATCTAGAAAAAGAATTGTTATCAAAGTTACCAGAAGAATTAAAAGATGCCTATGGTAATATTAATATGGATGTTTATAAAAGATATTTAGCTGCAGTAAATCTTACTCCAGAAAAATTTGAAAATCGTTTAAGTGAAAGTATAGAAAGAGAATTTTTTGAAGGTTTTTTAACTTCTGCAAATTATATTCCATTAAATAATCTTAAAGAATCTTTTACAAACAGTATTGCTAAAAAAAGCTTTAATATAGTTAAATTTAATTTTGATGATTATCTAAAAAAAGAAGCAGCTCATGAAATAAAAAACGAAGAAATAAATAAATTTTATAATGAGCATAAAGAAGAATTTAGAATTCCTGAAAAAAGAAAAGCTAATTATTGGGTTATAAATAGTAATGATTATGCAAAAAAGATAGTTGTTGATGAGTCCCAAATACAATCATTTTATGAAAAAAATAAATCTATATTATTTAGAATAGCTCCAAAGGTAAAAGTAAGACATATATTATTTAAAGTATCTAAAAATGATGCAGCAGATAAGATAGAAAAAGTTTTATCTCAAGCGAAAACTATTAGAGAAAAGATTGTATCTAAAAAAGCTAATTTTATAGATATGGCAAAGCAATATTCACAAGATGAAAAAACAAATTCAAATGGTGGACTTGTGGACTTTTTTGAAAAAGGTAGTTACGACCCAGAATTTGAAAAAGCTGCGCTAAAACTTCAAAATGAAGGTGAGATTTCTGATATAATAAAGACAAAAGATGGATATGAGCTGATTCAATTAGAAAAAAGAATGCCTACATCTTATAAATCTTTAGACTCTGTTAGAAATGATGTTATAAAATCAGTAAAGGCAAAAAAAGTTTTAACAGTTTTGTCTGCAGATATCAAGAGGGCTGTATACGAAGCATCTGCTAATGATAACATTGTAAATAAATTTATAAGTGAAAATAATTTAATTTTAAAAGAATCTAAGCTTTTAGAAAAAAAAGACAGCGTTGGTAGTGAATTAGAAAATATGTTAGCAGAAAAAATATTTTCTAATTCTAAAAAAGAAAAACAATATGGATTTTTTAATTATAAAGATGATTTTGTGTTGTTTCAGGTAGTATCTGTTCAAAAAAGTTATATACCAGAACTAAAAGATGCAAAAGCTAAAATTATGACACAGATTAATGCAAAAAATGCAAAAATTTCATTGAAAAATAATTTAAAATCTGCAAAAGCTGCAGTATTAAATAAAAGTAAAAATATAAAAGATTTAGCTGCTCAGTTAGGATTAAATTTAATAGAAACAAAAGCTATAAAAAATTCTGATAATTTACAAGATTTAGGGCTAGATGCAGAATTTGCAAAAAGGGCTTTTGTTTTAGATAGCGCCGACCAAGTTTTAAGCTATAAGCATAATAGTGATTATTATTTAGTACAATTTAGAAATATAGAACAAACCAGTTTAATTTCATTTGAAATTGAAAAAAATAAGTTAATAAGTGAAGCTTTGAATAAATCAAAAGGGCTTTATTTACAGGGTTTTATTGCATCTTTGTTTAGAACTGCTAAACTGGAAAAGTTCGAAAAATTTTTAGATAATAAAAATGCTAATTACCCTATAAACGACATTGATATTTAATTTTATACAAAAGTATACAAGAGAAAGAAAGATTATATGCAAGTAAAAAAGGTTTCAGCAAGTAATGCCGAATTAGAAGCAAAACATAAGGCTCTCGATGCTGCTTTTGCCCAAATAGATAAACAATTTGGTAAAGGTGCAGTAATGCTGTTAGGGCAAAAAACTGTTGATGGTGTTCAAACTATTTCTACAGGTTCTATTTTAATAGATAAGGCCTTGGGAATTGGTGGGCTTCCTAGAGGAAGAGTAATAGAAATTTATGGTCCAGAAGCATCCGGAAAAACAACATTAACGCTTCATGCAATTGCACAAGCTCAAAAAGCGGGAGGCATTTGTGCTTTTATAGATGCAGAGCATGCAATGGATCCTATTTATGCAGAAAATATAGGTGTTAATACTAAAGATTTAGTCATTTCACAGCCTGATTATGGCGAGCAGGCATTAGATATTGCAGAAATGTTAATAAGGTCTGGAGCTATTGATTTATTAGTTATCGATTCTGTTGCAGCGTTAGTTCCTAAAGCTGAAATAGAAGGTGATATGGGCGATCAGCATATTGGTTTGCAGGCTCGTTTAATGTCTCAGGCATTACGAAAACTTACTCCCATTGTACATAAGTCAAAAACTTCTTTAATATTTATAAATCAGATAAGACATAAAATAGGTGGAATGCCTTTTGCAAATAATGAAACTACATCAGGTGGAAATGCATTAAAGTTTTATGCTTCTATCAGGCTTGATATACGACGTATTGCCACTTTGAAAAAAGATGGTAAGCCTTTTGGAAATAAAGTTGCTGTAAAAGTAGCAAAAAACAAGATGGCACCACCATTTAAAGTGGTTGAAGTTGATATAATTTTTGGGCATGGTATTTCTAAGGATTTAGATTTACTTGAAATTGCAATTAAGCTTGGTATTATAAAACAAGCAGGTGCTTGGTTTGTATACAAAGAAGAAAAACTTGGCCAAGGTAGGGATAATTGTATAAAAACATTTACAGATAATCCTGCTTTAGCAGAAAAGATTCTTGAAGATGTTATGAAGAATCAAGATGTTATTGAGTAATTGGATTATAAAGGAATATATTAGTGAGCAAATTTAAGCCTAGAAATCTAGAAACAGATAGAAATGATAAGCTTTTAGCTACAAGTCATTTTGTAAATGAAAAGATAAGAGCTGCTGTTATGCAGGTAATAGACGATGCAGGGCAAAATTTAGGTGTTATATCAAAGGCTGAAGCGCTTAAGGCTGCAGAAAATGCAGGGTTGGATTTGGTAGTAGTTGGCGAAAAAGATGGGGTAGCCATTGCCAAATTAATGAATTTTGGTAAATTTTTATATAAAAAAAAGAAACAATTGAGTGAGTCTAAGAAGAAGCAAAAAATAATTCAAATAAAAGAAATTAAGCTTAGACCTAATATAGATGAAAATGACTTTAATACAAAATTGAAACAGGCCGTTAACTTTTTAACAGAAGGCAAAAAAGTTAAGTTCACGGTACAATTTAAGGGTCGTGAATTCATAATGATAAAAGAATTAGGTGGTAATTTTTTTGAAAGAATTAATAAGCATTTGGAAGATCAGAAAATTGGAACTCTTATTGAAGAAAAAGAACAAAAAGGTGGTCCATTCTGGTCAAAAATATATTATTTAAAATAGATAACATTAGATAACAGATTTAAAGGGTTTTTATATGCCAAAAATGAAAAGTCATTCTGGAAGTAAAAAAAGATTTAAAAAAATGGGTAGTGGAAAAATAAAAAGAGCAAAAGCTTTCAGACGTCATCACGCCTGGGCAAAGAATGGTAAGAAGATAAGACAATTAAGGTCTGGCGAGCATTTTCAGGGTACGAACGAAAAACGTGTTCAAAAATTGCTTCCAAATTAGTTTTTAATTAAATAAATTTATAAGATATTTATACTGCCGTGAAGGACATTTATGAGTAGAGTTAAACGTGGTGTTGTTACCAAAAAACGTCATAAACGTGTACTGAAAAAAACAGAAGGTTACTGGGGTTTACGTAGTAAAGCATTTAAAAAAGCTTATGAAACTCTTTTAAGAGCTATGGAGTTTTCTTTTATAGGAAGAAAACTAAAAAAAAGAGATTATAGAGCACTTTTTATTTCAAGAATTAGCGCTGCATGCAAAAAACAAGATTTTAGCTATAGTAAGTTTATGAATGCGCTTGATAAGCTAGAAGTAAAATTGAACAGAAAAATGCTTAGTCAGCTTGCTATTTTTGAACCAAAAGCCTTTACGCAATTAGTAGAAATGGCTAAAAAATAAAAAGTTTGAAATTTGAAATAACATATTATTAATATAACTGTATGTTGTTTTGTATAATTTATTAACCTTTGATTGTATAAAAAGGTAGAAAAAAATGAAGCAATTAGAGGAGCTAGAAGCTAAAGTTCTTCAGGTAATCCAGAAGAATGTTGAGTTGCATAAAAAGAATAGTGAATTAAAAAAAGAAAATGAAATATTATCAAGCAAGTGTGTTCAGCTAGAAAAGAGTTTAATGGCTAATAATAAAGCATCGAATGATCTTCAAGATGAAAAGACTGTGATAATGGATTCTATAAAAGATTTGCTGGAAACTATTAGCTCCTTGGAAGAAAAAAATAAAGAAATTGTAAAGTAATTGAGCATGGAAAAAGAATTTAAAAAGATTCAGGCAACGATTTTTGGTAAAAGTTACACTTTTGCCACAGATGAAAACGAACAGGATATCTTAAGCGATGTTGCGTATGTTGATGGTAAAATGAAAGAAATTTCTAGTACTATGCACGTAACAGATGGTTATGTATCTGCAGTAATGTTAGCATTACAATTGGTTCGAGAATTAAAACAAAAAGATGCACATTTAGATTATGTGCAGCAAAAAGTTTCCGATTTAGGAGTTTTGTTGGATTCTGAAACAAATTAGTTGCAGTTATTAATTTTATAATTACTTTTATATATTTATTTATTGTTGCTTTTTATACCAATAACATTAAAGGTTAATACTTTAATGTTATTTTTTTTTATTTGTTTTTAATAGTATTTTTAAAATTAGGAAATTATAAAATGGTTTTAATAATGTTTATATCTGGGCTTGTTTTAGGCTCAGCTCTTATTGTTTTTTATTATAAAATAAAAAGAGAAAATTTATTTAAATTAAAACAAGAAGCTCAAAAAATCATATTTGAAGCAAAAGATTTTGCGGAGCGAGAAAAAAGAGATGCTTTAGTCAATCTTAAAAAAGAAATTTATAAACGTAGAAGTGATTTTGATTTAGAGCTTCGTCATGAACGTATGGAATCTGAAAAACTTGAGCATAAGTTGCAAAAACGAGAAGATATGATAGAACAACGTGAAGTTTTGTTGGATGATTTAAGAAAAGAATTACAACAAAAAGAACGTGATTTAATGCGCCGTCTTGATGCTCTTAGTTTAGACGAAGTAAAAATTAAGAAATTATATAATGATCTTGTTGTAAAATTAGAAAAAGTTGGTGGCATGAGCCAAGATGAAGCACGTAAAGTGTTAATGGAAGCCATAGAAAAAGAAGTAAAGCTTGAAAAACAAAAATGGATAGCCAAAGTAGATGAAGAAACAAATATTGTTGCAAAAGATAAGGCAACAGAAATTTTGACAACTGCAATGCAAAGAGTTCTTTCAGATCAAGTTACATTGCATTCTTCAAGTGTTATAAATTTGCCTAGCGAAGATATGAAAGGTCGTATTATAGGTAAAGAAGGTAGAAATATAAAAGCATTAGAAATGGCTACTGGTATGGAATTTGTTATAGGTGATACGCCAGAAGTAATTACTATTTCAGGTTTTAATCCTATAAGACGTGAAGTCGCTAAAAGAGCTTTAAATAAATTGATTCAAGATGGCCGTATAAATCCTACGAGAATAGAAGAAGTAGTAGAACAATGCCAAGCAGAGATAGACCAAAATATTGAAGAAGTTGGTCGTCAAGCTGTTTTAGAATTTAATTTTAGAGGTGTGCATCCAGAAATAGTAAAATTATTAGGAGCATTACACTTTAGAACTAGTTACACTCAAAATAATTTAATTCACTGTAAAGAAGTTGCGTATTTTGCAAGAATGGTTGCTGCTGAGCTGGGCTTAGATCAAGAATTAGCAGCTCGATGTGGTTTGTTGCATGATATTGGTAAAGCTGTTTCAGCTGAAGTTGAAGGGCCTCATGCTACAATTGGTGCTGACTTAGCCAAAAAATATGGTGAAGATCCAATAGTTGTTAATGCTATTGCAAGTCACCATGATGAAGTACCTGCAAAGAGTATTTATGGTCTTATTACTCATATAGCAGATGCAATTTCGGCTTCTCGCCCAGGAGCAAGACGTGAAACTTTAACTACATATATTAAGCGTTTAGAAGTTCTAGAAGATATAGCTACAAGTTTTGATGGCGTAAAAAAGGCATATGCATTACAGGCTGGTAGAGAAATTAGAATTATAGTAGACGAAGTAACCATGGATGATGAAAAATCTATGATGCTCGCCAGAGATATTGCAAAGCGAGTAGAAGAAGAAGTTAATTTTCCTGGCCAAATAAAAATTAATGTTATACGAGAAAAACGAATAATAGAATATGCAAAATAATTATTTAAAATTTATGTTTATAGGGGATATTATAGCTCAAAGTGGGTTAGATGTTTTTTTAAAGCATTTGCCTCAGTTAAAAGATAAATATTCTCTAGATTCTGTAATAGTCAATGGTGAAAATACTGGTAAAAACGGCAAAAGTACTACAGATAAAATTGTAAATAGGCTTGTTGCTGCTGGTGTTGATGTGGTTACTTCTGGTAATCACATTTGGGAAAATAAAGAAATTTATGGTTTTTTAAATAATACTGATAAATTAATTAGACCTGCTAACTTTCCTGCAGATTGTCCAGGACATGGCTATGCATTATATCATATTAATGGTAAGCCTGTTGCAATTATGAATTTACAGGGTAGAGGTTTTATGCGAGAAACTATAGATTGCCCATTTAGAAAAGCAGAATCTCTTTTAACTTTTTTAAAAACTAAAACAAATATAATATTTGTAGATTTTCATGCAGAAGCTACAGCAGAAAAACAAGCTCTGGCTAATTTTTTAGATGGTAAAGTTACGGGCTTTTTTGGTACACATACACATGTACAAACTGCTGATGAAAAAATATTACCAAATGGCACTGCATATATTACAGATTTGGGTTTTTGTGGTGCAATAGATTCAATAATAGGAATGGAAAAAGAAATTATTATTAATAAGTTTATTACACAGTTGCCTGCAAAATTTAAGCCAGTATCTATTCCTCCATTCGAAATTGATGGAATAGTAGTTTATGTTGATTCTTTTTCGGGAATTGCCAAAAGTATAGAAAGAATAAAAATTATCGATAACGAACCTGTTTAATAATAAGCTAACAATAAATGTTTTTATTTTTCTTAAAGAGATTCTATAAAAGTTTTTTTATAAATCTTTTAATTTTGATTTTTATTTTGTCATCAAGTGACATATTTTTAAGATTACCTGTAATATCAGATTTTACAGCAGGGCTTAAGGTTTTTTTGTTGATGGTGCCATTGATGGCTCAATTTGCCATACCAATAGCATCTAGTTTAGCCGTACAGATGTCATTAGGTAATTTGTACGTTGAAGATGAAATTATATTAATATATTATTTTAAATCAGCTAGATTAACTTTATTTAAATCTATTTTATTTTTTTCATTATCAATATTAACTTTTTATGTGCCTATTGTTACAAAATATGCGCCTCAAAGTTATAAAAATGGCAAACAGCTTATTTTAGATTTGGCCCAAAAACATTTTTCAAGTTTATATCCAGGTAAATTTCATAATATTTCTTCTAATTTTGCTATTTATTTTGAAAAACAAGAAAAAAATAATAGTGATATAAAATTTATAAAATTATTATTATTATTTAAAGAAAAAAATGGTGAGCAATTTATTATTAACGCAAATACAGGTTTTTTAGCTAATAATATATTATTATTAAATAATGGTTCTATACAAAATATAGCTTTAAATCATGCATATATTTCTAATTTTGAAAAAACAGAAATTAATCTTACGCAATTTTTAGATTCACAGGAAAAATTATTTGATTATAAAGATTTAAAGTTTTATAAATATAGCGAATTAAATTATACAAATAATATAAATTATATAAATATTTTAATAGAAAAGCATAAGCGTATTGCGCAAATATTATGGCAATTGTTTATGCCTTTTTTTGCAATATTTTTAATAATGTTTTTTGCTAAAAATAAAAGTAATTTATTGATATCTATATTTTTAAGTGGATTTTTATTTTTAAGTTCTTATATATTATTAAATTTAGTTAAAACTTTGGCTTTTTTAGGACAAACTGCTATTATTTTCTTTTATTTACCTTTAATAATTTTTTTTATAATATTTTTTTATTTTTATAATAAAAAAGTTAATTAATAGTTTTTTAAAAATAAAAAGGAGATGCAGTGTTTTTAGTAGTACTTTTGTATGCAATTCTTGCTTTAACTTTTACAATAGCAAAAATATCACTTGAGTTTGCCAAGCCATTTTTCTTAGTTGGCTTTAGAATGATTTTAGCAGGTGGCATAATGCTATTATTTACTTATTTTTTTAAAAGAAATAAATTTTATATAAAAAAAAGTGATATTTGGTTGTTTATAAAAGTAGCAATATTTCATATATATTTAGTTTATATTCCAGATATTTGGTCACTACAATATTTAAGTTCTTCTAAATCTAATTTAATTTATTCTGCCACGCCATTTATTGCAGCATTATTGTCTTATATTTTATTAAAAGAAAAGCTTAAATTTAAAAAATTTTTAGGCATGCTAATTGGTCTTGCCGGTTTAATTCCAATATTACTTACTCAAACAGATATAAGAGAAACAGGTATGGAGTTTTTTTCTGTGTCTTTTCCTGAAATTGTATTATTAATAGCTGTTATAAGTGGTGCATATGCATGGTTTATAGTTAAAAAACTTTTAGATAAAGGGTATTCACTTTTAATGATCAATGGCTTTTCAATGCTTTTAGGTGGGTTTTGGGCTTTAATTACTGCATTTTTTGTAGAAGGCATTAACAAAAATAGTATTTTTGATTTTTGGCCTTTTTTGGGTTGGACTTTATTACTTATTTTTGTTGCTAATATAGTATTTTATAATTTTTATGGCTGGTTATTAAAAAGATATTCAATTACATTTGTTACAAGCGCTGGTTTTTTATCCCCTGTTTTTGGTGCATTTTACGGTTATTTTTTCTTGTCAGAAACTATAAGTTGGCATTATTATGTTTCTTTAATAGCTATAATTATAGGCTTGTTTGTTTTTTATAGAGAAGAAAGATCTAAATAATTTTAATTTATTATTTTTGAGAAGTTAATTCGTGCTCTATAATTTCACATAAACTTTGCACGGTTTTATCAAAAATATTATTGACTATAAAATAATTAAAAAATTTATTATGTTCGGCTTCTTTTACTTCTTGTTTGGCAAGATCTAAACGTTTATCTATTTTATCTTTATGATCGCCTCTTTTAATTAAGCGTTCTCTTAAAATATCTAGATTTGGTATTGTCAGCCATATAAAAATAGAGTTGGGTATAAGTTTTTTATATTCTTTTACGCCTACTAAATCTGTAACAATAATAAAAGATTTACCTAAAGATATTTGATCTAAAATATTTTTAGGCGAGCCATATAAAGCGCCAGAATATTCTGTAGTTTCTAAGAAAAAGTTATTTTTTTCTTTTTGTTTAAAATCTTGAAAATCTATAAAATTATAATCTTGGCCATTAATTTCTGTTGGCCTTGGGTGTCTGGTTGTATAGGTTACAACTTTAGAAATATCAATTTTTGGTGTTAATTTTGCAATAGCCTGATTAGAAACAGTAGTTTTTCCAGCTCCAGATGGAGCGGCAATTACAAAAATTTGACCATTTTTCATAAAAACCTCTTTATTTTAGGGGCGCATAAAACGTGCGCCCCTAAATATTTTAACGGAAAATTGCTGCAAGTAAATCAATTATAAAATAAATTATTATACTTGTTGTATCTGTAGAATATCCTGGACCAACGCCACTATATGCCAAAAGTTTATTATCATTCGAAGCTAGTAATTTTATGTTGTTTTTTGGCATTCTATTTTTAGTTTTAGCATATAATTTTGAGAATAATTTTATTGCTCTTGTTACAGTAATTGGATTTATAGGGAATTTTTGCTTTAGTGAACAAACAAATAGTGCTTTAAATATATTTTTGATATCGGCATCTGTTAAAGTGTATTTATCTTTTTCAAGTACATACTTAATAATATCCAAAGAAGGATCTTTAGCCGAATATTTAGGAATAGGCATTGTTTTTCTCGCTTGTACTATAGCATCAGAGTATTTTTCGGGCGCTATTTTATCGGCATATAAATTTTTTTTAAGTTGTTCTATTTTTTTAATGCGATCATCATAATTTTTTGTTGATTTTTTAGATAATATATAGCCAGAAAAAATAAAGGTAAAAGCTATTATAAGTGCTGAAAATAATACTTTATTGATCTTCATTCTAAAAACTCCTTAATTTGGGTTAAATAATTATATTTATTTTGTAATATTAATGGTTATTAAAAATCAATAATCTAATTAAAAGATTAAATTTGGGTTACGAATTCTTTATTTAATGGTAATATTACCGGAGATGAAATAATAAAAAGAATATTAGACTTTTTGTATAATAAGTAGGTAACAATTATGAAAAAACTTGCTGATATAAATAATGATTTTGCTCAGTGGTACCAAGATATTTTAACTGAAGCTGAACTTGTAGACCAAAGCCCAGTAAAGGGATGCTTTGTGCTAAGGCCATATGCATATTCTATTTGGGAAAATATACAAAAAATTTTAGATAAAAAGATTAAGCAAACAGGCACGCAAAATGCTTATTTCCCGTTACTTATACCAGAAAGTTTTTTAAAAAAAGAAGCTAAGCATGTTCAAGGTTTTTCGCCTGAATTAGCAGTTGTTACCCATGCTGGTGGAAATAAACTTGAAGAACCTTTGGTTATCCGTCCAACATCAGAAACTATGATTTATTATATGTTTTCTCGCTGGATAAAATCCTGGAGAGATTTACCTTTAAAAATAAATCAGTGGGCAAATGTTGTAAGATGGGAAATGCGTACAAGGCCTTTTTTGCGTACTACAGAATTTTTGTGGCAAGAAGGACATACTGCTCATGTTAGCCAACAAGAGGCTATTGAATTTGCGCAAAGTATTTTGAATTTATATAAAGATTTTGTTGAAAATTACTTAGCTATTCCTGTTATTGCAGGCAAAAAGTCTGACTCTGAAAGATTTGCTGGGGCAGATATTACAATGACCATTGAAGGATTAATGCAAGACGGTAAGGCTTTGCAACTATGCACAAGTCATGTTTTGGCACATAGCTTTTCTAACGCTTTTGAAATACAATTTCAAGATAAAGATAATAATTTAAGTTCACCATATTGTACTTCTTGGGGCGCCACTACACGATTAATCGGTGCTCTTATTATGTCACATGGTGATCAAAATGGTTTAATTATGCCTCCTAAAATAGCACCTATTCAGGTAGTTATTGTTCCAATTTATAAAACAGAAGAAGATAAAAATATAGTTTTATTAAAAGCTAGTGAAATTGCTAAAAAACTTGAAAATAAAAATATTTCTGTGCTTTTAGATAGTGATGATCAAGAAACGCCTGGAGCCAAATTTTTTAAATGGGAAATCAAAGGTGTACCTGTAAGATTAGAAATAGGGCCTAAAGATATACAAAATAATCAAGTTGTTTTGGTAAATAGATTAGAACAAGATAAAGCTAAAAAGAAGACTTTTGTTTCGATAGATAATTTAGAAAAAGAGGTAGAAAATTTACTGGAAAATATACAACAAGAATTATTTAAGCAAGCAAAAAATAGGCTTGAAAAAAACATAAATAAAGCTGAAAAATTAGTTGATTTTGTTAAAAATCTTGAAGATAAAAATGGTGCTTATAAAGTGGGGTGGTGTGGTAGTTCTGAATGTGAAGCCAAATTAAAAGAGCATAAAGCCTCTATAAGATGCTTACTTGATACTAAAGAAAATAAAGCTTGTTTTTTTTGTTCCAAATCTAGTACAACAGATATTATAGTTGCAAAAGCGTATTAATATACTGTTGGGGTTTTTATGGCTGATAATTTGGGTGATACAGATTTTTTAGTGTCATTTACAACTTATCTATTAACAGAAAAAAGAACTAGCAAAAATACTTTTGTTGCTTACAAAAAAGATTGTGAGCAACTTTTGGATTTTTTAAAGGACAAAAAAGTTAATATTAGAATTTGTAACAAACAGCATCTTAAAAATTTTTTAAAAAAATTAAAAGATGATGGTGTAAGTGCAAAAACTATATCTAGAAAAATATCTTGCTTAAAATCTTTTTTTAATTTTTTAAATGAACGTTTTAATATTGCTAATAAAGCTGGTGAATTAGTATTTCCAAAGCTAGAACAAACATTGCCAAATTTTTTGTTAGAAGATGAAATAGAAGAACTGTTAAAAGTTGCAGGTAAAGATTCTAGCGATAAAGGCGTTAGAAATAGAGTTATGCTATCGTTATTATATGCTTCTGGAATGCGGGTTTCTGAATTAGTAAATTTAAAAACAGATCAAATAGATTTTGATACAGGCTTTGTTACTCTTTTGGGTAAAGGCAACAAAGAACGTATGGTTCCTGTGCCTACAGCGATTTTTGAATTTTTAAGATTTTATTTAGAAAAAGTTTATGAAAATTTAAAACCAAAAAGTGAGCGTGAAAAAATAAATAACAATAATTATTTATTTTTTACGTATTATAATAATAGCTTAAAACCTATATCCAGACAGTCTTTTTGGGGGATTCTAAAAAATATTTTGCAAAAAACAAATATAAAAAAGAAAGTTTCGCCACATACATTAAGACATTCTCTTGCAACGCATTTACTTAAAAGTGGCGCAAATATACGATCATTGCAGCTTTTGCTGGGGCATGAAAATATTTCGACTGTGCAAATTTATACGCATTTAGAAAAAAGTCATGTTAGAGAAATTTATGATGACAAGCATCCAAGGGCTTAAAAGTCTTTAATTTTTAATAAAATGCTTGATTTTTATAATAAAAACTATATTTTACAAGATATTATAAAGATAAAGAAATTTTTTGATGGATTATTTTATGAATAAATTAAAAAAATTATTACTTGTAGGTTTAGTAGTTGTAGGTTTTAATGGTTTGCAAAATTTGTCTGCAATGGATAAACAAATTTTTTTAGAAGAAAACGGTACTAAAATAGAGATAACGGAGATGGAATTTGAAATTTATATAGCTTTGCTAAATTCTGAATTTAAAATTTCAGAATTTAAAATTGACACACTTGTTGAAATTATAAAAAAAATTGAAACATATTTGAATGATTGTAATTTAAATGTTTCTATGGATAATGTATGTGCTGCGTATAATGCGTGTGAATTTGCTCGGAAGCTAGGTTTAAAAGAATCATTCAGTTTATATGGGGATCTTCACGGACATTTGGATGATATTTTTAATAAATTAGTATTTTTTTAAAGAGTTCCAAAAATTCTGGAGCTCTTTTTTTACTTTTATTTTAAAACTTTACCCGTCATATGTGCCCATAAAATCAGGTCTAATTCACTCTGCTCTATATTAAAATTTGTTAAAATTTTTTCGTATTCTAAATAATTTTTTTTCGAAATTACTTTTGGAATTTCATTAATAAAATTATATTTTTTTAAAAATCTTAAAATATGCCTGTCTATAATTGCAAAGTTATTATATCCTACATTTCTTAAAAAATGTGAAGCCTCTTTATAGCCTAAGCCCTTAATATTGTTTACTAAAAATGCGCGTGTTTGATTTTCGGGCAAATTTTGCAAAATATCTTTAATATTTAAAAATTTGCGCGCTAAAAAGATATATTTTGCTTTAGTATTATGAAACCTGTGGCCATGTTTTTTTATCGTATAAGCGATTTCTGTTCGCGTTTTTTCTGTAAAGCCATTTTGAGACATTTCTATTTGAATTTTTATTGCAGTTTCAGCTTTTGAGTTTGCAGTAAGCAAACAAAAGCAAAGTTCGTTGAACCAATCTTGATTATTTTTATTTTTTAACTCTTGAAATTCTTGTAAACGTTTTTTTATTTCAGTAATAATATTTTCTTGTAAACTTTTTTTTATTTTATTTAACATTTTGCTTTTCCATTTTCTACACATGTTTTATAATAAGCAAGTTAATTAGTGTTTAAATTTTATATTAAATTACAAGAGAGTAAAGCTTATGGATGGAAAATTTATAGTAACACAAAAAGATGTATTATCGTTATTAACTGCAATGCAGCCTATATGCAGCAAAAAGACAGCTCTTGATGTTACAGAATCTATTATGTTTCAGGTTACATCTAAAGAGTTAATTTTAAAAGCAACAGATTTGCAAATTAGCTTGCAGTCAAGCATGGGAATAGAAAGTAATTTTACAGAAAATTTTGATTTTTTAATTTCAGGCAAAAGAATATTTGATTTAGTTAAAGAAATGGAAGGGGATATAGAGTTTAATTTTCTGCAAAATCAATTACATCTAAAGTCTGATGGAGTTAAACTTTTATTAAACATTCGACCAGCAGATGATTTTCCGCAATTTCCAGAACGTATTGAAAATTTAATGCAAATTAATTCTACTTATTTGGTTGATTTATTAAATAAAGTTGCATTTTTAATTCCACAAAATAATTCTAACGCAGCATTAAATGGAATGCTTTTAGAATTTAATGATAATGGCATGTTGATGGTAACAACTGATGGCCATAGACTTGCAAAAATATTTACAGATAAATATAAATTACACGAAAACCAAAAATGGCTTTTACCAAAAAGAGCTGTATTAGAACTTAAAAAAATTTTAGAAGAGACTCAAGTCGAAAATATATTTTTAGGAACATGTGGTAATCAGTTAGTATTTTCTGGTGCAAGTTTTAATTTTTTTACAAAACTTATTTCTGACCCATTTCCTCATTATGAGCCTATTTTAGAAAGAGAAGGTTTTAGAGCCGCAAGTTTAGACAAACAATCTTTTCTAAAAACTTTAAAAAGAACCAGTTGTTTTTTATCTGGTCAGTTTGTTTCTACTAGCTTTAAGTTTCAGCCGGGTAAACTTGCTGTAAATTTACAAAGTAAAGAAGTTGGAAAAATAGATGAGTCTTTATTGTTGAATGATTTTGATGGACAAGAAGTTGCAACAAAATTTTATTCACCATATTTACTTGCAGGTTTACAAGTTTTTAATGAAGATGCTATTAACTTTTTTATACATGATGATTCTAGACCTATTATTTTTGAAGCAGATGTAAAAGATAAAAATTATAAATTTACCTATATAGTTATGCCTGTTTCTGCAGAGCAATAATATATAAAAATATATAAAATTTATTTTTTGTGATTATAAATAATTTAAAGCTGCAAAATTTCAGATGTTTTTCTGATTTGCAGCTCTCTTTTAATGATAAAATTATTGTATTACAGGGCGATAATGGTTCTGGAAAAACTTCTATTTTGGAATCTCTTTATTATGCGTGTTATTTAAGATCTTTCAGAACGAGAACAAAAAGTGAGTTAGTAAGTTTTGCTAAAGATCATTTTTTTATACAGGTAGATTTTCAAGAGCAAGATTTAGCTTTTGGACAAATACAAATTGGATTTTCTAGTAATACTCAAAAATCTGTAAAACTTAATAAAAAAAGTGTAAATAATTTTAAAGAAATTATTTCACGATATAAAGTAATAGCTTTGTCAGAAGATGATTTACAGTTAATTATTGGAGCTCCAGAAGTTAGAAGAGCTTATTTAAATCAATCGCTTTTTTTAATATCGCCCGATTTGATCGATTATTTTAAGGAATATAAAAAAAATCTTGATCAAAGAAATAAATTTTTATTTTTAAATTCTAAAAATAAAATAATTTCTGCAAAATCTAAAGAAGAGCTTTATAGTTGGACAAAACAGCTTTGGGAAAAATCTGTTTTTTTACAAGAAAAAAGAGAACTTTTTTTAAAACAAGTAGAAGATAATGTTAATTTATTATTAAATAAATATTTTAAAATATATGACCCAGAGCTTTCTATAGAGTTAGTTTATAATAAAAAAAATATGCTAGAACCTTTTGATTCGTTTTGGCAATATTATGAAACAAAGCTTTTAGAAGGTGAATTGCGCTTCCAACGTAGTTTATTTGGCATTCATTTAGATGATTTTTCTATAAATTTTAAAAAGAAAAAGGCTCGTTTTTTTGCATCACGTGGGCAACAAAAGCTTGTTTTATTCTTGCTAAAAATAGTACAACTTTTACAAATTCAGGGCTTTGAACCTGGTGTTTTATTGTTAGACGATTTTATCACAGATTTTGATATTAATAGATTGTCTGGTGCAATATCTTTATTAAAAGATCAAGAGTTTCAAACTATAATTTCATGTCCTATTGATTCATTTTTTGAAAAAAGAATTGACAGTAAAATTTTTCATATTATGCTTAAAAACCCAGTCATATAATAGCTATTATAATAAAAAAATGCGTTTTTATTATAAAAAATAGGTAAAATTGTTAATTTTGTAATTCAAATTGTAATTTTGAATCGTTTTTAGCTTTTTTTGAGGATTTTTTAAAAATGCGCTTGATTTTCTGTTCGAATAGGTTTAAGATTGGGTTACTTAATTAAAATGTGAATTATCACTTTATAATTAAGTATTAAATAAGCTTCATTACTACTCTCCTTTCTCCTTTTTTCCGCCATACAGGTTCGCTTGTATGGCGGTTTGTTTTTTATATAAAAGTTAGATTTTTTTGAGTAAAACGTTAATTTCGAATGACAGGCTTTTTAGTTATTTATAGGTAACTGGTAAACTTTAATAAGATATTAATAAATTAAATATTGGGGAAAATATGAAAATATTAAAAAATTTTTTTAGCATAACTATTTTAGTAAGTTTATTTGCTTCTTTTAGTTCAGTAAATTTGGATGCAAGTATTAGAAAAAAATTAGAGAAACGAAAAGCGTATAAAGAAAAAAGTGATTCTATTTTAAAAGATAAGAAAAAAAAGGAAGAAACTTTTTTTTATTGGTTAAGATCAACATACTTTGATGGTCAACCTTTAAGTGAACAAGAAATAGGTTTTACAGTAGATTTGATTGAAAAAAATTTTAAAGACGAAAAAGACTCTAGCTTTATAAAAGAATATTTTTGGATGCTTACTGGTTTTGCAAAGCAAGGATATTTGAAAAATAAAAATATTAAAGACACACTTGATGTAAGTATAGAGCTAATTAATAAAGATTTAAATGATGATTATGTTAATAAAACAGCTATAGAATTTATTACTGAATTATTAAAGCAAAATATTGTTATTACTAAAGAAAAAATTAACATCGCTGTTCAAAAGACATTAGAATTAGCAAAAAAATCAGGTGATGTGTTTTATATAAGAGAAGCGGTTTTAGATTTTTTTATAGAATGTGTAAAAAATGATTATGCCTTTGATCAAGCTAATGATGCAATTGAAATTTTCATAAATTCAGATCAATTTATGACTGAAAATTCATGGTTTAAATTACTTATAGAATTAGCATTAAAAGATAAAGTTAGTGGTGTAATTTTAGATAACTTTTATAAAATTATAAAAGATGGGCTAAATTCTGAAATTTTAATAGATTCTACAGAAAAATTAATTAATGAATTTCAAATATTAGTAGAAGAAAAAATTAAAAAATTAAATAAAGAAAAAGATGAAAATAAAGAAAATCAAGAATTTGTTGAACAAGTCGAAAGGCAAGAAGGTTCGCTTGAAGCTTTAATGAAAAATCTTTCTGTGAAAAATTAAACATTTTATAATTTTAAATGTTTGTTGGCCCGGGTTTTAACTCGGGCCATATTTTTTGGTACAAAATAGCATTCATTTATAGCTATCTAATTAATTGTCGTTATAATAGTTGTGTTTTTAAGATCTCTTAATTGACGTTATTTGGTTTAAAGATTTAAAAATTGGGGCTTAAATATGCCTATGCCTAGAACAGAGATCTTTATTTTTTTGAAAAAGTACAAGTCATTTTGATTTTAAATTTGTAAATGATATTATATTTTTTAACATAATAATTATTATCAGACTTAAGGTTTGTTTTTGAATTAAATTGTAAAAAAAGAGACCTAATTCTTAGGTCTCTTTTTTTGATTAAATTATAGATATAAATAAAATTTATTATTTTTTAAAATTCAAGATCTTCTAGATCATCCCTAACTAATTCTTTTATACCAAGAATGTCTTTTAATTCTTTATTATCTATAAATTCATCAAAATTTTTATTCTTTTTATCAAATTCACTTAATATTTTATATAACTTTTTAAATTTATCTTTAATATATTTAACGGCAGCATCGCTATTTTTAATGTACTGTTTTGCTAACTCTTCTTTATATTCAGCATCTAAATATTGCAACTCCTCTTTTTCTTGTAGTGAATTATACCAGTCTTCTAATAAGAAATCATTAAAGTAGGTAAAGTATCTTTTAAATTTGATATCGGTATTAAATTTAACATTATTAACTATTTCTTTATAATTATTTTCATTTATTTCATCATTTTCTATCATTCTTTTCAAATTGTTTATTGCACATAATGCACTTGTAAAATTTATTGTTTTTTTAAGTTCATCACTTATATTTTTATCTAAAAGCTCTAACAAAGTAAGTTTACAATGTTCATTCTTTAATGCAGCTACCATTACTTCGGCTTCTGCGACAGCGATTTCTTTTCTGCTAATTAAATTAATAAAATCGTTATTTTCTTCTGTTATTTTATCAATTGCAGCATCAAGAGTTTCGATTTTGTATTTAATTCCTCGACTATTAATCAATGTTATATCAGCTGAAAAGAGATTAAAGCTATATAAAAGCATGATCGCTAAAACTATTTTTTTTAAACTTTTCATAAAAAATCCCCCAAAAAAAAATTCTATATCTTTAATTTTATTAATTAAATTCCAAATCTTATTAAAATTTATACTTCTTTAAACTTCTACTCCAAAATCTCCATAATCATCAAAATCTTGCCTAAATGGCCCACTTACGCCAAGCATATTCATCAATTTTTCATTATTTATAAATTCGTCAAAATTCTTATCTTTCTTCTTTAATTCAAGGTTTAATTCTTTATCTAAAGTATCAAATTTATCTTTAATATATTTAATGGCAGCGCCACTTGTTTCGATATCATGATCGGCTAACTCTTCTTTATATTCAGCATCTAAATATTGCAATTTTTTATTTTCTTGTAGTGAATTATACCAATTTTCTAATAATTTATCATAGTCATATATAGAAATACGACTTCTAACATTTTCAACTATTTTTTTATAATTATTTTCGTTTATTTCATTATATTCTATAATTCTTTTCAAATTATTTATTACACATAATGCTATTATAAAATTTATTTTTTCTTTAACTGCATCACCAATTTGATTACCAAAAACATCTAAAGAAGTAAGTTTACAATTTTCATTCTTTAACGCATCTTCTAGAGCCTGTGCTCCAGTATCACCAATCTTATTCATTCTAGCATCTAAAGAAGTAAGTTTACAATTTTCATTCTTTAACGCATCTGCTAGAGCCTGTGCTGCCTCATCACCAATTTCATTACCAAAAACATCTAAAGAAGTAAGTTTACAATTTTCATTCTTTAACGCATCTGCTAAAGCTTGTGCTCCTTCAACACCAATTTGATTCAATCCAACATCTAAAGAAGTAAGTTTACAATTTTCATTCTTTAACGCATCTGCTAAAGCTTGTGCACCCTCAACACCAATTTGATTCGATCCAACATCTAAAGTAGTAAGTTTACAATTTTCATTCTTTAACGCATCTGCTAAAGCTTGTGCACCCTCAACACCAATTTGATTCGATCCAACATCTAAAGTAGTAAGGTTACAATTTTTATCTTTCAATAATTCTGCTATTGCTTGTGCACCCTCAACACCAATTTGATTTACTCCTACATCTAAAGAAGTAAGTTTACAATTCTTATCTTTCAATGTTTTCGCTATTGCTTGTGCTCCCTCAACACCAATCCTATTGCCTTCAACATTTAAAGTAGTAAGTTTACAATTTTCATCTTTCAATGCTTCTGCTATTGCTTGTGCTATCTTAACACCAATTCGATTCCATCCAACATTTAAAGAAGTAAGTTTACAATTCTTATCTTTCAATGTTTCCGCTATAGCTTGTGCTCCAGTGTCACCAATATTATTCCATCCAACATTTAAAGAAGTAAGTTTACAATTTTCATCTTTCAATGCTTCTGCTATTGATTGTGCTCCAGTATCACCAATTCGATTCTTTGCAACATTTAAAGTAGTATAATCATTATTTTCTTCTGTTATTTTATCAATTACAGCATCAAGAGTTTCGATTTTGTATTTAATTCCACGACTATCAATCAATGTCATATCAGCCAATAAAAGATTAAAGCTATATAAAAGCATGATCGCTAAAACTATTTTTTTTAAACTTTTCATAAAAAATCCCCCCAAAAAAAATTAATTAAACCCCTAAAACCATATTTTATTATATCTTTAATTAGTATAAATAATTACAAATAGAAAATACAGCATTGTATAAAAATAAAAGAATATACTGTAATCAACTATATCTTTTATAAATTTATTATAGTTTTTTTAAAAGCTCATTTTGGTTATATTTCCAGACGCCACAGATAGAAATAGCTATAGCATCTGTTACATCTTGTTTTTCAATTTGACCAAATTGACTTAATTTAGGAAACATAGCTAAAATCATAAGAGCTACTTGATCTTTACTTGCCCCACCAAAGCCTGTAACACTATTTTTAACTTCTCTGGGTGCAAATTCATAGATTTTTAAATTATTTTGATTTGATAAAAGATATAAAATGCCACGTAAATACCCTAACTTTAAAAATGTCTGGGCATTTTTGCCCAAAAATGACGTTTCTAAAGCTAAGTCTGTAACTTTATATGTTTCTATTTTTTCTTTAAAAAAAGAATAAAAAATTCCAGTGCGTTCTGATAACTCTTTTTTACTACTCATTTTAAGATAGCCATAATCAAGAATAATAGTTTTGTTTTCTTCTTTTTTTAAAATTGAATACCCGGTTACAGAAAACCCCGGATCTACTCCCAGTAAAATCACCCTTTACTCCTAATTATTTAACCCTCTTCGTGATCTGTAAAATGTGTAAACTCTCCTAAAAATTTAACATTAAAAGCACCAATTGGGCCATTACGTTGTTTACCAATAATAATTTCGGCCATATCAGGATTTTCTGTTTCTGCATTATAAACAACATCTCTATAAACAAAAAATATAACATCACCATCTTGTTCTATTGCACCAGATTCTCTTAAGTCAGAAAGCAATGGGCGTTTGTCCATTCGACTTTCCAACGAACGCGAAAGCTGTGAAAGTGCTAAAACTGGTATATTAAGTTCTTTCGCTAATGCTTTTAAAGATCTTGATATAGTAGAAATTTCTTGTGTTCTATTTTCAAAATTACCAGTACCCTGAATTAATTGTAAATAATCTATAATTAAAAAGTCTATTTTAGATTTAGCCTTTAACTTTCGAGCTTTAGCTCTAAGTTCCATTATATTTATACCTGGACTATCATCTATATAAATATTAGCTTCTGCAAGTTGTGCTGCACTATTTGTAAGCTGCATCCACTCATCAGAAGTAACACTAGCGTTTCTAATTTTTGTATTAGAAATTCTAGATTGAGATGAAAGCATACGTAGCACCAATTGTTCACAAGACATTTCTAATGAAAATATACCCACAGCAAAGCCTGCTCGCCAAGCATTAACAGCCATATCCATAGCCAATGCCGTTTTACCCATAGATGGCCTTGCTGCCAAAATAAGTAAATCACTTTTTTGCATTCCAGAAGTCATTCTGTCAAATTCTACAAATCCAGAAGGAATACCTGTAACGCCCTCTCGAGACGTTTTCATTTGAGCTAAATTTTTAAAAGTACGTTTTAAAAGCTCATCTATTTTGACAAATGTAGGAGGCACAAGTTTATTAGAAATTTGAAATATTTTTTTCTCAGAACTATCAAGAACAGTATCTATCTCTTTTATATTTTGATCATAACATGTAGTAATAATATCTGATGCAGAACTAATAAGTTCTCGCAATATAGATTTATCTTTTACTATTTTAGCATGCTGCGCAATCATACCTATTGATGGAATATCTTCCTGTAATTCCATCAAGTATACTACTCCACCACTAGCTTCTAATAATTGTTTTTTTTCTAGCTCATCTTGTAATACTAAAATATCTATTTGATGATCAGTCTGTGCAACATCAAGCATTGCCTGATAAATTATTTGATGTTGTTTTAAATAAAAATCTACAGGTTTTAAAACATCAGATACAAGAGTAAGATTGTTGCTATTAAGTAAAATAGCAGCCAATACAGATTTTTCGGCATCAAGATTTGTTGGTAAATTATTACCTAAAAAGTTATGCGCCTGGGATCTAAAATTTTTATTTTTTGAATTTATGTTATACCCAGGCACGATTTATCCTAATTTAATAAGTTAATTACTCTGCAACAACTTTTAAAGTTAATTCAGGTTTTAATTTAGAAGACAATTTTATAATAACTTTATGATCACCAACAGCTTTAACTGTTTTTACAAATTCAATTTGTTTTTTTGTTACTGTAATATCTTTTTCTTTTAGTAAAGCAATAATCTCTTCTGGTCCAACAGAACCATAAAGTTTGCCATCATCATGAACTTTTTCTTTTATAGTTAAATGCAAATTATTAATACGTTCAGCAAGCATTTCTATTTTACTATTAATAATCTTTTCTTGAACTTTAACTTTTGTAATCTTGTTTTCATAAAATGATTTATTCTGTTCTGTAACAGCTACACCAAGTTTTCTTGGTATTAAAAAGTTTTGAGCAAATCCATCAGAAACTTTTACAATGTTACCTGCCATACCTACTTTTTCTACATCTTTTAATAAATAAATGTTCATAAATATGTCCTTTGTTTTTTATAAATTATTTATCTTGTAAACGTGTAAAATATAACACAAAAAAAGTGGTTATAATAGGGTCATAATATAGGTTTTACTAAAAGCATTTCTTTGTGGCCTACATATAATATTGGAATATTTAATCTATTTGAAATTAAATATACAAAATTTTGCATATTTTTTTTAAAATAATTCAAAAACCAACTATCATTAACAAGAAAGAATATTAATTTTACCCTATTTTGTTCACACTCTTGTTTAATATCTTTTAAAAAAAATAATTCTGAACAAATATAAACAGCAATATTAAAATTATTAATTTTAAAAATTTTATTTAAGTTTTTGGGCTTACTAAATTTATTTTTTTCGTCTAAATATAATATATTATTTAAATTTAAATTTTTTAATAATCTAGGATTTTTTTCTACAAACCAGACTCTATGTTTTTTGTCATAATATTCAATTATACGACCCTGCTCTACTCTATAAACTGTTTGAAAATATTTAGTTTTATTATTATCACAGCATTCTCGTTGGCTGCCCAACAAAAACATGCTGTTATTGGGCAAAATATTTGCCCATAATTTTAAAATATCTTGTTTATTATCTAAGTTTAAAAAATATGGGAAAAATGTTTCTGGACTAACTAAAATTATATTTTTATATTTATTTTTATATTGTTCCAAATTGAGACTTGCCAGCTCATTATAAACGAGTAACCCTGCTGTATTTGCATTATAATTATTATTAAAGCTACTTATTACAGGTTTTACATAAATAATTTTATTATTTTTAAAAAAATTATCTAAATTTATTTTATTGCTATTATCCCATAACGAACTAGTGATACCAAACACAGAAAGCACATTTATTAAACTTAAAAAAAGTTTATATCTTGCCAATGGTATTAATGGGTTTATAAAGGGATATCCAAAGTTTTTGTCTATAAAAAAAAGATAATAATTTATTATAAAATAAAAAAACAAATATAAATTAATAAAAAATAATAAAATTTTTAAATAAATATTTTTAAAATACAATAAAATTTTATTGCTTAAATAAAAATAGATAGCGCTTAAAGCCCCTGAGTAAAATAATAAAAAAATATAGATAATAAAAAATATATAAATATTACAGCTAGATTTACTTATAAATAGTTCATAAAGCCAAATTAAATGGGTTCCAAATATTATAATTCCCCATATAAAACCATATGATATTATTTTTTTTGTACTTAAATTTTTTGTTAATATTTTATATAAAATTATAAGCGAAAATATAATTAAAAAGCCTAAATAATCTATAAATAAAAATGCAAAACTAAACAGTAGCCCTGATATTATAGTTTTTAATAGCGTATTTTGTTTCATTTAATTTTTCTATTTCACAGGATAAATTAACTAAATTTTTTTTATTAATTATATCTTCTAATTTTAAATTCAAAAATATACGATTTTGTTTATTTAAATTAACAAAATTTATATAAGCATTTATATTTTCAAACTTATTTTTATTAAACTTAGAATTAATTATATCTATTAAATGATTTAAAGAATACTGTAAATTTTGATTACTTTTTTTTATAGTTTCATAATTATTTTTAGTATAATTTATTGCATAATTAAAAAGCGTTTCTGCTAAATAATAATGTTTATAATAAATTACTTGTTGATTAACTAAATCTAAATATAATGAATTTTTATACCACAAATTAAATATTAACACAGAACTTATAGCTATAAAAATTATAACAATTAACAATGCAGATCCAGATTTTTTCATACTAAATAACCCTGTTTTTTAAATTAACTATTATATTTTTATTATCCCATAATATATTAATATTTTTTACGTAATTTTTAGTATTATCTAAATTAATTTTAATTAAAATTTTATTATTAATGCTATTAAAATTTAGCCTGGCAACATTTTTTTTAACCCATTTTTTATTTGTATAATTATAGATCCCAATTATGCGATAAAGCCCTTCTGGCCTAAAATCATAGCCAATATCTTTATTTTCTGTATTTATTATATTTTTTCTAAAAACAAAATTCTCTATATCCCAAGTATTATAATTATTATCTGCACAAGCTAAATCTCTTTTAAGTAGGCTATATAAAGCAATTTTACTAACGTTATTACTATTATTTTTTGTAAATAATAATATTTTTTTAAAATTTTGCGCCAAAAATCCAAAATTTAATAAAATAAAAATAGAAAAAATAACCAAATAAATAGAAAGCTCTATTAACGAAAAGCCCTGTTTATTTTTTAATAACATGGCCCAACAAGAGTTAATTTACACATTTTTTTTAAATTTACAGGCTCTTTTGATTTTACTTTTATAAATTCAAAATAATTATTTTTATTATCTAAATTAATTTTATAATATTTTAATTTTATATTATTTAAACTATTATCTTGGCCAAAGGCTTGCTGTTCATGATATTTATAACTTTCTATATAATTACTAATATTATTTAATATATTCCCTGTTCTATTGCCCAAATTTTGAGTAAAAATAGCAATATTAAAAAAATTTAAAAAAATTAATACAAAAATTACAAAAATAGAAATAGCTATTGTAAGTTCCAGCAATAAAAAGGCTTTCTTTAAAAACATGTTTACTCCAAAATAATATTTATATTATTGTATTAATAATTTATAAAATTAATTTATAAAAAAAATAATAATAATTTAAAGTTTTAAATATATTGGGAGAATTTTATGAGTATTAAAAAAATATTTTTATTTATATTTTTATTCTTTTTATCTAAAAATCTAGTTTTTACCATGACAGAGCCACAAATTCCCGGCCCACAATCTCAAGATAAAGATATGCCCCCAATCCCATCACCAGAAGAAATAGAAAACATTATGAAAGACCCTGAATTTATGCAAATGATGAAAGAGCTAGAAGAGATTTTTAGAGAATCAGAAGATGATAATAAACCTGTAGAAAAAGTGGAACCTAAAATAGAACCTAAATCTATCGAAAAAGATACAAAAATAGGCGAAGCTAAAATAAATGCACCTAAAAAATCATTAACAGATAACTTTTTGGATCCTGTAAAACAAGATGATAAAGATAAATATTCAAAAGATACTCTTATAAAAAAATTACCAAAAGAAAAAGTCGAAGCCTTTTATTATTTTATAAATAAATTAACAAAAGCTCTTAATAATATAGAAAGCAAAATAAATAGCTTTAATTTAGGTATTGCGTTTAAAGAACAAATGCAAGAGCTAGGTCTTATCAAACTTTTTAATCAAATAGATATAGCCATTGCTCAACTTAAAAGTAAAAAAATGTATTTAAAAGTGTTTTATTTACCTATGTATACAGATTTGAGACAAAAAATCTTAGACACTTTAAAAACAGTAGAAAAAATAGAACAAGATCTTTTAAATTTAAAACCAGAAAGCAAAAACGCTGAAAGTGAAGTTTCGGATTTTGAATATCTTAAAAAAATTGCCGAAAAAAAATCAACAAAAAAATCCCGCTTAGATTTAAATTTAACGCCTTTACAAGAAAATTTAAAAAGACTTTTAAATAGCGATTTAAAAAATATTAAAACAAAAATAGACTCTGTAATTAAAAGTTCACAAGTAAAAGAAGAAATAGACAAAAAAATAGGTAAACGCAAACAATTAGAAAAAGATGCTGCAAGCAAAAGCAAGCCCGGTCGTGGTTATTCTCCAGGATATCCTCGATACGGTTCTAGTTATCCCGATTATTCAGGCAGAGGTCGAGGTTATGACGATTACGGATCACGTTCACGCTATCCAGGCTCAGGATATTCACAGCCTTACAAACCAACACCAAAAGATGAACCTTCTAAAATAGAACCAGAAAGAACTAAAGAGCCTGAAAAAAAAGATAAAAATCTTTCTAGTAAATATGATGATAAAACACAAAAAAAGCTTGCCAAAATAAATACTTTGGGCGAAGAATCTTTAAAATTAATTCATGACATTAAAACTTTATATAAAGATGGCACTTTTCAAGATATAGATAAAGTTTATAAGTCAGAAAAACTTTCCCAATTAAATGATAAAATAATCGAAATTAATAATACTAAAAAAGATTTAAATATTAAAACAAAAACGAATGATAATAAAAAAGAAACAAAAGTTGCTGATCAACAAACGTTAACCCCAAAACTTGATAGTGAATTAAAGGGACATATTGCTATCTTTATCCCTCTTGCTAATAACCCAGGACAAGAAAAAGAAGTAAATTCAGCTCAGGAAATATTAAAACATCTTGAATCATCAAATGCTCCAGCAATAAAAATAGAATTTGCTAAATACGAAGATAAAATTATAAATTCACTTAAAAATAAAGAACGCGAACTTAAAAGCTTTGGGGAGCCAGCCAAAAATCTTGGTGCAATATCAAGAAATATAGAAATACTAAATAATTTAAGAAAAAGATCTCAAGCTGATTTAGATAAAATTGATGAGGTAAATAAAAGATTTAAACAAGCACTTGGAGATGAAATTGAGTTTGAAGAACTAAAAAATGATATGCTACAAAGGTTTGATACAGCTGATGAGATCAAGCGCAATCTTGGCACCCCTGGCAATGACAATGCCGGAGTCAGAGCGTTACACATTCGTAATATTGAAGATGTAAATGTTCCTGGCCTTGATACACAAGCAAATGTTTTAGCAACAATTACAAATTCAGGATTTCCAGATAAAATAAAAGAAGCTTTAACTAAAGCTACGCGCGAAATTTTAAAAGAACCAGTACCTGGAGTAGCTGCTCCTGTAATAACAGAAAATGAAAAAAAAGATCTTAAACTTAAATTTTCAAAAATTATAAATAATTACAAAAAACAAAAAGATTATTTAGAAAAAATTTATAATTTAGTTAAAACTGTAGAGCAAGACGAAGAAGATTAATCTTTAAAAGAAGGCCACGAAAATAAATCGTGGCCTTCTTTTTTTAATTTATTTAATTATTTAAGATAGATTTCTTAATAGCAGATATAAACCATTGATGTATTTTTTTTAAGTACTCAACTTCTTTTTTTAAATTATTAAATTTTGCTGTGATATTAATACTTAATACTATCCAATCAAGAGGAGTATGTCCTTCATTATCTTTAATATTAAAATCAGCACCATTTTCTAACAAAAATTTTACTACTCTTTTACCTGAATGTCGTGCATCTTTTATATGGATCCAGTGGCATAAATCATCAACAGCCTGATATATTGGAGTTTTTCCTTCTCTATTTGCAATATTAATAGAAGCACCATTATCTTTATTTACTAATAAAACAACCGTCTCGCTACCATAAGATGCCGCAATATTTAAAGCTGTATCACCATATTTATTTTTAATATTTAAATCTATATCATTATTTTCTAATAATTCTTCTACAATTTCTTTTTGGCCAGCAGCATGAGTTAAAGCCGTATCTTTAGATTTATCTTGAATATTCGGATTAGCATTATTATCTATTAACAACTTGATAATTTTTACTCGTTCATTATAAGTATTGTTTGTACGCATTCTAGCAGCACAAATTAAAGGAGTTCCATCCTTACCTGCATAATCAACGTTAGCGCCTTTACCTATCAAAAATTCTGCCATATCAAATAAACCATCTTGAGCTGCAATAATCAATGGAGTTTCACCATTATATATATGATTTTCTATCTCAAATAAAAAATTTATAAGCGTTGGATCTTTATCAACAAAAGACATAACTTTATCAATATCATCTTTTTTTACAGCATTAAAAAATGGAATTATCACCTTGCTATAAAATCTTTCATTCTTAGAAGGCATTCCATTTATCATAGAAAATGCGCCTAAAAAAAGTGTCAAATATAAATTTTTTTTAAAAAAAACAAAGTTTAAAAACATATAATACCTTCTTATAAAAAGATAAAAAATCTATTACTTGCCCAAAACGCTAGCACAACGTGCACAAAGCTTTTCAGAATGTTTAGTCTCTTCCCATTGCCAGCAACGAGGACATTTGTCACCAAGTGCATGTTCAACTTTTACACTTGCCCAAGCAAGTTCTGTTTTATCTAAGCTATCTTGAGTTTTAACTAACTCAAGTTGTGAAACTATAAACCAGTCTTTAAAAAATTTATTAATATTTTCGTTTTTAGTTAAATATTTTAATAAAAAATTTATAGATTCAACTTCTTGGCTATTTTGATCAAGATATAAAGTTACTTTAGCTTCTAGCGAATGCTTTACCAAATCTTGTTTACGTTTTTCTTCTATAGCCTTTAATACAGCATCTCTTAATTTTTCTAAATTATTAAATGCACCATTAATTAAAACTTCAAAAGTAAGCGCTTCTAAAGAACCCATAGTTCTAAACCTACTTACAAGTGTTGATTCAAAATTTGTAGCCTGTTCTTTTTTAATTTTATCCCAGATATTTATAACTGGCATAAAATTATACAAGTGAATACTTTCTTTTTTATCTTTTAAATAAAATCCAGAAACTTCTTCTGCTAAAAAAGATAATATAGGCGCCATTAATCTTGTTAACGTATCTAAAATATAAAAGCTTACTGTTTGCGCAGATCTACGCAAAGCACTATCAAATTTTTCTGTGTATAATCTGTCTTTAGAAATATCAAGATATAAAGCACTTAAATTATTTGCACAATAACTATTTAATAAATGAAAAACTTGAGCAAAATTATAATTATTATATGCATCTAAAACATTATTATTAAGCTCGTACAATTGATTTAAAGCATATTTATCTACAAGCAATAAATCATTATAATTTACAGCGTCTTTATTTATATCAAAATCGTATAAATTCGAAATTAAAAATCTACATGTATTTCGAATTTTTTTGTACGCTTGCATAACATTATTTAATGCATCATGCGAAATTACAATATCATTTTGATAATCTACAGAAGAGACAAATAAACGTAAAATATCTCTGCTATATTTTTTTATAATTTCATCTGGAGCTATAACATTGCCCACAGACTTGGACATTTTATGTCCCTTTTCGTCAACTGTAAAACCATGAGTTACTATAGTTTTTGTTTGTGTTTTATTATTAAGCACCATAGAACTTAATAAAGAACTCTGGAACCAACCTCTATGCTGATCTGAACCTTCAAGATATAAATCTGCAGGAAACGCTAATTCTTTATCTTGTTGTAATACTGCAAAGCTAGAAACACCAGAATCAAACCAGACATCTAAAATATCTGTTTCTTTTTTAAACTCTTCTAGGTTATTATTTTTGCAAGATTTACATGCAAAATTTGCTAGTAAAATTTTATTATTTACAAGTTCTTGTATAGTTACTTTATCCCAATACTCTATACCATGAGTTTTAACCTGCTCTGCAACACCAGCAACTAATTCTGGCGTTAAATGAGCATGCGCACATTTTTTACAAATAACAGCAGGTATTGGTACACCCCAAGTTCTTTGGCGCGAAATACACCATTCTGTCCTATTTGATACAAATGCATGCAAACGAGTTTTACCCCAGTCTGGATAAAATGTTACTTTTTCTATTTCTTTTAAAGCATTTTCTATTAAATTATTTTTTTGTAAATTACAAAACCACTGTTCTGTTGCTCTAAACATTAAACCATTATGGCAACGCCAGCAATGTGGGTAAGAGTGAGTAACACTTACTTTATGAAATAAGCGCCCTACTTCTTGTAGCTTTTTTAATACCCAAATTTGGCCATCTATTATAGACATGCCATCAAGTTCTTTTGGTTTTATTTCACTTGTATATTTACCATCAGCAGAAAGTGGCGAATAAATTTCTAAATTATTTTTAACACCAAGAGCATAATCTTCGGGTCCACAACCTGGAGCACTGTGTACACAAGCTGTACCTTCGTTTAATAATACAGAGTTATCAAGAATTACAGGTACTTGTAAATTTTCTATAAAAGCATGTTTTGCAAAGCTATTTTTTAATATTTGCGATTCAAATTCTAGTAAAACATTTTTTTCTATATTTAACTCTTTGCATAATTTATCAACTAAATCGCTTGCAACTATTATTGCTTTATTATCTTTAATATCTAATAAACTATATTTAGCATTACTATTTAATACAACAGCCCTATTTAATGGCAGCGTCCATGGAGTTGTTGTCCAAATTAAAAAATTAATTTTATAATTATTAAATTTTGAAAATACTAAATTTTTATCTTTATCGCTTAATTCAAATAAAACATATATCGATGGGTCTTTTCTGTCTTTATATTCTATTTCAGCAGCAGCAAGAACTGTACTGCAAGAAGCACACCAAGGTACTGTTTTGTTTTTACGTTCGATATAACCATTTTCTACAAATTTAGAAAATGCTTTTAAAATTAAACTTTCGTACTCTGGGCTCATTGTAATATATGGATTATCCCAATCCATACAAACGCCCAAATTCTTAAATTCTTGTTTTTGTATATCTATCCATTTATTAACATATTCACGACTATATTTTTTTAGAGTTAAATTTTTTTCTTGTATATTATTTATAGAATTTAAAAGCTCACCCTTTTCTTTGGTTACTTTAAGCTCTATAGGTAAACCATGGCAATCCCAACCCGGTTTTACGGGAACATGTTTACCTGCCATTCTATTATATTTTGCAACTATATCTTTTAAGACTTTATTTAAAACATGACCCAAATGAATATTGCCATTTGCATATGGCGGGCCATCATGCAAAATAAACTTTTCTTTGCCAATATTATGCTTATATGTTTTTGAGTATATTTTTTCATTTTCCCAATATTGCAAAATCTCTGGCTCTTTTTGTGCAGAATTTGCACGCAAAGAAAAATCTGTTGTTGGTAAATTTAACGTATCCTGAAATGGATTTTTTTTATTATTTTCTGTGCTCATGTTTTCCCTAATTTACTTTTCACCATCGATCATATCAAGTCTTTTTTGATATTTTTCGCCTTTAAATTTTGCTTCTATCCAGCTTTTAACTATTTTTATAGCTAATTCATCATCTATATAATCAGCAGGAAGAACCAAAACATTAGCATTATCATCCATTTTAGAAGCTTTTGCAACCACTTCGTTCCAACAAAGTGCTGCATAAATACCATGAAATCTATTAGCCGCAATAGACATGCCAACACCAGAACCACAAATTAAAATACCCAAATCTACCTGTTTTTCTTTAATTAAATTTGCTACTTTTTTGGCATAAATTGGGTAATCTGTGCTTTGTGAGTTATTAACTCCCACATCTACCCAATTTATATTTTCAAAAGCTTTTATAATTTTTTCTTTTAATTCAAACCCTCTATGATCAGAGCCAATAGAAATCTTCATCGCTTAAAATCTTTCCTTTACTATTAACATTATATTTATTAGCAGCGTTAGCTTGCATTGGGTCATTAAATTTTACATGCGTTTCTTTATGTGCGCCACTTATCACAAGTTCAAATGGCTCATTATTATTTATATATAAATTATTATTTAAATCTTTAGCAGGAAATTTAATTTCATAATATCTTTGAAACGTTGTAAATCTTGATCCAAATAAATATTGATATTCTGGTTCTACATCTATTTCTTTAATAGTTATAGGTTGTAATGTTGCTGCATTTTTTAATAATAAATAAAATGACCAAGGTGAATTTTTATCATTTAAAGATGTTTTTCTTCTATCTCTTAGATCTGCAAGAACATAAAATGTTGTCCAAAATTTATTTTGTTCTAACTCTTTTGAAAGTAAACCATTTTTTGCATTTAAATCTAAGCCCTTCTTTTCTGCATGTTTATTAACATATTCTGTTTTAACAGCATCAGAAAGATACATAATATCAAATATAGCTTTTGTAGAAAATTCATCATAAATAGCTATTTTTTTCTTGGCATCTTCTAGTGCTTTCCTATTATCATTATGCGCTTGCCCCTGATGAAACTCAGTATTAGCTAATTTGTAGTATTTAATACAAGATGGAAACAAAAATAAACTTGATACCAATAACGCCAAATAATTTTTATTAAACATTTACTCACTCCCATAATTTTTTTATAACTATCTTAATATATATATTTTTTAAAATTTAAATATTATAAAATATACTATAACTTGTAATTTAACCAAAATTTACGCAGAAAAAAAGAAGGAAAAAAATGAACCAATTAAGCTCTTTTATTGCAACAAAGTATATAAAATTTAAAAATAAAGACAGAAATATATCACTCATGATGAAAATATGCTTTTTAGGAATTTTTGTTGGCACATTTTCTTTAATGTTAACACTTATAATTATGAATGGCTTTGAAAAAGTAACTCACGAAAAGATGCAAGGCATAAACTCTCAAGCTATAATTTATAGTAATGGGCAACAAATAGATTATTTAGCTGTTAAAGAATATTTATCAAAAAATTATAATAATTATATAGACTCTATAAGCCCTTCTAGTACTCGCCAAGTTTTAATAGAAAATAACAAAAGCCAAAATATACTTTTTTTAAAGGGTATAAAACCAGAAACAGAAACACTTGTAACTAATATTCAAGAAAAAATAGCATTGCCTATAAATAGTGAACTTACAGAGTTAATAAATAACAATAAAATAATTATAGGCGCTAAAACAGCTCAAAATTACAATTTAAAAATAGGTGATACATTAACTCTTTTAATCCCAAAAGAAGGTGGGCAAAACAAAATAGCCCTAAAGAAAAAAGAAGTTATAGTTTCTGGTATTTTTAATATTGGGCTCGAAGAATACGATAGTAATTTTGCTTTTTGTTCTCTAGATTTTTTACACAATTTATTTAAAGAAAATGTTAATGCTGCAGACCAAATTAGTTTAAAATTTAAAGAACCTAAAATAAATTTATTTGAAAAAATTATTAATTTATTTAAATTTACAAATTACGAAGACAATATTTTAAAAACTTTACAAAACGACATGCCTGCATTAACAGTAACCAGTTGGAAAAATTTATACCCAGCACTAGTTTCTTCATTAAAATTAGAAAAATATGTCATGTTTTTTATTCTAGCTTTAATAATCATGGTCGCCTGTATGACCATGATCTCGCTTTTATTTATGTATATTCAACAAAAACGTAGAGATATTGCTATATTAAAATCTATGGGATATCCCGATAAAAACATAAGATCCATATTTTTAAGTATTGGTACCAAAATAACTTTTTTTGCTTCTATTTCGGGACTAGGCTTGGCAGCTATCGCTGGTTATCTTTTAGAAAAATACCCTTTTATAGAACTTCCAGATGTTTATTATGTCTCTTATTTACCAGCACGCATGAGTTTAGAAATTTTTATAGTCGTATTTGTAGCTACAATGCTTTTGGGCTTTTTGGCAACCTGGATTCCAGCCAAAGCTAGTATGAAGATTAATGTTGCACAGGTGCTAAGACAAGAGTAGGCACAAAAAAAGAGTCTCTTATAAAAAAGAGACTCTTTTAAACTTTAAAATATAATTTTAATTAATTATTAATATCAGCTAAAAGATCTTTTAACTCATTTGCATTTTTATATGCAGGCAAGCTCGCATCAAATTCTTTATTTACATAAATTATTGGGCTACAATCCAACTCTGCACCATCAAAGCATGTATTATTTATAGATGTTGGCCTAATTGTGCAATTAATAAATTTACAATTTTTAAAATTAGCACCCGACATATCTACTGCAATAAAATCACAATTTTGAAATATTACGTTTTCAAAATTAGCATTTGTCATATTTGCATTATTAAAAACACAACTTATAAATTTAATATTTTCAGGAATTTCATTCTTTTTATTAAATTTTATAAATTTAGCTCTTTCAAAATCACAAAGTTCAAATGTCACATTTTGCACTATAGTTTTTTTCAATGAAGCATTAATAAAGTTATCCCAAAAAAAATAACAATCTTTAAGTTCTGCCTCTTTTAAATTTGCACAATCAAAATTAGAAAATAAAACCTTTTTATTCAAAATAGTTTTATTACTTAAATCTTCATCTTTTAAATCACCTTTAGTTAATGCAGGCCAAAGTGATCCCAAAAGAGATTCTCTATCTTTTTGTTTAGCTGATAAATTATTAGACATTAATATAGTCATAGTCAAAAAGAACAATAAGCCTTTATTTTTCATAAAAATACCTTGAAAAAATTATTCAATATCGATTGGGCTATTTTCAAAAATCGTATTATCAAAATACGTATCTTTTATCGAGGCTGGTTTAATTTTACAATCAATGAAAATTGCATCACGAAAATTTGCACTTGTCATATTTGTTCCAACGAATTTACAATCAATAAATTTAACACTTACAAAATTAGCTTTAGCCATATTAACATTATTAAAATTACATTTTTTAAATACAATATTATCAATAGCATCAATATTATTTTTATTAAATTTTACAAACATTGCTCTAGAAAAATCACAACGTTCAAAAGTAGTATTATCCAATATCATTTTTGACAAATTTGCATTATAAAAATTATTCCAATAAAAATACGAATCTTTAACAGTTGCTTTTTCTAAATTTGCTAATTTAAAATTAGAAAATAGAACCTTTTTCTTTAAAATAGTTTTATTACTTAAATCTTCATTATTTAAATTTTTATGAAGCTTAATCGTCCAAAACCAGCCCGTTAATGATTCAACATCTTCCTTTTCTGCTGATAAAAAATTAACGCCTGATATCATCACAACCAAAAACAATAATAAGCCTTTATTTTTCATATAAAATATCCCAATAAATTATTAATAAAAATTACTTATAATTAGATGCATACTATTCAATCTCTAAAAAATTGCAATAAAAAAATAGCCTCTTTATCAAGAGACTATTTTTTACTACAATTTGTCATTTATAAATTAATAATAATTACCTGGACCATATATCATTTCTTCAACAAATTTATCCATTTTTTCATATCCAATATATATATCTTTTTTTATATAACTATAAAAATTTATTGCTGCATTAGGAATTGCCCATACATTCTTCCATGTTCCAATCAAGGCTCCTTGAACTACACCTACAGTTGTTTGCATAGCTATTTCAGCAGCACCTTCACCTGCCTTTTTTGATATTAAGTTAGTTATCCAAGGAAAAAATTTTGGGTTTATATATTTTCCATAAATAGAAACAACTGGACCCAATATTAAAATAAGAGAAATTAAAAATTTTTTTGTACAAATTTTATCGGCTTTATCAACTATAAAGATAAATCCATTTTGTACTTTTTTTAGAATAGATAAAAATATTGATTGTCTAACTTCTTTTTCTTCTTCTGATGAACTATTATCAACAGCCTCTTTAGCTGCTTTTAAATTATCAATTTCTTTAATTAAAAAATTTAAAGATTTTAAAGTTTCTTCTAATGTTTGTTCGGAAATAATTACTTGCTTATCTTCAGATTCAAAATTAACTACTTCAATTTGCTCGGCAAAAAGAACATGCCAAAAGGCAAAAATACACAAAAGCATGTGTTTTATAACTTTTTTACTTAAAAATTTACTAAATATCATAAAAACCCCCATATTTATCGTATTTATATATAATAAAGTTTATAATAACTGGTGTTTTATGCAAATGGTGTTTTTTTTGAATAATATAGCTATATTATTATTCAAACTGAAACAAAATGTCTATTTATAGGAAAGCCAGTATGAAGTTTATAAAAGATCTAAATTTAAAAGGTAAAAGAGTCTTTTTAAGAGCTGATTTAAATGTATCTATAAAAGATGGCAAAATTATTGATGATTTTAGGCTCAGGCAAATTTTGCCCACAATAAATTATATACAAAAAAATGGTGGCAAAGTGATTTTGGCCACGCATATTGGTCAACCTGATGCTCACTCCCGCACAAATTATTATGATGATTCTCTTTCGACAAAGATAATTCAAAAATGGTTTGAAGACCCCTCGATACACCTCGCAAGCTCGGCACTCGGGGCGAACGGGGTAAAATATCAAACTAAATATAAAATAGATCTATTAAAAGCTGTGCCATTTAGTCATCAAGATTTTAATACTATTTTGTTACTAGAAAACTTGCGTTTTTATAATGGTGAAAAAGGGACACCAGAAGAACGACAAAAATTTGCGTATTTATTAAAAGATTTAGCTGATATTTATATTAACGATGCCTTTGCTTTAATTCACAGAAGTGATTGTTCCATAACAGATTTACCTAAATTATTTGCTCCAGAAAATAGAGCCTTTGGCTTTTTGATAGAAAAAGAAATTCACGAATTAAACAAAATTAAAAATAAGCCTGCAAAGCCTTTTATGATAGTTTTAGGTGGCAATAAAATAGAGACCAAAATTAGTTTATTAAAAAATTTTTTAGAAAAAGATCAAGATAATAAGCCTGATAGTATAATTATTGGCGGAGCTATAGCTTATACTTTTTTGGCTTCACAGGGTTATAACATGGGAAAATCTATTGTTGAGCAAAATTTTATAGATTTTGCTAAAGAGTTTTTGGTCTCTGCGAAAGATAATAATATTAAAATTTTATTACCCATAGATCATGTGATTAATAATAATATTTGTGAAAATAATAGCTTTGATAAAAATGCTATTGCAATAGATATTGGTCCCAAAACTATAAAACTATTTTCCCAAGAAATTGCAAAAGCTAAAACAATTTTTATAAATGGCTCAATGGGAATTTATCAAGAACTTGCAAGTCGAGCTGGCACAAAAGCAATATTACAAGCTGTAACAAATACCAGCCTTCGCCAAGGCTATGGCCGGCAGGATCAACAAGCTTACAAGATTGCCGGAGGTGGCGACTGTGTGACTGCAGTTAATATGTTTAACTTGCAAGATAAGTTTAATTTTTTGTCTACCGGTGGCGGAGCCACGCTTGCTTATTTGGCTTGCAATGATTTAAAAGATTTGCCGGGACTTAATATATAAAAACCCATTTGATATTTAAAATAAAGCGTTTTATATTAATACCCTTAATAGATTTTAAAGGGTTTTTATGTATAAAAAGTTATTAAAAATATTTTTATTTTTATTTGTTTTAACACAAAATTTAAATGCTATGGATCTAGATCCATATGATTATAATTACAATTCTGAACCTCTCGAATTTAGCGATCATGAACCACTTGAATGTTATGATTCTGAACCTCTCGAGTTTAGCGATTCTGAACAACTCATACTTAGCGACAATAATAAAGAATATAGCAATGATTCATGTGAAAAAAACAATGAAATAATGTTGAATTTAAAAAAGATATTATTATTACAATCATTAAAAAAATATAACTTTAAAAACTGTAAAAAAATCATAAATATTTTAAACAAAGCTCGCAATAATAATATTAAAATATTTAATTTGCTTGAAAGTTTTGAGCAAACAGAATTAGTAAATTATCTAGAAAAAACTATTTGGTCTAATTTACTAACAACCACTAAATGGGTAAAGCTTAATTTACAAACAATACTAGATCTTTGTGTTTGGCATGAAATAATATTCGAAAATAGAGGCATATGCTTTACGGCGTTAATAAAGAAAAAAAAGTCAAATAAAGAAAAACAAGAGCTTATAGATATTTTTATAAAAAAGCTAAAAATGGATATCAATTATAATGATCCAAAAAACAATAATAATACTGTTCTTGATAATGTATTAGAAATAGCATTAGGAAAACAATTATATAGAAAAAGTATAATTATAAATATTGATAATGTAGGAAAATATCCACCAATAAGCCATATCAAACTATTCATGAAAAATGGTGCAAGAATTATGGATAATGAAAAATTTATAAATTTATTAAATAATATGTTAACTCATGAAAATACAGTAATAAAAAAAGAAGCTAAAGAAATCGTTAAATTTTTTAACGAAATAAAAAACGCACAAGAAAAAAGTAAAAAATAAAAACATGATAAAGAGTAGTATAAAAAAAATAAAAAATATTGGGCTAAAAAGCTTTTTAGCTGTAAAAATTTCACAAACAAGATCAAAGATATTTTTATATAAATTAAAAAAGTTGGCAAAAAAAAAACTTTGCCAACTTTTTTAGTTTCTGGTGATAATAAAAAATTAAATAATTTAAAAAATATAACTTTTATACCCAATAATATTAAATATAATTATGCAAAATTATTAAAAATCGCAGGTAATGCTTGCGATAATAAATTTTATATTTTAGGTAAAAGATTAAATTTTGAAAATAATTATTCACAAGACATAAAATACGCTTGGGAGCTATCGCGATTATATCATACTCCAGCGCTTGCCAAAGTTTACTTAAAAACACAAGATAAAAAATATTTAAATTATCTTATAAATAATATTAATTCCTGGATAGACAACAACCCGTTTTTAACCGGAGTTAACTGGATAAACCCCATGGAGGTTAGCATAAGGGCTATAAATTTAATTTATGTTTTTAATTATTTAAAAGATAACAAAAATATTAGTGATAAATTTTGGGTAAAATTAATTAATAATTTATATTTACACAAAATTTATATCGAAAATAACTGGGAAATTTATTACAAAAATAATAATCACTATCTTGCAGATTTACTTGGTGCTTTTTATTTAAATTTATTATTTAATAATAAAAATAAAATTAAAATTTATAAAAAATTATTAAGTGAATTTGATAAACAGTTTTTGCCAGATGGTACAAATTACGAAGGGTCGACCTGTTATCACAAATTAAGCACTCAGATGTTTTTGCACTTTTATTATTTGTGCAAAAAAATTAATTTAAAATTAAATAATAAATTATTAATAAAATTAAAACGTGCTACAAAATTTATTAAATTAAATAAGATTAATAAAAAAGATTACTTGCAAATTGGAGATAATGACAGTGGTAAGATTTTGCATGGGTTTAGATTAAATGATTACTGGATGCTGAAACGAGTTCAGCATGACAAAAAAGAAAATCAAAATTCTTGTCATCCTGCGCCCGTTCGCACTGAGCGTAGTCGAAGTGCTAATCATAAAACACTCTTTCATTATAAAAACTTTGGGTTAACTATAATTAAAAATAATAATTATCATATAACTTACAGGCACCCTACTTATAATAAAAATCAACCAACAGGACACTTTCATCAAGACGAGCTTTCTGTAACACTTGCTTATAACAATAGCCCAATAATAATAGACCCTGGAACTTATTTATATACAGGTAATATTAAAGCCAGAAATTTATTTAGAAGTTACAAAAGCCATAGTGCTTTTAATTATGCGCAAGCAAGAAATTCCGGGATATCTTCCCTCTTTACGCTAAACAAACAAGAACAAAAAGACACAAGCGTAATTAAAAAAAATAAAAATAAATATTTAATAAAAAATTATTTTAAAAATAATAATATAAAAATAATTAGACAATTATTGTTCGATACAGACAAAGATAAAATTGTTTTAATAGATAAGGTTGAAGGTTTTATTACTGAATCACAGTTAAACTTTATCTTTCATCCAGATATAAAAATAAAAAAAATAAATAATAATATCTTCGAAATTACAGATAAAAATAATAATATTTTTGAATTCAAATCAACTTTAAATTTTTGCACACAAAAGCACTATTACTCAAGTGCATATGGCAAAATAAGAAAATGCACAAAGCTTATATCAAGCGAAATTTTAACCACCCAAAATATTAAAACTACTATTACAAAATTAAATACCGCAAAAGCTTAACAGTGCTGTTATATTATGCAAAAATGCTCTACGCCAATTAAAACTTTCTGGCTCTAAATCTTGATTATTTAACTTAGACTCAAATAACAATAGCCCGTTATTGCCATGTTTCATTTTCCAGAATAAAAATTCTGGTTTTTCTAACCCCAAAATATTTCCTAATTCATGAATCTCTTTACTACTTTCTAAGTTAAGATCTGTTTTTTTTAAGCCATCATTTAAAAAAGTTTTAACTTTATTATGATATTGAGCACTATCCATATCTTTTAAAAATGAATATGGATCTTGCCATAAATCTTGTTTATGAAAATGGCATTCATCACATGAATAACCAGCAACACCCAACAAGTGATTAAAATCTGGATTGTCTATCAAATATGTTGCTCTATTAAAACTAAAAGAATTTTCATGGCCAAGTTCATGAAGAACCATTTGAGAAAGACCATCAACTTCATGAAAGTTTAAAACTTTGTGTAAAAGTCCAGAAAGTTGAGATGCCAATTGCGTATCTGTAACTTTGATATTATTATTTGGCTTACATTGAGCGCACATTACCTCTCCTTTGATATAATACGTTTTGCTACCTAACTTAATTTAGCCCTTTCAAAATAAATGGACAAGAAACTAGAAAATTTACAAATTAAACAGTTAAATAATAAACTTTTTAATTTTTAAATTTTTAATCTATCGATAATTTCTTCATCAGAAAGCATTTCCATTAAATCATGTACCGAAATACCATTAAAACTACCTGTTAATAAATATCTTACTGTTCCAAAAATTTCATTAAACTTTAAACCATAATCTTTAGATTGCGATTTAATTTTTTCTATAAATTGTTCTGTCTTATCAGCTAAATCTATATTATTTTTTATAATATCTAACGCTATTTTTGCTTTATCAAGCCCAAACTGTTTTTCTATATTTAAAATATTTATCTCTGGTTTTTTAAAATAAAAAGATATTAAATCACCTATATCGACCAATGTTTTTAAATTTGCTTTTACTTTTTCAAGAATAAATTCAAGTTTTTTATCTGATAAACTTATACTTGCATCTATTTGATCGTGCAAAAATGGCTTTACAAGTTCGACTAGTTTTAAAACTGGAGTACGCTCAATCCATTTATGATTTACCCATTTTAATTTTTCGGCATCAAATTTTATAGCACCCGTAGAAGAAATATTTTCAAAATTATAATTTTTTGTAAGCTCACCTAAACTCTGTATCTCTGGATCTAAAGAATTTCCTAAAATAGCCAAATAATTTAATATTGCCATAGGCAAATAACCAGCATCACGCAATTCCTGAATACCAAAGCCAAAATCTCTTTTAGACATTTTTTTGCCTTCAACATTACAAATCATGGGCAAATGCCAGTACCTTGGCAATTTACAAGAAAATGCATTATAAAGCGCAGCTTGTAATGGCGTATTAGTTAAATGATCTTCGCCTCGTATTACATGCGTAATTTGCATTAAAAAATCATCTACAAAATTAGAAAATAAAAAAGTAAAACTACCATCAGAACGCGTAAGCGCAAAATCTGAAAAATTTTTATATTCAAATTTTATTACACCACGCTCTAAAGTATCTATTTCAACAATAGCCTCATGATTAAGTTTAAAGCGCCAAATAAATGGCTGCCCTGCTGCAACTTTTTCTTTTACTTTATCACTAGACAAATGCAAACAAGTTCTGTCATATCTTGGTGGTTGCCCAGCTGCCATTTGAACTTCACGCTTATTTTCTAACTCTTGTTTGGTACAAAAGCATCTATAAACTAAATTATTATTTATTAATTCGTTTAATAATTTTTGATATTTATCTGTTCGTTCTGACTGTAAATACGGCCCATATTCACCACCCGTAATCGGCCCTTCGTCATAATTTAAAGAAAACCAACGCAAATTGTTTAATATCGCAGCGCTAGCTTCTTCAATATTTCGCTCAACATCTGTATCTTCTATTCTTAAAATAAAATCTCCATCTTTTTGGTGAGCAAATAAGTAATTCATTAAAGCCGCCCTAATATTACCCATATGTATAAAACCGGTAGGAGATGGAGCAAATCTAACTCTTATTTTTTTTGACATATTCAGCCTTTTATAAATATTTTTTTTACTTTTTTTATATTATTTTCTTGTATTTTTTTACACTGTTAGCTAAAATTTTTCCAATATTATTATAAACTTAATAATATAAAATTATTTTAGCCGTTTATTTAGAAAATAAAAATTATGAATAAAAAATATAAAAATATATTAGAACTTGTTGGTAACACCCCTCTAGCCCATCTAGATTTTGTTGAACAAGAATTTGGTATTAAAGCAACACTTTTAGCAAAACTCGAATTCTTAAATCCTGGTGGCAGCGTTAAAGACAGATCTGCCTTGTTTATGGTCGCTCAAGCCGAAAAAGAAGGTCTATTAAAACCAGGCGGAACAATTATCGAAGCTAGCTCTGGCAATCAGGGCATAGCACTTGCAATGATAGGTGCAGTTAAAGGTTATAAAGTTATAATTACTGTACCAGATAGAACTAGCAAAGAAAAAGTAGATGCTTTGCGTGCATATGGAGCAACTGTATATCTTTGTCCAAACACAGACAGCCTTGATGACCCGCAAGGATATCACACAAAGGCAGAAATTTTGCATGAACAAATACCGGGCTCATTTATGCCTAATCAATATTACAACAAAGCCAACTCACTAGCCCATTATACAACAACAGGTAAAGAAATTTGGGAACAAACAGAAGGTAAATTAACTCATGTTATAGTTGGCGCTGGCAGTTGCGGAACTATATCTGGTGTTGGTAAATTTTTAAAAGAAAAAAATAAAAATATAAAAGTTATAGGTGCTGATGCTGCAACCAGCGCATATTCTAGCAAAGCACCAAAGGCATACGAATCTGAAGGTATTGGCATAGATGTTATAACAGATACATTTGAACAACAGTATGTTGATGAAATTATACCTGTAAGTGATGCACATGCTTTTAGTACTGCAAGATATTTGGCACTAAAAGGTTTTTTGGTTGGCATTAGCAGTGGCGCAGTTATGCATGCTGCTATAGAATATTGCAAAAAGCTAGATAAAAACGATGTTGTTGTATTAACATTTGGCGATTCTGGAAGAGCCTATTTACAAAAATTATTTGGTGAAAATGCGAAATTTAAAGATATTAATATAAATGTAAATAATAAAAATAATTTAGAAAAACAAGATAACGCATAAAAATGGAGACCTTTTACAAGTACCAGTCGCTGGGCAACGATTTTATATTAATAGACGCCTTTAATAAATCAAAAAAGTTATTAAACGAAAAAATTTCTAGTGCAAACTGGAAAAATTTTGTAATAAATTCATGTAAAAGAAATTTTGGTGTAGGCGCTGACGGCGTTTTGGTTCTTACAAAATCACATGATAATAAAAATAATAAGCAAAATATTAATCAAGAAGTAATTCCTGAGCTTTTAATTTTTAATAGCGACGGCTCACAGGCTGAAATTTGCCTAAATGGCTTACGCTGTGCTGTTCTACATTTACATGAATATCACGACATAGAAAAAAGCTCTAAAATTAAAATGGGAAAAAAAATTATTAATTTTTCTATCAATAAAAATATTATAACAACACAAATATCTGAGTTAATTTATTCAGGCATAAAAAATATAATAATTAATAATAATCAAGAAATTATGGGACATGTTGTAAGCGTAGGCAATCCACATTTTATAATAGAGAAGCAGGTTACTCCAGAATGGGTATTAATAAATGGCAAAAGCATAGAATCACACCCTGATTTTATAAATAAAACTAATGTCGAGTTTATCACGCCTGCGGCTGTCATCCTGAACTCGTTTCAGGATCCATATAAAAAAACAAAATCTATTAATGTTTTAGTCTACGAACGAGGTGTAGGCCCAACACTTGCCTGCAGTTCTGGAGCTGCGGCCATAACAGGGTATTTATATCAAACACAAAAAATAAATATTTTACAAAAAATTACTTTAAATTTTTTGGGAGGACAAGTAAACTGTTTTATTGATAAAGATAAACAGGTAAATTTACAGGCTCATGCAAAATTGGTTTTTAAGGGACAAATTTAAAAAATATAAAGAAAGGCATAACTAATGCAAAATAGTTTAATCACGGTGTTACCCCCGATTTTAGTAATCTTTTTAGCATACTTAACACATAGAATAGTAACATCGTTATTAATAGGTATATTAGTTAGTAGTTTAATTTATAATAATTTCGCAATAATAGATTCTATAAAAAATGTTTTTCAAGTTCTTTGGAATACTACAGAAATTGGAAACTTAACTAGCATAAATGGGCTTTTAGAAAGTTCAGGAATTATGCTATTTATATTTTTATTAATTCTTGGCGCCATAATTACGTTATTAACATATTCCGGTAGTGCTGAAGCTTTTCAAAATTATATTAATAAAAAAATCAAAACTGCAAAAGGCGCACAAACCGCATCATTATTAATTTCTAATTTATTTTCTATAGATGATTCATTTGGTTGTGTAAGCGTTGGTGCAATAATGCATCCTATTACAGATAAATTTAAAATAGCAAGAACAAAACTTGCTTTTTTAGTAAACTCTTTAGCTCCTACAATGACCATAATTGTTCCAATATCCAGCTGGAGTGCTGTTATTGTATCAAATATAAGTAGTGCCAAAGTTTCTACTATTTTAAAAACAAAACCATTAATTCTTTCTGATCCATTTTATTTATATTTAGGCGTTATACCATTTATTTTTTACTCATTTATCATGATTACAGCTGTATGGTTTATGGTAAAATATAATATATCTTTTGGTCTACTAAAAAAGCATGAAAATATAGCCGAAACCACAGGGAATTTATTTGGTGGTCGAGAATATACACCAAAAAAAACAAAACGTTCTGACAATACAGAAAGCCACATAATAGATTTTGTTTTGCCTATAACTTTTTTAATATCATCTATACTTATTTTTATATTATATACAGGACATTTTTATTTATTTGGTGGCCATAATAATTTATTACAAGCAATACAACAGGGTAAGCCAGTTCTTGCACTTATGTTTGGTGGGTTATTAACATTTATATTTAGCTCAATATTTTTAATAGCAAAAAAATCTATAAAATTTACAGATATTTTTCATATAACAATAGAAGGTTTTATGCTGTTATTACCATCAATTCTTGTTCTTATACTTGCATGGGCATTTGCAGATATTTTAAACCATCAATTATTAACAGGAAATTATTTAGCTTATTTATTATTAAAATATATAAACATAAAATTATTACCTGTTTTATTTTTTATAATAACTTTAATTACCGCTGTAGGCATTAGTTCTGCATGGGGCGCAATGGCAATAACAATTCCAATTGCCATAAACATTCTTGCTTCTTTTTTTAGCAGAGTTCAACCAATTCCTGTTGCAGATATTCCAATTATATACCCATTATTAGGTGCAATACTTTCTGGCGCAGTTTCTGGTAACCATATTTCACCAGCATCAGATACCATAATTATAACAGCAAGAAGTTGCCAAATACCTTTTATAGATTTAGTAAAAGCTCAAAGCGCTTATAGTATTCCACCATTAATTTGCACAGCTTTTGCATTTTTAATTTCAGGATTCTTGGTAGGCATATTGCCACTAAAATTTGTTTTATTAATATCTTTATGCTCTGGAATTTTACTTAATTTTTTAATACTAAAGTTTAAAAACAGCAATAAGAACTAAATTTTTAAAATATTTACTTTTATAAAAAATATATTTTAAAATTTCTTACATAAATTTTGTGTAATAATAGTTGTCAAAGTTTATTAGTTTTTTCGTGTTTGTTTAGAGAGGAGATTTTAATGAACAACACAATCAAAAGCATTATTGCAAGCACATTTCTTTTTGCTTCAATAAATGCTGGAATCGAAACGCAAAAAACATATTTGCAAACCCGTCCATTCTTGTCTAACCTGCCTATGGAGCTTACAACATGGCATACACAAATTAATAAAATGAAACACAAAAAATGGGGCGGTAGCTTTCAGGCTGTGCCATTTTATCAAGAATCACAAAATGAATATGATCTAGGAAAATATTTTGGCTATCATGCAAATACAGTAAATGAAGATAGAGATTATATTAATGTAAGCGAAGCCGTTTATGACAATATTGATCCTAGAAATGTTATTCATAACTCTGCAGACTCAGCAGCTTTAAAAGCTACTGGTAAATTCTTTTTAGAACCAAAACAAAAAACGTTTGGTGTTCGCTTAGATTATAATCACAATTTTAAAAGATTTTATGCAAGAATTAGCACACCTATAACATCTGTTAAATCGGGAATAAATCCAAAAACAGCTGGAACATTAACTAATATCACAGCAGGTGAAGGTGCTGGTCAAAACATAATGGATTATTTTAATGGTGACTTTCAGGAAACAACTGTAGGCAGCACAAACTTGCAAGATAAACTTTTATACGCCAAAATTGGTGGCAATCATGACAAAACAAATTTTGGTGATGTAAAATTAGCTCTTGGCTATAATTTTTATAAACATAAAAGCAATTTTTTCAAACTTGGTTTAGATTTTACAATACCTACAGGAAATGATGCCAAGGCTGAATGGCTTTTTGAACCTATCAATGGCAATGGTGGCTATTGGGCATTAGGTGCAGCATTTGATTCTAGATTTAGATTAGCAAAAAATGCTCATCGCAAAATACATTTTATGCTTGCAGGACATGCAGAATATTTATTTGAAAATACAGAAAAAAGAGTCGTTGGCTTAAAAGATTATATTACAGGACATCCAAAATTAAGATTAGCTCATTACATGTTAGCAGGTGAAGACGCCAAATATGCCCTTTTCCCAGCTGCAAATATTTTAGCTCAGGATTTAAAGATTAAACCAGGCTTCCAGTTAGAAGGACTTGCTGGCTTTTCAGTAACTGCAAAAAATGTAGTTTTTGATATTGGATACAATATTTATTATAAAGAAAAAGAAAATGTAAAACAAAAAAATGCATGGGAAGATAATAAATATGCATTAGCAGATACAGACTTTGATTCAACAGTTCAATTTGATCCAGCAGCAAATTATGTCAATGGAGCTTCTGGTGCAATAAATTCAGCAAATATCGATTTAGACGCTGCAACAAGCCCAAGCGCATTAACTAACAAAGTTTATGCTGGATTTGGTTATTGCTTTAATGAATGCAAAACTCCTTTAATGCTTGCAGTTGGAACCAGTTATGAATTTGTAAATGGTAATGAAGCATTAGAAAACTTCGAAATTTATGGAAAACTAGGCATTTCTTTCTAAAAAAGTAATTTTTATTAACTTTTGGGCCTAAAATTATAATTTTTTATGATTTTAGGCCTTTTTCTATTTAATTTTATTTAAAAAACGCCATTTTTGCCCATTTGCAACAATATTTATAAATATTAAACTTATTTATAGCTAATTGTAAAATAATGTGAGGTTTATATTTCATATATGGAGGTTATATTATGAAAAAATTATTATTATTAGGATTACTTACAATTTCTATAGGTAATCTTTCAGCAGATATGAGAAAAGGTAGAGGTAGCACCCCAAACTCTAAGTATGCAAAAAACGGCACAAATCTACCAGAGAATCCAGCAACACCCAACGTAGAAGAACAAGAACCTGAAAAACAAAATCCAGTTCAAGATATGAACGAAAAGATACTTGAACCTAAATTTGAAAAACAACTTAAAGCTCGTATTTCTAAACCTAAACCTGGTTTTTTGTCAAAGACATGGAACACAGTTAGACCTGCAGCTTTTGTTTATTTATTAATAAAACAACTTGAACTTTTAGGTTATGTTCCAGCAAATAGTATGCATGATGAAGCTATTCTTGAATTCGTAAGCCAAAATTTTTATGCAATAGTAGAAATACTTAAAGAAAAAGGTTTAAACTTTTTGCAACTTTTAAACAACTTTGATGCCCGAAACTTTATGCATGTCACTACAGCTCCTGTTGTAAAAACTTTACAACCAGCTTTTGATCAATGTGGTTTTTTTGACAATATCTTAAACACTACAGCTCCTATTATAGAAACAATAAAAGCTCCTGTTGTAGAAACAATAAAGCCAAATTTAGCAGCTAGAGTTTTAAACTTCTTAGGTTTTTAATTAATAACTAAATTTAATTTAGTAAAAAGAGCTCAGTATAAATTACTGGGCTCTTTTTTTTTATAATTTAAAAATAAATTTTATATCTTTTTAAAAACAAGAACAGAATTACCGCCACCAAATCCAAATGAATTAGAAATAGCAAATTCAAGCTTAGCTTGGCGTGCGTGATTTGCAACATAATCTAAATCACACTCAGGATCCTGGTTATCCAAATTTATTGTAGGTGGCAAAATTTGATCTTTAAGTGCTAATATAGAAAATATAGCTTCGCTGGCCCCTGCGGCGCCAAGCATGTGCCCTGTCATAGATTTAGTGCTACTTACACATGCATGATTTTGGTTAGCAGAATTAACATGTTCACTAAAAGCTTGCTTTAATGCAAACGTTTCTAGCTTATCGTTCATAACAGTTGAAGTTCCATGAGCGTTAATATAATTAACTTGTGATTTATTAATTTTAGCATCGGCAAGTGCAAAATTAATAGCACCAACAGCACCTCTAGCCTCTGGATGCATAGCAGTAATATGGTAAGCATCACTTGTTTGAGCATAACCTATAATTTCAGCATAAATATTAGCCCCTCGAGCCATAGCCAAATCTAAACGTTCTAGAACAAGACACGCTGCACCTTCAGATAAAATAAAGCCAGCACGATCTTTATCAAATGGCCTACTTGCTTTTGTAGGATCACTAAAATTTTTAGAGCTACATAAAGCTCTCATATTCCCAAAAGCTGCTATCGCTAATTGCGTTATTGTGCTTTCAGTACCTCCGGCGAGCATATAATCGGCATAACCATCACGTATACTTCTAAATGCATAACCTAATGCATCAGCACTAGAAGAACATGCATTTACAATAGATCCAACTCCACCCTGCAAATTAAATTCCATCGACAGCCAACCTGCAGCTTGATTGCTTATAGCTCTAGGTATCAAAAAAGGCGACACTCGCTTTGGCCCACCGGCATTTAAATCTTGAATAGAGTTTTCGATAGACTTTATGCCACCTATACCTACGCCTATAATAGAACCGAATCTAAATCTATTTTCTGGGTAACTAGAACTAAGACCTGCATCGTGCATAGCTTGATGTCCAGCAATAGCTGCTAAGTGAATAAATCTATCCGTCTTACGCTGTTTTTCTGGCGCAAAACAAGAATCTAAAAGCGCTTGCTCGTTTTTTACAAGCCCTGCAAAAGTATATGGATAATCTTTATAATTTTCGGGCCAAAAATTATCTGGTAAATAAGATATACCAGAATAACCCTGTATTATATTATTCCAGCAAGTATTTATACTATTTCCCAAAGGGTTAATAGCCCCCATACCTGTAATAACAACCCGATGTTTTGTATCTTTCATGCTAATTTTTCTTTTTAATTTAATAAATTAATTTTTTTTAAAAATTTATTAAATAATTACTTTGTTCTAACTTCGTGAATAATATCTACAGCATTTTGGATAGTTTTAATTTTTTCTGCATCTTCATCTTTAATTTCTATTCCAAAAATTTCTTCAAAGCTCATAATTATTTCTACTATATCAAGTGAATCTGCACCTAAATCTTTAAACGTAACCTCAGGGGTTATACGCTCTGCCGGAATGCTTAATTTTTCTGCTATAGTATCTACAACTTTTTGTAATGTATCTTGTTTAGAAAATGCCATAAAAATAGTCTCCCAAATAAAATTATATTTAATTCTTTTAAATAGTATGAAAAAATAATAGTATATTAAAGTTAATTTTTTTCTAGTAATTTTAAAATAACTAGATATTTATTATATAAAATTTTATGCAAGATAGTAATTTTTATGATTTATGACCAAATTTTTTTTACAAAAGCTTTAAATAATCCAGAGTTTATCACTTATGGGATTTCACTTGAACAATTTTTTGCAAAAAATAATATTTCTAGCTTTGATATAGACAGTAGAACTGTTAATAAAAATGAAATTTTTATAGCTCTATGTGGCCAAAAAGTAGATGGGCATAATTTTATAGAAGAAGTTTTACAAAAAGATATCTCTGGTCTTATAATAAATATAAATAAAAAATATATTCTAGATAAAATAAATGAAAATTTACTTAAAGATAAATTAATAATTTTAGTTCCAGATAGCTTACAGGCATTAAAAGATCTAGCGCAATATTGGCGAGCTCAATTTAATTTTCCTATTATAGGTATAACAGGATCTGTTGGCAAAACTACAACAAAAAATATATTACACCATATTTTTACACAAGCAGGAATATTAAGTTTTGCTTCACATAAAAATCAAAATACTATAATTGGAATATGTTTAAATATTTTAAAACTAAGAGACTTTCATAAATTTGGTATCTTCGAAATGGGAATCAGTCATATTGGCGAAATGGAAGAACTCGCAAATTATTTAAGGCCAGATATTGGCGTTATTACATATATTTCACCAGCACATACGCAGGGACTTGAAAATATAAAAATTATATTACAAGAAAAATTAAAAATTTTTAGTTATTTTAAACAAAATAATATTGCAATAGTTTATGGCGATAAAGAGATAATTAAAAATTCTTGTAATAATTTTCCTGTAATAACTTTTGGTAAAAAAACAAGCAACAATATTCAAGCCAGAAAAATAAAATTAATTGAAATAAAAGATAAATTAAATCAAACAACTAATTTACACACTCGTTTTATATTAAAAATATATAACCAAAAATATCCAGTATTATTACCAGTGTTTCACGATGGGTTACTAAACAACTCTTTGGCTGCAGCTGCAATTGCTACACACTTAAAAATAGACCAATACTTTATAATAAGGGGTATAGAAAGTTATAGCTCGACAGAAGGTAGGTTTGAAAAAATAAAACTAAAAAATAACTTGGGTTTAATTATTAACGATTGCTATAACGCATCTCCCGAAAGCATGAAAGCTGCAATCAAAGCTTTTTCATTAATAAAAAGTACGGGACAAAAAATTGCTGTACTTGGTGACATGCTTGAGCTTGGTAAAACAGAAAAAACTTGGCACAAAAATTTAGGTAAATTTTTACAAAAATTTAATAATATTAATAAATTAATTTTAGTTGGAAATAACGCGCAATTAATAGCACAAACAGCGCCAACAGATATTGTTAAATATAATGCACAAAATTGGCAAGAAGCCCAAGCGCTTTTAAATAATATTTTAAATAATAATAATAATTTAATTCTACTTAAAGCTTCACATTCTATGGGGCTAGAAAACATTGTAAATGGGCTAAAATAAATTTTTTACGCATTTTATTATAAAAATTAAAAAATATTTACCCGTTCGCCCTGAGCGTAGCAACTTGTTGCGAAGTCGAATGGGTGAATTACTAACTCAAATAAAATTATTTTATCTCCCCTTATTTTCTATTTTTGTTAACTCAAGTAAGCCTGCCCAACCTTTATATGCTAAAGCTTCTTTTTTTCGATGCGTCCATTTTTTTATTTTTCTTTCGGCCTGCAATGCTTCATATCTAGTTGAAAATAACTGCGAAAAAACCAAAGAATTTGTCCGTTCTTTCAACCCTTCGACTCCGTGGCAAGCCACTACGCTCAGGGCGAACGGGGATATAACTAACTTAATTCAATAACATTCTACAATAAATTTAATTTAAAATAATCAAAATTTAATCTAAAATAACCCACCGTCAAGTTGAATAACCTGACCTGTTATATAATCAGCATTACCACTAGATAAAAACAGTACTAAATTAGCAACATCTTGTGGCTGCCCAAATCTTTTTAAACTTATTTTATTTAATATTTTTTCTTTTATATCTTCTGGTAATTTGTTTGTTAAGCTTGTTTGAATAAAGCCTGGGGCTATAGCATTAATTAAAATATTTTTAGAGCCATACTCTTGCGCTAATGTTTTTGTAAGCGCAATAAGTCCTGCTTTGCTTGCTGCGTAATTTACTTGGCCAGCATTGCCTATAATACCAACGATAGAACTAATATTAATAATATAACTAGTGTAATTTTTATCTTGCTTTAGAAATTTTTTTATTGCTTGCTGTGCACAAAAAAAGGCACCCTTTAAATTAATATCAAGCACACTATCCCAATCTTGCTCTTTTAATCTTATTGCCAGATTATCACGTGTTATGCCAGCGTTATTAACAAGTAAATTTAAATTTTTATTTTCAAGAGTATTTAATATTTTAAAAATATTTTCAAAGCCAATTATAATAGAATTATAACTCGAAATATTTATATTAAAATAATTTACGCCCAAGTTTATTAGCTCTAAAACTCGAGCATCACTATTTTCTAAAATATCAAATACAAAAACAGTATCTTGTCTATTTAGTAGTAAATTTACTATCTCGCGCCCAATACCTGATGCACCACCAGTTACAAGTGAATTTTTTTTATGCATAAATTAAACTTCGCTGCTCCCATTTACGTCTGTATTATTATTGCCATTATTACCTAAGTCTATAGGCATCTTTTTTTCTATTAAATTAAATAAATCTTGAATATGCTCTGGCTTATTTATTGCAATAATTTTTTTATCTGGCCATTCTCGTGTTAAAATTTTTGCCAATTTATCCGAAGGGCCTACCTGTATAATTACATCCATTTCTCGAAAAGCTAACATGGTTTGCCACCACAATACCGGCGAACTTAATTGTTCTATTAAAGAATCTCTAACTTCATCTGCAGTTTTTATAACACGCGCTTGAAAATTATTAATTAACGGTATTTCAAGATCTTTAAAATCAACTTTTAGCATATAAGAAGAAAATTCTTTTTGTGCATCTTGCATTAAAACAGAGTGAAATGCTCCTGCAACATTTAATGGTATTACTTTTCCGGATAAAGCTTTTACGTCTAATTTAATTTGTTCGAGTTCTGGTAATGTGCCCGATACAACTAGCTGCTGTGGCGAATTAAAATTTACAACTTGCGCAACCATATTTTCTTCGGGCTTATGATATCTTGCACAAATTCCAACAACTACTTGCTCCGGAAGACCAATTATAGAAATCATGCTACCGGGTTTTTCCTCTGTTGCTTTATCCATAAATAACGATCTTTTTTTTAGTAAATATAAAGCATCTGCAAAATTTATTCCATTTGCTGCAAACACGGCAGTATATTCGCCTAAACTATGTCCAGCAACAAGATCAGGAACTATGTTATATTTTTCGCGTAATATTTTATAAATTGCAGCACTAACTAAAAATATAGATGTTTGTGCATTTACAGTATTTTGCAATTCTTTATCAGAAGATGCAAAACATAAGCGAACAAAATTTTGATCAACACAATTTGATGCCAAATCAAAAAGCTCTTGCACAGTTCTTTCAGTGTCAAAAAATTCTTTGCCCATACCAAGAAATTGCGATCCTTGACCAGGAAATATCATTCCAATTTTCATAAAACCTCACTAGCCTTTTTTATTTTAAACTTTTAATTAAAAAAGTTATTCTGTTTACAGCGCTATCTTTTCCTAATATTTTTATAAGCTCAAAAACCCCTGGGCTCATTATTTTTCCAGTTAATGCCAACCGTAATAATTGTGCCAAATTTACAAGTTTTAAATTAAATTTTTCTACAGTATTATTAGCTAAATTTAATAAATGATCATGACTTAAGTCACTAGTTTTATTTAATTCCTGTAAAAAGGCCTGCAATAGATCAATACTATTTGGAGTAACCCACTTTTGAACGAGAGCTAGATCTAATACTTTTGGATCATTATGCAAAGAAATAATATCAAGAACCATATCTAACAACTTAGTCGCTCTTTGTTTATATTGCTCAAATAGTTCTTTTAACTGTTCTTGCGACCAGATTTTTTCAAGCTCTTGCAAGTAATTATTGCCTAATTCTTTTATAGCATTAACTAAGCTATTATAATCACTTTGTCTTATATAAACACCATTAATCCATTCAAGCTTTTTGATATCAAAAATAGCGCCCTTTTTGCCTACATGATCAAAATCAAAAAATTTCACCATCTCTTCTCTGGTAAATAATTCTTGATCACCATGTGACCAACCTAGCCTTACAAGATAATTAAATAATGCATCAGCTAAAAAACCTTGTTGCTTATATTCCTGTACGCTTACAGTAGCATCTCGCTTACTTAATTTGTTTCCGGCTGGACCCAATATTAATGGCAAATGTGCAAACACAGGAATATTTGAATTAAGTGCTTTATAAATTAATATTTGCTTATGTGTATTAGGTATATGATCTTCACCGCGTATAACATGTGTAATTTGCATAAAAATATCATCTGCTACAACCACAAAATTATACGTAGGCGCACCATCACGACGCATTATTATAAAATCATCAAGCTGATCTGATTCTATTTTTACAGGGCCTCTAATTAAATCGTTAAATTCTAAATATTCAAGATTATCCGGAACTTTAAATCTTATTGCATGAGGCTTTTTTAAATCGTCTTGCGTGTATTTTTTATTTCTACACGTGCCTTCGTATTTATATGCACGCCCTAAAGCTTCACGCTCTTGACGTTTTTTTTCTAACTCTTCAGGCTCACAAAAACACGGGTAAGCGTCACCAGATTCTAATAATTTATTTATTACTTTTTTATGCTCTTCTAGCCTGGACATCTGGTAAACTATTGGCTCATCAGGTAACAAATTTAACCAACGTAAGCTATCTATTTGTGAATCTAAAAATTCTTTTGTTGATCTTTGTGTATCTGTATCTTCTACACGCATTAAATATGTGCCATTATTATGACGAGCATACAGCCAATTAAAAATTGCAACACGAACACTACCAATATGCAAATGCCCCGTTGGAGATGGAGCAAAGCGCACTCTTATATTTTTTAACATTTTTTGCCTTTTCAAAACATACAGCATTCTGCGTTTGTCATCCCCCACTTGACTGCGTCCGGCGTAGCTTTACGCGAAGCCTGGATGGGGGATCTAACAATTATATAGCTAATTATATCAAGAATATATCTTTTTTATAACAAAAGACCCGGAACTTAAATTTTACTATAAGCTCCGGGTATAATTAATATTATATTTTTAAATTTAAGCTTGCTTATGCAACTATAGTTTTTAACTTTGGCTTAGCTAATTCTACATATACAGATGGATATTCTATATTTTTACCAAATTTTAAAACTAACTGATTCCAATAATTAGCTGCCTCTTTATAATTTTTTTCGTAAAAATAATATTCACCTAAATTATATAAAGCTGCGTCTTGAGCAGGGCTGGCTGAATCATAAGCTATTTTTGTTAAATATTCTAAGCCATCTTTTACTCGTGCTTCTATTTTTGTATCAATTTGCATCAAAGCCAGTTTTATCTGATTAAATGGCTTTAAATTAGATTTACTTGGCAATTTTTTAAGTAATTCTTTTTGAACATCTACAGCCAAAACAAGCTTATTTAAATTTATTAAAGCGTCTACACGATATGCTAAAAAAAATGTTGCTATACCAGAACCACTATTTTTTTTATACATTTCATCAAAAACTTTATCTACTTGTTCCCACTTTTCGACTTCTGATTTAAATTCATTAATACCAAGCTTTTCATCTGTTACAGTCTTTATAACTTTACCATTATAAACTTGCATTGCAGTTAAAAAATCTCTCTGGGCATCGCGATTTATCATGTTTTTATAAAACATATACCCAATAATAATGCCAATTATAGCAACAATTGCTATAAAATAATTAACTATAATGCTCTTATTTTTTGCCCAAAAATTTGGCATCTCTTTAATTTTATCTACTAATGGATTTTTTGAAAATTCTGATTCCATCTCTCTTTCCTTTACAGTTTTTAAATCAAATTCTAAATCAAAAAAACCGTCACGTTGTTTATAAAACATGACGGCTTAAATATTTTTATATTATTTAGATGTTGGCGCTGCAACGTCTTTGCCAGCTTCAGGCTGAGCCTGTTTAGCTTGAGCAGCCTGTCGTGTCTGATTTCTAGAATATAAACGATCTGTTTTTGTTCTCAAAACTTTAACACCTTTATAATGACCACATTCTTTGCAAACATGATGACCCGCTATAGGGGCAGAACATGTTTGACAAACTGCAAAATTTAGCACCACTTTTTTCTTACCGGCGGCGCGTTTATCTCGTCTAGCTTTCGAAGTTCTACGTTTTGGTACTGGCATGACAGCTCCTCAATAATTTTTTAAAAAATAAATTTAAAAACAAGTTATAAGTTCTATAACTATATTTACAAAACTACTTAAATATCGCTTAAATATTAATAATTTACCTTTATTTTGTCAAAAAAATGACAATATCTTGTAAAATCAAACAAATTTGGCATTATAAACGATATATTATGACATTTAATTAGTGTACTATAAAATTAATTATTTACAAAAATCAGGAGTTAATAAATGGCCGAAATTACAATGGAATTAATAAAAGAGCTAAGAGAAAAGACCCAAGTTGGAATGATGGACTGCAAAAAAGCATTACAAGAAACCAATGGCGATATCGAAAAAGCAGTAGAATTATTAAGAAAAAAAGGTGCTGCTGTAGCACAAAAGCGTGCTGGAAACGCTACAGATAATGGACATATTGAGGCCTGCATTAACGAAAACAATACAAAAGGCGTTCTATTAAGAATGTCCTGCGAAACAGATTTTTCAGCAAATACAATAGACATGAAAAATTTTGCAAAAGATACTTGTTCTCACATATTAAATAAAAAAACAAAAACTATAGAACAATTATTAGGCGAAGTTTTATTTAATGGCAAAATTACAATACAAGAAAAGCTCGAAGAATTAATAGCCAAAATTGCTGAAAGCATTAAAACTGAAGAATTTGTTATGTTTGAAACAAATTTATCTGGCCTTGTTAATGCTTACATACACCCAGGTGCAAATCTTGGTATTTTAATAGAACTTAAAGCCGACAAAGAAATTTCAGGTGCTAATAGAGAAAAAGTACAACAACTTGCTCATGATATTTGCATGCAAATAGCTGTTACAAGCCCATTAGCTATTTCTTCAAAAGATTTAGACAAAAATTTAATAGAAAAAGAACAAGCTATTATAAAAGAACAATTGTTAAATTCGGGTAAACAACCAAACATGATCGAAAAAATAATGCTTGGTAAAATAAGCAAGTATTACGAAGAAGTTTGCCTAGAAGACCAAGTTTATATTAAAAACGATAAATTAAAAATTAAACAATTATTAGAGAATACTTCTAAAGAAACAGGTTTAAAATTAGAAATAAAAGAATTTGCAAGATTCTCTGTTGGTAAAAAATAAGAGTTTTTTATGGAAAAGATAGTAATAAAGATTAGTGGTGAGCTTTTTGACACTACTAATAATTTAAAAAGTAATAATTTAAAAAATGTTATAGAACAAATAAAAAATCTATCGCAAAAATATAAAATTGCTTTAGTTGTTGGAGCGGGCAATATATTTAGAGGCACACAAAATAGCCATAATTTTGGCATTAAACAAGAAACTGGCGATTATGCAGGAATGCTTGCAACTATTATTAATGGGCTAGTTTTACATGAAATGCTAAAAAATACCGGCGTAAAAACAAAATTATTATCAGCTTTATCTTGTCCAGAAATAGCTGATAATATAACTACAGAAAATATAAGTTGCGCTTTTGATAACAATAAAATTATAATTTTTGTTGGTGGTACCGGCAACCCATTTTTTACAACAGATACAAATGCTATTTTACGAGCTTTACAAATAGACGCAAAATTAGTATTAAAAGGCACAAAGGTTGCTGGAATTTTTGACAAAGATCCTGCAAAAAACACAGATGCAAAATTAATTAAAACAATAGATTATAAAACAGTTATAGAAAAAAACTTACAAGTTATGGATCTTACAGCAATATCACTAGCTCACGATAAAGATATTAAAATTAAAATTTTTAATATCTTTGAAAAAGATTCGATTTTACAGGTTTTAAACGATCAAAATTTTGGTAGTACAATAAGTTAAAGGGAACGATTTATGGTAGAAATAATTTTTCAAGAAGGTAATAGCACAGATTTTGAAAAAATAATAAAAGCAGAAATGGAAAATCCATTAAAACACTTCGAGAAAGAACTTGTAGCTATTAGAACAGGCAGAGCTTCTACAAAAATGGTTGAAGATGTTAAAGTAGATGTTTATGGCCAACAAATGAAAATTCGCGAACTTGCAAGTATTGCTACACCAGATGCTCGATTAATTACAATTCAACCATGGGATAAATCTGTAATTGGCGATATAGAAAAAGGTTTACAGATGTCTGAATTGGGAGTAACTCCAGTTAATGACGGTAATTTAATTAGAATACAATTACCCCAAATGACAGAAAGCAGAAGAACTGAGTTAGACAAAATTCTTGGCAAAAAAACAGAAGAATGCAGAGTTGCTATAAGAAATATACGAAAAGAATTTCATAATCAAGTAAGAGAATCAGAAAAAGAACATGATATTTCTGAAGATTTTGCAAAAAGATTAAGCGATTTGTTACAAAAAATTACAGATCAATTTATTGCAAAGGCAGAAGATTTATATAATAAAAAAGCACAAGAAATTAAATTTGTATAAATAAATTTAGTTTTTAAATTAAAAGAGTCTAGTTATATGCTAGGCTCTTTTTTTATTATTAATTTTTAAAAATTTATTTTTATTCTCAAAACTCATTTAAACTACGAATAATTTTTTCAATTAAACTTTCAGTTTTAGATTTAGACATAGAATCAATTTGTATAAAAATTAATTTACCTTTTGCATAATCATTATCCCTATTCCATTTTGCCTTATCTAAAAATAACGATTTCTCTTCAAAAACATAAATCCTATCAAAATCTTTTTTTGCTAAATCATTAAACAAACAAGTTCTACCAAATCTTTTTCCACCTTTTTCTTGATAAATATAATAAAAAAACTCTTCAGAAAAAGTAGTTTTTGGAGTCGTCCATTTATAGACATAAATATTTTCATCTTTTTTTTCATATTTCCAAATAAAGTCTGTAAAATTTTTTAAATTATTTGATTCTGTATCTTTTTTAAAAAACTCTTCACTAATTCTTTTTGTTAATTTTTTTTGATCTTGAAGTTTATATTTCTCTATTTTATTTAGAAAAACAAGAGCTTTTTCTCCGTTAAGAGCACCCTCTTTGGTATAAACATTAGTTTCTTTGTTATCTGGAATAAACACTGCATAGTTATATTCTTTTAAATAAATCTTTGATATATATAGCAATAAAAAGCTCAGAAAAATAAATTTATTCATAAAACACCCTTTCTTTTTATTCCATATTTTTTAAAACTCTATAAAATATCAATAAATTTATATATATTTTTTTTAAAAAAGTTTTTTAATGTGATTTTAGTGGCAAATAAAATAATTATTATTTTTTTTATTTCTATAATATTAAATCTCTCTGGACACATTGAAAATATTTCATTTAATAATTTTCCAGACAGAAAAGAAATTTATTACAGTAAAAATAAGCAAATATATAGTGTAAAAATCAATAATAAAAATTATGCTTTAATAAAATATACAGAAGAACAAGAATATCTTCGCGAATCTACAAAATTAAAAAAATTAAAACATCCTAATATAATTAAAATCAAAGCTAATAATGACCAAGAACAGTTACTCCTAGAAAAACAAGGTTCTTGCTCTTTATATAATTTTATTAAAAGTCCAGACAGTTATATAAAAAATTTAGATAATACAAAATTAAATTCTATAAAAGATAATATTATTAAAGATGTAATTAACGCCATAAATTATCTGCACACAGAGAAAAATTATGTTCATTTAGATTTAAAAGCAGAAAATATAATTTTATTTATAAAACAAGATCGTGAAAATACAATTATAATCCCCAAAATAATAGATTTTGAATCTTGTTACAAAATAAAGAATATAAATCTTGGGTTAAAAAAGTTTATGGGAACATTTGAATATGCACCCCCAGAAATAATAGAGCTTATTTATAAATCTATGCAATATACCGTAAGTTTTTATACTGATATTTATGATTTAGGGCTATTAATTCTATTTATTATTTACAAAATAACACCAAGTGAAATAATTTTTTCTAGAGAAAATATGGAATTTAACGATCTAAATACTGAATGGTCTAAAAATAAATTTTTAATAGAAAACATAAAATATATTAATTGGCTTGAAAATTTTTTGGCTAAAATAAATGATACAAGCAATACGTCTAAAAATAACTTAATACTATCTTGTTGTGCAAAAAATCCAAAAGATCGACCAACTATTCAAAATATTAAGGTCTAATAAGCCACCCTAAAATTAAATACTAAAAACCAAACACCTGATGTGCTAAAAATAATATAAATAATAAAAACATAATACAAGCTTCTAAGCGCCCTATTTTTTTGCGCCCAATAATTGCTAACAATATAATTAAAAATGGCAAGAACATATACGGTATAAGGCTCATTAAAGGTTTTAAACTTATATTATCTTTTGATGATAAAGCTACAATACCTATTAATAAAGTTCCTTGTTCAAAAACAGAGCCGAGCGAATTGCCAAGCGCAATATCGTACTCTTTTTTTCGCATAGCGCTCAAGCTCAAGGTTAATTCTGGTAAAGATGTACCAATAGCAAGAATAGTAACACCAATAATATGCTCTGATATATTTAAATATCTTGAAATAATTATAGAAAATTTTACAGCAAATTCTGAAGCTACAAACACTAATCCCACGCTAAATAGCAATTTAATAATTAATATAATTTTTTCTTTTAGTGTAAAATTTAGATTTACTTTATTTTTAGGTTTATTTTTAGAAATATTAAATAAAAAATATACTGTAATAAAATAAACTAATATTAAAAATAACCCTATATATTTATTTAAATAACCCACAATAAATATAAATGAACATGATAAAGTCGTAATAATTAGCATTAATAAAGATTCTTTGCCATTATGCTTTGAGATTTTTAAAACTCCATAAATTAAAATTGCTAAGCCCAAAACCAAAGATATATCAGAAATATTTGAGCCCAAAATTGTACCTACAGAAAATGTTGGAATACCTTCAAATAATCCACAAATAGCTACAGATAATTCTGGCAGCCCAGTTGCAACTGCAACAAAAGTAAATCCTAAAAATAATTTATCTATTCCAAACATTTCTGAAACTTTTATAGAATATTTAACAGATAATTCTGCAGCTAGCCATAAAAAACCTAAGCTCAAAAAAAGGCCAAAAAAATAAATAATTAAATTTTGCATAAAACTTTCTTTCTTTTTTTAACTTTTATATTTTTTTAATATAAACTTTTTAAAATTATAATAATTTGTTTAAGAAATATTTTATAAAAATAATAAATAATAAATTTATGAACACAGACAAGCATTTTGTACATTTACATTTACATACAGAGTTTTCGTTATTAGATGGCGCAATAAAAATAGATGATTTATTATCTATGGCAAAGCAACAAAGCTGGAGAGCTGTTGGTATTTCTGACCATGGCAATATCTTTGGTGCTGTAAAATTTTTTAAATCTGCCAAAAAAGCAGGAATAAAACCTATATTGGGCGTCGAAATGTACATGACTCCAGATGTAAGTATCAAAGATGTAAATGAAAAATATTTTCATTTATTATTAATTGTACAAAATAAAATAGGCTATCAAAATTTGTGCCAATTAATGGCTTTTGCTCAAACAGAAGGTTATTATTTTAAGCCCAGAATAGACTATAATATATTACAAAAATATAACGAAGGATTAATTGCAAGTACAGCATGTTTGGGCGGGCATATACCAACATTATTATTCAATAACGATTATACTCAAGCTTATGAACGCACAGAATGGTTTTTAAATACATTTGGCCCAGAAAGATTTTATACAGAAGTTCAACCTCATCCAGAAAAAGATCAAATAGATGTTAATAAAAAAATTTTTGAATTAAGCAAAAAATATAATCTAAAAACAATCGCAACTACAGATGCGCACTATTTAAGACCCGAAGATTATTATGCTCATGAAGTTTTGCTTGCAATTGGCACAAAAAAAACAATGTCTGACCCAAAAAGAATGACTTTTGGAGAGTTTGAGTGTCATGTAAAAACGACACAAGAAATTTTGGATTTTTTCCCTGATAATCCAGAAGTTGTTTGGAATACAGGTGAGCTCGCAGATAAGTGTGAATTCGAATTCGAATTCGGCAAATTGTTTTTTCCTCAAAGTCCAATTCCTAAAGAATATACAGAAGAAGAATTTTTTAAAAAATTATCACTTGATGGCCTAGAAGAATTTAGACGCGAAAATTTATTTCCCGAAAATTTATTTCCTGAATATTTAAAAAGACTAGAATGGGAAATGGATACTATTATAAAAATGGGCTATATAGGCTATTTTCTTGTAGTTTCAGATTTTATTCGTTGGGCAAAAGAACAAAACATTCCTGTTGGCGCAGGCAGAGGCTCTGCTGCAGGATCACTTGTTGCATGGTGTTTAAAAATCACAAACGTAGATCCTATAAAATATAATTTACTTTTTGAAAGATTCTTAAACCCAGAACGCGTAAGTATGCCCGATATAGATATAGACTTTTGCGTAAACAGACGTGAAGAAGTAATTAATTACGTAAAAGACAAATATGGTCACGATTGCGTTTGCCAAATAATAACATTTGGAACAATGATGGCCAAGGGAGTTATAAAAGACGTAGCCAGAGCTTTGGGTTTTCCGTTTCAAGATGCAAATACTATTACAGAACTAATTCCAGAGCAATTAAAAATTACATTAAACGAAGCGATAGAACAAGAACCCAAATTAAAAGAATTAATAGATAATAACCCAAATGTTAAAGAATTATTTAATATTTGTTTTAAACTTGAAGGCCTAACAAGACATGCATCCAAGCATGCTGCAGGCGTAGTTATTTCACCTATGCCATTAAAAGATGTTTTGCCATTATATGTTCCATCTAAAGCCACTAACGAACTTGTAGTGCAATATGCCATGACAGAACTTGAAGAAGTTGGCTTTTTAAAAATGGATTTTTTGGGTTTAAAAAACTTAACTGTAATAAAAGAAGCGCTAGATGCAATAGAAGCAAAACATAATATAAAAATAAATTTAGATAAAATAAATTTTGATGATCAAAAAACATTTGATCTATTACGTGATGGCAAAACAAGCGGCGTATTTCAGTTCGAATCTGATGGCATAAAAGATATTATGCAAAAGCTAAGCCCACAAAGTTTAGAAGATTTAATAGCCCTAAATGCTTTATATCGCCCAGGACCATTAGGCTCTGGCATGGTCGATGATTTTATAGAACGCAGACATAAACGCAAAAAAACTACTTATATGTTCCCCGAACTTGAACCAATATTAAGCGAAACATATGGCGTTATAGTCTATCAAGAACAGGTTATGAAAATTGCATCTGTAATTGGCGGATACACGCTAGGTGGCGCCGATATTTTACGTCGAGCCATGGGTAAGAAAAAAGTTGAAGTAATGGCTCAACAAAAAGCCCTTTTTGTTGAAGGAGCACAAAAACAAGGCTTCGATTCAAAAAAAGCTGGCGAACTTTTTGATTTAATGGCTTACTTTGCTGGATATGGCTTTAACAAATCTCACTCTACGGCTTATGCACTTATTGCTTATCACACAGCATATTTAAAAGCCAATTATCCAGCAGAGTTTATGGCTGCATTAATATCGCACGAAACAAATGACCCAGATAAATTAACTTTTTATTTGCAAGAAATAAAAGACATGGGTATTAAAACAATATCACCAAATATAAATAAATCTGAGATACAATTTAAAGCAACACAAGACAATGAAATACTTTTTGGATTACAAGGCATAAAAAACGTAGGCCTTGCAGCACTAGAAAGCATTATAGAAACAAGAAAACAAAAAGAATTTATAGATATTTTAGATTTTTGTAAACGCGTAGATTTGAGAACTGCAAATAAACGTGTTATAGAAAGTTTAATTTACGCTGGTGCAATGGATATTTTACCTGGAAACAGAGCACAAAAAATTGCAGAGTTAGATAAAATTATAAAAATAGCTCTTGATGCAAAAAAAGTAGCCTTAACAGGCCAAATGAGCTTATTTGGTAGCAATAATATCTCTAATAATAATAATAATAATAATAACACACAAGAGAATTTTTATACTTTTGCACCATTACAAGATTGGACAGACAAAGAAAAACTCGAAAAAGAAAAAGAAATAGCCGGATTTTACTTAAGCTCTCATCCATTAGAAAATTACCCAGTTTTAAAATGGCTAAATGCAAATAAATTTTTTGATTGTTTGGAGTTAGTAAAAAATAATACAAACAAAAAAGAACCACTTGTTAGTTGCTTTGGGTTAATGCAGAATATAAAAGTTATAAAAACAAAAAAAGGTGACCCTATGGCCTTTGCTCAATTTGAAGATTACTCAGGCCATGCAGAAGTAATTATATTTCCTAGTGTTTATAAAAAAGTAGAAAATATATTAACACAACATAATATATTTATTATAAAAGGTTTTTTGGATTTAACAGGCACAAATAAGTGTAAAATAAAAGCAAATGATATAATACCTGCTGAGACTTTTTTAAATAATTCCCAAATACAAAGTTTAAATTTTATTTTACCCAAAAATATAGATAATAATTTTTTAATAAAATTAAAAGAAGAAATAGATAAAAAAGATATGGCAACAAATAATAGAGCTTCGTTAAAATTACTATTTAACGAAAATAATAAATTTTTTGCCCTTGAACACAGTAATAAAATTTTTTGCAGCACAAATAATTTTATAAATATAGAAAAACTAGGTGTTAAGATCCAAATTATTATCTAAACAATATTGAGTTAAAAGATCACTTAAATAACTATCTTGAGATTTAAATATTGTATTTATAGAATTAATAACCCATTTATATTCACTTATATTTTTTTTATTTGTTAAAATATCTTTATCAAAATACTTAGATTCTAAATTATTCGCGCTCACAGAAAAAGTAATTATATTTTGAGCAAAATCCCAAACTGAGTTTTTATCTATTAAATTTTTTGAAATATTTTTAATTAAATTTACAAAATTAAATTCAAACTTTTCTGGCCAAGATAATAATAAATAAACAAGAATTAAACTTTTTAGATTATTAATATTATCCGGCTGTAAAGAAATTATATGTTCATAAATAGCTGCAGCAGATAAAAACTTTTTTTCTTTTTTGTATAAAAAGGCAGCCTGGTTATATCGCTCTACAGCAAGATCATCTTGTAGTGCCCAAAGAATATCACCCTCAACTTGCAAAACATATGCTTTATCTTCAAAGGAATGTGCTATAAGCCTATATAAATTTAAAGTTTTTTCTTTTTCTTTTTTTGCTATAAGCTCTGCCAATTTAAACCAGGCAACGCACGTATTTTTTGAATTTACACCTCTAAAAATATCATTACTGTTTTCTGTTGAGTTTAACATTAAACGCTCCTTTACTTACTCACCCTTTTTTTAATTATTATCTTATTTTTTAAAATAAAAAACAAATTATCATTTTTTATTTCTTTTTTTCAATATATTATTATTTGAATTAGAAATTAACCATGCTATAATCTCGTTTTAAAATTTTTAATTAATTACAATAATTTTATAAAGTAACGATAACTGTGTCACAAAAGCAACTATTTTTAGATAAAAAAATTTTAGCCCTGACAGGCGGCGGACAAGAAAAAATTGCAAAGCAAAAAGAACTAGGCAAATTAACAGCAAGAGAACGAATTAATTTATTATTAGATAATAATAGTTTTCATGAAACTGATATGCTTGTCTCTTCGCAATTTAGTATTCAAAAAAATTATACTGACGGCGTGATTACAGGTTTTGGAACAATAAACAATCAAAAAGTAGCCATATATTCTCAAGATTTTACACTTAATGGTGGCTCTCTTGGCAAAAGTCATGGTAAAAAAATTTGCAAAATAATGGATCTTGCAGCCAAAATAGGCTGCCCTATTATTGGTATTATCGATTCTGGTGGTGCAAGAATTCAAGAAGGCATACATGGCCTTTCCGGTTTTGGAGATATTTTTTTTAAAAACGTCAGATATTCAGGCGTTATTCCACAAATTTCTATAATTTTAGGCCCCTGCGCCGGAGGCGCTGTTTACTCACCCGCACTTACAGACTTTATTTTTACAGTAGAAAATATAAGCCAACTTTTTATTACAGGCCCAAATGTTATAAAAGAAAGTTTAGGTCAAGAAATATCAAAAGAAGAACTTGGTGGTGCAAAAACTCATAATTCAAAATCTGGTGTTTCCCATTTTATGTGCCAAACAGAACAAGAATGCTTTGATAAAGTTAAAGTACTACTTGAATATATTCCAGCAAATTACTTAGATCCCAAACAAGAAAATATAAATTTTATAGAGCCTGAAAAAATTAATCTAGAAAATATAGTGCCAGAAAATACTAATAAATCTTACGATATTAAACTTTTAATAAATTATATTTTTGATAAAAATAGCTTTTTTGAAATTCAAGAATTATTTGCACAAAATATTATTACAGGTTTTGCAACACTTTCTGGAAATATTGTAGCAATAGTTGCAAACCAGCCATTAATAAAAGCTGGCGTTATAGATATAGATGCTTCAGAAAAAGCCGCCAGATTTATTAGATTTTGCGACAGCTTTTCTATACCCATAATTTCTTTGGTTGATGTACCAGGATTTTTACCTGGTATAGACCAAGAGCATAATGGAATAATTCGCAGGGGTGCAAAACTTTTATATGCATATGCCGAAAGCACTGTACCCAAAATTACTTTAATATTACGTAAAGCTTTTGGTGGAGCTTATATAGTAATGGGCAGCAAGCAACTGGGCGCAGATTTTAATTTTTCCTGGCCAAATGCACAAATTGCTGTATTAGGAGCACAAGCAGCAGTCTCTATTTTGTATCAAAACAAAATTAAACAAGAACAAGATATAAACACAAAAAAAATATTAACCGAAGAATTAATCAAAAATTACGAACAAGAGTTTTTAAACCCATTTATGGCCGCAGAACATGGCTATATAGATGCCATTATAGAACCTAATAATACAAGAGAACAGTTAATTAATGCTCTTGAGATAATAAAAACAAAAGTAGAAAAACTTCCAGCCAAAAAGCATGGCAATATACCATTATAAAACGCCCAGCGCATATGCAACTGGGCTACCACAAAAGCGCCTGCTTGCGCAGGCTATTTGTCATCCTGAACTTGTTTCAGGATCTTTCTTTTTAAAATCTCTTGCTCACAAAATAATTAATCTTTAAACTAGTATTAACTTATAAATATTTAGTACAAATAAATTTGGGGTTTTTATGTGCAAAATTTTTAGTAAAAAATTAAAAATATTTTTAGCAATATTATTTTTAACTGGATTAAGCGTTACAGGTTACTTTTATTTTTCAAAAAATATTAGTTTTACTCAAGAACAAAGCTCTTTTAAATTTAGCCATCCTGATGCCAGACCAGAAATTATTCCGGGTAAAATAATAACTTTAAAAAGATTAAAACCTGAATATTTTAAAGATTATTTCGAAATGGCTAATGACCCATTAGTTTTAAAACCATTATACTGGCCTGCAAAATTAACTTTAGCATGGATAAAAGATTATCTAGAAGAAGAATTTGAAAGAGAAAAAAATAAATTAACTTTTATATACATGATTTTTGATAACAAAGAGAATAAGCTTATAGGCTCAGCAGAAATTCGTGAACCTGATCCAGAAGATCCCGGACAATTTGGTTGTTGGATAAACCCAAAATATTGGGGTGGTGGTCGACTACAAGAGGCTGTAAAATTACTAGCTCAAGAATATTTTAAAATATACCCAAATATAAATAAATTTAATGCACATGTTGAAATGTGGAACCTAAGAAGCTACTTTGGGCTTAAAAAGTGTGGTTTTAAGCTTGTAGACACATTACATTTTAAAGCTGAACCATCTAGATACTTTTTAGAATATTACAAAGATAATAACACCCCTGTTTTAAATAATTCAAAAGATAATATACTAGACCCTGGAGAAAAGAATAATTAGAAAAATTTAAAAACATGATTAGATCCCGGATCAAGTCCGGGATGACAAGGGAAAAAATTATGACAAGAAAAGCAACGCCAACCGATACGCCAGAATTAACAACTCTTTTAATTGGCGTAGATGCACCATATAATCAAATGCGTCCAATTCAAGAGTACTATGATGAATTTTTAAGTTTGGCACAAACTATGAACTTAAAATACGAGCATAGTTTATTTATAAAAATAAGAACCATAGACAAAGGGCTATTTTTTACCAAAGGCAAACTTTTAGATTTAAAAAAATTTTGCGACGAAAATAACATAGAAGAAGTTATTGTTTCTGAAATATTAACGCCATTACAAGAAAGAAATTTAGAAGATTATCTAAATTGCACTGTTTGGGACAGAGAAAAATTAATTTTAGAAATTTTTAAAAAATCAGCCATAACAGCTGAAGGCAGAATCCAAGTCGAAATGGCCGAGATAGACTTTTTAAAAAGTAGGCTATCCGGTAAAGGGATCGATTTTGCACAACAAGAAGGTATGATTGGAGGCAAGGGCCCAGGAGAGACTGCAAAAGAAGCCTTAAAGCAATATTTTGCAATTCAATATACTAGAGCAAAAAAAAGACTAGAAACCCTTAAACAATCGCGTGAAGTTCAACGTAAAAAACGATTAGAATCAAACCTGCCATTAATATCTCTGGTTGGCTATACAAATGCAGGCAAATCAAGTTTGTTAAATGTTTTAACCAAAAGTCAGGTTCTTGTAGAAGACAAACTTTTTGCAACATTAGATATAACAACAAAAGAGCTATATCTCGAAAATAAAAAAATAGGTTTAGTTTCTGATACTGTCGGTTTTATTAGCCAATTACCACATCATTTAATAGAAGCGTTTAAATCAACATTGGATGAACTAAAATATGCTAGTTTACTTTTACATGTAATAGATATAAGCAATAACACTTGGCAAGACCAAATAAAAGTAGTTAATAATACATTAAAAGAATTGGGTATAGATAAACCAATATTACATGTATTTAATAAAATAGATAAATTAACAGAACAAGAATTATCACTAATAAAACTAGAAACAGGCGACTTTGAACAAAAAGTATTTATACATACAAAAGATAAATCTGGAATTAAAGAATTAACTAATTTTTTAAGTAAATATAACTTTAAAAGTTAATATTTTAAAAAACTGGAGAAATAATGAAAAATATAGCCATAAATGGCTTTGGTCGAATCGGCCGAGCCTTTTTACGTAGTGTATTACTAGATGAACAAGCTAAACAAAAATTAAATATTGCTGCAATTAATATAGGCCCAGGTGACCCAAGCTTAACAGCATTATTATTTAAATACGATAGCGTTTTTAGAGAATATAATGGAACAGTAGAATATAAAGATAATTATTTAAATATTAATGGATATAAAATAAAAATCTTAACAGAATTAGACCCCCTAAAAATAGACTGGGGTAAATTAAATATTGATGTAGTTGTAGATGCAACAGGTAAATTTTGTAAAAAAAGTGATGCTCTAAAACATATAAAAGCTGGCGCAAAAAAAGTATTAATTACAGCTCCAGCAATAGACGAAGATATTACTATAATACCCGGCGTTAATGATAACGAATATAATGCCAAAACGCATAATATAATATCACTTGGTAGTTGTACTACAAACTGCTTTGCTCCAATAGTAAAAGTATTAAAAGAAAATTTTACAATTATAAATGGCCTAATGACAACTATACACTCTTATACAAACGATCAGGTTTTATTAGATATAGAACATAAAGACCCACGAAGAGCCAGAGCTGCAGGATTAAATATAATACCTACAAAAACTGGTGCTGATAAAGTTATTATAAAAATTTATCCAGAATTAACTGGAAAAATAAAAGCTCAAGCCATAAGAGTACCTACACCAAATGTATCTCTTGTGGATTTTACTTTTGTAACTAAAGAAGAATTAAATTCTCAAAAAATAAATAATTTATTTAAAGAATATTCAGAGAATAAACTAAAAAATATTTTACAATATTGCCAAGAGCCATTAGTTTCTAGCGATTTTATACAAAATAGCCATTCGTGTATTATAGACAGCTTATTAACAGAAAGTGTAGGTAATCTATCTAAGGTTTTTGGCTGGTACGACAACGAATTTGGATATTCTTGCAGATTGAAGGATTTTTTACTTCACATATAAAAAAAGTTAGGTTAAACTACTCCTAATTAGTTGAAATAAATTGAAATTATCAAAAATTATGGGGGCCCATAGCTCAGTTGGTTAGAGCAGTCGGCTCATAACCGAAAGGTCCCAGGTTCGAGTCCTGGTGGGCCCACCATTATTCTTTTATATATTTATCCAAGATAAAAAAAGCTATGGAGTTGTTTATGGTAATACAGGAACTTTGGAAAAAACTAAAAAATCTTGTGGACATCGACAAAGCCATAAGTGAAAATTTTGCTAAAAAAGAAATTTCTTTAAATATCATTAAAAATGATCAATTACAAATACCATTATTAGAAAATAAAATAAAAGATCAAGAATCTAGAATATTAGCGCTAAAAAAAGAATTAGATTTTTTAGAATTAGAAGCAAAATCTTTAAGAGAAAAAGAATCTGAAAAACGTAATATTTTAGAAAGTATACAAAATTCAAAAGAATTTAAAGCATTAGAACGAGAATTAAGATCGTTAGAAGCTAAATCACTTGAAACAGAAAACACTTTAGAAACTACATGGATAGAACTAGAACAATTAAAAAAAGATCTGGAACTATTAAAAAGTAAAACAGAAGAGAAAATTAAACAATTAAACGAAAGTATAATTAATCAAGAAGATTTTTTAAAACAATTAGAACTTGATTTACAAAAAGAAACTGAAACTAGAACTTTAGCTTTAAAAGAGATTCCTGTAGAATGGCTAACTAAATATGAAAAAATGAAACATAAAGTAGCTAACCCTATAGTACAAGCCATAAAAGAAACTTGCAGCGCCTGTTATTACCCTATTTTACGGCAAGATATGTCGAGATTAAAAGCATCAGGTGTGATTCTTTGTAGAAATTGTTATAGATTTTTGTATTATGACTCACAAGAAGAAAAAAATAATAATACAGAAAGTTTTTAATGGAAAAGCAATTAAGTTTTTTAAATAAAATAGAAAATAAAAATCTAGAAAACAATAACTTTTGGCAAGCATATATCGATGGCGCATCACGCAATAACCCTGGCCCTGCTGGAGCTGGTGTTTATATAAAAAAAGATAACGAAATTTTTTTAAAAAAAGGTTTTTTTTTAGGTGAAAAAACAAATAACCAGGCTGAATATACGGCATTGGCTATTGCGCTTTTTTTCATAAAACAAGAAATTTATAAAAATTATAATATCTCTATAATCTCAGATTCTGAATTATTAATTAAACAAATGAATGGTATTTATCAAGTTAAAAGCCCTGAATTAATTAAAATTAAAAACTTTATAAATTATCTTTTAAAAAATACTAAAACTACTTTTAAACATGTATTAAGAGAAAACAATAAAATAGCTGATAAACTTGCAAACGAAGGCATAGATAAAAAAAATAAATTACCTCAAGAATTTATAGATCTAGCCAAGAATTTTGACATCGAATAGGATTATGCACTTGAAATTTATTAATACAAAAAAAATAACTTTATTTCTTTTAATTATTTCTTTTATAAAAAATATAAATTCACATGTTTTTTTGGTAAACAAAAAACCACAAGAAATAATGATAAAAGTTTTATTAAATAAGCTAAGCAGCACACCAAAAACTATACTTAGTTTAAAATCTAAAAATGGCTTATTTATAGATACAAAAGACAATAATAAAAAATTATTTATAAGCGAACCATTTATGGAACTTATGGTTAAAGATGGTCAGCTATTTATTGCAGCTAAAAACCATATAACAAACAAAATAACTTCTAAAAAAATTGAGTCAAATAAAATCGAAATAAATGCAGTCAATGGCAATATAGAATATAATAAAATAAATTATTCAGGAAAACTTGTTTTTTTAATAGATAAAACAGACAAAGAAAAAAATTTATTAATTATAAGCAAATTAAGTTTAGATGCCTATGTTTATTCAGTGGTAGGCTCCGAAATTTACCCTACATGGCCATTTGAAATGCAAAAGGTGCAAGCCATAATATCACGAACTTATGCAATAAATTTAATTAACGAAAATAATAATAAAAAACAAAAACAATTATATCATATAAAAAATAATAATTTTCACCAAAAATATAATGGTGAACATAATTATAAAAGATTAAAACAGGCTGTAATAGAAACCAAAGGCGAAATTATTACATATAAAAACAAGCCTATACTTGCCATGTTTGATGCTTGCTGTGGAGGGATAGATACATCTAAAATGAGTGCTCTAAATTATAAAGCTGCGCCTTATCTTTCTAGAAAAACACCGTGTAATTATTGCAAAAATTACGAACTTTATCGCTGGCAAGTAAATTATCCCGTTCAAAATTTTATAGATAAACTAAAAAAAAATCTCGATATTGCCAAAAAGCTTGTTGGAACCAAAAAGCTTTTAGACATTAAAATCATGAAGCAAGATAAAGCTGGTATAGTTAAAAGAATAAAATTAATTTTTTCTAATAAAGAAATAACACTTAATGCCAGCCAATTTTGGGAAAATTTAAAAGAAAATGTTAGAAGCCTTAATTTTACGATAAAAAAAATAAACAATAAAATTATAATTAATGGCAAAGGCTATGGGCACCAAACAGGGTTATGCCAACGCGGAGCTTATGAATTAGTTAATAGAGGTTGGGATTATAAAAGTATAATCAAATTTTATTATCCGGGTGTTGATTTTGCAGTTTTACAATATGCAAAAGCATAAAATATAGGGGCATAAATATGCCAAAATATAAAACACACTTATTTGCAGGTTTTTTGGTTTATATAATTATATTTTTAGTTTTTAGCGTTTTAAATTTAGCTACAAAAATACCTGATTCTTATAAATTTTTATATCTAGGTTCATGCCTTTTGGGCTCCCTTTTTCCAGATATAGACACTAAAAGCATGATTCAAAAAATCTTATATTTTTTGTTGTTTATTGCACTTTTAATCGCTGTTTTTATGCAAAAATGGCAATTTTGCGCAATTTTAGGTGTTATTTCATTAATTCCTATAATTTCTAATCACAGAGGCATTACACATAGAATTTGGTTTATAATTTTTATACCATTTGTAATCCCAATGTCTATTTATTATTACAACAAGAATCTTTTAGAGCCTGTTTTTATTGCATATCTTTTCTTTGTGGCTGGAGCAATTTCACATATTTTTCTGGATAAATCGATCAGCAAGCTTTTTGGCAAAGCTCGCTAATAATGATATCTAAAATAACCCCTTTTGAAGCTTTTTTAATAATACTGTAGCCTGTTTGTAGGTTATAAAATTTATGGAAGTTATATTTAATGGGGGCTTTCTATGAAAAAGCTTAATTTCAAAAAAGTTTTACATACATCTTTGGTAATATTTATTTTAACAACCAACAATAATGCTAATGCTGCAGGAAATATATTTGATGAAGTTGCAGGTAGAGTTACTATTTGGGGTACAAAAGCAGTAACGTCAATACGTAGTTTTGGTGTAAGTGATAAAGAAATATGTAAACAATTGGACATTAGGCCAGAAAATTGCAGCCCAGAAGATATTTATGCAACAAAAGAATTGCTTGCTTGTATGGGTAAATTTTCTTCAAGATTAATTGCAAAATACGGGCTAAACCCAAAAGACAATGAAATGAGTTGGATAGATCTTAAACTTGCTGAAATTATGCCAGATCTTTGTAGAATCAAAAGCGCAGGAAGTACAGCTGTAAAATTTCTTATAACAGATAATAAAACATTAAAAGAAACAATGAGCACTATTTTACAATTTATAAAAGAGAACAAAGTGGCTATCAGCGTTGGAACAGGAGTTGGTTTAGCAGCAATAACAACTGGAACTATAGCAACATATTTAGCAACAAGAGCTTTATATAGAAAAATTTTTAGTAAAAAAGAACAAAAATAATAAATATAAATGGAGGTTTATATGAAAAGTATATTAAAATCTAAGATAGCTGGAGCAGTTTTAGCCATAGCTATTCTTTCTAGCAACAGTGCTTATGGTTGGAATATGCCATGGATAAAAGAAACTCCATCAAAATTCAAAACTATGGCTACAGCAACTAAAGATTTGATTACATCCAAATATGATAATTGCGTTAATAGCATAGATCTTGCACGTGAAAAATCATTAGGATTTTTAAAATCTAATTATAATAATGCTTTGGATTTAGTAAAACAAAAGTCATATAATTGGTTTACAAGCCCTATACAATATATAAAAAACATAAATACACCAAATATATCAGAAAAGATAGAAGCTTTAAATAAATTACAACTAGATTCAAATCCTGGAATTATCAACATAAAGCAAGAAGCAATCTGTCAAAAAGATTTTTCTAACTCTATTGGTAAATTAGCAAATTCCATAAAATCTACATGGTACAAAACACCAACAATGTATGAAAAAATATCCGTAAATGGCATCAAAAAACTTAAACATATAAGCTATCTTGACGCAAAAGCGCTAGAGGAATTCAAAATTTATAAAACATTTAAAAAGTGTATTGCTGGAATCCCAACAGAAAAATTATCATTAACATCTAAACAATTAGCATCGCACCCAGCTCTAATGGAACTTTTAAAAACTAAATTTGAATTAACAAAAACTTTATTTCAATCTTTTTTAAATATTATTGCACCAGATAACGCACTTGCTCAATCTACAATAACATGGGTAATTTTGTTAGTTGGTGTGCCATGTACAGCCTACGGCATTTTTAAACTAGTAAAATTTATAGTTACATTAATGCCTACAATAATTAAATACACTTATAATGCAACAAAGGTAAGTACTATATTTATAGCAAAAATGTTATTTATCGTAGGTAAATATATGGGCAGAAAAGCTTTAATAGAAATACCTAGTGGTATATTTGCTTGGCTTTCAAGACATCCCCTTGTAGCTATGAATGTTTTAATATGGTCAATTATTGTAAATAATATAAACACAACATTATAATTTAGAAATTTAAAATAAATAGAGGTTATTAGCATGAATATAAATTTTAAAAATTTAATAAAAATTACATTTTTAAGTATATGTATTTTTGCTAATAACCCTTTATTTTCTCAAAACGAAAATACAAAAAATATATCTAAAAAAGCTTTAATCATAAACAGTATCTTTGATGGCTATAATGCTTTTACAAATAGTTATATATCTGCAACTTTGGGCAATTTAATGTTCTCTGGACTAACTAATAGTTTTGCCCAAAAATCTATCTCTAAAGGCTTTACAAACAGCTATACTAATTTACAAAATATATTATCAAAAGTACCCTCTTGTTTTTCTTCGCTTAATTATAATAGCACTAAGCTTATGGGCGCCTTTTGGCTCAAAAAATTTGGCGCTTTTATTTCAAGCAAAAAAATATATAGTTTAATGTTACCAATAATGTTAATTCAATTATTAACACCATCTGAATATAATATAGCAATTACACCACTAATTGGTCTTTTTGCAGGAATAGACAGTTATATTAAAAATTCTAATAATATTAAAAATAAATAAATTTAAAATTTCAAATAGAAATCAAGCCAAAAACCCCTTTGCTCAATAAAATCTAATATGCTAAAATTTTACATTAATTTTAGAAAATTATTGGGGAATCATGCAAAGTTTGGGCGATATTTTTAAATATAAATTATTATTTTTTATAATTTTTATACCAAGTATATTAACAAAAAATATATATCCAGAGATTAATACTTATCAAAAACTCGAAGAGTTATATCTCAATTCTTTTAAATTAGAACTACAAGAACAAGATTATCTAGCTGCATATAACAAAGAGACAGATTCTATAGATAATAATAAAATGCACGAAATAATTTATCAAAAGTTTACATTACCCAGAAATAACACCCAAGTAATTTTAAATTTGTTTAAAAGTGACAAAACAGAATCGCCCAAAAATTTAGTGAAAACAAGTACAAAATTATACGAAAATTTAGAAATATTTTGTGGTCAAAACATTTCAAGCTCTCATTTACTTTCTAAAATAGATCGAACCCAAAGTTATGCGGGTAGAATAACACTATCTAAGATACTTTTAGAACCAACTTTTGATATTCAAGAGTTACAAAATCGACAAGAAATTATAAAAGCTTTATTAGAAAATAAAAATATCGATATTTTAGAAAAAATAATTAAAGAATATAAAGATCAAGAAGAAATATTACTTAAATTTTTTGATAAAAAAGAATTTAACAACATGTTTGGTTCCGAAAACTATTTTCCTGGAGCCTTTTGGGCTTTAGATGCACTAATAGATGTGTTACCCGAAGAATTAATAGATGCTCTAGGTGTTAGCGAACTTGCAAAAACAATAAATTCTAACTCTGGCAAATTAAACTTAATAAATTTATTTAATATTATTGTAGATACAAAAAATACTTATAGCTTGATAACAAAATATATACCCAGAGATTATAAAGATCTTAAAACCAATTATGGGGACTTTAAACGTAATTTATATAATTCTAAAAATAACGCACAAAATTTAAATTTTTTAGCAGCAAGCTCAAATTTAGGTAAAACTCTTTTAAGTTCTTGGGATATTTTATCTTCTGTTGGAGACCTATTTGCTAACACAATGCATATAAGAAACAATATAAAAACAAACATTAAAAAACATAATCAAGTTAAAAAAATTCATAAAAAATTAAGTCAAATTTCCAAAATAATTACAAGCACAGATAAAATTAAAACTTTCATAATTTTCAACAAAAGTTTAAGCAATAAATTTGGCGCCTTTAAAGAATTGGACGAATATTTTAAAGATATTACAAAACAAGATTATTTATTTAATAAACTATTAAATTCACTAAGGTCAAAAATATATTCAAAAGAAGATGCAAGTTTTATTGAATTATATTTTTTACGTGGCAAAATTTTGCAAACAGCATATTTACTAGCAAGCACACAGCAATATTTAGTGAAATTTATTAAAGCAATTGGACAAGTAGATGCTTATTTATCTATAGCAAAATTATATAAAGAAAATAAAAATAATAATGCAAAATATTGCTTTGCTAATTATTTAGAACAAGAAAATAGTTATATATATTTAGAAAATTTTTGGACACCATTTTTAAACCCACAAACAGCTATATTAAACAGCATTGAGCTGGGGGCTTTAAATAGTCCCAAGTGCGCTTTAATAACAGGGCCAAACGCCGGCGGAAAATCTACAATATTAAAAGCAATATTAATAAATAGCTTATTAGCACAAACTATTACAATAGCCCCTGCAAACACTTGCATATTAACACCATTTTATTATTTAGACTCTTATCTTAATATTACAGATGATATAAGTAACGGTAACTCTTTGTTTAAAGCTGAAGTTTTACGCGTAAAAGATTTATTGTTTAACATAGAAAATAATAATAAAAGTTTAGTTATAGTAGACGAAATGTTTAGTGGCACAAATCCAAAAGAAGGTTCTAGCGCTAGCTTTGCAATTGCAGATTATATTGCAAAATTAGCATATAAAGACAATAAAATATTAGCACTACTTGCAACACATTATTCTATTATGACTCAGCTTGAAGTAAAAACTAATAATATAATTAAAAACTATCACGTAGATGCTTTTGTAAATAAGCAAGATCAAAAAATAGAATACCCATTTAAATTAATAAATGGACCTGCAGATAAAACTGTTGCTATAGATTTACTTGAATTCGAAAATTTTGATAAATCTATTATAGATACAGCAAGAGAAATTGTAGCTACAGCATAACCATAGGCGGATGGCGATAGCCATCCTTTACCCCAGTTACGCCGCACCTCACGGTGGGCTTATATGAACTTATAAAATTATAAAAAGATCCCCTGAGCCTGCTTTAGCTGGCGTTATTATGGTAGCGGCAGGCTACCGCCTGCTGCATTAAACAACCTTATCGCATTCTGCGTAGTTTGAACTTCTACTTCTTTTATATCTATATTTTTAGCAAGCGCAACAGCCTGAGCTGTTATTGGAATATATTCAGGCGAGTTCTGTTTGCCTCTAAATTCTTGTGGTGGCAAAAAAGGCGCATCAGTTTCTAATAAAATTCTATTTAATGGCATAAAATTTACAATTTCACGCAAATAATTATTTTTAGGATAAGTAATAATCGCACCTATACCTAAATAAAAATTTAAGTCCAAAAATTTTTTTGCATATTCTTTATCTTGAGAAAAACAATGTATAACACCAGTTATATTATTTTTATAAGTTTTTAAAATATCAAAAACTTCTTGCACAGACTCACGAACATGTATAACCAAAGGTAATTTATATTTGATACTAAGTTCTATTTGTTTTTCAAAAAAATTTATTTGTTTAACTTTATCATATGGCTTATGATAAAAATCTAAACCAGTTTCGCCAATGCCCACTATTTTATTTTCTTTTTTATTTACTATTAATTTTTCTATTTCACTTAAATCAAAAATATTTTCACTATCACAAGGGTGTATGCCAATTACAGAATAAACTTGCTCAAAATTTTTAGAAATTAAAATAGAAATATTACTATCTTGTAAACTTGTACCAACTGTTAAAAATTTATTAACATTAGTTTTTTGTGATCTAATTATAATATCTTTTATTATATCTAAATCTTTTAATTCAAATTTGTCACCATAATTTTTAACAGCCATCATATTCAAATGACAGTGCGTATCAACAAACATAAAAATCCCCTTTAAAATTAAAAAAAATAAATTTTAAAATATTCTTTTCTTACAGGATAAAAATAATAAAATATATTGTATATATAGTATATTTATTATTACAAAAAAATTTTCAATATAAAATATGCACATAAATTAAATATATTTTCCCTTTTTTCTTGACAAACGCATCAACACAATTTAAATTTCTGCTGAACATGTTTGTAAAAATTGTAAGAGTAGTACCGTAAAGTATAACTATAACTCTTTAACCCTTGTCAATTTGGGAGAATGTAAATGAATAAGAGTGAATTAATAAATGCATTGAGCGAAGAAACCAACTTTAGCAAAAAAGATATTTCTAAAGTTTTAGCTTCTTTTACACGTATCATTGAAAGATCGTTAAAAAAAGGCGACAAAGTTTCTATCACAGGCTTTGGAACGTATTGGCTATCACATCGTCCATCACGTGTAGGTATTAATCCTGCAACAAAAGCAAGAATTAATCTTCCTGCAGTAAATGTTCCTCGCTTTAAGCCAGGCAAACATCTTAAAGAACAACTTCGTTAATTTGAGGTTGTTGGCGCGGTGATAAAAAAATTTATCAAAGCAATTGGGCCGATTTTATTATCGGCCCTTTTACTTTTAGCAGTATTTTTAATTTTACAACCATTAATGCTCAAGATAAACCCTACGTATAGCTTATTAAGCTCTAGAGGGCTGGGCAAAGTTGTTTTTATAACACTTGTTATTGTAACAATTCTTGGCTTTATTTTTACTCAATCTAAAAGTTTTATTAAAAATTTTTTACAAACTAATTTATATTTTTTTAAAGATAAAAAATTTATTAAATTATTTTTTAAATATTTTTTAATATTTTTTGTATTACACGCTTTTTTATTATTTATCTTTTATTTTTCTGGATACGCAATATTTAATAATAACTGGGGTCAATTTAATTTCAATTTAATATTTAAAATTTTATTTGGCTTTATTGTCGTATTCATGCTTGCCTGGACCGAAGAATTAATTTTTCGTGGCACACTATTTCCATATTTTGAACAACATTTTTCTACATTTACAAGTTTAATTTTAACTTCTGTAATTTTTATGTTCGTTCATGATCTAAAAAACCCATTAAATTTAATTACCACAAACTGGCAACTTGGATTAGGCCTATTTTTGCTGGGTATGCTTTTAAACTTAATTTTTATAAAGACAAGAAAATTATATACAAATATGGGCGCTCATGCAGGACTTGTTTTTGTCAAAGTTATTTTGCGCCGTGCCCCACTATTAATATTTTTAGATCAACAAAATTTGCCATTCTGGGTAAATAAAGATTTACGTATGTCTGCATTAATTCACATATTATTTTTAATTTTAATAATATATTTAATTATAAAAAACAAACAATGCAGCAGGCTATAACCTTCCTCTATTACCCTCTTTCATAAACAGAAACAAAAGACCCTGAAGAATTTTTTTGTACAACAAAATGCACAGGGAAATTCTCTTTAAACGATTCTAAATGTGAAACGACTATAATCTTAGAGAAATCATTTTTTATTGCATATATCGCATCCATAAGACGTGATAACCCATCTTCATCTTGAGAACCAAAGCCTTCGTCTATAATTAAAGTTTGTAATGCAATACCAGCTCTTCTGGCTAATAATTTTGAAATAGCAATTCTTAATGCAAAATCAACTCGAAAGGCTTCACCGCCAGAAAACATTTCATATGGTCTAATACCAATAGAATCTGAAATTTTTATATCTAATGTCTCTTTAACTCCCCCACTTTTTAAATCTCTTAAAGACTCTATAAAAATTTGAGCCTGATTATCTGTTAATCGACTTAAAATATTATTAGCTTCTTCTTCTATTTGTGGAATAGCCTGTTCTATTAAAAGTGCCTGAATACCGTTTTTGCCAAATGCTTGTGCTAAAACCTGATACTCCTGCATTTCTTGTGTTAATAAATTTAATTGTACTGTATTATTTTCAAACTCTTTTTTTAATTTTAAAATATTATTTACTTCATGTTCAAGTACAGTTATTTTTTGAACACAAGCTTCTTTTTGTATTTTTGCACTATCAAGTATATTTTTTGTTTCGATTATATTTTTTTCTAATAATAACTCTTTAGATAAATCTAAATTTAATTTTTCAATATCATTTTCTATTTTTAATTTTAATAATTTAAATTCTTTTAATTGCATATAAATAAAAGTTATTTTTGATCTTCTATTTACTTGCAATAACTTTTGATCTTCAAGCTTATTAACTAAACTTATTTTTTGCTCTATTAAATTTAAATTTTCACGTATTTGTTTATGTTCAGTTTCATTATAATTTAAGTTACCTTTTTCTTGTTCTATCTTTTTTATTGTATCAAAAAGCTCTTTTAAATCTTTATTATTAAAATTATTAACTATTAAGTTGTCTATATTTTTTTCAAATATTATTAAATCTTGAGATAATTTTTTTAAATTATCTTTATAAATAGCTATGTTTTTATCTAACTCTATTAAGCTTTTATTCACAATAGATAATTTATTTTCTAAATCATTTAAATAAATATCGAGTTCGCTATTTTTTAATATATTTAATTTATATATTTCTTCTTTTTCTTTTAATATTTTTATTTGCTCATGTTGTTCTAATAATAAATTTTTTAATTTTTTAATTATATTCGTAGGACGAACCAGCTTATAGCTAACTAAATTAACTTCACTTAAAAATTTATTAGCCAAAAAGCTTTTTCTTCTAACTGTTAAAACCTGTTCACATAATGGGCAAGCAGGACTTTCTTGCTTTTTTATAACCTCAAGCTTATCTTTTAGATCTATATATTCATTTTTAAGCCAATTGCCTCTTTCTATTAATAACTGATAAAAAGATCTTCTTTTTTCAAAAATTAATAGTGTTTTTTCTATTAATTCTTGATTGTTTTTGGCATTTAATAAATTTTTAGCTAACTTATTTTTTTCGCTTATATACTTTTCTTTTTGGCTTAATAAATTTTTTAGTTCTAATTCTAAGCTTTTTTTACTAGATAATAATTGATTTAATTCTATTTCATTTTTTTGTATTTCTAATTTTAATTTATTTAAATCTTGATTGTTTTTTTCTTGCAAACTTAACGATAAATTTTGATAAAGTTCTTTATTTTTTAATAATTCTTCTTGTAAAAGCAAAACTCTTTGCTGCGTCAAACTAAACTCTTTTTCTTTTTCTAATATATTTTTTTTCTCTTTTTCAAGATCTAGCAATAAATTTATTTTAATAATTTTATAATGTTCCTGTTTCCATAAAAGTGCTAAATCGTTATATTCTGTAAATTTTTGTGTATAAATAATATTAATTTTATCTAATTCTTCTTTAAAAAATTTATATTTATCTTTAATTTTTAAAAAATTATTATATTCAAGATTATTTTTAGATAAATTTTGTTCTTGCTCTATTATATTTGTATTAATTTTATTTAAATTTTCTTTTTCTAAGTTATAAGAACATTTTAAATTTTCTTCTTTTAAAATTTCTTTTTCATAATTTTCTTGTATTTTCAAATTTAAATTTATATTTTCATTTATTATTTTAGCTTTATTTAAAGCCAAACTAGATAAATCTTCATATCTATTAAATCCTAATATATTGGCTAATATTTGCTTTCTTTCTTTTGCACTTTTTTTAGAAAATTCATCTGCAGCACCCTGTCTTAAAAATGCAGAATTTGTAAATGTTGTATAATCTAGCCCTAATAACTTTTCTATTTTTTCTTGTGTGTTTTTTATTGTTTTATCTGTTAACGTCAAAAACTTATCTTTTGTTATATCAAAAACCTCTAAATCCAAATAAATTAAAGGTTTACCATAAGTCTTTGTGTATTCTCGTCGAACTCTATAAATATTACCGGCAAAGTTAAACTCCATACTTACCATCATTTTACTTTGCCCCAAACGCAAAAGACCTTCATCTGGTTTTACAGTTCCTGTAATTTTTCTTGCCTGTCCCCATAAAACCCAAGTTATTGCATCCAGCAATGCCGATTTTCCATTTCCGTTTTTACCAGAAAGACAAATTAAAGAATAATCTTTAAATTCTACTGTATGTACAGAATCGCCGTAACTTAAAAAATTTTTTAATTCTAATTTTAGTGGTATCATAATAGTCACAAGTATAAAATAATATTTATAATTATAAAGTTACAATATATCATGTTTAAAAAAAGATATTTTACATATTTCGATTGGGTTATAACAGGCAGCATGCTTGCACTACTAGCATTAGGCCTTTTATTCGTATTTAGCTCAACGTATAGCCCAGAACATAATGTATCAATTTTTTTTAAAAAACAACTTTTTTGGGCCATTTCTGGTATATTTATTTATCTATTTTTTAGTTTTAAAAACTTAGAAACACTCAGGCCTATTGGTTTTGCTGCTTTTTTTATAACATTAATATTGCTTTCTTACACTTTTTTAAGCGGTTTTATGGCAATGGGCGCCAAGCGCTGGGTTTCTATTTATTTTTTTAAATTTCAACCATCAGAACTTACAAAGTTCTTTTTACCAATTTTTGTTGCATACTATTTTTACGAATATAAAACACTACAAATAACAATTGCAGGCAAAGCCGCTTTTAAAAATTTTATAGCACCATTAATAATATTATTTATTGCTTTTATTTTAATATTAAAACAACCTGATCTAGGTACAGCTTTAATAATATTACTATCGGGAATAATTCTTTTTTGGGTAATAGGCCTTGATAAAAAATTTATTATATTTTCTATATTAATTTCTATTATCTTTGCCCCATTTTTATGGACTAAGTTAAAACCTTATCAAAAACAAAGAATCTTAGTTTTATTAGGCGAAGGTGATGCCCAAAAAGAACGTTATCAACTTGAACAATCTAAAATTGCAATAGGCTCAGGAGGCATTTTGGGCAAAGGGCTTTTAAAAGGGACTCAAAATAAATTTGCATTTTTACCTGAAGATCATACAGATTTTATATTTGCTGTAATTTGCGAAGAGTTAGGCTTTTTGGGAGCATTACTAGTTTTAATTTTATTTTTTTCACTATTTTTTAAAATAATAATACTAGCACTTCAACTTTCTAACATATCTGATCAAATAATTGTAGTTGGCCTAATGTTACACATACTGCTTTCTGTAATTATAAATATATCTATGGTCACAGGCATTTTACCTATTGTTGGAATTCCATTACCATTATTTAGCTATGGTGGCACAAATTTATGGATTACATTGGCAAGTTTGGGAATTATTAATAATATTGCAATAAAACAAGCATCTTATTAACCAGCGTTTAAATATTTAATATTATGAATATAATTTTTATTTTATTTTTTATATTTTATCAAATAATACAAATATTATTTTTGCCAGTATTTATAATATTTTTATTAATTCGTAAATTTAAAAAGAAACCAGTATTTGGCAACTTAAAAGAACGCCTAGGGTTTATTCCAAAAGTAAAATTTAATAATAATAATAATAATAATAATAATAATAATAATAATAATAATAATAATATAATCTGGATTCACGCTGTTTCTGTAGGCGAAATTCTTTCTATTCAAGATCTTGTAAATAAAATAAAACAAGAAAAACCCAATAGTGTAATTTACTTAACAACCGGAACACTAACAGGCAAAAATATAGCTGCAAAAAATATAGCCTGTGATTATTTAAGCTTTTTGCCATACGATTTTTTAATATTTATGCTTATTGCATTTAAACGAATAAAGCCAAAATATTTAATAATAGTCGAAGCTGAAATTTGGCCCAATTTATTATTGATAGCCAAATTATTTAAAGTTAAAATCTTTTTAATTAACGCAAGAATTACAGATAGATCAAAAAATAAATATTTTAAATTTAAATTTATATTAAAAAAACTTTTTAATATGTGTACATTAATTTTTACACAAAACAAACAAGACAAAATAACTTTTGAAAATTTAGGCGTCAAAAAAAATAAATTAAAAATTATGGGCAATATAAAAGCTTTAAATGTACTCGAAAAAAAAGCTGTAACAAAAAGCTATAATCTAGATAATAATTTTAATAAAAAATATAAAATATTACTTGCAGGGTCTATACACCCGGAAGAACTTGATATTTATTTAGAACTTTATGAAAAATTAAAAAGAGATCCCGGCTCGCAGGCCAGGATGACAAGCAATATTAAATTAATTATAGCCCCAAGGCACTTTCACTGGCAAAAAGAATTAATAACAAAAATAAATAATTTAAACGAAAAATATTTTGTCTGGGATAATGATATAAATTTAAATAATAATAATAATAATAATTTAAGCGAAAATATAAATAATATATTTAACAATCATAATATTTTGCTTGTTTGTAAATTAGGCGAATTATTTAATTTATATCAATTTTGTGATATTTATTTTTTAGGTGGTACTTTTGTAAATATTGGCGGGCATAATTTATTAGAACCAGCTTCCTGGAGCGTACCTTCTATAATTGGACCTTATTATCAAAATACAAAAATAATAGCTCAAGAGCTGGAAGCAAATTCTGGAATATTTATAGTAAAAGATAAAATGGATCTTTATTTAAAAACAAAAAATATTATTATTAATAATGTCGTCGCAAAAAACATGGGGAATAATTCTTTTAGATGGTTAAATTGGCAAGCCAAAATAGTTCAAACAGGACAAAGCGATTTAATTAATTTACTGAATTAATTTTCACTATAATATTTTACTAGTTTTTAGGGGAAAGATCGTGAATAAATCTTGTTTAGTATTTTTAATATTATTGTCTAATTTTAATAAAAATATTTATTCGACTATAGATTTTCAGCCATTTAAGGCTTATATGCCAAAAAGCGATGGTCTATTATTACTTACAGATATAAAGTATTCTGATAATAAAATAAGCAATAATATAATAAATGAACTAAACAAAATAAAATCTTACGAAGATATTAAAGAAATCAAAGATGCAATTTCTATAAAAGAATTTATAACTAATGGTTTTTTTGAACAAGACAAAAAATCAAGTTTTTACCTATATTGTCAACAAAGAACAGATGCTACTAATATTGGCATTATTGGCAAAATAGCAATAGATAATTATATAAAAAAAGAAATTAAGCAACATGAAAATATTATCGAATCTAAAGCAGAATTTGCACAAAAAATAATAGACATACAAAAAGCTTTTATAGAACCTGTACTACTTTCTTATAAAGATAACCCCAAAATAAATTCTATAATTATTAAAACTTTGGCTCAATATCCAGACTTTGCCATTAAAACAATAAATAAAACACGACATTTAATTTGGAAAATAAATAAAAAAAATGATATAAATGCTATTACTAAAATTTTTTCTGGCATGCCTAATTTGTATATAGCAGATGGACATCACAGATGCGCTGCAGCATCACGTATTAAAAATGATGATATAAAATATATGACAGCTGCATTATTTTCGGACGAACAAATAACTATTTATCCTTATCATAGGTTATTAAAAAATATAAATAATTTATCTAAAAATAATTTTAAAGAAACACTTAGAAAACATTTTGATTTAGTAAAATCCACAAAAAAAACAGTACCACATAAAAATATTAGACTTTATTTTAATACAAAATGGTACACATTAAAACCAAAAAATCATAATTCAAAAATAACAAATATTTGGATAAGCATAAAAAATACTTTTCATAAAAAAGAATATAACATCTTAGAAACAATACCTTCTCAATTATTTCAAGAAAAAATAATAAATGAAATTTTTGGTAAAGATCAAGAAAAAATAAATACCAGCTTAGAGTATATAAGTGGTAATTTAAGCATAGACAAAATAATTTCTAAAGTTGAAAAAGAAAATTATACAGCACTATTTTTATTACCAGCATTAAAACCAACAGAACTTATGACTGTTGTAGATTATAATAAAAATTTGCCACCAAAATCTACTTGGATAGAGCCCAAAATAAAAGCTGGTTTAGTTGTAAAAGATTTAGAAGAGTAAAATTTACTTTTTTTTCTTTTTATTTTTGCTTACTTTTTTTTTACTTTTATTTTTTATTTTTTTATTTTTAGTTTTATTAGCTTTTAAATCTTTTTTTGCTTTTTCAAATGGATCTTGCATAAAAGAATTTTTAAGAACTTCGTCCATATTTTCTGCATAAAAGATTTCAAGCGAACCATTAAGTTCTTTCTCAAACTCTTTTATATCATCTTCATTTTCTTTTGAAACTATAACTTTTTTTATTCCCAATCTAGACGCTGCAAGCAATTTTTCTTTAAGTCCACCAACAGGCAACACTCTACCTTGTAAAGTAATTTCACCTGTCATAGCGATAGCCTTAACAACAGATATACCTGTTAATGCAGATGCTATTGCTGTACCAATTGTAATACCAGCCGAAGGACCATCTTTAGGAATTGCACCTTCTGGCACATGTATATGAATATCAAGTTCAGAATAAAAATCTGGTTTTAAGCCCAAATCTTTTGCTCTAGATCTTATATAAGTCATAGCAGCTTGCGCAGATTCTTGCATAACTTCGCCCAATTGACCAGTTAAAGTTAAAGCACCCTTACCTTTAAGAGTTACAACTTCTATATCCAAAACATCGCCGCCCACTTCGGTCCAAGCAAGACCTGTAACACGACCTATATCTTTTAATTTTGATCTGTCAGGTTCTTTAAATTTAGCCCTGCCCAGCCAAGAAGATATATTTTCATCCGTAATATTAATAATTTTTAAATTTTTATCTTTTAATAAACTTTGTATAGCTTTTCGTACAAGTTTTGCAATAACTCGCTCCAACTGACGAACACCAGCTTCTTTAGTATATTCTTCTATAACTCGTGACAATATCTTTTCACAAACTATAAACTGCTCAGGTTTTAATGCATGCTCTTTTAATAATTTAGGCACTAAAAAGTCTTGAGCTATTTTTAATTTTTCAGCACTTGTATAACCATTAAGACCTATAATTTCCATTCTATCTAACAATGGATATGGTACATTATCAACTACGTTAGCAGTTGTAATAAACATAACATTAGACAAGTCATAATCTACTTCTAAAAAGTAATCAGAAAAAGCATGATTTTGTTCTGGATCTAAAACTTCCAATAATGCTGATGCAGGATCGCCCCTAAAATCCATCGCCATTTTATCTATTTCATCAAGAACAATAACAGGATTTAAAACTTCTGCTTTTTTCATAGCCTGAATAATTTTACCAGGCATAGCACCAATGTAAGTTCTTCTATGTCCACGAATTTCAGCTTCGTCTCGCATACCACCTAAAGAGATTCTAACAAGCTTTCTACCCAATGCTTGCGCAATAGATAACGCAAGAGAAGTCTTTCCAACACCTGGAGGACCAGCCAAACAAATTATAGGCGAACGCTTAAGTTCATTACCTGCAAATTTTTTCGCTGCCAAAAATTCTATAATTCTTTCTTTTGGCTTTTTCATTCCTGCATGAGAATTATCTAATAATTTTTCAGCTTCTTCTATAGTTACATTATCGCTAGTAGTATTTTCCCATGGTAAATTTAATAACCAATCAACATAATTTCTGCTTACTGCAGCTTCAGGAGAAGTTGGTGTCATTGATTCAAGCCTTTTAAGCTCAGACTCAACTTTTTCATAAGCCTCTTTTGATATTTTTGTCTTTTTCAATTGCTTTCTTAATGCATCAATTTCCTGCTGAAAATCATTTTTACCAAGCTCTCTTTGAATAGCTCTCATTTGTTCATTTAAATAATAATCTTTTTGATTTTTATCTATTTGTCTTTGTACACGTTTTTTTATTTTTTGAGCCGTTAATAAAACTTCTATCTCTTTTTTTAACAGAACACTAAGATGTATAGCTCTTTCTTCCAAATCGATTAAATTCAATACATCTTGCCTTTGTAAAAAATTCAAAGGCAATTGTACCGCAATAGTATCTGTTAAATAATCTAAATCTTGAGGCCCCTTAAATAAAGCCAACAAATCTGGTGATATTTTTTCATTTAAAGAAATATACTCTTTAAAATCTTCGTACAACGTTCTCCAAAGTGCATTATTTTTTGCACTGTCCTGAATAATTCCAGCATCTATATCTTTAACCAATACACCCAAAAAGCCATCACCTGGCTGCTCAGCTTGTATTTGAGCTCTACAAATACCCTCTATCAAAATTTTAAATGTATTATTTGGCATTCTTGCAATTTGCAAAATAATAGCCCTTGTGCCAACATCAAACAAATCCGAAACCATCGGTGTTTCTACAGATTCTGATCGCTGCGCAGAGACAAAAACTTCTTTATTGTTTTTTGCTGCAAACTCAACTGCTTTTATAGAAATATCTCTACCAACAACAACAGGAACAATGCTTTTAGGCAGCGCCACCATGTTTTTTAAAGGCAAAACGGGTAAAAATTTTAATTCCAAATCTTTTACTTGCTCCATAAAACTTTCTATTTATTTAAAATTATTTATTGTCTTTATTAATTACACATCCCCCAACAGCTACTAAATAGTACGTCAAAAATTAATATATCGCAAGAAGTTTTTACCCATAATCAACATTACAATTTGTAACAATTTTATTTTATTTATTAAATTGACATTTGAACCCCCTGTCATATAATTAAATACAATAGGAATCGAGAAAAAGTTGTTTTTTTGTGTCTTTAATTTTTCACTAAAACAGCCCCCTTTTTAATTGATTCGATTATTTATGGTCCAAAAGCGGGCTGGGTTTAGGAAAACGGATGGGAACGGTAATGCTAAACAAATTAGCTGAAAAAATGCTTTCGCTTTGGAATGTAAAAAAGGAATTTCGACTTAAAGTCTTTTTATTATCTTTAACCTTTCTATTTATGTCTGCTTGCCAAGCAATTTGGCGACCATTAAGAAACGCTATATTTGCGAAAATGGTTGGCGCGGAATTTGTTCCAGATGCAAAAATTTATTCACTACTTTTTTTAATACCTTTAATTTTAATTTATTCAAAATTAGTCGACTGGCTTAGAAGACACCAACTTTTATATGTATTTTTATTATTACATGCTATTGGTGGAATAATTTTATACTTTTTTTTAATTAACCCTGTTTATGGACTAGCAAATACTGAAATAGGTACAAACAGAATTGTTGGTTGGGCAATATATTTTTTCCAAGAAAGTTTTGCCGCATTTATGTCCATGTCATTTTGGTCTTTTGCAGACTCTATAAACAACCCTTCTGATGCTAAAAACTATTATGGTTTATTTGTTGCCGGATCCAAAATTGGCAGTATCATTACAGCAGGAACATTATACCTAGCAACAAGCGGAATGGCTGTAACCCAAGATCAAATTATTTTACCTAAATTTCTATTAGCAGGCAGTTTACTTTTGGGCTGTGCCTTTATAACGTTATACTTTTTAATGAAATATGTTCCAGGCTATTATATGCACGGGTACGAGGCCGTTTACAAAGTAGAAAAAGCAAGAGAAAAAGAAGAAGAAAAAGAAAAATTCAGTTTTATAAACATGCTAAAAAAGCCTTTTGAAGGCCTAATTGTCATGATTAAAAATCCTTATGTTCTTGGAATTTTTGGATTAGTTTTATTTTACGAAGTTACAATAGTAATTTTTGACTATGTAGTACTACTTGCGGCTGACGCTTCACACTCATCTGCCGGCTCACTAACAGCATTTTATGCAGGATACTATGTATCAATGAATCTTGTTGGCCTAGTTATAACACTATTTGGTACAACACCATTTTTAAGAGTATTTGGAATAAATAAAGCACTCTATATATTTCCAATAATAAGTATTGCAATAATAACATTAACAATAATACATCCATCTGCAAGCATGTTATTAATAGCCTTAGTTTTATTACGAGCATTGAATTATGCATTAAATCATCCAACCCGTGAAATTTTATATATACCTACAACAAAAGCTATTAAATTTAAAGCAAAAGCATGGACCGATGCATTTGGGGGCAGAATATCAAAGGGCGCAGGATCTGTATTAAATATTTCTATGAAAAAATTAGTGCCTATTACATTTTTATATGCAAATTTATTCATAAGTCTTGGCTTAATGGGTCTATGGCTGGTAGTAGTAAGTTTCTTGAGTAAAAAACTTAAAAAAGTTATTGCAGATGAAACTATTATTGGAGAAAAACCTATAATTTAACTTGTAAAAAAAATAAAAAGCTATAAAGTTTAACACTTCAATATCTCTTTTATTAAGATATAAATTTATTTAAAACACAGGAAAACAAATGTTTTTGTTTGATAAAATATCTGAATTATTTAAAAATTTAAAAAAAGACAGTATTAACTACGATTTTAAAAAGCTGGCTTTACTCGCTAGTGCATTTCTATTTATTATCGGCACATATTCAATAATACGCCCCTTAAAAACATCTGTTTTCTTGGGATTGGTTGGAAAAGAATATCAACCAATCACAAAGCTTTTAACTATTATAATTCTATTTCCAGTATTATTTATTTATACAAAGCTTGTTGATAAATTAAAAAGACATCAAGTGCTTTATTATTGCTTAGCCTTTTATGTTGTATCTATAGCAGTGGCTGCAGGAATATTGATGCACCCGGTTATGGGCTTACAAAATACAAACACAAGCCCTTATAGAATATTTGGTTGGATATTTTATATATTAATCGATCTATATTCTACAATAGCTGTAAGCACATTCTGGGCATTTGCAAACTCTATAAGCACTCCAGATTATGCAAAAGGTAACTATGGAAAATTAGTTGCATTTTCTCGCATAGGAGGCATTGTCACTTCAATTGGCAGCTGGTTTATAATGGAAAAACTTGATATACCAATTGTTTCTAGCATACCAACTTTATTAATTATATCAGCTCTTTTGCTTGTTTTTGCTGCATTGTGTATAGCTAAAATAAAGCGTGATATTCCCGGTTATTTATTACATGGTTACGAAGCTGTTTATATTGCAGAAAAACAAAAGGGCAAAGAAAAAAATGTAGGAATATTTGAAGGCTTAAATTTAATGATATTGCAACCATATGTTATGGGCATATTTGTCTTAAATTTTATTTATGAAGCAATAAGTATGATACTTGATTACCAAATGCAAGTACAAATGTCTGTGGCAACAAACAATTCTATAGGCGGCATGAGTGCATTTATGTTTTTATACACAGCTGCATTTCAAGTTTTAGGTTTAGTATTCGCTTTTTTTGGCACATCAGCCATGTTAAAAAAGTTCGGCGTAAATTTTTCACTATTCATTATGCCAATTGCAATAATAATTATGATGATAGGCTTATTGTTTTTCCCCAATTTAACAACTATTTTTATTATAATGGTCGTGATTCGCGCATTACATTATGGCTTTAATGGACCAGTAAGAGAAATTTTATATATCCCAACAAGTAAAGATATTAAATTTAAGTCAAAAGCATGGATAGATTCATTTGGCAGAACATTATCCAAAACATCCGGCTCTGCATTTAATTATATCTACAGAAACGCTGCATATTTAGCATTAACACGACTAAATGCATTTATAATAATTGCATTATCAGGAGTATGGACTGTAGCAACATTTTTTGTGGGTAGAAAATATACAAAAGTAATTGAAAAAAACGAAACTATTGGCGAATAATTTTGTTTTAAATATCTATTGAATTTTAAGCTATATTTGTTAGAATTTAAGCTCGTTAGTTATTTTGTTGAATCTTATCTCTTATTACAGGTGGTAATTTTTCTAAAAAGAAAAAACCTAGGAGATAATTGTTAAAACCTGCGAAAGATATATATCATGATAGATTTAAAAGATCTTCTACAAGCGGGCGTGCACTTTGGTCACAAAACCTCCCGTTGGTCCCCAAAAATGAAACCTTTTATTTGGGGTTCTAAGAATAAAATACATTTAATTGATATTGCAAAAACAGCTTTTTTAATGGAAAGAGCCGGCAAATACTTGCAATCAATTGCAGCAGAAGGTAAATCAATATTATTTATTGGTACAAAAAAATCTGCTCAAGCCGCAATTTTAAAAACAGCAAAAGAAATCAGCTCTCCTTATGTTACAAATAGATGGGTTGGTGGAACATTAACAAACTTTGATCAAGTAAAAAAAGCAATAACAAGATTACTTCATTTACAAGATATAATTAAAAAGCCTACAGATTATTACAAGAAAAAAGAATTAAGCATGATTCAAAAAGAAGTTTCCAGATTGGAAAAAAACATTGGCGGCATCTTAGATTTAAGATTTCCACCAGGAGCAATTGTAATTGTTGACGCAAAAAAAGAAGTTTCTGCAGTAAGAGAAGCTATAAATGCAGGAATTCCTGTAGTAGCTCTTGTAGATACAAACACAGATCCATCTGGAATCAACTTTGTAATACCTGCCAATGACGATTCAGCTAGATCAATAGAATTTATATTGCAATATTTAGCAACATTTGTAAAAGAGGGTCAAAAGCTTGTTGCAGACAAAAAAGCTGCTACAAAAGACGATCGCAAAGATCTAGTAAAAAAAGCAAAAGATTCTGCTACAAGTACAATCAAGCAAGAAGCTGAAAAAGCTCAAGAACAAGAAACAATAGAACAAGCTCCTGTTATAAATACAGAAGTTTTAGAATTATTAACACAAGATACCGATGAAGACTCTACAGAAGATACTGCAGCTAAAAAGAAAACTTTAATTAAAAAAGCTGCATTAGAAACAGAAAAAATAGCACCTAAAAAATTCGCACCTAAAAGAACTACATCTAGAAAATAAGTATTAAAACTGGAGAGGTGGCTGAGTGGCCGAAAGCGCACGATTGGAAATCGTGTATATCCTGAAAGGGGTATCGAGGGTTCGAATCCCTCCCTCTCCACCATTCAAACTTCGGGGTAAGTTGGTATAAGATCAAATTGGTCAGGTCCGGAAGGAAGCAGCCAGGGTTGAGTACCGCTGTACCCCGTTTTTTTTATAAACATTTTATTTAATTTTCTGGTTTTAATATATAATAATTTACAATAGTTACAGTTTTTATAGCCAGGGAATTTTTATGGAATATAATACTCAAAATAATAATTTAAATTTAGCCAGGAAATGGCGTCCTTCAAACTTTAATGAACTTATCGGTCAAGATATTCCTGTAAAAATGCTTTTAAATAGCCTATATTTGGAAAAACTTTTTCCAGTATATCTGTTTGCAGGCCAAAGAGGCTGCGGCAAAACAAGCACTGCAAGAATATTTGGTGCTGCAATAAATTGTAAAAATATCGAAAACTTTAAACAAAATCCCAAAGATCACCATATTCCCTGTTTGAATTGCGATTCTTGCAAGGCTATGCAATATGGCGCTCATCCAGATTTTATCGAAATAGATGCAGCATCGCATACTGGTGTAGAAAATGTTAGACAAATTTTAGAAAATTGTGCATACATGCCAATATTAGGACGAAAAAAAATTTATTTAATTGACGAAGCTCATATGCTTAGTAAAGCAGCATTTAATGCTTTATTAAAAATATTGGAAGAACCACCTGTCTCTGCATTATTTATACTTGCAACTACCGAAATTCAAAAATTTCCAACAACTGTTTTATCTAGATGTTTTCAAACTATTTTTAAATCTATAAATAATTTAGATCTAAAAAAACATTTATTAAATATATGTAATCAAGAAAATATAGATATCGAAGAAAATGCTTTGGATATAATAATTCAAGAAACACAAGGCTCTGTTCGCGACGCTATAAACATGCTTGAAAGAGTGCGGTTTTCTGATAAAAAAATAACATTAGACGTAATTTTAAAGCAACTTGGTAAAATAAGTGAAAGCGAAATTATTAATTTATGGCAAGCTATTGCAGATCAAGATAAAAAAAATATATTTAATATTTTAAATTCAAATATTTTTGAAAATATTAATCCAGAAACGTTATGGGATTCACTGGTACAAGTATTACAAACACTATTATGGATAAAATATGAAGCATCTCAATTACCTGCTTATTTTAATGACTTAGACGCATTTAAAAGTATTGCTGTAAAACTTTCTCTATCTAAATTAAATTATTTTTTTAAAATATTCTGGGAACAAGAAGAGATTTTTAGAAGAACATCTAATAAAAAAATTTTTATAGAAACATTAATAATTAATTTAGCCAGCCCAGAGCAAATTTCTAAATTGCAAAATTCTAGCTTAGATGAACAAGCTGGAAAAATAACACAAAAAAATACTGTAAAAAATGCTCAAGATATAACAATTACTACGGTCAAAACAAATAATAATAATAATAATAATAATAATAATAATAATAACTGGCAAAACTTTGTATCAAAAATAAATACAATAAATAACCCTTTTCTTACTTCTGTAATTAATAGCGCTGAATTTATAAAATTTAATGAAAATACAAAAAATGTTGAGCTAGCTCTAGAAAATAATAATATGTTCACACAATCTACAATAAACGATACTCGAGATGTCTGGGAAAAAATGCTAACAGAAACATTTTTAGGGGCCAAAAACTTTGATTTTGTTGAAAAAAGTGTATCGCATATAAATAAACACAAAGAAAACACTCAAGAAGATATTGTGAAAAATGCTGCAAATAGCACACCCAATAATGCATTATCGACATCAAGCGTTACAAAACAGGCACAGACTCAAAATATAACCTTAGCAAACAAAGAAAACTGGCCTACAGCTAACTTGATACAATCTGTTTTTCCAGGTAAAATAAAGCTAGATAATAATATTAATAATAAATAGTATAAAATTTTAAAAATTTAAATTAAAAAAATATGAAAAAAAATAAAAAATATCCAAAAGTCTTAATTGTCGGTCGAACAAATGTTGGTAAATCTACCCTGTTTAATAGAATAGCCAAAGATGCACAAAGTCTTGTATTAGAACAAGAAGGCGTAACTCGAGACTATATTACAGAAGTAGTAACATGGAAAGAAAAAACATTTGAACTTATCGATACAGGTGGCGTGTCTTTTAAACCTGAAAAAGATGTAATTCTTGAAAACGTTAGATTAAAAGTTTTAGATTTATTAAATCAAGCTGATTTAATATTATTTATATGTGATGGCAAAAATGGCCTTACAGAACATGATAGATTAGTAGCAAAAGTACTACATAAAACAAAAAAACCTGTATTTTTAATATTAAATAAAGCTGATAATAAATTATTACAAGAAAATGCACCTCAGTTTTTTTCTTTGGGAATGAAAGATATTATCGAAATTTCAGCTCTTCATGGTACAGGCGTTATAGATTTGCTTAATAAAATAATCACTGTAATTCCAGAACCAAAAGTTATAGAAACAAATAATCGCGAAACTTATAAAGTGACTATTATAGGCAAACCCAATGTAGGTAAATCTTCTTTAACTAATTTACTGTTACAAGAAGATAGAACCATTGTTTCTCCTGTTGCAGGCACAACTCGCGAAGCAATAACCGAACGAACTTATATTGCGCAAGATTTAGTTACAATTACAGATACTGCAGGTGTTAGAAAAAAAAGCAGCGTTAAAGAAGAAATAGAAAATTTAATGGTAAAAAGTTCTTTAAGTGCTATTAGAATTTCTAATATTATTTTATTAGTAGTAGATGCAAGCGAAAAACAATTATCTGATCAAGAATTAAAATTATTATTTTATGCTCAAGAAGAAAAAAAGGCTTTAATTTTAATTTTTAATAAAACAGATTTAATAACGCCAACAGAACGTAAAGAACTTGAATATAAACTTAAAGAATATAATTTTATATTAAAAAAATTACCTATCATCTGGATATCTTGTTTAAGCAAAAAAAATATATCCAAAATACACAAGCAAATAGAAAAACTATGGACAAGATTAAAACAAGTATTTAGCGATGAAGAAATAGATGAACTTATAAAAACAGCTTTTATTAAAAAACCATTATTTCATAAAAAGAACGAATTAAAATTATACAAAATTAGACAAATAACAGATGCAAAAACATTAACATTTTTATTAAAAGTAAATCGCCCAGAATGGTTTGAAGAAACCCAACTTGGTTTTATAGAAAATGTTTTACGCAAAAATTATGACTTACTAGGTTGTCCAATAAAATTTATTATTAGCAAAAAATAAAATAAATTAAAATGTCTCTATTAAAAGTAGAAAATCTGAATCAATATTATGGTAAAAATAAAATACTCAATAATATTTCGTTTGATTTAAATTCAGGCGAAGTTGTTGCTTTTTTGGGCCCTAATGGTGCAGGTAAAACAACTTTACTAAGAACGGTTGCAGGACTTTTAAAAACAGAATCTCATGATATACATTTAAAACTTAATTTAATTAATTTTAAAAATAATATTATTAATAATTATTCTGTAAGTGATCGAGTTTCTATGGGCCTTTTATACTTACCACAGCAAACTTCACTATTTAAGCAAATGTCAGTAATAGATAATTTAAAATTAATATTTAAATACCATAATTACTGGGATAATAATAAAAATAAATTAAACATATTTAATCAAGAACTAGAATCTTGGCTATTAAAAACAAATTTAACTAATCATAAAAAACAACTCGCAGGCTCACTTTCTGGTGGGCAAAAAAGAAAGCTTGAAGTAATTCGATCTATTTTAATGCATCCAGAAGCTATATTATTAGATGAACCATTTGCAGGAGTTGATCCTAAATCTATTTATGAGCTTAAAGAAATCTTTGCAAATTTAGCAAAAGAAAATATAGCTGTATTAATATCAGACCATAACGTAGACCAATTATTATCTATAGCCAACAGAGTTTATGTAGTAATAAAAGGTGAAATTATAAAGACAGGAACCATAAAAGATATTATTAATGACAACGCTACAAAAGAAATGTATTTTGGATATGAGTTTTATAAAGAGCTTTCAGATAAGTTTCTTTAAGTATTAAAAATATACAGAAAGGGATAGTAAATGGAAATAAAAATAACATTTGAAAACATGGAACACTCTCCAGTTATCGAACAACAAGCCAAAGAAAAAATTCTAAAAATACGTGAATTAATACAAGACTCAGAATGGCGTACTCCAAGATTTGCAGAACTTTGGCTAAAGGCAAACAAACAGCATAACCATCATTTAGCAAAATTACATTTAAAAACACCGGATTTTGATTTAAATGCACACGAAGAATGTCCTGATATGTATTTAGCAATAGATAAAGTTATTGATAAAATGATAAATCTTGTCAGAAAAGAAAAAAGCATTATAAAAGATAAACGAAATAAACAAGATAGCGAACGCAAAAATTTTACAGACGATAAATATAATTTATAAAAATTAAAATATAATTTAATAAAAATATTTTATAAATTTATCCCAGATTTTTAGTCTGGGATAAATTTAATCACATCTAACCAACAATCTACTATTTACAGATAAAAAATTATTTATATTATCACGTACAAAAACATTATCACTTTCAATATATTTTAATCTAATTCTTTTTAAATACTTTATTGCCATATCATATTTAGCTGCAATTAATTTTACTAGTAACCAATTAACTAAAGAACAAACACTCTGGTCATTATCATTTATACAACCATAGTTTATGGCCAAAAATATATAATTTAGCCCAAAATACTTAATAATTTTTTTTATAGTACATAATACAACAGAATAAAAATCACGATTAAACTTAACAGATAAATCCTGGCGCTTATCAATAATATAACAAAACTCTAAAAGTAATTTTTCTAACTCTCCTGATTGCGTAAACTCATAAAAATCTATTTCATTATTAAAATTATTTAAAGCTATATTTAAATAATAATCACAATCTCTAGTTCGACAAAAATCTCTTGTATCTGCATTATTAGCAATTAAACTTAGTTTTTCTAATCTAGATTCCATAGAAAATATATTATTAAATTTTAAAAAAAATATAAAAATATATAAAAATAAATAAAATTTTTTGTACATAATAATAATCCCCATTAATAATTTATTAGGCCTTTAAAGCGCCTATGTGACCAAAGCCAATTCTCTGGGGCTTTTTTTATAGCTGTCTCCAAATATTTATTACTAAGTATAGCCATTTCAAGTTCTGGATCTAAACTATTTTTAAAACGTTCAGGATTTATAGGCTCACAAATCTCCATTTCATAATTAAATAAATTTTTTGTATAAACAAAACCAGGCAAAATAGGAGCGCCAGTTTTTAAACTTAAATTTATAAAAGCAGTATGAGACCTAACATTGTGACCAAATAGTTCAACTTCTCGACCATCATTAGAATAACAATGTTGATCTGAAGCAAGCAAAACTATACCTCCACGCTTTAAATGTTTAAATAATGCTAATAAAGAATTTTCTTTGGGTATTAAAATATTACCAGCAATTTCTCTATTATCTTTAATTATTTTTTCTAAAAATTTACTATCTTTCATGGGTTTATACAAAATCATACATTTATAACCATTTAGGGCCAAATAATGCGCAGCTAATTCCCAACTACCAAAGTGCCCAGTCGAAAGAATAACGCCCTTACCCAATTTTAAATTCTCTTTTAAATAATCAAGATTTTTTATAGTAAAAATTTTATCTAAATAATTTTTTTTATAAAATCTTATTAAAATAAAATCAGCAAGCGAATGCCCCAAGAGCATAAAGCTTTTTTTTATTATTTTTTTATTATTTTTTTGATCTATTAAACATTTTGGCTCAAAACAAAAATTAATATTTTTTAAAGCTATTTTTTTTCTTTTTCCAGAAAATATAAAAACTAATAAACCAATGAGCCTAAATTTTAATATCGTCAAAATTCTTATAGTTGCAAATATCATACTTTTCCTCTAAAGTAACAACTTAAGTCTATAAGAAAAAGAGTGTAATTAAAAGGGTTATCTCGTGAAAAATAAAATAAAAGCAATTTTAAATAGTGGCGAATCTATAAAAGATATTTTGCGTTATTGGCTTCCAGAAATGATATCAAATGCCATGTTAATATCTTTACCCCCATTAATAGATTCATATATAATATCTAACCTACATTCTGTTTCGTCTTATGGTGCCATGGGCATGGTAAACAATTTTTTACATATGCTAACAAAACTAGCAGAAGCTATTCCTGTTGCATCTATAGCTATAATGGGCCGTCATAATGGCGCACAAGAATACGAAGAATGCGGCCAAGACTTAGGCTCAACTTTTTGGACAACAGTACTTATTGGAATTTCATTTTTTCTTTTAATATTCTTTGGAGCTCCATATATATTTAACTTTATGGGCCTACCAGAAAAAATGATCACTCTTGGCATGCCTTTTTTAAAATTAAGAGCTATTGGCGTATTACTAGTATTTATTTCACTTGGTTTTTTTGCATTTATGCGAGCCGTAAAAAACACGAAAACACCTATGTTTATATACATAACAGGTAATATAATTTTTATAATAATAGATTATACTCTTGTTTTAGGTAAATTTGGCTTTACTCAAATGGGACTCGAAGGTTCTGCAATTGCCACAATAGTTCAATATATAATTATGATATCTATTGCATTTGTATATATAGTAAACAATCAAAATTATAAAAAATATTTTAGTAAAATATTCATAAAATTTTTTAATAAAGAAAAAATTTATAAAATATTAAACTTAAGTTTACCAATAATGATCGATAAAGGTTCACTTTCTGGAGCTTATGTATTATTAGCCAAAATGATTGCACCTTTAGGCAAACACGCAATTGCTTCTTATGGTGTAATAAAAGATTTAGAACGCTTTGCAATATTACCAGCAGTTGGATTTGCTCAAGTTATAATATTTTTAGTAAGCAATAGAATTGGAGCCAAAGATTATGATGGCGCCAAAAATAACATCAAAAAAGTAATGGTGTTAACGGCTACTTCTCTTTTAATAACACTTTCAACTTTATGCATATATTCAAAAGAATTAATTCAAATATTTGATGACAGAAATAAATTTACAGACTTTGCATCTCCTGCTCTTGTATTTATAAGCATATTAGTTGTATGTGACTTTGTACAATTAGTACTTGCCGGAGCACTACGAGGTGCTGGCGATGTAAAAACTGTTATGAAAGTACGATTGTTTTCAACTCTGTTATTTTTTGTACCTACAGTATACTTAATCTCATGGTTACCTATAGAAAATAGCGTTGTAAAATTTTCACTAATGTACGGCTCTTTTTATATTAACACAGGAATCATGGGTATATTCTTTTTAAAACGTATTAAAGGTGCCCGCTGGCAAAATAAAGATATTTAAAAGGAGAATTTGTGATAAAACTAGATAAAAAAGAATTACAAAGACTAGCTGATTTATCTGCATTAAAATTAAATGATAATGAACTTGAAGAGTTATTAAATCAAATAACAAAAGTTTTAGATTATACGCAAGAACTTAATCAAGTAAAATTCGCTACAGATACTATTAAAGATACCAAAAATATAAATATTTTTAGACAAGATAAAGCTGTACCTTATAATTCTTGTGCTATACTAAAACAAGCACCAGAAGAAAAAAATTATTTTTTTGTAGTACCACAAATATTAAAATAAGCCGGGATCTTAATTATGAAACCGTTTTTAACTATAAAAGACTTAAAAGACAAATTAAATAAAAAAGAAGTTACACAAAAAGAAGTTATAACTTTTTATTTAAATAGATTAAAAAAATATAAAGAAAAATTAAATGCCACTATAGATATATTTGATCAAGATAATAATAATAATAATAATAATAATAATTTACTTGCTGGAGTCCCAGGTATTTTAAAAAATAATATATCTATAAAAAATAAAAAAATCACATGTGGCTCAAATATACTCAAAAATTATATTGCACCTTATGATGCAACTGTAACAGAAAAATTAGAAAATAATGGCGCTGTAATTCTTGGCACAGGCAACATGGATGAATTTGCCATGGGCACATCTGGAGAATTTTCTGCTTTTGGCCCTGTAAAAAATCCATGGGATTTAACACGATCACCAGGAGGCTCAAGCTCAGGACCAGCAGCTGCTGTAGCCGCAGGCCTTGTACCATGGGCATTAGGTTCCGAAACAGGTGGCTCTGTCCGCCAGCCAGCATCATTTTCTGGCCTTGTTGGTTTATATCCAACATATGGAACATTCTCACGATATGGTGTTGTTGCATTTGGCTCATCAAACGATCAAGTAGGACCATTAACAAAAACTGTTTACGATAACGCTTTAATTTCTACTATTTTAATGGGACAAGATCCCAAAGATTCAACAACTTTAAATAGACCAACACAAGATTTTACCAAAAATTTAACTGGTAAATTACCCACTAATTTAAAAATTGGCGTAATAAAAGATGGCATAGAATCTGAAAATATAATTCCAGAAGTTAAAGAGCATTTTAAAAATGCAATTAAACATTTAGAAAGTTTAGGAGCCAAAATACAATATATCGATATTCCAAGTTTAAAATATGGTATCTCTATATATTTTATAATAAGCAGAGCCGAAGCTGCATCAAATTTAGCACGCTTTGATGGCTCACTTTATGGCTCACGCGTAAATGCACAAGATTTAAAAGACATGTATATAAATACTCGCGATGCAGGCTTTGGGCAAGAAGTAAAACGTAGAATTTTAATGGGTAATTATGTATTATCTGCAAGTCATAGAGACACGTTTTATAATAAAGCAGATTATATAAGATCTTTATTAAGACAAGAACTTGAAAATACTTTTAAATCTGTAGATCTTTTAATAAGCCCTACAACAACTACATTACCATTTAAAATAGGCCAAGAAAGTAAAGATCCATTATTAATGTACATGGCCGATTATTTTACTGTGCCAACCAACATGACAGGCAACCCTGCACTTTCGCTTACTTGTGGGTATTCTAAAGATAACTTACCAATAGGCTTTCAATTTATTGGCCCAAGATTATCTGAAGATTTAATTTATCAAGTTGCATATGCTTTTGAACAAAGCACAGATTATCACACCAAAAATCCGGCAGGTTATGAATAAAAAATTTTGGCACGAAAAAATTTTATTTAATAATTTAAAAGTTCCCAGATTTATGTCTGCGCCAATAGATGGCTATTTAGACTCTCCGGCAAGGCAACTAATGCGCATGTTTTCCAAAGAAGAATTATTATTTGGACAAATGCGACATGCAGCCACAGTAAGTAATTGCTTAGATCTAGACGAATTTAAAATACAAAAAATAGAACACCCTTTTTGTTTTCAAGTCTCTGCCAATAGTACTAATTTTATAGAAGAAGCAATAGAAAAAATTCTTGAACAAAATTTTGCTATGCTAAATTTAAATTCTGGCTGTCCAGCTAAAAATATAATTAATTCTGGCAGCGGTTGCGCTCTAATGGCAAAGCCAGAATTACTAGAACAAATAATTAAAATTATAATTAACAAAGTAAATAATAAAATTCCAGTTACTCTAAAAATTCGTGCCGGATTTAAAGAAAAAAATGCACTAGAATTATCTCAAATGGCTGAATATTTAGGCATATCTGGAATTATTATTCACCCAAGATTAAAAGATCAAGGCTTTATAGGCGATCTTGATTTTGAATTAGTAAAAAAAATAAAAGAAGCTGTAAAAATACCTGTTATATTTTCTGGTAATTTAATAGATGCTAACAGTGTCAAATATGCATACGAACACACTGGAGCAGACGGCTTTATGATAGGTAGAGCATTATTTGGTGCACCGTGGAAAATGCAAGAAATTTTATATGAACTTGATAATAAAAAATTTAATATTACAGAAAAAGAAAAAATAGAAATTGCAATACTTAATTTAGAGTTAAATTCTAAATACTATGGGCCTAAATATGGATTTAATGCATTAAAAAAGCACTTGGGTTTTTATATTAAGCATATGACACAAGCATCAAAAATTCGTATGCATTTAATGTTGGCAAAAGATGAGATAGAAATGAAAAATATTTTGGTAAATTTAAAAGAGAGTTTGTAACAAATAGCACGACGCATCCTGCGTCTGTCATCCCGTGCCTGACCGTCGTAGCCTTGGCGAAGACTGGTGCAACGACCCGGGATCTGTAACAATAAACAGAAAGAGTTTATGAAGCTTTTAGAAAAAATTATAAAAAAAATAAATTATTTAAATATTTTTTTATTATTAGTATCACTTATTTTAATTTATAGAATAACGTTTTATCAAAATTCTGGATTAGAAAATTTATTCGCAAATATCTCACACCCATTTTTAATTGTTGGCAACAAAGTCTCTAATACTATTAAAAATATTTTTTCGAAAAACAAAACACTCGAAAATATTTTAATCGAAAATAATTTACTACGCCAAGCTAACGAAATGCTTTTATACGAAAATACAGAACTCAAATCGAGTATTAATTATCAAGACAGAGGTCAAGAGATTTTAGATTTTAAAAAAAGATACTCTTTAAATAATTTTATTTATGCAGATATAATTTTTAAAAAAATATCTAACGCTGAACATTATTTTATAATAAACAAAGGAACATTACACGGCATAGCAAACAACATGATAGCAACTTATAAATACCAAGTAATTGGCCGAGTTACACAAACTTCGCGCTGGCACAGCAAAATTACTTTGATAACAGATAAAAAGAGTAAAATTAGCGCTTATGCCAACAAATCTGGTGCAACTGGCATTGTGCAAGGCAAAAATATAATTAATAAATTAGATTTTAATTTTGTATCACACTTAACACAAATAGATTTAGGGGATTTTATAATTTCTAGTGGCAAAGGCTTAATTTACCCAGAAGGTTATCTTTTAGGCTCTATAATAAATTTTGAAAAACAAGATTTATATTACAAAATAGAACTCGAACCATTAATCGATCTTGCACAATTACAAAGCTGTTTAATTACAAGTCAAGAAACTATAAATGCAAATTTAAATAATAACGAAATTAATAACACTAATACACAAGATAATAAACAAGATTTATCTATTTTAAATTTAGAAAAAGCCCAAGCAACAAAAACAACGCTAACAAAACCCGCAATTCAAGAACCAAATAAAAATATAAAAAATATAAAAGAAAATAATTTGCCAAAAATTAATATTAAACAAGAAACAAGCTTTAAGCCAAAACCTGAAATAAATATGCTAGAAAAAACTATAAAAAAACAAGACGAACCTGTACAACCAGAACAAACAACTGAAATCACTCCTGAAGAATCGCCAGAAGAAATAATAGAACCTGAGCTTACGCTAGAACAAGAGTTTGATACACCCGAAGAAATGCCTGAATATAAAATCGAAGAACAAGATGTTGCTCGAGAAAATTTATTGCAAGAGCAAGAAACTCAAGATATAACTTTAGACGCCATAGACCAAGTGCAATAATTTGGGCAAGTCTCCCTTTGCCTTTTGTCCAGACAAAATTAATTGCAAAGCATCTTGTGGCAACATCCACTGACCTTTAATAAAATCATTTTTATTAAAATCTGGATCTTGTTCATAATCTATTTCATAAACAGTCTGAAAAGCCGAAACGCCATGCTTGTGCGGCACAAATAAGCCTATTTTTTTATAAGATAACTTAGTGACATCTAAATTAATTTCTTCTTGCACTTCGCGAACAAATGCTTGATCATAAGTTTCACCACTGCTTACATGCCCACCTACACTCATATCTAAATGTAATGGAAACACCCTTTTTGTAGTAACACGCAATGGAATCCAAACTTCACCTTTAGAGTTTTTCAAAAAAGCATTTATTGCTCTAAAGTTAGAAAGCTTTTTTGCATAAACCTCTGCCCGCCACATCGTTGCAATTACGATATCATTTTCATCAACTAAATCTAATAATTCGTCCATAAAAACACCTTCAATATATTTTTTTTACCTAGCTATTTTAACAAATTTCTGGTAAAAATTATACATAATTAATGTCGCGCCCGTAGCTTCCTCCTTCGCCCTTCGTGGCTTCGGCGGACAGGCAATCGGCTGCGTAAAAAGTTTATATGAAATACAATGTTAATGTCGCGCCCGTAGCTCAACTGGATAGAGTCGCGGACTTCGAATCCGAAGGTTGCAGGTTCAAATCCTGCCGGGCGCACCAGCCGTCGCGGCTACGCAGCTATGGCTGGCATGCCAGTACCGGAGTTTTTATATTCCGCGCCTATAGCTCAGGTGGATAGAGCGAGCGTTTCCTAAATGCTAGGCCGCAGGTTCGAGTCCTGCTAGGCGCACCATCCTACGCCCTACGTGGCTACGGATGGCAGGCCATTACCGGAATAAAAAAATCATCCCGGCCTCCGAGCCGGGATCTAGACATAAAAAAAATTAGCTACTAGCTAGCCAGTATTTTTAATTATTAATTTATTTATTTTTCCTTAACATAGGAAGTCCTGTTCGCTTATTTTCCATAACCTCATATCCTGCAGGAAGAGCCGCAAGAGCATTACTTCCCGCCTCGCCAGCAAAATAGTAAATTTTTTGTTTACGATCACCCTTAAGGTTAACTTCCTTTGAATGTAGAAAATATGTTTTTCCACTTTTTTTGGATTTTACACTAAATGCCATACTTATATCTCCTCTAAATAATGTGATATTGTTATCATAATTATAGATGATGCTAATACATTAAAATGTAAAAAGTCTCATTTTTTATTTATTTAGCTTCGTAATGCTAGTTGTAAAGACTTCCCTATAATCTACCCTACTCTTGTAACTTAAGGTGGCAAGCCAGAATAATATTAATTTATTGCAAGTTAAATTAAGTTTGCTATTATCTTTTACGTTTCAATAAAATTTTTGTAAATAATAAACTATAAAAAATCGAAAAAAGTTAATATGTTTAAAAAAATACTTTCTTTAATAATATTAGTAGCAACACTTAATACAACAATTTCTGCAATGGATAGCAAACTTCCTTCTGATTTTACAACAGATGACGTTATAGTTTCAATGCCAAATTCAAAAACATTAACTACGTTATTTTCACAATACAAAAATCTTAAAACACTTATAACTAAAACTTATATTATCGACAGGTTAAGCGATAAAGATTTATCTCTTGATGACATAGATAGAGCAATTAACTCGTCAATAACCAACTTAGAATTAAAGAAAAACAAACAAACACAAGACACTATCGATGCAATAAAACTTAACATTAATAAAGTAATTGTTAAAATAATAAAAATGGATTTAATAAGAAACAGACCAATTTCACGTTAACAGATTAAATAAAAGGAAGAAAGAATAATTATGAAAAATAAAAATTTAATTAATTTGTTTGCATTAACATTTTGTTTTAATCTAAATGCAACGCCAGAAATGCTTGTTCAAGTTCCAACAAAAGAAGAAGCATTTGAAATAACTGCATATTACATCAAATCTTTACCTTGGTTTATTAATAATGGTTATAAAGATTATATAACTCTGCCAGAACATGAAGAATTTAAAAAAATATATCAAGATGTGGAGAAAATACCAAATTATAATTTTGAAAATTTAAGAAATATTTTTTATACAGAAATTTATAATCCAAAAGATTATAAAAAAGGCTCTCAAGTTGTACAAAATGCAGTCAATACGATAGATACAAAATTGTTTGAAAAGCTTAAAATTTTAAATAAAAATTGGGGCTTTGATATTAAACCTAAATATTTTATTGAACTTACTCTTTATGGCACAGGAGGAGCCTACTGGGAACCTGCAAGTAAAATAATAATTAAAACAGGTAAAAATGGCATAACCTCATACTATATTCCACAAAGCATAATTCGCCATATTATTCATATTGGAATAGAAAACAATATTGTTAAAAAATATAATTTAACTCAAAAGGAAAAAGAAAGAGTTGTTGCGTTAATTTGTTCAATATATTTAAAGGATATTTTGACATATATAAAAGATCCAGACCATCTTGTTGATTATAATATAGATCCATTTATAAACGAAAAAGTTATAACAGAGAATTTGCCTAAAGCAATCGAAGATTATATTACAAAATATCCACGATAAATATTAAAAGCCATAATCTTTTATTTGATTATGGCTTTTTTTTTATTCTCTATTACTTAAAATCTTTAAAATCTCTAACGGCTTATCAACCAAATAATCAGGTTTTTCTTTTTCCAAAAGCTCCTTTGAATTATACCCCCAAGTAACCGCTGCCATTTTTACACCAGCTTTTCTACAGGCCTGAATATCTCGAACTTCATCGCCAATATATAAAACTTGATCTTGATTTAAATTATTTTTCTTTAAAAAGCTAGTTATAACCCCACTTTTTCCATAAATAATTTTTTTAATTGTTGAATGATCATTAGACGAAAAGATAAAACTGATATTTTTAATATTTGATTTTTCTAAAACAGTTTCGACTACTTCTTGATTATTAGAAGTAATAATACCTATTTTATAATTTTTCGAAAGCTCTGTTATCAGATCATTAATAGCCACAAAAACTTTTATACTCTCTTTTTGTTCGCTAATCATTTTTTTAAGCTTTTCACCATAACTAGGCAATTGATAAAAATGCAATTTAAGATCATTTTTTATAACATCTTCAAGCGTCTTATTTCTAAAATATTCAATATTATTTGATGGTGCATAATTATACTCTTTAGCAAAAGTATTTATGCATTTTATACACAATGGCAATGTGTCAGCTATAGTCCCATCAAAATCAAAAATAATTGTACTAATATTTTTTCCCTTCTCTTCAACTTTAATATTACTACAAACAGAAACAACTAAAAAATTTAGTAATAATGCAATACAAAATAAGAATTTATTTAATATTAATTTATTCATATTAATTAATTCTATTTATGCGTATTTTATCAGCTCTTTTTGAATCTTTTCAAACTTACTCTTATCATTCAAATCATACGTACTAAGTATTATTTTGCACTTATCCAAAGATTTATTAATTAATTCTTGAGGAAGTTTTCCCGCTTTATTTTTCATTTTTGCTATATCTAACAATATTTCTGAATATCTAGATATTGTATATGAATCACTATAGTTAAAAGCATTATCAAAAATTTTAAGTACTCTATTAAAACTATCTAAATTTGCCATCAAGTTTTTGCCATTATATTTAATCAGCTCATCAAATAATTCTAATGTCCTTCTTATAACAAAAGAATTCTCAATAAAAATACCCTTTTCAACTAGATTAAATGCTTGATCAAAGGCTTTACCTTTTTTAAATAATGCAACAAATAAATCTAATGCTCTATTTCTATAGTGAAATCCATTGCGTTTAAAAATGGTAAATTCTGCAGCAGCAACTGCATCATCTAATCCAACACCAATTTTTACTAATACTTCAAATAAATGCAATGCACTACCCCTAATAGACCCAAAAATTATGTCATAAAAAGCACCAATTTTAGCTGCCGCTAAAGCTTTTTCTAATAAAATTTTATTTTTTTTATTTTCATCAGATCTTAATAAATATCTATAAATATCTATAGACTTTTCTTTGATATATACATCATTAGTCAACATACCATTTTCTGCAACTAGCATAATGTTGTTTAAATCATATTTACCAGATTCTATAACATTAAACACTGTCTCTATAGAAAACACAGGCAATGGATTATTGTTAGCTTGTTCAACAATAACGTCATTGGCTAAAATGATATTAAAAGACAAAGATAATATTATTAATAAATACTTTTTCATTTTTTTACTCTTATATTTAATATATTTTGACTAAATTTATAGGTTTTTAACCTAGCATTTTTATTGTTATTTGCAAGCCCAGCTCAATCGCCAAGCAAAAAACACAAACCATTTGATACAAAAGCGAATAGGATTTTTTATCTTACAAATAATTAATTTTTAAGTAGAATACTATAAGTTAAGTAATTTATTATTTTATTAATTTTAGAAAGAATTATCATGAAGAAAATAAATTTAATTTATACATTATCATTAATATCACTATTAGCTATAAATTTAAATGCTGAAATAATTACACCTACACAAGTTAATAATGACGAATTAAATGCACAAGAAATTATCATAGCTATCAAAAATTTAGCACAAAAAATTTCACCAGAAATGGCAGTAAAAGAATATTTTGAATATATTAAAACAACATACGAAAAAACAAAGGCATCGCCTTTATTTGATAAAACACAAGAAGCTAAAGATTTCAACACGTTTACAAAAGAATTTAATTCTATTTTATTAATTTCAGCTACAAAAGAAACCTTGTTAGATCAAGCCATCTACTTTTACATTCTTCCAAATGAATTAGTTCGTGATTTAACTATATTAGTTAACACTGAAATGAATCAACTTATGCAAAATATAAATAATTTTATTTTAGAAAAAACAGAAAACATAGAATCTAAATCTTCAAGCGAAAAAGCCGTTATAGATTTAGAAATTCAAAATACCATGAGGGACATGTTTAAAGCTCATTTTGATATATCTTTAGATGAAATAAAAAAAGTTTTCAATAAATATTATAATTTTTAATTTATGAATAATAATAAATTAAAAATATTTTTATTACTAAGCACACTTTTAATAAACTTTAAATACACAGGAGCAAACAGTATGATAATTGCGCACAGAGGCTGTTCCGGGTATAAAACAGAAAATTCAAAAAACGCTTTTAAGCATGCAATAGATATAAATGTCGAAGCTGTAGAGTTTGACATTCACAAATGCAAATCTGGAAATTTAATTGTAATGCACGATGCAGACGTATCTAGAACTACAAATGGCACAGGCAAAATTCAAGATAAAACATTAGAAGAATTAAAAAATATAAAATTAAAAGATGACAGTGATATTTTAACACTAGAAGATGTTCTTGATATTTTAGATGCCAAAACAAAAATTATAATTGATATAAAAGAAGAAGGCGTTGCTCAAGATATAGCAAACATTATAAATTTTTATGTAAAAAATAAAAATTGGAACACTGAGCAATTTTATGCCACAGGCTTTTTGCATTACGAATTAAAGCATTTAAAAGAACTTTGTAATTTTATAAAATTAATTCCAAGTGCAATTTATACACCATACAAATGTGTAGAATCATTAAAAGCAATGGGGGCTTATGGCATTTGCCTAATTAACATAGAAAATTGTTTTTCTTATTCTTTGGCAAAAGAGATAAAAGAAAATGGCTTACAACTTTGGGTGTGGAGCCCCGATGAAAGTGAGCTGGCTATCAAAAAGCTTATTGATGCTAATGTTGATGCTATTATGGTTGATTACCCTGATGAAATTAAAAAAATTTATACAACCGTTGCTATACAAGATAAAATAAAAAAAGAGACATATGCTAAATCATTAAATTTAGATCCAAATAAATGTTATAAAATTTTAGAATACAAATATTATAATCCAGATAATAAACAAAACCCTGTAACAATTTTGCCTATAGATATAGAATCTGGCTTTATTCACATGTCATTTGGCAGTCAAGTAGAAAATACATTAAACAAATTTTTTAAAGAAATAGATAAAGTTATAATTTTAGAAATAGATCCTAATTTATTAAAACAAAATGGATCACAAGTTATTGTTGAGCAAAATAATAATATTGGCAATTATTACCCACATATTTATGGTAAACAAGAGATTTTATCAAATGCTATAACTAATATTATTTATGCAATAAAAGATATTAATGGTACGTGGGTTCACAAAATTTTTGTTAGCAAAACTAATTAATTTTTAAAAGCAGATACAACTTCTTGAGCCTCTGTAATTAATTTGTCTATTTTTTTATCACTTAATTTAAGTATTTTTAAAACATTTTTATCTTCAATAATTTGTTTACACAAAATAATATTGTTATTTATTAAATCTTTTTTTTGTTTACTAGATAAAGAGACAAGAGTTGTGACAGGATGCAAGCCTAATTTATCAATAAAATACGACAAACTTTTATTGTGAGGATAGTTCCAATCCATAATATTCATTCCAACACAATTTGCATATTGTATTGCATCTGAAGTAAACCTTGTATTTGTTACAGCCCAAGCTTTATAAAATTCTTTATGGCCATCGGCGTTTATATCTAAAAATCTAGCTTGAATATAAAGAGTTATTTTAACATCAGATTTAATGCCTTGAGCATTATGAAATTTACTTTCTACTATATAAAAATTGTTATCTTTTTTTAAAACAACATCAACTTCGTGCGTAACACATTTGCCCAAAAGTTTTCTGCCTATAACTGTTTGATAACCCAAACTTTCAAAAAATTTTGATAAAAATAACTCAAACGGAAAACCTGATGGCCCGAGTTGAAAAATAGCATTTTTAATATTATATCGTGAAGCTAAAGATGCTTTTATACGAGATAAATAATTAAACGCATATTTATAAATATCATGCGTTGTAACTAAATCTTTATTTTCTTCAACATCTTTTATTAATTTGTCTATATCTTGCTCACTGGCTCCGACACGCAATAAAGATCTTCTAAATTTTTTAGAATCAAATTCTTCTTGTTCTCCAGATGCTTTTATAACTAAACGCATATCTCTCCCCTTTTTTTTAAAAAATTTCCCCATATTTTTTTGTTTTTATTTTTTTCTAAATAATTAAATATATTTTTTATATTATATTTATCTGGGGTTAATTTATTATCCAAAACTTCTTGCCATAAAATTGGCGTTGCTACAGGCGCACCTTCTATAGGCCTGACTGCGTATGGCGCAATACTTGTTTGAGCATATGCATTTCGCAATGTGTCTATAAAAACTTTTTTGCCCCTTTTTGCTTTGCGCATTTCTAGCGTAAATAAATTTTTATTTTTATTAACTAAATCTCGCGCAATATCTTGAGCAAAATTACGCACGTAATCAAAATCATATTTTCGTTTTATAGGAACTATTACATGAATACCACGAGAGCCTGTAAGCATTGCATACGAAATTAATCCCATACTATCTAGTTTATCTTTTAATAAAATAGCCCCCTCACGCACATGATTAAAATTCTTACCCGATGGGTCTAAGTCAAAAACAATTTTATCTGGGTAATTAATTTTGTCTGTTCTACTTAACCAAATATGTGGTGATATACAAGCTTGATTAGCAAGATAAACAAGTGTTGCAATATTATTAATAATTACTTGATTTACAAAACCATCTTCTTTTTTTATTTTTTTGGTTTTAATCCATTTGGGAAAATATTCTCCTGCTTCTTTTTGATAAAAGCCTTCTTTACTTATTCCCAAAGGGTATCTTAACATGCTTATTGGGCGATCTTTTAAATATGGCAACATAAATTTGCCAATATTTTTGTAATAATTAATTAAATCACCTTTAGTAATTTTAGATTCTGGAAATAATATTTTATCTTCGTTGGTAATTTCAATTACATGGGTTCCTATTTTTATTTTTCCCATAAATTATCCTAATTATTTAATTTATTTGGCTACTTTTTCAAAAATATGGTTATTTTTAAAGGTTGTTTTATGAAAATATGGTCAAAATTCAAGGATGTTGCAATATTTTTGATTAAAATACTCAATAAAGCCTTTTGACTTGTTAATTTGATGATATAAACTTTAACTTTATTAAACAAGCTTAAAATTTAAGGATTATTTATGAACATAAAATTTAATATTTTAAAAAAATTATTATTTGTTTCACTTTTATTTATTACACCTAGCAATGCGACTACTAAAAACATCTATCTTGCAAAAAGCCAACCAAGATTAATGACTAATCTTGGTGATGCGATGTTATTTACAATAATCACTCAAGTAATAAATGAATATTTAGTAAATAATCCAGAAAAGTTATCTTTATGGTCTAGTGCCAAAATAGGTGTAGCAAGCTGGCTAACAGGTGAGCTTTTAGAAACTATATATAAAACTATTTATAAAAAATATAGTAACCAAAATTTACGTGATCTTTTAGGAAATAGTAAATTTTTGGGCTTAACTATAGATCATCAAAGATTATTACGCAGAGCTATTTCAACAATAATTGCTTATATTGTTGTTAAAAATTTAGATAATAAATATTTGAAAAAAGCTTTTGTTGCCTAACAAACAAATTTTTTAATTTAATTTTCTTCAAAAAACTTTTTATAAATTTTTTGTCCAGTTTCATTAATTTTATCTACAACATCTAACTCTGGAAATTTAATAAATTTATAATTTTCAACAACCATTTCGCCATCTATAATTACAGTATGGGGCTTAATATCTGGTGCATTATAAAAAATAGAAGAATCAAAATTACCATAAACTTGTGGTACAAAAACATTATTATTTAAATCCCACATAAGCAAATCTGCCTGTTCACCCTCTTTTATAACTCCTGCTTGATTTCTGCCAAGCATTTTATAGGCATTTGTAGTCAGCCATTGCCAAAGCATATCTGTTGTAACCCTTTGAGCATCTTTATTTTTTGCTGCATGTAAAAGCGATGCGAAATAAGCTTCATTTAAAATATTGTTAGTATTATTATTACTACAAGCATCTGTGCCCAAAGTAATATTAACTCCAGCGTTTAGCATTTCTTTTATTGGTGCAATACCTGTAGCTGTTTTTGCGTTACTTACAGGACAATGAATAATGGAAACTCCTGTTTTTGCTAAAATTTTAATTTCCTCTTCATCAAGAGCTACTGTATGAATAAGATTCCAGGAAGAATTTAAAACACCTAAACTTTCCAATAAACGTATTGGCGTTAAGCCCCGAGTCTTTTTACATAAAATAGAATCTTGTTCACATTCACTAACATGCAAGTTAACTTTTGTATTATATTTTTTGGCTAAATTATTAAGCAACATAAACATTTCATTAGAAGCACTTCTGATAGAAGCAGTGCCAATATGAATATCAAGTTTATCTGTTTTTTGAGTTATAAATTCAGCAAACTTTTTTTCTATAGACCCAAAATCAACAACTTTTGGAGCTGTATCTTGCGTTTCCCATTGATCATTAAAAAAACAAGAAATTGCACCTTTAACGCCTATTTTATTATAAGCATCAATTACAGGTGTAGGATTAGATGCTACAGAATAAATTGTTGTTGCACCGCTTTTTATTGCATCTATTAAAACAAATAGAGCTTGCATATATCTGTCTTCGTATGTCTTATCAAAATTTATATGCATTTTACTTAAAAGTGTGTGTGTATCTAATCCATCAAGTAACCGTCTATCAAGAAGTTGATTTGGATGTAAATGTGAATTTACAAACCCAGGAGTTACAAAAAAATTATTACCTGATTTTGATGCAGAAAAATCTTTTACTTGCTTATCTATAATATCTATTTTATTGATTATACCGTTAACTATATTTATATTAACACGACAATAACCATAATCAGGATGTTTGATAATCACGTTTTTCATAACATGCTCCGCAAAAGATATATTCAAATAAAAGAAATTTAAAACTAATACAAAAAATAATCTTAATAAATTTCGCATATAAAGCCTTTTCCTGCAAACTTTTTTTTAATAAATATTAAAGTAATATAAAATTTTTATTTAAAAATTAAACTATTTAATTTTATAATTTTTTATTAAAATTAATAAAATTATAAATTATTTTATATAAATAAAATTAGGAAACTTTTATGAAAAAAATATATTTAATACTTATATCTTATTTTTTAATACTAGCACCACTAAATGCAGGCGGTTCAGGCTTTGTTATTACCCATGATGTTTTTGGCATAATAGGCTATTACTTTAGTTTTAAAGAAACTACAGATTATAATTGGGAAAAAGAAACAGATAAAATGTTATCTGATGATAAATTTTTAACAAATGTTACACTACGAGATCTAGAACGCTATTATCCTATAAATAAAGGCTTAATTAATCTTGATGGCGAAAGAAGATGTAGCTACAACAAAGGTCATGTAATGATAGTTAGATACAACGCAGGTAAAAACAAATATAAATTTGCTATCTCATACAGAGAAGATAAAATTTCTGCTCTTAGAAGAGCCCTAGAAAAATTAGAAATCTCTGAATGTGACGATTTTGAAATTGTTTTTGAAGATACTTTTGATGCAACAAAAGAAAAACAAACAATCAAGGGTTTGACTCGTGCTAAATATGAGATTGGGTCAGAAAAATACGGTATAAGAAATTTTAATTTATAAATATTGATAAATATTTATAAAAAATAGTACAAAATAATAGATAAATAAAAATTTATAATAAAAAAAATTTTATGGAGAATTATGAGTAACAATTTATCTATTAAAAATGGTATAGTAATACCAGAACATGAGCTTGAAATAACCACAAGTAAATCTAGTGGTGCTGGCGGGCAGCATGTAAACAAAACAGAATCACGCATTACAATAAGATGGAATGCTAAAAATACACAGGCTCTACCAGAAGACTTAAAAACTATACTTTTAAAAAACTTAGAAAATAAATTAACTCTAGAAGGCGATCTGGTTGTCAGCAATAGCGAGACCAGAAGCCAAGTACAAAATAAAGAAAATGCATTATTAAAATTAACTTTTGAAATTAAAAAAGCACTTTATGTTCCCAAAGTTCGTATGAAAACAAAAGTGCCTAAACGTGCTATTGAAAAAAGATTAAAATTTAAAAAGCTACATGGTGAAATTAAAAAAATGCGAAGCAAAAAGTTTGATTATTAATCAATACAAATTTTTACCCAAATACCATTTATCGCTTTAACAAATCTATAACGCTTGTTATTGCTATCTTTAAAAAGCATTTTTTGTATTTGCATATAAGAATTACTATTAATCTCTGTTATAATGTTTTCAGAGTTAAGCTCTTCTAATGCTTTATTTTTTATATCTATATAACTTATTGTTTTTTCACTATTAATTTCAATTTCACCAGACATTTGATCAAGTTTTTCTAAATCAAGAACATAACATCCTAATGGATATATAGTATTAATACAATTGATACCATTTTGTTTTGATATAATAATAACTGTATAAATTGCACCTTTATGCTCACTACAAGACAATTCTAAACAACCAAAATTTGCTGGATGTTTTATTATATATATGTTTTTAAAATCTTGATCTTGAGATGCTTCTTTGTTTAATACAGCACCAAAAACTTCTACTTCATCTAAACTATTTTTACTTTTTAGCAATAATAAATAAAGTGATTTAATATATTTATCTATATTTTTTGAATAACAAGATGGAAAAAGTGTAGACATTTTTGCATTACAAAACTCATTACTAGAAATACCTTTTCTCAAAGATTCTGTATCTTTTTTAGATAATATCCAATTAACAAGAGATACTCCATTTTTAGGGTTATTAAAAACTTCTTCAGCTTCTATAACTTCAACAACCGTAGGTCTTGAATAAATAGTTTCAGGAATTTTACTTACGGAATATGGCAAATTAATATCTATATGCCCACCTTGTGGCTCACAATTTATATCTCCAGTTTTATTTTCTAAAACAATTTTTTTTATATGTTTGTCGCAAACTAAAACATAATAATTTAAATCACTTAAATCCCAATTAAATTTTTTAGCTAAATTGCTAACCACCTTTAATAGGCCTCTATATTCTTGAAAACAAAAAGTTAAATGATATGAAGAAAGTTCTTCTTTCTCAGAAAGACCCAAAAGAATTTGATAATAAATAAATTTTGCAGTTTTTTCTTCAGCACTATAAATTTTAGATTCTAAAATTGACATCAAATATTCAATATTTTTTTCACATAAAATACGTTTTTCCCATTTATATTCTTTTGAAAAATATTTTTCATATTTTTTAATTAAAAACAAAAGATGTGAAACTATTATATCTAAGCCTTCGTAACTAGAAGTATCTTTTAAAAATAATCTAATAGCCTGATCATAACCACATTCAGAAATAATTTTTAAAATATATTCTTTTAATTGAAAATCTTTGCCTAAAAATTCCATAAAAAATATATATTGATTTCGAGAAAAATTTTTATCTTTTAATCCAGTATCACTATTAGCATAATGATTAATAATTTTGCATAAAAAGCTTACAAATATAAAACCCGCCAAATCTTTTTTAGGACCATCTTCTTTTAAAGCAAATAATACATGCGTAAATTTTACAATCCAATCTCTTTGTTTTCTTGATCTAGAATTTTTTGTACCAATATTAAAAAATTCACAAATCTTTACAGTAGCGGCTTCTTCTGTTTTTTGATCAAAAATATTTTCTTGTAAAAAGCTTATAATAGATTTTATATTTTCGTTTTTAAATATATCAGCTACTGAACAAAAAAATTTAATATTATCAATATTTTTTATAGCAGTAGCATTAATATTATTTTCACTCAATGCTTTAAATTCAAATAAAAAACTTGCCAATTTTGGCAACCGATTTCTATTTGCACTATCAATACCTGTTTGAGCAAATAATAAAAAGTAAGACATATTATCCAAAAGTTCCAATGGAGTTACATTAGAATTAATAATTTTTTGACATAGAATATCTATTTTTTCTGGTTTATAATCTAAATTAGGTGATTTAAATAGAGATAATTTTTTAAAATCATTATTTGAAGGTGATTTTGTTAATGATCTTGAAGTTTTAAACTTTTTGTTTAAATCACTATCAGAATTTGAACGTTTCATAGAAAAAGCTAAATTATTAAGCAAACTTAATAAAATCACAAAAAACGTCATTTTTCTAAATTTTAATAAAATTTTCATGAAAAACCCCCATATTTTTTAATTTTTAATTATATTTATAATATTAAATTTAATTCAATCTGAAAAATGGTGGGTACTAAAAATATGCTTTTTTTAGTAAAAATGCTTAATTTTTGTTATATTATTTTTTTAATATTTAAAATTAAGAAGCTAAAATGCCAAATAAAGAACTAAAAACATATCAAAAATTATCGACTATTTTTTATGATCTTGAGCTAGAAAACCAAGAAACCAGCAAGCTTGCTTTAAAATTTTATCTTGATTATGCCTTAAATGCCAATGGACCAATTCTAGAACCCATGTGTGGCACAGGTAGGTTTTTAATACCAATCCTACAAGCTAATTTAGAAATAGAAGGCTTTGATGCATCTGAACACATGCTAAATGCTTTAATAGAAAAATATAAATATATTAGTGATAAAAAAGCACCTGTACAAAAACTATTTATTCAAGATTTTAAAAGCGAAAAAAAATATAATTTAATTTTTGTACCCTTTGGCTCGTGGGGCTTGATCACAGATATTGAACAATCAAAATTATGTTTAAAAAACATGTATAATCACTTAAATATAAATGGCAAACTTGTTTTAGAAATAGAAACTATAAACTCTGTACCCAGCACATGTGGCACAGAGTGCTTTGGCGCACATACTTTAAATGCCAGCTCTAAAATTACAATAAATACTATAACTTCTTATAATGCACAAACACAAATATTTAAATCTCTATGTAATTATAAACTTATTAAAAATAATATTGTTACAAAAACAGAAGAAGAGCTTTTTGAGCAATATTTATATAAAAATAACGAACTCGATGAATATTTAAAAGAATCAGGCTTTAATAACATACAAAAATTTATAGATTTTAAAAAAAGCCCTGCAAAAGATAATAATAGTGCTATTATTATTTATGAATGTACTAGATAATTATTAATTAAACTTTTTAGGTATTTAAAATGTTTGATTGCCACACCCACTCTACATACTCTCCGGATAGCATAGCAACTATGTTTGATGCGTGTAAAATAGCATTGCAAAATAATTTATCTGGTATTATTTTTACAGATCACTATGAACTAGATTTAAAAGGCGCAAATTATGTCTTTAATTTTGATGTTAAGAAGCGCTCTCAAGAAATTAATAATTTAAATTTAAATTTTAAAAATAACTTTAAAATCTTAGAGGGTCTCGAAGTTGGCTTTCAGCCACATATAAAACAAGAATTATCAAATATAATAAAATCTCATGATTTTGATTTTATAATTGCCTCTATACATTCTGTAGAAAAAGAATTTATATCAAATGGGCAATATTATCAAAACAGAACTAAACAAGAAGCTTTTAATAAATACTTAGAAGAAATTTATAAATCTGTTACGCAATTTAATGATTACGACGTAGTTGGACATATTGGCTATGTACGCCGTTATGGCAACTTACAAGATAGATCTATGCATTTTAAAGATTATCCAGAAATATTAAATGCAATATTAAAAGAAGTTATTAAAAATAATAAAGGCATAGAAATTAATTCTTCTGGCTATAGAGATATTTTACAAACGCCTGTGCCAAATTACGATATAATAACTAAATATAAAAAGCTTGGAGGCCAAATTATTACACTAGGATCAGATTCACATAAAGCTCAAACAATAGGTCACAGCTTTGATATTATTAAAGATAATTTAAAAAATTTGGGGTTTAAATATATAGCACACTACGAAAAGCGTGAGCCCAAATTTACTAAAATTTAATTATTTAAATATAAAAAAAAGCGCCTGTAAAAATTTACGGGCGCCTTTTTATTTTAACTTTTATATTACTTATCTAAATCTTGCAGGGAATTTACTTTCACTGTCTGATTCTATTAAAAGCTTTAATAAAGCCGCCGAAAGTTGTGCGTGTGAATAATTATTAGAAACAAAGCCATCTGCAATAGTTAAATATTCTGAATGATCTTTATTTTCAAGATTTTGTTTAACTTTAGTAAGAACCTTTATAGCCTTACGTTCTAGCTTATTTTCTTGATAATTATCTGCAACTATATAATCACTTTTGATTTCTTTTTTAGCACTAAAATCTTTTTGTATTTTTATCTCTTTTGGAGCTCTAACTTCTAATTTTTTATTAGAAATTTCTGAGGATTTATTATCAACAGACAATTCTGATTTTTCTATATCTAATCTTGTAAATTGCATAATTCTACGCAATTGCATAGATTCTTCGCGAGAAACTAAGTTTAAAGCAAATCCAGATTTACCGGCTCTACCTGTTCTACCAATTCTATGAACATAAGATTCTACATCTTTTGGTAATTCATAATTAAATATAACGTCAACATCGCTAATATCAAGACCACGTGCTGCAACGTCTGTAGCAACTAAAATATTTACTTTACCCTTACGGAATCTGGCCATAATAGAATCACGCTTGGCTTGTCTAATATCACCATGAATTCCTGCTGCCATAAAACCTGTAACTTCTAATGTTTTGGCAAGCTTATCTACCCAACGCTTTGTATTACAAAACACAATAGCAAGTTTCGGATTATATTTATTTATTAAATCCATTAAATAATCTATTTTATAAGGTCTTTCTACATTAAAATACAATTGTTTAATTAAACTTGTATCAACTTTTTCTGCTTTAATTTTTATAACAATTGGATCTTTTTGAAATCTTTTTGTTATAGATAAAATTTCTGGAGACATAGTTGCAGAAAATAATAAAGTTTGACGTTCTGCAGTCTTAACACTTTTTAAAATCTCTTCTATATCTTGCCTAAAACCCATATTAAGCATTTCGTCAGCTTCGTCTAAAACGACTGTTTTTACATTTTTAAAGTTTAATGATCGACGCTCTAAATGGTCCATAATTCTACCAGGTGTACCAATTATAATTTGTGGACCACGTCTTAAGCCATAAAACTGTCTTTCTATTGGCTGGCCACCATAAATAGGCAATGCAGAGATACCATTTTTAAATTTTAAAAATTTAGTAATTTCTGACGCAACCTGAATGGCAAGTTCACGTGTAGGACACATAATTAACGCTTGAACATCTCTAGAATTTGAATCAATTTTATCTATTAAAGGTAAACCAAATGCAGCAGTTTTACCTGTGCCTGTAGATGCTTGACCTACAATATCTCTACCATTAATAATTTCTGGAATTGCCGCTGCCTGAATTGGGGTTGTTGTTTCAAAACCCATTCCTGCAACTGCTTTTAATATATCACTAGATAAATTAAGATCTGTAAATTTTATACTCATAATTATTATTAATCTTTCGCTTTTATTAAATATAAACCATTAGTGTAAATAATCGCTTTTATAATCCGCATATCTTTTAATAAAGATTAACCAAAAGCAGATTATCACCTGATCCATACATATAAAAACGAGGACCAATAACCGATTATTTTATTCCCCCAACCCACCATCTATAAATTTGTTAAATAAACAGCAAAATTGCTCTTATTTTAAGGGATTTATAGCATATCAGAAAATTTTATGTTATGGAAACGAAATTATAAAAAAAACTCAAAAAACATCGTTTTTTACTGTTTTTTCATATAAAAGCTCATAAATATTTTTATTTTATCTAATAAACGCCATTAAAAGCTCTACTGCAATTAAAATTATAATAACAGTAGTTAAAATCTCTTCATGTATTACATCTAGTCTATCTTGATAAACAGAATAAATATCATGAACAATTTCTAGCTTTCTAGCTATCGAGGTCCTCCAGCCAGAAAGCCCCATCTTTTCGCGCAGCATAGAATAAACTCTTAAAAAATATGCTTCAGCTTCCATTTTAATACTATTTTCTAATCTTTCTGTAATAACAGAAATATCCACTCTTAATTGCGCAAGAACAGAGACCGGCAAACTAAAACGTTGCCCCATAAATGGAATATATGCTGTCCAAGGAATATCAAAGCTTTGCTGGGTATAAAAATAATTTAATTTTTCATCTAAAAGTCTATCAAAATACTGTAATTCAAGCTGTTGAATATTTGTAAATTCAAAAAACTCTAAACTATCAAAATATTCTGCATCATAAATAAATGCGCCTTCGCTATCTATAATTATCATATCAAGTCCAGAATATCCTGTAGTTGCAGACAATATTTCTTTTTCTTGATATTCAGATAAACGAAGAGTTTCTAATCTTAATAAAGATGCTATTTTGCCACCAAACATATTTTTAAATTCTTCGGGCGAAAGTTCACCTTTTACAGGGTCAACTTGAATAGCAAAATAAAAACTATCTAAATTTGAAAATCTTGGTCGCTTTAATGCAGAAGTAACTCTTTCAAATGTTTTTCTAGCTTCTGCTTCTGCTTTAAAATCATAATCTTTTTTTATATCTATTAATTTAGATTTTAGATCATCAAGAGTATCATTAAATGGAATTTTATAATAAAAAGAAACTACTCCAAATTGGTGTAATTTACTCGATATACATGTTGTATCATATTTTATAAAATCTTCACCAGATTTACTTTTAGATTCTAGAGAGTCAACATCAAAAAATAATGGTATATGATAATTTTTAAAATATGGAGAAGATGCAAAATCTTTTGTATTAACTAATCTTTTTTTTCTAATTTTTTCTAAATCTATTTCCTCTGCTATATCGAATGCATAGAAAAAATAAATATTTCCATTAAATTTTGTAGTTTGATTTATAAAAGTAACTTCATTCATAACTAACCTCACTTTAATATATCTTTAAATATATTTTCATAAAATTTTAATTTATCTTTTTTTGGGATATTAAAAAATTTTTGTATATAAAAACTTTTACACCCCGCCGCTTCACCTGCTTTAATATCAAGTATTTTATCCCCAAACATCAATGATTTTGTTAAATCGATATTAAAGCTACTAGCAGCTTGCAAAATTAAACCTGGCTTTGGCTTACGACAATCACAATTTTTTAAATATTTTTTATTTATAACTTTATCAGGCTCATTATAATGAGGGCATGTATAATATTTTGTAATAATAATATTTTGTTTTAATAATAAATTATTAATATATTCATGTTTTTTATTTATAAATTCTAGATCAAAATAACCTCTAGCAACACCAGACTGATTTGTAATGACAAATATTTTATAATTATTACTTTGTAAATATAAAATTAAATTTAAACTATCTTGAATTATTTCTACTTGTTTTATATCACTTAAATAACCAACATCTTTTATAATAGTTCCATCAAGATCAAAGAATGCAGCATTAAGTTTGTTCATGATTTACAACTTCTATATTATTGTTTTTAACAATTTCTAAATCAACATCATCTATTACACCTGTTTCTTTAAACTTTTTATATTTTCTTAAAAACTTTGCTGCCATTTGGCTTGCATAACCCGAAGAACCAACGTGTTCAACAAGAACAACCATGGCCAAAGGATCTTCGTTTTTATATCTAAAATATACTGTTAACCAGGCATGTTCTAGATATTTTCTATCTTTTTTTTCTATTGTCAAACTACTTGTTTGTGCTGTTCCAGTTTTTGCATAAATATCAAAATCTTTAATTCTTCCCAATCTTTCGGCCGAACCAATCAAAACAACGCCTTTTAATGCATCACGTAAAAAATTTATTGTACTTGGCGAGATATTTAATTTAGAAGTTTCTATTTCTTCTTCTTCCAAAATTCTTGGACGCACCAAAAAACCCGTAAATATTGCAGAAATTACTCTAACCATTTGCAATGGAGTTACAAGTGTATAACTTTGACCAATCGAAGCCGAAAGCGTTTCACCCTTCCACCAAGATTCGCCTTTTACAGCCTTTTTCCATTCATATGTTGGCACAAGCCCGGCACTTTCGCCAAGTAAAAAACCCGTTTTTCGACCTAAGCCAAATCTAAATGCATAATCAGCAAGATCATTTATTTTCATTTTTTGCGCAACTAAAAAACATGGAATATTACATGAATATGCTAGCGCAGTTTTTGCATCCATTTTGCCATGACCTGTATGTCTTATACAGTGATATTTTCTATCACAAAATGTTACATATCCATGACAATTAAATTGAGAATTAGAATCTATAAAACCATCTTCTATTCCCGCAGCATAAGTAACTATTTTAAATATCGATGCCGGAGGATATGTAGCAGTAGTTGCTCTATTTAAAAAAGCATCACATTCTATAAATTGTTTATTCCATTCATCTTGAGATATTGGCTTTAAAAATACATTTGGATCAAAATTAGGAAACGAAGCAATAGCTCTTATAGCTCCATCTTTTGGGCTCATTAAAATAAATGCCCCAACTTGCCCACCATTAAATATTGTTTCTGCTAATAATTGCAAATCTACATCTATTGTTAATTTTAAATCTTGACCTTGTTTTGGCTGGCAAACTTCAACTTGATTTATTTTTCTACCTTTAGAATTAGTAACATTTAAAATATATCCAGATTCGCCTTTTAATTTTTCTTGAAAAGCACTTTCTAATCCAGAAATTCCCTTAGTTGTATAATCTTGAAAATCTCTACTCAAATATCCCAAAATATGACTGGCCAAATTTTTATATATATAAAATCTTGAAAAATTTGTTTCGATAAATAAATTTCTAGATTCACTGCATTGCTCAAATATTAATGACAACTGATCAAATGTAATATCTTTTTTTATTAATATATTTTTATGTTGTCTATTATTATAAACAATTTTACCTAAAAAATTATTTTCTAAAAAATTTATATTTAATATTTCACTTACTTTTTCCAGAGTATTATCTTGTTGTTGTGATAATTTATACTCGCCTGTTCCATTCCAGTATAAATCATAAATAGGCATATTAGATGCTAGTAATTTATTATTACAATCAACAATATTGCCACGCAATGGCACTAATTTTTCTGTTCTTAAAAAATTACGTTCACCAAGTGTAGAGTATTTTGTATTCGATTTAACTTGTAAATATATAAGTCTTATTGTAAGGACAAAAATAAAAAAACAAAAAAATAAAAATATTTTAATTATTTTATTATTTCTTTCTTGTAATAATTGTTCTTTAATCGCAATCTCCAGTTTTTATTTTTTACTATTCATAAAATCAAAATTTTTCATTCTGTTCATAGGGTGCTTTTCGTCGCACATTTTTGCAAGTTCAGCATTTGTTACATGCGTATAAATTTCTGTTGTAGAAATATTTTCGTGGCCCAACAGCTCTTGTATAACACGCAAATCTACACCCTGTGTTAATAAATGAGTTGCAAAAGAATGCCTGATCTTATGAGGCGTTAATCTTTTTTCTATTTTTAAAAACTTTCTAAACATTTCAAATATTCTTTGCACAGAACGAGCTGTTATTTTTTGTCCTGTATAATTTAAAAATAAATAATCAGAATCAAGCCCTTTTAAAAGTTGCATTCTTTCTATTTCAAAATATTTTTGCATACTCATTTTAGCTTTATCTCCAAAAAGAACAATGCGTTCTTTACGCCCCTTTCCAAATACTTTTATTTGTTTATTTTCTAAATCTATATCTGTTAATTTTATATCAACAAGTTCCGAGCAACGCATTCCTGTTGCATAAAAAAGTTCAAATATAGTTCTATCTCTTAATGGATATTTAGTTGGCAAATCATCATCTTTTATTGAATCTAATAAATAAAAAATTTCATCTACCGAAAAAACTATGGGCAACTTTTTGTCTAATTTTGGCGATTTAAAATTAAAGCTTAATTTATGTCCCATAGATCGCAAAAATAAAATAAAAGATCTAAAACATGATAATTTACGTGCCAAAGTTGCTTTAGAAATTTTTTTATAAAATAAAGACAAAATATACTTTTTCATTAAGTCGTCTAGAGATAAAAAAATTTTTTTATCATTTTTTAAATACTTTTCCCAAAAATTAATAAACTGCCCCAAATCTGCCTGATAAGCACGTAAAGTATTTGTAGAAACATTTTTTTCTACTTCTAAAAAAGATAAAAAATCTTTTTCTTTATTTATAAATTCTGTAATATTCATAATAAGTTAAGTCCCCGTTTTATTATTTTTATTATAAGTTTTAATTTTAAAAAATATAACGCTATAAAAGATATTATGACAATAAAAAAAATTATAGAGAATTTAACTGTAGAAACTAAAAATTTTACACCAACACTTATAACACAAATTACAAAAAATTATGGGCAAGACCCTTTTTTAATTTTGATTTGTTGTCTTTTAAGTCTAAGATCCAAAGATATAGTCACCATACATGTTTGTAATAACTTATTAAAAATAGCAAAAACACCTCAAGATATTTTAAATATAAATTTACAAGAGCTTGAAAAAATTATATTTAAAATTGGCTTTTACAAAAACAAAGCTCAAGTTTTACATAAAGTTTCTAAAATATTGCTGGAAAAATATAATGGACATGTTCCAAACACAGAAAAAGAATTATTAAGTTTACCTGGTGTTGGACGCAAAACTGCAAATCTTGTTATGGGTTTAGCTTTTAATAACCCAGCTATTTGCGTTGATATTCACGTGCACAGAATTTCTAATAGACTTGGGCTTATAAAAACCAAAACTCCAGAACAAACAGAATTTGCTTTACAAAAAATTTTGCCACAAAAATACTGGATACTTTATAACGATTTAATTGTAAAACATGGACAAAATATTTGCACACCTGTTTCACCATGGTGTAGCAAGTGTGCAATTAATAAGTTTTGTAAAAAAATTGGTGTTAAAAAAAGTAGATAAACATTACAACTATACAATCGTAGCCCAGCGCATACGCAACTGGGCTACCGCAAAACCGCCTGCTGACGCAGGCTCATTAAATTAATTTCTCTTAACATTGTGATGTTGCTCTTGATTTAAAATATAATTCTTAATTCTTTTTATAGAATGTCTATCAACAGAAAATACACCATACCCCTCTTGCCATGCAAAATCTGCCATAAATTGTGTCTTAATAAGTCGCGATGAATTTGATTTTATTTTACACACAAGATCAGATATTGTATTTTGAGGCTCCATTTGAACTAAAATATGTATGTGATCATGAATTCCACCAATAGCAATTAAATGCCAACCCTTTGTTTTAACTATTTGGCCTATATAATGATATAAATCATCTTTAAATTCTGGCATAATAATTGGTTGTTTATTCTTAGTTTTCCAAATTACATGGTAATATAATTTTGAATAAACATGATTCTTTTTCATAAATAAATCCCGATAAATATAATTTTGCTTTTATTAACAAGGGTTTTATTTATATACAAAAAATTAAATATATCAAGATTATTTAAAATTGAGCCTGCGTCAGCAGGCGACTTTATGGTAGCCCAGTTGCGTATGCGCTGGGCTAAGCAAAAATAATTCTTGTAACTTTTTAAAACCGTTATATCTTAAATTTAAGAACCATATTTTCGTTTTTTATCAATAGAGAAGGAGAGATAGTATGAAAAAATTAATAATTTTATTAATAATTGTATTATTAACAAATAACATTTTTGCCAATAATACACAAAAATTTAATAAAAATAATGTGACTATAGATTTTAATAGCGATGGCAACCCAGAAATAACAATCGCCCCACAAAATACAGAAATTGACATAAACTCTGATGGTACACAAGATCTAAAAGTTTCAAATAAACTATTAAAAAAAATAATAATAACTCTTGCGTGTGCAATAACTGTTATATATGGCACAGATAGTGCGCTAAAAGCTTTGGGTGCAAAATCTGGTACAGAAAAATATAATTTTGGAGATTTAACAGATAATACAATAAAAAAATTACAAGCATTTGGCCCAAACACACTAACTTTTATAAAAGAAAATTCAAGCAAAATTTTAGAAGGGCTAAAAAATATATTTATATCGCAACAAAATTAGCCCAGCGCGAAAGCAAAAATTTTTCTTGTAACTTTTTAAATTAATTAATATCTTAAACCACAGTAGTAATTTTATTCACATTTTTTTAGGAGAAAGTATGAAAAAAGTAGCAATAGTATTGCTAGGTCTATTAATTTCTGGTCCTGTTTTTGCAATTGATACTGAACCAAAACTTGGTGATACAGAGGAAAATTTTACTTTATCTGGAAAAGATAAATTTAAAGATCTTGTAAAACAATTAATAGAAAAACAAAAGAATATATCTAATTTAACACTTGATAAAATAGATGATAACTCAACAGTTGTTACAATTACAACTGAAGATTCAACTCAAAAAATTATTATTCAAAATAGCAAACTTCAAAAATATTTTATAAACGCTTTAATTATGTATGGCATATTACTGGGAACAGATGCATTAGGCAATCTGGTAGCAAAATTAACATATAATGAAGATATAGAATTTGGTGTTTATGGAGAATATGTTTACGCACCAGGAGACTTAAACAGAATTACAATACATGCCATTATTCTTAGTTGGGAATGGCTAGATCAAAATGTTCCAGTATTTTTGACTTTACTCAAAGCATATATATCTCAAGGAATATCAAAAATTGATGCAATTATTTATCCTAATAAATACAATTAAATAACTGAAACATATTAAAGAGACTATTATAAAAAAAATAGCCCGGTTTAAATTCACCGGGCTATTTTTTTTTATTTTAACAGAATGACAAACTAAAATTTATTTAACTCTTGCGCTCTCTTAATTAGCTCATCAACAGTTAAATTAAATTCTTGTTTACCATCAAGATGTCTTAACGTTACAGTTTTATTCTCTTGCTCTTTTTTGCCAATAACAATCATCCATGGAATTTGTTCAACTTGAGCATTTCTAACTTGAGCCGAAAGTTGATCGCCAGATTTATCTTGCTCAACGCGAATATCAGCATCAAAAAGTTTATCAAAAATTAAACCTGCATAATCTTTTACATCATCTGTAATAGTTAGCACTCGAGCCTGAACCGGGGCAAGCCAAAATGGAAAACGACCTTTGTAATGTTCAACAAGAATACCCAAAAATCTTTCTATAGAACCATAAATAGCTCTATGAAGCATTACTGGAGTATCTTTAGTTTGATCAGCTTTTATATATTCAATATTAAAGTTTTTTGGCATAAAGAAATCTACTTGTATAGTTCCACACTGCCATTCTCGGCCCATCATGTCTTTTAAAACAACCTCTATCTTTGGACCATAAAAAGCGCCTTCGCCTTCTTTAATTTTATATTTTAAACCTTTATTTTCTAAGCCTGTTTTTAATGCTTGTGTTGCAGCATCCCAAGATGCAATATCGCCAATATATTTTTCTGGCCTTGTCGAAACTGCCATTAAAATTTCTTTAAAATCAAATTTGCTATAAACGTCTATAGCTAATTTAAGCATTTTTTCTACTTCAGAAACTACCTGATCTGGGGTACAAAATACATGTGCATCGTCTTGAGTAAAACTACGAACCCTAAATAGCCCATGTAAAACGCCAGAAAGTTCATATCTATAAACATGACCATATTCAGCAACTCTTAATGGAAACTCTCTGTACGATTTTGGCTTTTCTTTATAAACCAAAATACCAGCAGGACAATTCATTGGTTTTACACAATATGTAGTATCTTCAACAGTTGTAAAATACATATTGTTTTTATAATTTTCATAATGCCCAGAAGTATGCCAAAGTGATTCGTTTAATATCATGGGCGTTTTAATTTCTTGATAATCACGTTTTAACATAAAGCGCATAAAATCTATAAGTTTATTATAAACTTTTAAACCTTTATCTAAAAAAAATGCTGAGCCTGGAGCTTCTGGATGAAACGAAAATAACTCTAGTTGTTTACCCAATTTTCTGTGATCATATTTTTGTGCTTCTTCTATTTGAGTTAAATAATCATTTAAATCTTTTTCTGTTTCAAAAGCTATGCCATAAATTCTTTGCAATGCTGTATTATTTTTGTCTGCACGCCAATAAGAACCTGCAACACTTGTTAATTTAAAATATTTTATTTCACCAGTAGATTCTACGTGGCCGCCTTTACATAGATCGCAAAAATTACCTTGGCAATAAACACCTACTTTTTCATCAGTAATATTATTTATTAATTCTTCTTTAAATTCGTTATCTTTAAAAAGTATTAAAGCTTCTTTTTTAGAAACTAATTTGCCTTCTATTTTATAATTCTTTTTAGAAAGTTCGTGCATTTTAGCTTCGATAACAGGCAAATCTTCTTCGGTAAAGTTTCTTGTAGGTAAAAAATCATAAAAAAAGCCTGTTTCTGTTGTAGGGCCAATAGTCAATTTGGTGCCTGGAAATAATTCTAGAACGGCCTGCGCTGCCAAATGAGCTGCAGAGTGCCTGATATTATCTAGCTTTTCGTTTTTTTTCATAAATGCTCCCTACAAACATAATACACCTAATACGATTATCACTAACTATTGTTATATTATAATTAAAAATAAATTTTGAAAAGCGAGATAAATTTATAATAGTTTTATTTTATTGCTTTAAAAATATCACGCGTGATAATATATTTCAGCTTTTATATAATTTTATCTAAAAAATCTTATGTAAATAAAGGAGCATTATATGAACCCAGAACTATTACTCAATAAAAAAAATGATGAAAATGTAACACATAAAGAGTTTAGGGCAAAAAGAGTTTTTGTTCTGGATACAAATGTTTTATTACACGACAGTAAATCTATATTTCACTTTAAGGGAGTTGTTGTTGTAATACCATTTGTTGTTCTAGAAGAGCTTGATACCTTTAAAAAAGACCAAGGTGAAATAGGTCGCAATGCCAGACACATAATACGCTCTATCGATGAGCTAAGATCAAAAGGCTGTTTAAGTGATGGTGTTGAAATTACCAATGGCACCAAAACTATCTTAAAAATAGTAGAAACACCAAAACTTTCGGAAAACGAAGAACTAATTGGTGATTTAGCCGACAATTTAATTATAAAAACAGCACAAATTTTGGTTGAGCAAGGCTATGAAGTAACCTTTGTTACAAAAGATATAAATGCAAGAGTCAAAGCTGATGCACTAGGCATAGATGCCGAAGATTATGAAGTTGAATCTGTATCTACAGACGATTTTTATAAAGGCTGGATAAGAGCGCAAGTACCTGCAAATATATTGCGCCAAATGGGTTTAAGTTCTATACCAGAAGTATTAAGTCAAAATAATATACAAATAAATAATTTATCTGCTAACGAATTTGTAATTTTAAATAGCGAAAATAATCCCGAAAATTATCGCTTATTTAGATTTTTGGGTGGCAAAAACTTTAAAGAAGTCGAAAACATTACTATTGCTTCGCAATTTAGTGCCAAAAACATACAGCAATTAATGGCTCTAGATTTATTAATGGATGATGACATCAAAATAGTAAGTTTAGTTGGAGGAGCTGGTACTGGTAAAACATTTTTAACGCTTCTTGCTGGATTACAAAAAGTTATTAACGACAGAGTTTACAGAAAATTTTTAATTACAAGACCTGTAATAGCTCTTGGCGCAGACATTGGTTATTTGCCAGGTGAAGTGCAAGAAAAATTGCGCTATTGGATGCAACCAGTTTATGATAATTTAGAATATATTTACAGCCAGATAGATTCTACAGTTAGTCATGATGAAACAGAAAACCAGGGCAAGAAAAAAGATAAACATAAACAAAAGAAACATGCAAAATTGTTATCAGAATCTCCTGTAGATAGTTTGCAACAAAAAGGTGTTTTAAGTTTAGAAGCAATAACATACATGCGTGGTAGATCTATTCCAAATCAATTTGTTTTTATAGACGAAGTTCAAAACTTAAACCCTCATGAAGTTAAAACTATTGTAAGTAGAGCTGGCGAAGGCACTAAAATTATTATAGCTGGTGACCCATTCCAGATAGATTCACCATACTTAGATTTTAGCAGTAACGGACTTATAGTTTCGAGTGCTAAATTAAAAAACTATTCAATATTTGGAACTGTATTTCTAGAAAAGAGTGAACGTAGTGAACTTGCAAAATTAGCGGCACAAATTTTATAATAATTAATAAGGGGTACGTATTTAGTACCCCTTATATATATTTTTAATTATCATATTGCCAGCAATTATCCCAATCTTCAATTTCAACTTTTTCAAATTCTTTTTCTGTATCTTTTTGACAATAACCAGAAACAAAATATTCATCATCATTATCAATAGTAAAAATTAAGTACGATGGGTAATAATTATGATAATTATCTACGCTACCACTTATAATGGTATAAATATCACAGTTACTAAAAGATTCAGTCTCTGTATCAAAAAAATTATTATTTTTCACAAAACCAGGAGACTTTTTTTCTATAAATTTATTATATCCTTCGTATTCTAGATTCCCCTTTGGATAGCTATGTCCATGTCCATTAAATTTGCAATTAATTGCCAGATCATCTGCTTGCGATAAAATTTTTTGATATGGGTACATATAAGTTCCAGCCCCTCTCAAACTTTGCGATATTTTATCTATTCTCTTTGATCCAAAATTAATATCATTCCAAACTAATCCATAGGCAATTTCTTCATCAATTTTACAAAGAGTTTTGTCTGAATTTAAAAATAATTCAATAATAGATAAATTTCTATCCCAACCAGCATGATTAAACATAAAGTGCTGATTATCTTTATTTGTTATAAAATATGCCACAGGCGATAATTTAAAATAATTTGCAAATTTTTCTGCATAATAAGTAGCGTTTTCTAAAAACGACTTACTATTTAGTTCATCTAAAAAGGTAACTAACAATAAATTTTCTTGCATAAAATATTGATTATATTCATGATTACCCTGTAATATAACTATATTTTCAAGATTAATTAATCTTAATATCATTAAAGTTAAAATTATACTAAGTGAATCTGGCCCTCTATCTAAATAATCACCCAAACTAACTATTTTATATCCCTGTGCAAGTTTTAAATCTTGGCCCAATATTTTTTTAGCTATTAGATCTCTTATAACTTTTTCAAAAAGTTCACCCTTACCATGAAAGTCACCCAAAATAACAACCTTTTGCTCTCCCGCAAGTTTGCATTTTTTTACGTAATTTAAACTTACCAAACCCAAATCATTTATATCAAGATTAATTCCATTTTTAATCCAGCTATTCTTAATATTTAAAAGCCCAACCTCATTTTTTAAAGATAAATCCAAAACCGTATCTATTAAATTTATTAAATTAAATTCGCCTCTTTCTAAAAGATCTTTTAAATCTGAATAATTTTTAACACTTTGGCCAGCTATTTTGTTAAGTGTTGTTGGAGTTGGTATAAAACCTTGATTTTCTTCAACTTTTGGCGATTCTTTTTTAGATATTTTTTTTCTTTTTTCAGATATTAATTCCCATTTACTTTTTTTGTTTTTTTCTTTTTCTTTTATAGTTTTATCAATTAAACTCTCACTATCAAATTCATAAATATCAGGTCTATCATCTGGATAAAACTCATCAAAACTCATGCAAAATAAATAAAAATTATTACTCAAAAAAAATAATAAAATAAATAAAATTTTACGATTATAAAACATATTAATCCCCACCCCAACTTTATAGTTAATTTTTACTAATTATATTTTATCAAAAAAGATATAAATTAATCTATTTTTATATAAAATACTAAAATAAATTAATTTTTTAACTTACTACTAGGATTTTTATGAAAAATAAAATACTTATATTAACAATATTTATCACGTCAATAACAAACTTAAAGGGAATACAAAATAATACGATATATGAGCCTTATTCAATATTTGAGCAGCTTTCGGAACAAGAAGCTCGAGAACGTTCAAAATGGCTCAAAAAGCTTATAGATAACACGGCGTATACCCAAAATCAAAACCCAAGCTATAAACTAAATACAAACAGTATAGACCAAGCTATAAACGAAATTATTATATTAAAAAATCAAAATGCAAAACAAATAAAAGACAAAAGAAAACCCAAACGTATATATATTTATCCAGAAATTTTTGAAATATTAAATAAATATAATTTATGTTCTGGAGTAAATTTTACCAACAAATTTTGGAAATTACACCCTAGAGGCACAAAATTAACATGGAAGTGTCTAAATAAAGTTAATCCAGAAAAATTAATAATTTTAGATAAAAACAAAATTGAATTTAATGAAAGTTTAATATTAACAGCACTTAATACAATAAAAAAAAGTAAAAATTATCGTAAAGGCTTAAGCAAATTTATTTGCAATATAATTGAACATTGTCAAAAAACAATTACATCAAATACACTAAATATTGCAACTGGTTATCGATTAATTGAATTTAATTAAACTCAATAATAATTTTAAAGTTTCTTCTTGATTTAAACTAGAATTATCAACTACAATAGCCTGCTCAGGAATTATTAAAGGGGCTACTTTTCTTGTTTGATCTCTTAAGTCCCTAACTTCAAGTTCTTCTTTAACTTTTTCTAGAGTTAACTTATTATCTTTGCGATTTTTATCCTGAAAGATTCTTTTAGCTCTAACATAAAGAGTTGCTGTTAAATAAAATTTATAGTCAGCATTTGGGAATATAACAGACCCACAATCCCTTCCCTCGCAAACAATATCATATTTTTTTGCAACGTTACGTTGCAAATCAAGCAAAGCTTGTCTAATTTCTGGAAGTGCGCTTAAAAGTGAAGCTGCTTGCGATAGTGAGTTATTTAATAACTCGCCAGTAATATTTTTATTTTCATAAAAAACTTGGGGGTTTTTATCGACATACTTATATTCGATATTTTTTATAAAATTTAAATTATTTTTATTTATTAAATTTATATTTTTTAATTCAGGATCACTTTTTAGCCAGACAAAGCCAACAGCTCTATATAATAATCCTGTATTTAAATAATAAATATTTAATCTTTCAGCTAACTCTTTAGCCACACTACTTTTACCAGAACCAGCTGGCCCATCTATGGTAATAATCATAATATATCTCCAGACAAAGTTATATCTACACCCTGCAATTCAATATTAATTTTATCATTCCATTCATTTTTAGAAACATAAGCAACTAAATCAAAATATTTATCATAATAATTACTAAAAAAATAATATAAATCTGGTCTATTAAAAAATATTACCGGTTTTATTATACCGTCTGCAAAAATTGTGCATTTAATATGCTTTTCTTTAAGTATTTGAACTTGCCCCTGTAATGTAACATTTTTAATTAAAAAAACAGGCTGATCATTACTATTACCAAAAGGCTCCAGCATTTCTAATTCTGATAAAAGTGAATATTTCAAATCTGAAAAACCCAAATAACCATCTACTTTTATTTTGGGAACCAAGTCGCTTTTATCTACTTTTTGCAAAATAATTTCTTCAAGTTTTAATTTAAACTCTTTTAAATTATTTTTATGCAATTTTAAGCCTGCGGCAAAAGAATGCCCTCCAAATTGCAGCAACAAATCTTTACATTCTTCGAGTGCATCAAAAATATTAAATTCAGGTATCGACCTGCAAGAGCCCTTTAAAATTCCATCTTTATCTAAGTGAAACAATATTGTAGGCTTGCCATAATTTTGTGTTAATTTACCTGCAACAAGTCCTATAACACCGGCTGGCCAATCGCTACTTGCTGCAATTATAATATTTTCTTTATCTAAATTAATTCTTTTTTCAAAAATAGCCGTTTCGATATCAAGATAAATTGAACTATCTATCTTTTTACGTTCTTCGTTTATTTTTTTTAAAATATGCCCAATAGAATCTACTTTTGCTTTGTCAGAGCTTATCAAAAATTGTACTGCACTTCTTGGGTCATCTAACCTACCTAATGCATTTATTTGAGGCGCTAGCATAAAGCCAATATCACGCGAATCTATTCTAGATTTAGTTAAGCCTGAATTATTTATTAAACTATTTACAGCTAAACTTTTATTTTTATTAATTTTAGATAACCCATATTTTACCCAAAATCTATTTTCGCCTGTTAAAGGCGCCACATCAGCAACAGTGCCAAGCATTAAAAGTTCATAAATTTTATCTGGTAAATCTTTATTAAAATATTTATAAATTAAAGTAACTATTTTAAAAATGGTACCAACACCAGCCAAATCTTTATACGGGTAATTACAATCTGTTTGATTAGAATCTATAATTGCCAAAGCTTTTGGTATATCACCATGCGGCCTATGGTGATCTGTAATAATTAAATCTAACCCCAAATCATGTGCAAGTTGAGCTGGTTTTATGGCAGTTATGCCATTATCTACAGTTATTATTAATTTATATTTATTTTCGTGAGCTTTTTTTACAATTTTTTCTGATAAACCATAGCCATCTTTTTTTCTATTTGGTAAATAAAAATTAATATTTGCACCCAATGGCAAAAGAGCTATAAGCAACAACGAAGTAGAAGTAATTCCATCAACGTCATAATCACCAAAAATTAAAATTTTTTCTTTATCTTTTATAGCTTGAATTAATCTATCTAAAACTATACTAGAATCTTTATATAAATTCGCATCATGAGTATCAAGTTCTTTTGATGGAAATAAAAACGCGTTTATATCTTTTTTTAATATAATGCCCCTAGAACAAAGCACTGTTGCAACTGGAGCACTAAGATTATGCTCACTACTAATTTTAGTTATAATTTCTTGATTTAATTCTGGTATAAACCATTTGAATTTAGACCCATTTTTTTGAATATAATTTTGAAAAAAGCCGGAATTATTTTTTCCGGCTTTAATTTCCTGATTATTCACAAATAAATTATTCTATGTTTTTTAATGTTGGGAACAAAATAACATCTTTTATAGAAGTTGTATCTGTTAATAACATTGTTAATCTATCAAGCCCAACACCAACGCCAACAGCAGGAGAAAGCCCATATTCTAGTGCTTTTATATAATCTCCATCATAATGATGAGCTTCTTCATCGCCAGCACCTCTAGCTTCTACCTGAGATCTAAATCTATCAGCCTGATCAAAAGGATCATTTAATTCTGTAAATCCATTTGCAAGCTCCATGCCAGCAACAAAAAGTTCAAATCTTGCTGCAAAATTTGGCTTTTCTGGATCTCTTTTTGCTAATGGCGAAATTTCTATAGGGTAACCAATAATAAATGTTGGTTGTACAATTTTTTCTTCTACAAGTTCTTCAAATAGTGCCGAAACTTTTGCACCATAACCAGCAGTTTTTACAACTTCTAAGTTATAACTTTTTAAAGTTTTATCTATATTTTCTTCGCTAATTTCATTTTCTTTTAATCCAGCTATTTCAACAAGCGAATCTCTCATAGTAAGTTTTCTAAATGGTGCTGTAAAATCTATTTCTTTATCACCAAATTTAATATAGTTACTACCTACAACTTTATTTGCGGCAGAGCTAAACATTTCTTCTGTAAGCGCAATACCATCTTTGTAGTCACCATGAGCCATATAAAATTCTAACATAGTAAATTCAGGATTATGCCTTGTAGACACACCTTCGTTTCTAAAATTTCTATTAATTTCAAAAACTCTTTCTATACCACCAACTACAAGTCTTTTTAAATATAATTCTGGAGCTATACGCAAATATAAATCCATATTATAAGCATTGTGATGTGTAATAAACGGCCTTGCGTTTGCACCACCTGGAATTGGGTGTAGCATTGGAGTTTCTACTTCTAAAAACTCTTTTTCTAATAAAAAATTTCTAATTGTTTGAATAATTTTAGAACGTTTTATAAATTTAGCCTTAGTTTCTGGATTGCTCATTAAATCTAAATATCTTTGTCTATATCTTTGTTCAACATCTACAAGTCCATGAAATTTTTCTGGCAATGCATGTAAACATTTACTTAAAAGTGAAACTTGAGAAACTTTTAATGTAATTTCACCTAATTTTGTTTTAAATGCTTTACCTTTAGCCCAAACAATATCACCTGCATCTATATTTTGCATAAAAAAGTTAAACTGTTCTTCGCCAATATCATCTTTTTTAATATAAATCTGTAAATCACCTGATCTATCACGCAAATTTGCAAAAACAGATTTACCATGATCTCTAATTGTTATTAATCTACCCGCAATAATATAATCATTTTCTTGGGATATTTCGTGTTCAAAATCATAAATAACTTTTGCACAGGTATGTTCAACTTTTTTATATGCTGGCCATGGGCTAATGCCTTTAGATTCAAGTTCTTTAACTTTGTTTAATCTAACCAAATCTTCATTAACAATTTTATTTTCTTGTTGGTCAACCACAACATTTGTTTTTAATTTTTCTGACATAAAAATCCCTGCAATAATTAAATTTACTTGTCTAAAAGATAAACAACTTCATCTTTTTCGCCCATCTGCAAATCTAGTCGAGCCGTTTTTTCTACTTCAAATGAATTTTGTTTAAACTTATTAATATCATTTTCTATTTTACTAATTTTATTTTCTAGCTCTTTTACAGACTTTTTTTCTGTATCTATTTCTTTTTTTAAGTTTAAGTACTTACCAAGTCCAGTTTGCCCCAAAAATATAGCATAAATTACAAAAACTCCAAAAATAATAATAATTAAACTTCTTACTATTAATTTTTTATCCATCATTCTCTCCAATTACTCTTTTCCAAGATCTCTATGAGTCACTAAAAACCTCGTATTTTCCCATTTTTCTAATAATAATCTTTCGACAAATGCAACAGACCTATGCTTGCCTCCAGTACAACCAATACCTATATTTACAAAGAACCGTCCATTATTATAAAATTTTTGGGTAGAATATTGTAAAAAATCACGTAATAAATTCCAATATTCATTAACACTTTCTTTTTCGAACAAATATTTTTTTATTAAATCATTTCTGCCATCAAGATGCTTTAAAGCTGGCTCAAAATATGGATTTGGTAAAAAGCGCAAATCATAAACTAAATTACTTTCTGTTGGCACTCCATATTTAAATCCAAAAGATATTAAATTAACCAGTATCTGTTGTTCAAATGTTGTAGACAAAGAGCGTTTTACCCAATCACGCAACTCATGTACATTAAAAACATCTGTATCTAAAACTATATCGGCCATAGCCTTTATAGGTTCTAAAAGAGCCTGCTCTTGAGTTATAGCTTGTGCAAGTCCAATATCTTGAGTCATTAATGGGTGGTTACGCTTTGTTTCTTGAAATCTTTTTGTAATAGTGTTTGTACTAGCATTTAAAAATATAATTTTAAGATCCCATCTGTCTTTTTCTTGATTTCTAATGTCTTGTAAAAAACTAACAAAATCTGATAAAAACTTTTTACTTCTAGCATCTATACTTAATGCTACTTTTGTTAAATTATGTTGCCCATGATGAGCTAAATTTAAAAAAGTTGATAATAATGGTACAGGAAGATTATCAACACAATAAAATCCATAATCTTCTAATGTGCGTATAAAGATAGTTTTCCCTGCCCCAGACAAGCCTGTAACAATTAAAGCTTGCTTTGGTAGTATTTTTTCTATACCATTTTCGGTTCTTACCACAATTAATACCTAAATTTTATTTATATAAATATTTAATATTTAAATCCTAAATTCTTATATAAGTTTATTAAAAAATAAAAAAATATCTTTAATTAAATTCATTTTAATATAATAAATGGGTCATAAATATAAAATTTATATAAATTCGTAGGAGAAATAAAATGACCCATAAGCTTAAATTATTAATATTATATATATTTACCATATCACTAGTTCTATTAAATAAAAGCGCCCTATCAAAAAATAATCAACTTACTTTTTTTAAAAAGAATAAAAAAGAAACAAAATATATAGAAATAAATCAAAAAAATGACCCCGAAATTACAACTCCAGAGCAATCAAAAGACAAAAAGAAAGAAATTTACCCATGGCTTGGAACCGTTGCAGAAGTAGTAAGTTTAATAGAACAAAAGTCATTTCGCGATGTAGACTTTGCTGACTTTATACAAGAAGCCCTAAAAGCTGCAATGCCTCACGTTGATGCTCACTCTGCCTTTTTTTCTAAGGAAAGTTACCAAGAAACTATGGAATCCACTTCGGGCAAATTTTCGGGTATTGGCGTAAGTGTAATGAGCAAAGCATTAGAAGATGATACTCTTTCCATTATAGATGTAATTCAAAACGGCCCAGCAGACAAAGCCGGACTTAAAGCCGGCGATAAAATTATACAGGTTAGCGGCGAAAGCTTACGTAGTCTTTCTACAGATGAAGTTATAAACAAATTAAAAGGTGAAGTTGGAACAGATGCAGAACTTAAAGTCGTTCGAGACAAAAAGCCTTTAGAATTTAAAGTAAAAAGAGATATTATAAAAGATCAAAGTTCTATTTGTTATAATATAACAGATCAAAATATATATTATTTATCATTAAAAATATTTAATGAGCCTGCTGCAAAGCAAGTAAAAGAGCTTTTAGAAAAAGCCAATGCAGGAAAAGCTAATGGCTTAATTTTAGATTTACGCAGAAATCCCGGAGGTATTTTAGATTCTGCAGTAGATATGGGCTCGCTATTTTTGCCAAAAGGCAGCTTGGTTCTTACAACCAAAAATAATGCCGGAATAGTAACTACTGAATATAAAACCAAAACAAACCCTGTATTAAATAGTAATATTCCTATTTTTATATTAATAGATAATTTTACGGCATCAGCTGCAGAAATTCTTGCAGGCAACTTACAATATTATTCTAAAAAACTCATAGACCCTAAAACAAAAAAAAGTAGCTTAATGGTATTTTTAGTAGGCATGCATAGCTTTGGTAAAGGTTCAGTACAAGAAGTTATTCCAATAAGCAACGGCTGTGCTTTAAAATTAACAACTTTATTATATTTTTTACCTGATAATATTTCTACACAAGCTAAAGGCATAGAACCTGACTTTTTAGTAAAACCTAAAATAATCCCTTCAGAAGAAATGCAGTGGGTAGAAGATCTTTATGGCAAAGAATCTTCACTAAAATACCATATAACACCAGAAGAAGTTTTTGGTAAAGCTCCAGATAAAAAGGCTAAAAAAGTAAAACCGGAAGAAAAAGAAAAAACATGGGAAGAAAGGCAAAAAGAAGCAATTAATAACGATGTACAAGTAAAAACTAGCGTAAACTTAATAAATCTCTTTAACTTTGCAAAACAATGTAACCCAAAGCTTGTAGAAACAAGAGAAAAAACACTTTCTTTTTTAAAGCAAAACTATCTTACAGATGAGCTATTTAATATAAATAAAGTAGAATAATTTAAAAAAATAAAGTTTTAAGCTTTGATTTTTATATTAAAAAACTTATAATAGCTTCATGAGTATTGAAATATAGCGTGGTGGGCGTAGCTCAGTTGGTAGAGTGTCAGATTGTGGTTCTGAATGTCGCGGGTTCGAGCCCCGTCGCTCACCCCAAAAATATTTGTTCTTTTAATTTTTAATTTTTATTGTATTATTATTTGTAAATTATGTCGGGGCGTGGCGCAGTTGGTAGCGCACTCGCTTTGGGAGCGAGGGGTCGCCAGTTCGAGTCTGGCCGCCCCGACCATTCAAATTTGTGCCCGTAGCTCAGTTGGATAGAGCAACGGATTTCTAATCCGTAGGCCACAGGTTCGAGTCCTGTCGGGCACACCAGCCTTCGCCAAAGTGCGCCGAAGTTTTAACATATGAAAAAATCAAAAAAATTATTTTATTTAATTCTTTTAACACTTACTTTTTCAAACTTGGAAGCAGGTAAAAAAAAATTTGCGTTTAGCTATAGAGAAGCAACAAGAAAAGAACAAAAACAATTTTCTAGAGAAATTAAAAAGCATCTTAGAAAAATGGATAAAAAAATAAAAATCCTGCCAAAAGAGATTCATATATTAGAAAACTTACAATTAAAAGGTTTTGGTAGAATATTTTTGCCTAAATTAAATTTTAATAAAAAACAAACCCTAACAATCTTAATCTTATTTATGCTTTTGTTTACGCAAGTTTCTGCAGATATAAATTATGTTAAACAAGGCAACAAATGGCCTGATAAAGTCAAATTAACAAAACAAAAAGAGCTTGATCAAATAAAAGGTTATAAATTTTGTAATACCGTAACCCTAGGCTATAAAAAAAAATTAGACATATGTACTGTCATAACAAACGATTATAACGTAAAAATTTGTGCTACAGAGCCCCTAAGATGTATAGATGTTAACTTTAAAAACGGGATAGATGGCGGCCTTAAAAGTGAAATCGATAAATATAGAGGGTTTGCTCCAGATTTAGATTATAGAGTTGCTCAAGAGGTAAGTGATTTAGTTCACGGAAGAAGCGATTTTGGAAATAAAACTTTGTGTATGAAAATAGACGATCAACCTTTATCTTTATACGAAATTAACAAGGACGATACTCCAGTCCTTTATAAAGAAATAGAAGAAATAAAAAAATTTGTTAACTTGAATGAAACTGGTTCAAAATATGAAAAATCTTTTTGGTTAGCAAGGAGAGCTGATGATAAACCATGGGTCGGCTCTGATGCATTGGTACAAACAGAATGCTATTTAGATAAATGTTACAATGATATCGTTTTTTCTATAGAGAGCTTATATTTTGCAAATAATAACTATTATTTTACTCATATGGCTGGGCATGAAATTGCTCATTTATTACAATCTTGTTGTGGCGGTCAAGATCAAATAGACGATAATAATGAAATGATTTCAGATATCATTGCTGACATGTTTTTACTACTATACAAACGAAGCGATATTGTCTCTGGCTTAGTAACAACACCAAACTATGATACTTTTTTTAAACAAATTGAACCTAATTTTGAAGTGTTTCTAGACGATCCTTACGCATATTCAGATGAATTACGCCAGTGTGGATATAATCATCCAGACTACGTAACACGCGCAATAGTTCGATTAATTATTCGCAGTCAAAGCGTTAAAGCAATAAAATTACTGCTTGAAACGCAACAAAAATATCTTAAATTTTATAAATTTGAAGAAGAATATGAAGATTCTTACGTAGAAAAAATTAAAGATGAATTATAAAAAATAATCAACTTCTAAACAAAACATAAATCTTGTAAATTTCATTCAATAAAATGTTTTTTTAGCTAACAAAATATCCTTTTTTAATTAAAAAGCCTTTTAATACTTCAGATCGTTTTTTAAAAAGATCAATGTTAAATTTTTCATATTTATTAATTAAAAGCTTTGCTTCATTTACAGCAAAACCATTATTAATTAAAACCTCAAATAAGGCTAAAGAAATGCACGGCACATCTTTGTCTTCTTCTTGTGCTCTATTTTTTAATGGTTTATCTTGTGAAGTATTAGCATGATCACAATTTAATCCCCAAGTTTTAGCAATTGCTAATAAAAAAAATTTATATGGGAATAAAGCTATGTTGAATATATCTGAAAAACTAATAAAAATTTCTGTAAAATTATCGTTAGCTATAACTATAGCATCTTGAACACCTAATTTATGTTCTATTAAAAACTTAAATAATTCAAATCCATCTTTAGTGTATTTAACCTTCTTTTTGGCTATATCAATAATTTCTTGAGTTTTTATTCCATTAACAGCCAAAGCCTTGAGTAACCTTAAAGATTCTTGTCTTATTTGTAGATTATCGCTTTCAAAACCAGCTATACCAGCTCTAATCGCTCTTTTATGCTGATCTACAAAAAAACGTTTTCTTTTTAATTTTTTAGATTCAGCCCTGTTAGCAAAACGATTTAATCTTTTTAATGTAACAGAATACAAACCGGAAGTTTGCATCAAAAAACAACTAGATAATAAAGTAATAACTATTTTTTTTCTTAATGTATTCATACAAAATAACCTCAATATTATTAATTCAGTCTTTGCGGATCCAAAACCACATGTTTTATTCTGTTTTCATTTCCACATTTGTCAAAAGTATATACGACATGAACTAATCCATCATCCGCTTGAATAATAGATGGATAACAATTTTGTTTTCCATCTTTAGCAAAAGTATCTTCCAAAACTAAAATAGTTCTCCAACTAACTCCCTGATCTTTACTTATGTCTAAAACAAGCTTACTACGATCTCCTCGTTGCTTATTCTTTATCCCATATGGAAGATCATTGCGCACAATTAAAATATCACCATTTTTTAAACGCACAGAATCCAAACCAGAACCACAGCTACCGCCGGCATTAATTAAAGATTCTTCCTGCTTTACAGGAGTCCAAGTTCTACCATAATCTTTTGAAACAGAAGAAACAAGATACCTTGTTGCTTTTCCACGACAAACAATCTTAATATTATTATTTTCTCTCGCATTTTTCCCCATAAAAAAAACTGTTGGCTGGATAATGCCAGTGCGATTCAAAAATGCAAATCTAGAAGTTTTTTTATCTTTTCTTATTCTATTATGGCCAACAATATTATGTGGTGTATCTATTCTTTTAGAAATTTCAATAAAAGATATCCTTGATGAATTAGGATAAAAATTAAATCTTTCCATATGAACTTGCCAATTAACTAAGCCTTCGTCAGACGAACCACATAAAATAGAATTATTATTCAAACGAATGGGCTTGCATCTAGTCGGTCCAACCGCTCCACCATATCTAGATAAATCTTCGGCTTCAGACCAAGTCATGCCACCATCAAAAGACCTTTTCAAATAACCCTTCCAAGATGTTGGACGCTTACCAACCTTAAAGAATAACATCGTAGTTTTTTCATCAAATTTGAATAAAACAGGGTTATAACAAGGCTTATTTCTACACCCTGGTATTTCATCCGAATTAGCAACAACAAAAGGTTTTTCCCAATTCCACTTATCATTAACATCTCTATATCCATGAGATAGCCAAATTTTAACATCAGGTTGCCCCTCATCTGTTCCTCCAAAATATGCCGCAATCACATGATCTTTAGATATTTCTGAAATTGTTGAAGCGTGAACCCTTTTATGGGTTTGGGGATATAAAATAACAGGTAATAATTGTGTTGATAAAACCACATTTTTATTAAATACAACGTTTGAAAAAACAACAGGAAAAACCAGGCCTACAAAAACAATATAAAACATTGCAATTTTTGTCTTATTTTTTGATAAAAACATAAAACCTCCATTAAAGAATTTTAATATAACTCAACCATTTAATACTATAATTTTACCAAAGGTATAACCTTGCAACAAAGGCCACAAATTGAAAAAGTGCCGCTTTATCTCGGCACTTTTATTTTCGAATTGTAATCTTAAAACATTACTTTCTTTTCATTTTATCTTTTTCTTTTTTTTCATCTTCTGGATCAACCCAAAGTGTTACTTGCTGACCATCTCCTTGAATAATTATTCTTTTTGCCACAAGTATTACATCATCGTGCCAATCTTCTCGATCTTTAATCACGCTCTCCCATCTGTTCCATGCATCTAAAAACTTCTTTGCTCCTGGCTTATTCGATAATTTATCTGTATTTACAAACACATCTGCAACAGGCTCCGTCTTTTTTTTAACCCAATTACCAAAAGCATCTAATTTTTTAATAACTTTTTCTTTATTTTCCATATAAAAATGGCTCATGCCTATAAACTTTTTAAAAAAGCCCAGCTCTGATGCTATAAATGCTAAAATTACAGCTAAAATAACGTACTTTTTTTTAACCCCTACACTTTTATTTATTTTAGAATTTACACTTTGCAAAAGTGCTGTAAGCGTTCGCGTCATTTCTGTTTGATAAGCAAGCATTTCTTGAGTTTGGCCATTATTCGAATTACTTAAACTATTATCTCCATAAAAGGACTTAAATTTTAAATTTACATTTTTTTGTAAATTTGCCTGTAAATCTTTAAAAATTATAGAAAAAAAAGCTAACCTATTAGCGTCAGTTTGTTCTAAGCCAAAGGTTTTGAGCTGTTCATCAAGAATCTCTTTAAGATTAAGTTCTTTATTGATTTTTTGATAAACTATTTGTTCAAAAGTATCTTTGGTAAATAAATGTGTAAAAAAACAAGAATTAACAAATAATAACAATAAAAATAGATATTTCATGCCCACCCCTTCCCCAAATAAACTTTTAATTTTTATTATTATCGAGTATTTAAAAACTAAAAATCAAGCCTAAGTTTATTTCAATCTGAAACAAGCCTTAGGCCTTTGTTTTTTAAAGCTCTTTAAAATATACTTATTAAGTAATTTTAGTTATTAAACTTTGGGGTGGGAAATATGAAAAAAATTCTTTTAGTTTTTTTATTTTGTATAAATTTAACAAATCAAACTTTTGCAGATGATACATCTTGTTTAAATAGAATAAAAAATAAGTTCAATACTCTTTTTAATAAAAAAAACGAACAATTAATAGGCAAATATCTTAATTCTCACATAGCTTCCAAAGATCTTAATTTAGACGAAATTAAAACTTTTATAGAAAAAAATAAAGAATCTATAAATATAAAATATAATGACTCGTACCCATTAGAAATTGTTCTTGATAGAGATGAAGATCAAGAACAAGATAAAACTTTTGAAATAGTAAAAATTCTTTTAGAAAATGGTGCCAATATAAATTTAGAGTATAATTGCGACAATGAAGAGCTACCCCTAATTTTTGATTTTTTATATCTAATAACTGATTATAGCTTTTATGATTACATGATTTTATTTATAAAACACGGCCTAATTATAAATAACGAATTAATAGAAAGAATTATTTATCATAAACAATTTGCAAAAACTGAAGAACAAAAAAAAGAATTTGATCGTGTATTAAAATTAACAGATTTAGTGTTAAACTTAAATTCAGAAAAAAATTTTTAACTTTTTGAATTGGAAAATTTAACATGAAAAAAGAAATCTATTTTGTTACAGGTAACTCTGGCAAATTTAAAGAAATGAAAACATACATAGAAAACAATGTTCCGGAAATAGAATTAAAGCAATTCAAAGCTGATATTCCAGAAATACAATCTATGGATCAAAAAGAGATTTGCATAGATAAGGCTTTAAAAGCCTGGGAATTATTAAAAAAGCCTTTAATAGTTGACGATAGTGCAATTTATTATGAAAAATATAATAACTTCCCTGGTACTATGACCAAATATATTTATCAAGGTTTAGGCTTTGATGGAATTAAAAAATTAATAGAAACAGGCGATAAAGCCTATTTTACATTGCAAATTACCTATATCGAAAACCCAGAAAAAATACATGTTTTTGAAGGTAAAACAGAAGGCACCATAAAAAGACACGAAACATTTGCTGGTGATCCAAGTTTGCCGCATGCATACATGTTTGTGCCAAATGGCAGTAATAAGCTTTACGAAGAGCTTAGAAATACCAAAGAAGGTGAGCCATTTATGCACAGAATTAAAGCATTAAAAGCCTTTGTTTTGTGGTATGAAAATCAAAAATAAGACAAAAAGCTCATTTTTACCTTTAAAAATCAATAAAAAATGGCATTTTTCTAATTGTATTTTTTATATTAAATTTATTATGTTAATAAAATATAAAATAAATAGTTCACTTTTTATGGGAAAGCCATGAATAAATTTAAAAAAATTAAAAAAATTTTAGCTGTTTTTGCAATTACATTTGTAATGCAAAATTTTACCTTGGCTTTAATGCCACCAAAAAGAGAGCGATCCCAGCAAAAACCAACATTAACCTACGCCTTAGACATGTATATTGCAAGCTTACTTAACAAATTAGATGAATCTGAAAACCAAGATCCTACAGAAATAAAAACAATTTTAGAGAATATAGTTACAAGTAATCAAATCTTAGATGCCGATAAAAAAATTTTTACTAAATTTTTGAAAAAAAATAATTTTTCTCAAGAATCATTAACAATATTAAAAGAGATTGTACAAAAAATAAATAAAAATTTAACAGAAAAAAAAGATTCGATGGGGGAGTCTATGAAAGATTCTTTCGGTAAAAAATCATTCAAAGAAAATTCTAAATTAACACTACCAGAGCAACGTATAAAAAATAAAGAAACAGGCATGCTACAGGAATTATTAATTGAATCAGGATATTTTGAATATTCACGTTTTTTAATTGATTATTTAAATATTAATAACGAGTTAGAAGAATTATTAAATAACCAACCAGATAACAGAAAACAATTAAATAAATGGTTAAAAGAAAATGCATATTTAATTGCACAAAAAACTGAAGCTCTTAAAAAATTAAAAGAAGATATAGAAAAATATCTAGAATTATATAAGTTCGTAACAACTCAAGAAATAACAACTGTACAACAAAATGAAGCCTATAGAATGGTAGCAAATAGCGAACAGAGTATCCTTTTTATATCTAAACAAATAAATAAAAACGAAAATGACATTGAATACATTCAGTCAGCATTAGAAACTATTGAATACCATAAAAGCTGTGCATTAAAATCTTTAGCTGCAGATCTTATTAAAGAAGACTGGGCAACAGTTACTTTGCCTGATTTAATAAAAGACACTATAAAATTAATTCGCATATTTTATCAAATAAAATGTAAAATTAATCCAGATTTTACATGCAATATATCTCTTGATAAAGAAGAAATAAATAAAATAATGGGTATAGATCAAGATATAAATGAAAAAATTATTTGGAATAATCTAATAGATAAAGAATTTCTAGGACATATTTTTGATAAAATACTAAAAGACAACAATAGCGATACTGTTAAAAAAATAATAACAGGCTTACAAAACAAATTTAAATTAAAAGGTTTTAAAGCTTATTGCTTACTCTAAATAATCTTTAAGATATTTAGCTGTAAAGCCATTTTTATTTTCTACAACATCTTCTGGTGTACCAAACGCAACAATTTGTCCGCCATCATTGCCACCTTCTGGCCCAATATCAATTAAATAATCAACAGATTTTAAAACATCAAGATTATGTTCAATAACAAGAACAGTATTGCCTCTGTCTACAAGTTTATTTAAAACTAACAATAATCTTTCGACATCTGAACTATGCAACCCTGTTGTAGGTTCATCTAAAATATAAAAAGTTTTTGTGCCACGTTTGGCAAGTTCATTTACAAGCTTGATACGTTGAGCTTCACCACCAGAAAGTGTTGTACTAGATTGACCAAGTTTTATATAATCTAAACCAACTTCTTTTAATAATTCTAAACGCTTATTAATTCTTGGAAAAGTTTTAAAAAATTCTAACGCTTCTAGCACAGACATGTCTAAAATTTGCGCTATATTTTTATCTTTAAATTTAATTTCTAGTGTTTGCTGATTATAACGTTGCCCTTTACAAGTTTTGCATTTAACTACAACATCTTCTAAAAAATGCATAGGTATTTTTAAAAACCCATCGCCATCACATTCAAAGCAACGACCATCTTTAACATTAAAACTAAAGCGCCCTACTTTATAACCTCGCGCATTACTTTCGGGTAAATTTGCAAAAACTTCTCTAATTTCATCAAATATACCCAAATATGTTGCCGGATTAGATCTTGGCGTCCTGCCAATAGGGCTTTGATCAACCATAACCATATTTTCTATATTTTCTATACCAGTAATTTCGTCCATGTATGGACTTACAGCAACACCGTTAGAAAATAAATTCTTTAATGCAGGTGCAAGCGAATGTATAACTAAACTACTTTTACCAGAACCAGAAACGCCAGATACAGCACCAAAAACACCAACAGGAATATCAACAGTAATATTTTTTAAATTATTAGCAGTAACATTTTTTAAATTTAAAAAACTTTTGGGCTCTCGTCTTTTTTTGGGAACAATAATTTTTCGTTCACCCGAAATATATTTACCAGTAAGTGAATTTTTATTTTGTGCTACCTGCGTTGGTGTGCCACAAGCTGTAACCTGCCCACCCAAAACACCTGCCTCGGGCCCCATATCTATTAAATAATCAGCAGAAAGTATAGTATCCATATCATGTTCTACAACTAATACTGTATTTCCCTGATCTCGCAAAGATTTTAATGTTTCGATTAATTTATTATTGTCTCTTTGATGTAAGCCAATACTTGGTTCATCTAAAATATAAATAACACCACTCAAACTTGAACCAATTTGTGTTGCAAGCCTAATTCGCTGGCCTTCACCACCAGAAAGTGTTCTGGCTGTTCTACCTAATGTTAAATACGAAAGACCAACATCGTTTAAAAATTTTAATCTAGAAATAATTTCTTTTAATAAAGGCGCTGCAATTTCTTTTTGTTCTTCAGTTAAATTTAAATTTTTAAAAAAGCTTAAACAATCTTTTATAGACAAAAGCGTTAGATCATAAATATTTTTATTATCTATTTTTACAGATAATGCATCGTCATTTAGACGTTTTCCATTACAGTAAGTACATTTTAATTCTGTAGCATATTTTCCAAAATGATCCGGGTATCTTGTTTTCCAATAACCTTCTTCGCCCTCTTGCCAAGGCCATTCTTGAATAAAGCCAAGCCCATGACAATTTTTACAAGCACCAATAGGTGAATTAAACGAAAACAATCTAGGTTCAAGTTCCGGAAAAGAGCGTACGCAATCTATGCAAATTCGCATAGAAGAAAAATGTTCTATTTTATTATCTTGTGATATTACAGAGCAAAGCCCATTATTTAAAACAAAAGCTTTTTCTATGGCTTCTTGTAATCTTTGCGATTCTTGTGCAACTACAGATAAATTATCTACTAAAATACTTATACTGTGCTGATATTGCTTATGTAATTTAATATTATCTATCTCACTTGAATTTCTAATTCTATAAGTTTTACCATCTATTAAAAAGCGATAAAAACCAAGATCAAAATATTTTTTTAGATCTTTTGTAAATTCACCCTTTTTTTCTACAGCTACAGGAGCTGCAATAATTATATTTTGATTTAAAAATTTTGTTAATAATAATTTAGTAATTTTTTCTGGAGACTCAGCTTTTATGGGCTTTTCACATTCTGGACAATATGGTTGGCCAATACGAGCAAATAACACTCTAAAATAGTCATAAATTTCTGTTATCGTGCCAACAGTAGACCTTGGATTATAACCAACAGTTTTTTGGTCTATTGCAATAGCCGGACATAAACCATCTATTTTTTCGACATCTGGTCTTTTGCTTACACCCAAAAATTGGCGTGCATAAGATGATAAAGATTCAACATAGCGTCTTTTGCCTTCGGCATATACTGTGTCTAAAGCCAAAGAACTTTTACCAGACCCTGAAGGACCTGTTATTACCACAAATTTATTTTTGGGTATTTCTACGTTTATAGATTTTAAATTGTGCTCTTTTGCACCAAAAACTTTTATTTTCATAATAACTATAATACTACATAAATGCCCCATTTAAAAATGCTATAGCTTTAACTAAAAAGCCTCTTGAAAAATTTTAATCTATTTTTATAATTTTTAATGGGTTAGTATAAAAATAATTTTATATTTTATCTAAAAAGAAAGGGTTTATTTATGAAAAAAACTAATATTTTATATTTATCGTTACTACTTGCAACTATTTGCAACACATCAAAGGCTACATCAACTTATGATACTATGTGGGCAGAATTCGATAATTGGATGGAAGAATCAGCCAGACGTACACAAGAATTTTTAAAAGAACTTAGAGCAAATGTACAAGAAAACACAAAAGAACTTAGACAAAATATCAAAGAAAATGCTCAAGAATTTAAAGAAAACGCAAAGCACAAAGCACGAAAATTTAAAGAAACCGTAAACGATAATGTAAGCAATATAAATACAAAATTTTTTAGTACAAATAAACAAGAAAATGCAATTATTGGCAGCACAAATATTTTTGAATCAAAAGATAGTAAAAAATGGGGCATAGAAATAAATTTACCAGGATACAAAAAAGACGAAGTTAAAGTAAAAATAGAAAGACATGGTTTTTTAACAGTAACAGCAGAATCTAAACAAGAATTAATAGATAAAAAAGAAGACAAAGATAAAAAATATATTTACAAAAGCCAAAGCTTTTGTTCAAAGGCTTTTGCAAGAACTATAAAACTACCTAAAAATGTTGACTATAAAAATGCAAAAAATATAGAAACTTCTTATGACGAAAAAACTGGCATTCTTGAAGTTAAATTTAATAAAATTCAAGAAGAACAAGCTAAGCCAGATGTTATTGAATTAGAATTAAAATAAGAAATTTTAAAAATAACGAGGCGCATACAAAGAAAATAGAGTGAGGGCGATAGCCCTCCTCTTAAATTTTCTTTTTAGATATTTTTTTAGGTTCTAGCGAAAATTTAAACTCATAACCCATTGCATCCGCAAATTTGCTTAATTTAGAAAAAGATGTTGATGCATATCCACCTTGTTCTAAGCGAGCAATAGCTGGCTGCTGTAGCTTTAATTTTTTGGCAAGAGCTTGTTGTGAATATTTAGATTTAATTCTTGCTTTTATAAATTCACGAATAAGTTCAAACTCTGGACGCAATCTTTCATATTCAGCAACAAATAATTCATTTTTATTTAATTCTTTTTTAAAAGATTCAAAGTTGGGTCTTTTAGCCATTTTTATTCACCTCTTTCATTCGTTTTTTCGCTAGCTCTATTTCATTTAAAGGCGTTTTTTGAGTTTTCTTTATAAAACCATTTAAAATAATTATTTTTTTATTTACTACTATACAAAAAAAAGCTCTACCTATTCCCTCTTTGCCTTTTGCCCTAACTTCAAATAATCCCTGTCCAAATGATTTTATATGTGGCATGCCAATTTTGTTTGGCCCAAAATCTTGAATAAGCTCTATTATCCATACAAATTTAGCATTAATACCAATAGGCCAATCCATTATACTTTTTTTGACACTATCACTATAAAAATTAACTGACCATTTCATTAAAATTAAACTCCAATATAACAAATTTGTTATATTTTAAAACTCAAAGCTTAAATTAAGATTAAGTTTAAACAATTCTTCGATATTAACACCAGCAAAAGTATACTGAAATCCCAAGTTAAATCTAAATTTGTCATCAACTTGATAATTATAAGCAACACCAATTTTGTTTGATATAAACCAAGTACTATCTGTTAACACAGATGCATTATATTTTGTTGAATCAAAATCATGACTTATATAATCTTTAGCTCTAAAACTTAAGTCATAATAAATATCAAAAAAGCCATTTCGTGATATAAAACGCTCAAACATGTTACCTATTCTAAATAAAAATTCTGGTCTATGCGTAATTTTTACTTTTTGCACAGTATCTGAAAATAATCTAACTGTACTATCTGGTTCATTTGTAAAAACACCATTTGCACCAAGTGCATAAATTTGCTGTTTAGGCGAAAGCAATAAATCATTAATTGGCATACCATCTGCAGGCGTTACGCCATCATAAGAAATATATTCTGGTACGCGTCTATTAACTTTTGCAGGCAGTCCAAAAAGAGCGCTTACAAATAAATGTGGATTAAACCAGCGATTTTCTGAAAATAATACTGAGCCAAAAAATTCTAAATAATAAAAACCACCATGCCCCAATTCAGGATCCCATAACTTATTCGTGTTAATTTTTTTAGCCGTAGGCATTATAAAATTTACACCAGCAAAAACTCGCTCAGCTTCGCGCCAATCAAACTCTGCATTTAAAAATAACGACAAATCACCAATACCAGTTTCTGTGTCACTTGAATTAAGCTTTATACCCTTAGCATCTAAAATATCTATTAAAAAATTTTCTAAAGAACCATAACGCTCCATAAAATCTGGTCCTGGTAAAGCCAGAGGATCAGCAGGACAAATTTGCGCAGGGGCATAAACAGCATCTTGCAAAGTTTTTTGATCTGCAGCACTTATATCGCTAGTTAATTTTATACTATTATGTCTACGTACGAATGGCAGCTGTAATCCAAGCGTACAATCACCTTCGTGAAAATGCCTTGCCAAATTTAAATTTAAACTTTGCTTATCATAAGATGCGTCAAAATCTAAAGCTTGATTAGCCAAAATATAATAATAATGTAATGGGTTATAATAGGCTACAGGCTGAGCCTGTGGGGCTGGCTGCCAATAAATTTTATCTTCTTTCATTAATCTTGCAGCAAGCAAAATATCACTTAATTTAATATCACTTTTACCAAATAATAAAACAGACAAATCTTGTTTTTCGCCACCTGAGCCAAATGATTGTGTAGCAAAATCAAAATCAAAATTTACCTGAAAAATATTTCGTTGCATAAATGGCTGTGTGTAAAATGGCCATGCAGGAGTTTTATAAATAAAAACTTTATTATGTAAACTATCCCAAATTAATGGTTTATTTTTGTTATAAACTTTATTTTTTACATGATCTTTGGATTCATTAAAAACTGTTCTTCTAACCTGCCTGCGCGCTTTATCTTTTATATGTTTTTCATATTTTTTTGCATACTCTTTTGCATAAATTTCTTGCGAAACTATTTCTGCTAATTTTCTTTGTAAATCTTCGTAATTATCATTATCATCGACATTTTGAGTCTTTTGAGAAAAACAACTATTTACAAAAAATAAAATCACAAAAATAAATAAACTATTTTTAAGATTCATTTAATAAATCCTAACAAAAAATATTATTTTACTCTTCATCCAAAAGTTTTAACATAAGTTTTCTACGTTCTTTTTTCTTATCTTTTTTGGCAAGTTTTTCTATTGTTTTTATTCTTTCTTCTTTTAAGCTGGCAAGTTGTCGTCCAACTTCTTCATATATTTTTTCATCAATTTTTTGTTTAGATACATCAAATAATGGCTTACTCTTTTTTGTCGCAACATTTGGCATTTTTGCATTATCTAATTTAGATTCTAGCGTCTTCATTCTTTTATCTAAATAATCTTTAAATTTATTTTCAACATTATCTAAGTCTACTAATCCTTTTTTTGAAGTATTAGTAGAAGTTATTTCATCTATTTTATTTCCAAATTCTTGCATTTTTTGATCTATATATGATTGCAATTTTGCTTGTGTGGTAGAAAGTTTTTCATCCAAGCTATTAAGCATATCTTCATATTTTCTTCTAGCTTCTTGACTCTGTTCGCCAACAGCTTTTTCTATATCATTTTCTAAAGTAGTAAATATATTTTTTAATCCACCGCTTATATTTTGGCTTAATTTATTAGAAAATCCCTGATAATCATTTTTGGTAATAAGTCTACCTATTTCGTTTCTTGAATAATCTCTTCTTGAATAATTATTTTTATTATTATTTTTATTTTCTCGAATAATTTTTATATTATTATTAACGATATTTTTTATATCTCTATCAGGAATACATGCTGTGCTAGATAATCTTGTATTTTGTTTAAATTCATTTGCAGCATAATTATTTATATCTATTAAAAAATTTAATCTTAATTTATTTTTTTCAAATTCATTTAATTTTAATTTTCTTATTAATGATACAGACAAAACATCTGCTCTTCGTACAGAATTTGCAACAACAGATACAAATTTTTTCTTTTCTTCTACTTCTTTATAATATGAATCGCCAATATATTGAGTAGAACTTATTACATTATCAAACCATGTCTGCTGTTCTTTAAATAGCCCCAAAAAATCTTCTCTTTCTGCTTCTTGCATAGGGCCATCAACAACAATCGATTCTATAAAATTAATATCGTTATTAAAACTTTTGCTAATATTTTCTTTCCATGCAAACGATACTGTATTCAAATCATCATTTATAACACCAGCATCATCTGGTTTTCTAAAAATTTTAAAAAAATCAAAAGAATATAAGTTATAAAAATTACAAAAAATTATTATCAAAAAAATATTTTTATTTTTCATTTATCTATCTCCACATAATAATCATATTCTCTGGCCACTTAAATTTATAATAAATTGTGTTCCCCTGTTTATACCATAAACAATTCCAGTAACTGAATTATCTGCATAAATTTGGTCATTAATGTTCAATAAAACAATTAAACCGTTTTTTAATCTCAATTTTTTGTTTCCATCTTCATCATAAAAAACAGTCGAAACTGAAAGACTTGGAACTAAATTAATTAATTTGCAAACAAGATTATCAGATCTAATATCTTCTTGAACAAAATAATTTTTTTGTAATATACCTGCAAAACCACCACCCACAACAGCAGTTACATATTCAACCATACATATACAGTCGTTAACAATTCTACCGTTCCAATTATCCCAATCTATAGTATATTCTGGCGAACCTAAATTACGACCTATTCGCATTCGAGATTCATTTTCCATACTTAATAGGCCATCGTTATCAAAATAAAACGATTTTAAGTTTCCAGAACTTTCAACGCCATTTAATGCATTAACTTCAAAAATACCATCACCACGAATATTTAGTTGTGCACCCTGCTCAAAATCCAAAGACACTGCTGTTTTTTGTATAGAAAACAATGCTTTAATAAAACTATGTGATGCATCACCACATGGTATTCTTGTACCTAGTTGTAATGCTGCACTTCTATCAAAAACTATATTAAAATCATCTAATATAGTATCTCCAACAATAACTTGTTGCCCTTCATCTATATCTATATGAGCTCCAGTATCTGCAATAAAGTTTGCATAACCATAAAAATGTATTGTACCACTATCTTCAACTTTCATTTTGCATGAATCATTAAAAGATATAGTTGCACGAGTACTACCCAATACCGTTGGATCTGATAATTTAATTTCCAAACCATTGGCAAAAACAACTGTGCCATTACCTTTAAATATTAACCTTGATCCTGATGGTATATTTAAAAGATCTACAGGATTCATAAATAAAACCAAATTTTTGTATAAGCTATCATCAAAAATAAATGTTAATTCTGACTCTTCAAAAAATTGTAATGTCCCCAAGAAATTAAATTTATTTTTTATAATAATAGTATTATTATCACCTGCAACAGCAATTGTATCGCCTGTACTTACAGTAACTTCTTTAGTGTAATCTTGTTCTATAGTGGCATTAGAAGCCATTAAAATATTTACATTATTAGCAGGATCAATATTAAAATTAGTCAGTGTCCCATCTTGTATAAGGTAAGAACCAGCAGGTAACCCCATATCCTCACTTAGATTAGAAATTCTTGTAACTTTAATATCATCTGGAAAATAATGTTCTGCTATAGCAGGAATATCAATTCTTCTTGTTAATAAATTATTTTGTAAATTATTTGCCTGTTTATTTTTATTAGCATTATTTTTGTTAAGCTTTTCTAAATTTTCTAAATATTTTTCAACTTGTTTTTCATAGACTAAACCCAAACCTGTTTTTGGTCTTACTGGACGTAAATTTAGCGCTTTTGTTTTTAGTCTATCTAAATATAAAGTACTAAATTCTGTAACAACCGGAGTAGGTATATCTTGCGATTCGAGAGAATCACCTTCTATAACAAATGGCGTTCCTCCAAATAATGGATCATATAAATCCCAAATTGGATCACCAGAAACTATAAGTCTGTTAAGATCAAGAAACGAGTTTTCGTAAACCAAAAATGCATTAATATCATTATTAAGCAATACTTGGCCATCATCAAAATACATTCTTGCATGACCATATGCAGAATATAATTGTACAAAATCTGTAGCAAAATTTACTTTTGGCAAACCGCCTACAACTGCATTGCTTAATCGTTCGCGCAATATAAAATCAAAATGTATTGCACTATCACCAAAATCAGCAAACGACAAAGAACCGTTAAAATAAATATTATCTTTTAATAACGCAAATTTATTTTCAAGCCCTTCTATTACAAAAACTTTATCACAAGGTTCAAGCTCTGTTGCAGTATATGTTGCATCTATGTTACCAATATTTACAACAGCACCACCCACAAGACCAATAGCTCCAATATAAGTTACACCAACTTCTGTTTTGATATAATCGAGCCCTTTTAATTCTATTTCTTGAAATGCTGCCGTATTTTGGCCTGTATTTACTAAATTTTTATCTGTAACTATTGCTCCAAAATCATCATACATGGTCATATTTGGTGCAACTATAAAACTCTTTTTACCCGCAAGCCCTCTAACATAAAATACGTTAGCTGTATCTGGATCTATATTTGTTAAAATTATTCGCCCCTGAGAAAATGTTATATTTTCGGCTAAATCCCATTCAACATTTTCGTCCACTTCAATTTTTCCATCAACAACAACGTTGCCAACAATATCTCTATAAGCCCGCAAATCAAAAGTGTTAGCGTGTAAACGTGCAAACTGTATATTTTTTAATTTTACAGTTTTACCAGGGAGCACTACAAATTGCGACTGTATTGGATCACAAAAATATAATGTCGCACCATGACCATCTATAGTTAAATCATCTTCTATTCTTATAGTTTTACTTGGATGAATTAAACAACTACATTGCAAATCAATATCAGCAGTTAATGGTGCATTATATAAATTTGTACATGGGCAAGTTTCGCCAGTTCCACCACCACTAGCACCAGTACCATTAAATTCACGCACAGTACCTGTATTTAAAACAGAGAAATTATGTGATAGCATGCCCAAGGTATCATTACCCGGCTGCCAAGCATGATCAACAAACAATGGGTTACTTATTCTTAACTCTCCAGGATTTTCTATTCGTGTATCAAGCCACAGCGTTGTTCCATCTATTGTCAATGTTGCACTAGTATCAAATGTCCAATCAAAAGTTTTTAATAAAAAAGTAGTAGAACCTTCAACATATACGCCACCTAAATGCATAGTAATATTGCCGGCAAGCTCAACATCTACATTGGACATATAAACTGTTACATTATCACTGACAAAAACAAATGTAGTATTAGATACACCCTTTAAATACAAATCAACCAGATATAAACTTGAACCAGCTTTTAATTCAAGTTGCCCACCACCAGAAACATCTAAAATATTGCCATTACCATTTATAAGTGTATCTCCATCAAATGACCACTTGCTTGTTAAATTAGTTTTAGAATTTAAAGCAATTTCTAATGCATTTTCAAAATTAAGAATACTAGACCAAGTAGATTCTTTGCCTGGCAAATCTAATAATCTTTTATTTAAATTTACAGTTCCTGTCCCGGCCAAAAGAGTTTCGTCTGCCATGTGCAAATCATCTTCGAGTCTTAAATACCCGCCATTCAAATTTATAGTTTGATTAAGTTTACTCTGTAGCGCTACAGTTAAGCCTGTACTCGCATCAAAAAAGTTGATTTGTGAACTAAATAATGGTTGGCCTTCAAGCCTATTATTTTGATTTCTAACTTTTAGTTCATGAATTACAGTTCCTGGCTGGCCATCAAAACGCCCATTTCCATTTAATTCTATGGAATCTGGACCCGTTACATTAAAAACACCAGTCACTAAACTTTCATTTGTTTCTGTTAGTAATATACCTTCGTCAAAGCTTATATTTTGTCCTGCTATATTTGCCCCTGGTCGTTTTTCAAGCGTACCTGTCCAACCAGATATAGTGTTGCCTATATTTAATTTACTATTATTATTTACGCGTATTTTAGAATCTTGACGCGAAAAAGTGATATTAGAATTTAAATTAAAATTTTGAAAAAATAAAAATAAAATTACAAAAGAAAATAAAATCTTTCTCATCCAACACCTTTTTTTTCTATTTATAATAGAATTTAACATAAATTGTGTCCAGTTATTCTAACAAAACATTTTTTTTAAATGCAAAGAAAAAAAATCATAAATAGATATCGCCCACAGCCGCTTGTAAAAACTAGCCTTGTTGCTATAATCTTGGCTCTTAAATTAAGAATTATTGGGGCATAAAATATATAAAAAGATTCAGGGAATTATTTATGAAATTTACTAAAAAAATTATAGTTTTATTAATAGCAATAAGTTACGCATTTAGCGTAAACGCTAAAGATGAAAAAGCTTATAAAAAAATAAATGATATAATCTCAAAAGGTAAAAGCTATAAAAAAGCCAGCGGTTACAAAAAATATAAATATTTAGAAGCAAAAGAAAAATTTAACAAAATGACAGACCACACTATAGCCTTCAATTGCAAAAGAATAGCTATAATCAAAAATCCAAACTCTTTAAAAGATTTAACATCTAAAATAGATGTAGATATTACTGCTCTTAATGAATTGCTAGATGGAAAAGACAAAGAAGATGGAAAAGAAATAAGAAAAGAAATACAAAAACTTACAGATGAAAAAAATACTTTAGAAAATGATGCTGAAGAAGCAAAAAATCTAGATGAAAAAGCAAAAACCGATAAAATTCAACCGATAGAAGCTCAAAATAAATCTCTCTTATCAATAAAAAATGGTGACTGGGGTGATATTATTTTTAGAGCTTTGGTAGGAAACAGTGTCGCAGATAATGCAGACCCTATAGGTAATGATATCATTAAAGGAGCAGGAAAAGGTCTCGCTGTTCTTGCAGTAACTTCCACAAGTGAAGCCCTAAGTGACCAACTTAAAGGCACTACAAAAAAATTAATTAATTCTGGATTTGATAAAACAGGAAGTGTAATAGATCGAATTATTAACTTTATATTTCATCATGGCAAAAGACCATTTACAGAAAATGAAATAAAAGCATGGCAAGCTTTAGTAATAGCAGAATTAAAAAACTTAGAAGATATTGTTAAAAATGCAGAAAAAAATTCAGCACATAGTCTTGAAGAAAAATTACGTGAATTTGAAGCACAAGATGCTGATGATAAAGCAAATCAAGAAATAATGCTAAACTTATGGCAAGATTACATACAAGACTTTGCTTATACATGCCAAGAATTAGCCACTACAATAAAATCTAGAACAGAATATTACGGTAAAGCAGATGATGGCTTTGGTATTAAAAGTTGTGCTGCAAGATTGATAAATAAATTATTAAACTTAAGCAAATGGTCTTCAAGTGTTAAATCGGCCAAAGACTTTGCATCTCTTTCTGAAATAAAAACAATAATTGTTGCAATGCAAAAATCTGTAGATAACTACTTTAAAAACTTGATCTCTCAAATAAAACCAGATGCAAAAGTGTCTAGTTCAGCATCAAGCTCTTCTAGCAACTGGCGCGATAAACATGATGACAAATATTTATAATTAAAAATAAAAAGTTTTGGGGCAAATTTATGAACTTTAAAAATATAATAAATTTTTTATTTTTAATATTATTTTTAACTAAAACAAGCTTTGCTGGCACAACTCAAGCAAATATACAAGAATTAAATTTGCAAGAAAAAATTCTTAAATTCAAAATATTAAATTCAAAAAAGATATTATTAAAACAAAAGTATTTTGAAAATTTATTTAGCAAAAAAAATACAACAAAAAAGTTATTTTATTTAATCGCAGGCACAGGCCTAGTTTGTGGTACAACTTACACAGGTTATAAATTATATAAAGCTTATAAAAGCAAAAAACAAGAACCACAGGACAATATAAATTCTCAAGAAAGTAATAATTCTAGTAAACCCAAAAAGGGCACCACTCTTTATTATTTTTATAAAGGTCTTGGCAAAGGTGTAAAGGTAACAGCAGTAAGTGCAGTGTTTTTAATAGCTACAAGATCGTTTGATTTACTAAAAGATAATTTTTTAGATATCTTTGATACAAAAGATAATAATTATTTTACAAAAATAGCTCAAAATAACGCAACAAGCTTAGAACAACTAGATGATATATTTTCAGTAAAAAATAATGAACGTATTTTTAAGCAAGATATAATTGGTTTTGCTAACTATTTTACAGAAAACTTAGAAAGCTTACTTGCTATAACAAATGCTTTAATAAAACTTAAAATAAAAAATTTATCTAATATAGAAATATTAAAAAATGCTCAAAATTTAATGATTAAAAAATATTTAAGTTTTTATAATAATTTAAAGATAATTTTAGATAATAATAATCTTGAATATTTTACTGAGCAAGATGCTATAAATCTTAAACAAGAATTTGATGAACTAACAAATCAAACTGTAAGATTTATAAAAATATCGAATTCGATAATTTATGAAAATTAAATTTTTATTATTATTTATATTTTTTATAAATTTTAACAATAATTATTGTCTTACTAATAATTTAAATAATTCCCAAGAACAAGACGACGACACTTTTGCTTTTATAGACGCTCTTTTTGGCCAAGACGAAGATCTGGATAATATTACGAATAAATTTAATAATTTAAATAATAATAATAATAATAATAATAATATAAATAATAAAAAAATAGTTCACGAAAATAACCCAGATAATAAAATTCAAGAACTAAAAAATAAAATTGAAATTAAATCTGAGCAAAACTTTAGTAATTTTTTAGAACATTTTAATAAATATTACCCAAATGCGTTTTTGATAAAAGAAAAATTTTTAACAAATATGACGCCCGAAAAAATAGCTATTACTTTAGATAAAATAATAAATTGCATAGCATATACGCCTTGGCTTTATGTAGAAAATATATTTAAAGTAATAACACAAAAATTTAATGCTCAAGATAAAAAAATATGGCTAGAAAATAATTTTGATATTAATTTTTTAGAAAATAAATTTAAAAATATAAATATTAAACGCATATTAATCGAAGATAATTGTGCACAAGAATTTATTGTTGAACAGCTTAAAGTTTTAAGCGAATTCATAAAATATAGTCGCGTTAACTTAGAAACAAAAATAGTTTATTACGATAAAACAAATAGCTATAAATTTAGCTTTAATCAAAAGCAAGAAAATAATAGTTTAAAAAGCGAATCTTTAATTGAATATTGGACAAAAAACAATATTAAAACTCACCATAATTTTTATGAACTTTGTTTTGATTATTATACAAGACTTTTTATAGAAAGCATTGAACAAGAGAATTACAAAAAAGCATCAGATTATCAAACATATTTAAAAGAAATATTTAAAAAATTAGAAAATTCACCAATAGAACCAATAATAAATTTGTATCTTAATAAATATAACGGCTTAATAAAAATATTAAGAGACAAATATCATGCAGAAAAATTTGGTTTTTTAAAAGACAATAAACAATTTTCTGAACTTTTAGATTATTGGGGGGATTAATGTTAAAAAATAAATTTAAAAATAAAATTTATTTAATATTTTTAATATTATTAAGCTCCCAAATAAATGCTAATAATAACGAAATATTTATAAAAAAATTTATTAAAGATTACGGTTTTAAACCACGCGATAGATATACCCATGAATATAATTCAGCATTGTTAGACAAAACAGCTGTAAGTTTAGACAAACTTGAAGAAGAATTAGCAAATAATAACTTTGATCTTGCTGGTAGAATTGTAATAACCGGATACGAAGAACAAGCATTCCCCTCTTATTTTTATAGATATAAAAAAGCATATATCAATGACGAAGCTCAAGAAAAAACAAATGCCGGCTGGACATTAAAATTACATAATATATTTGGTTTTTTAACAGGCTTTTTGTTTAGAGACTTAAACTTTTATCTAAATCACTGGAATAATAATATTTTAGAACACGTAAATTCTAACGACGTAGAAATGTTTAGAGTTAATTCAAAAATAATACATGAGCACGCATTTGCAAACACTCTAAATATTTTAAATAGCACTGAATTCGAGATTATAAAAAATTTAAAAAATAATAATTATAAAAATATTTTAAAAGAATTAACAAAATTTTGGACATTAATATATACAAAAGATGCCAAAATTGGCGATAACAAAAGTGCAAGCACACAAGATATTTTATTTTCGATAGAATATGCAAATCACTTAATACGTTCAAATTTACCATTTAAAAAATGGTACTTTGGACCAGATATAACTTACCCTATAGAAATTTCACTGGCACAACAAAAAGAAGCTACTTTACATGCCCAAAAGTTTGTTACTATTTTTTCTAAAAATCTAGAACCTATAAATAACACACCAACTGTTTATATATTTTGCAGTTTTGTAGATGGTGTTGGTAAAAGCACTCTTTTGGGTAATATAAAAAATTATTTTAAATACGGCGTAAATATCGAAAATTACGATAGAGTAGATAATTCTTCTTCACAGCTTGCTGATATATTTAAACTAAAAACTAATGTATTTATAGCAGACTTACCGGCACAAGTAAGCCATTTTACATATAAACCAGATGGTTATGTCTATGTTAATGCGCAAAGAGAACTTGAAAAAGATATAAAAGATAATATAGAAATATTTATAAATGAAAATAAAGAAACATTAGAACAAGAATTTAATAAAAAAATATTATTTACTAAAAATATTATAAATTTAAATGGCTACTTAGCGCCAGAGCTTAATAATATTAATAATCCAGAACTAGCTTTTATTAAAAATTTAATTTTAATTAAAAAAGAAAAAATAAATAACTGGATAGCTTTTAATTTTAATAATAATAATTATTTATTTAATAAATTAAATACAAGTGAAATACGAATTCTAACACAATTAAGTACTGTTCAGTCTGAAGGCCTTAAAAACATAGAATCTGAACAAATGCTGTTTTTTGAAGGCATAAGATTGCCTTTGCCGTATAATTTATTTATGCAAGATTTAACAGATAAATTAAATAATAACAATATAAAAAAAGTAGTCTTTGTAGACTTTACAAGCATGTACCCAAGATCTTCACGAGAAAATGTAAGAATAAATTATTTAATACAACAAATGTGTTTGCTCGATAAAAACTTTGATCCAAATTTAAGTTTATATCGAAATTTTGTAAACGACTCAGAGTTATTATATTTATTAAATAATAATTATAATTATCAAAAAATTTTAAATTCTTTAAAACTAGAAACCAAAACTCGTTTGGTTTTGTTAAATTTAATAGACAAACAAAATAGAACAGATATTACAGGAATAAGCATACCTGATATTACTAACTTGATTAATAGCGAATTTTTAGAATTAAATAATAATAATATAAATTTATTAAATAATTATGCCCAAGAAAAAGTTATTCTAGAAAAAAATAAACTCGAAAAAATATATGGTAAAACCAAAAATTATCTAGCTATTCAACAATTGTCTCTTAATAATTTGTTATATTTTTCTAGTTTAATAACAGATATTTATGCAAACAAAATTACAGATGAAGAATTAAATAAAATTTGGCAAAAACCAGAAAATATAAATGCTCAAGATATTTATAGTTATTTTAAATTAAATAAAGAATGCAAAGACGAAATTTTACTAACGCCGTTTATTAAAAAATTAAGATCTTACTGGTATAAAGTTATAGCTAATTTATTTAATTCTAAAATTATAAACGAAGATAAAATAGAACTAGATTCTAAAAATATTATAGCTAATTTGGTCCCATTATTTTTAGATTATAATTTAAATAATCAAGAAATATCACTTATTTCAAGATTGTACCCAAAGCACGAAGATAAAATTAAAAAAAATAAAAATATAAATTTTATTATAAATAGTTTTTTTGATTTAAAAGAAACACATTATATAAATATTAATAATTCACCATATCTTTTAGATTATAAACAAGAAGATACAGATGCAGGATTATTTAATTTTGATAACAATAATTTTAAAGATAAAGCAACAAAAGAAAGTAACACAAAAAAATCTGCTATAACTTTTATAGTTCAAAAATATAAACAAGATAAGCCAATAGATAATGTAATAACAACCAATAAATTATATAAAAAGTTAAAAGATAGTTATATCTGGCAACGTGAATATAAAAAATTATTAAAAAAAGCTAAAAAACAAGCTGAAAATAATAAAGATAATAATAATAATAATAATAATAATACAAAAAAAGATACTCGAGATAAAAATAAACAAAAAAATAAAAAGCCTAAATTAAAATTTATAAATCCCGAACAAATACCAACTGTACAATTAATAATACGATTATTAGCAACACTAGAAATGATAATAAAAGACCCAAATAGCGATATTGTAGTTAGAACAAATAATAAAAAAGATTTTAAAGCTGCCATAAAAATTATCGAGCAAGTGACGTTGCCAAAGTATTTTGGTATAATTAACGAGAAAGAAATGTTTGAAGATTATGACTCTGTTGAGCCATATCCAAATTGGCAATACTGGGAGAATTTAAAAGTTTAAAAAGAAAGAATCCTAAAATGGACCTAGCATCAAGTATCAAAATATTAAGTGAAAAAGTTCTAACAATTCCGTATATAATTCTTTTACTTGGCAGCATAATAATTACAGTCAAAACAAAATTTATACAATTTCGACTATTGCCAAAAATGCTAAAATTATTTTTTAAAAAAACACATAATAATAAAACAAACACAGATGATATTGGCGCAATAAATTCCAAGCATGCACTTTTTACGGCAATATCAACAAGTATAGGCATTGGTAATTTGGTTGGTCCAATTGTTGCAATAAAACTTGGCGGGCCCGGAGCGCTTATTTGGTTTATTATTGCAGTGCTCTTTGGCGCAGCAACAATATTTGCCGAAGTAAGCCTTGCCGTAAATTACAGACAAAAATTAAAAAATGGCGGCTTTGCCGGTGGCCCAATGCAATATATAAAAAAAGCATTCAGCCCTTTTATGGCAAAAATTTATGGCCTTTGCGTAGCCTTAATGCTTTTGGGCTGGTCTGCAAGCCAAGCAAACACTCTTGCAGATATTTTAAAAAATTATAAAGTACCAACATTTGCTACAGGTATTTTTTTAACAATTTTAACTTTAATTTATTTAATTGGTGGTATAAAAAAAATAGGTGAACTTTCGGCTAAAATAGTGCCTACTATGTTTATTTTATTTTGTACAATATCTCTTTGGATAATATTTTCTAACACAGATAGATTAGCTGATATTTTTACACTCATGTTTAAATCTGCATTTAGCCCAAAAGCCTTAACCGGCGCAAGCTTTGGCTTACTTTTACGATGGGCTATAGCCAAAGGTACACAAGCAAGCGAAGCCGGAGTTGGTACAGCTACAATTCCACATTCTATGGCGCAAGTAGATGACCCAATAAATCAGGGAATTTTAGCCATGTTAAGCACATACTCTGTTGGTTTTGTATGTTTGTTAAGTGGCCTTGTAGTATTAATAACTAATACAATAAATACTAATGTTCCTATGGGAATTAACATGCTTACAAAAGCATTTTCTATGTATGCACCGGATTTTATAGGCAATTTAATTTTAATTTTATGCACATTTTTATTTGCCATTGGCTCTATAATTGGCAACAGTTATAATGGCTCGCAGGGTTTTTTATATGTAACTAAAAATAAATACTTAAATATTTATTATATCGCTATGGGGATAATAATATTTTTAGGTTCTATTTTTTCTGTAGAACTGGTTTGGTCTGTTATAGACTTTTTTGTAATTCCTACAGCGCTTATAAATATTTTTGCAGTAATTTATTTGTTATTTAAAAGACAAGATTTATTTAAAAAAATATAAAAATATAAAAATATAAAAATGTCAGAACAAAAAACAACCCCATTAATGCAACAATATTTTGATATAAAAGCACAATATCCGGGAGTAATATTACTCTTTCAGGTCGGCGATTTTTACGAATTATTTTTTGAAGATGCAAAAATAGTCTCTAAATTTTTAGCCATAGCTTTAACATCAAGAGGCAAAAACCATGGTGAAGATATTCCATTGTGTGGCGTGCCTATTCATGCATTAAGTCATTATTTAAATAAATTAATTAAAGGCGGTTTTAAAGTTGCAATTTGCGATCAAATTACAAAGCCAGTTCCAGGTAAAGTTGTAGAACGCGCCGTAACACAAGTTTTTACTCCAGGAACGCTTACAGAATCTTCTTTATTAGACGAAAAATCTGCAAGTTATATCGTTTCACTTTATCCAGAGAAAAAAAATTACGGTTTAATTTTTACAGAACTTTTAACAGCTCAACTGTTTGCAACAATAATTCCAATAAACGAAAATAAAATTCTAGAATCTGAACTTGCAAGATTTTTGCCTGATGAAATAATTTTGCCAAAAAATATTTTAAATAAAAATTTTAATAATTATATTAGTTATTTTAAAAACTTGGGTTATTTAGTAAGCTTTTCAGAAATAATTCAAGATAATAATAATAATAATAATTTAAATATTAATTTTCCTGAACAATTTAAAAACCAATTCGATAGTAAAACACAAGAATCTATAAACAAATATCCCGAATTAAATAATAGTTTAGCTAATTTATATTTTTATTTAAAAAAGACTCAAGAAAAATCACTTTTACAATTTAATAAAATTTCATTTTACCAACCAGAAGATTATTTAATTTTAGACAGTGCTACTTTTAAAAATTTAGAAATATTCAAAAATAATCAAAATGGCTCGCGCGAAAATAGCTTATTAAGTATTTTAGATAAATCTAAAACAGCTATGGGTTCTAGAACAATAAAAAAATGGCTAGCAAGACCATTAATTAATAAAACCCAAATTATAGAACGCAACAAAGTTGTTACTGTATTTTGTAAAAATATAGATATTATGCAAAAGCTAGAAGAACTTTTGGGTAGTTTGTCTGATATCGAAAGAATTACAGGGCGCATAGCCTTACGACGTGCAAACAGGCTAGATTATTTAAGCTTAAAAGACAGCCTCAAATTAATGCCCGAATTAAAATTAATATTATTTAATATTACAGATTTAGAACTTATAAAAATAATTACAGAAAAAATATCTAATTTTTATAATTTAATAAATTTACTCGAATCAAGTATTTCACAAGACTTATCAAGCGAATATATAATTAAACAAAACTTTGATTTGCAACTCGACAGACTAAGATCGCTTGTAGAAAATAGCCAACAAGAAGTTTTAAAACTAGAAGAACTCGAAATTAAAAATACTGGCATTAATAGCCTTAAAATACGCTTTAATAATATATCTGGATATTATATAGAAATTACAAATACCAATTTAGATTCTGTGCCCAATAATTATATCGAATTACAAAAACTGACTAACCGCAAAAGATACACTACTCAAGAACTAAAAAACCTTGAACTCGAAATCTTAACAGCCCAAAACGAAATCGATAATGTTCAAGCACAAGTTTTTGAAAGAGTAAAAGATGAAGTCGAAATATATTTACATGATTTAAGGCAACTATCACAAGCTATATGTTATTTAGATGCACTTTTTGGACTTGCAAAAGCTGCGTACGAAAATAATTATATAACGCCAGTATTTAATGATAACAACGAAATTAATATAATAAATGGCAGGCACCCTGTAGTTGAACAAAAATTAGAAAACAGTTTTGAACCAAATAATACAAGTTTAAATAATAAAGAAAAACTTTGGATAATTACAGGTCCAAACATGGGTGGCAAATCAACTTATTTACGACAAGTTGCTTTAATTTGCATAATCGCCCAAATTGGCAGTTTAGTACCAGCAAGCATGGCAAGTTTGCCAATATTAGATAGAATTTTTACTCGTATTGGTTCTGGCGATAATTTGGCCGATGGCAAAAGTACATTTTTGGTCGAAATGGAAGAAACTGCAACAATTTGTTCTCAGGCTACAAAAAATAGTTTAGTAATTTTAGATGAAGTTGGCCGGGGAACAAGCACATTTGATGGCATAGCTTTAGCTCAAGCAATTATTGAACATATATATACAAATATTAAAGCTAACTGTTTATTTGCAACCCATTATCACGAACTTACAGAATTAGAAAAAATATTTGAAAATATAAAAAATTATCACATGCTAAGTAAAAAAATAGATGATAAAGTTATTTTTTTACACAAAATAGCGCCGGGAATTGCAGACGGAAGTTTTGGTATAGAGGTTGCAAAATTGGCACAATTACCAACAAAAGTAATAACTAGAGCAAGCGAAATTTTGCAATCAATAACACAAGAGCATTCGCCTTTAAAAAATAGTAATTTTCAAAAAAATATTTTTAATTTAAATAAAATATCACAAGAAGAAAATATAAATATTTTACTAGATAAAATAATAATTCTAGAAAATAAATTAAAACAAAAAGAGCTCGATCTAATAAAACTAGAAACTATAAAAAATATAAATTTAGACGACTTTTCGCCCAAGCAAGCATTTGATTTACTCTGGAAAATAAAAAATAAATTTGACTAGATAATTTAAGCTGTTAGTATTCTTTACTTATTAATACAGCTATTAATTTTCAATAATATTTATAAACAATTATACATAGGAGATTTTATGAAAAAAGTTTTATTGGCAATGGCTATAGTTTTTGCAACAGCAAATGTATATGCAAACGAAATTACAACAACAGTTGTTCCTTCAACAGAAGAAGTTATTAATACAACCAAAGAAAATACACCAGTTCAAGAAACAGAAACTCAAACAGAAGAAACAGCAAAGAACTAGTTTTTTGCAAAAATTTACCATGTTCATAAAAGCTCAGCCCTGCTGGGCTTTTATTTTTTTAGCATTTTTATACAAACAGTAAATTAACCATTTTTATAGATACAAATCATTCGCTTTGCGAAATTTAAAACCCATTATAATTCAATAAAATCACCCCCCCTGTTGATTTTATAATTGAACATGCTAGAATTTCAGCCTAACATTTGAAATTAATTCTTTATTATTTATTTAAGGGGGCCTAATAAATATAAAGCAAATTTTGACTAAGTTGTTCTAGACGAGCTCTTTAGAGCGGCTTAACTCGATTACTTGTTCATATTTTATTGCATTTAAAATAAAACATGTTATCTTTAATCGAATCAAATTTGTCGGTTACGTAAGTTAAATTTAAGTAAGTCGGTATAGTTTTTATTTATATAATTTTATTTTATAGGGGATCTTTATATGAAAAAGATTTTGTCCGTAGTTTTATTAGCAACAATGGTTGCTTCAGTCAACGCAGAAATGCAAACACCAAAAGTAGAAACAACAGAAAAAAATGCCGTAGTTGCACATCTTGAAAACAACTGGGGTAAGTATGCAGCAGGAACAGCTGGTTTAACAATTATCGCAGCAGGTTTATTTGATTATTACAAAAATGATGCAAAAGTTATGAATGCTTTTTTTGCAATAACTAAAGATTATTTCTTCACCATCAAAAATAACCCTTCAACTAAAAAAGTTTTAGCATTATGTAAAAAACACCCAGTTATAGTTATTTCAGCTTTAACAGGTGCTGCATTAATAGTTGCAGAAGGCTTAGATATTAACAAAAATGGTTATGATAAATCTGTTTTGGGCACAAGCTTAAAAGCAACAGAAACATTTGTTGTTGATACATCAAAAGCTGCTATTGATCCAGAAAAAAATGGCTGGAAAGCTACAAAAGACTTTTCTAGCAAAAACTGGAACAAGCTTTCTGAAAAAATGCACAACATTTCCTTCAAGAAAAAAGAAGGCGTAGAAACTCCAGCACAAAACTAAGCTAATCAAACCCAGCCTTCGCATAAAGCTATGTCGGGCAGGGCTTAAAAAAGCAAAAGGCCCGGTACAAAATACCGGGCCTTTTTTGTTATATCTTTTTTATATTACTGTTCAATATTTATTATACCGTAAGCATCTACCATTGCAGCACCAGTTACAGCCAACCCAACAATATTCGAAAAATTCATACCTTCAACATCATAAATCGCGTCACTTGTAAGCGTTACTTTATCATCAAAAATTACAGTTCCATTTGTTAAATTTAAACCTGTTCTAGTAGAATGCAATGTGCAACCATCAAGATATAAAATTGCACTTTGATCTTGTAATATAAATGCTGTTTTGCTGGCCTCACTTCTATCACTATTTCCTGCATCGTATATAAATTCTACATACTTATCTATTTTTAAAGTTGCATCTGTTGTAACATTACTTAACTCTGGCGATTTATAGATAAATTTATGATCTTTACCTTTTATTGTTACATCTTGAGAGAATGTAAGTGTTCCATCACTAAATGTATAATCGTTACATAATACAAGAATATCGTTTCTGTATGTTATATGAGCATTTGGTCCAAGACATCTTACATTATTATCACGTAAGCCTTCTAACCTTGTATTTTCTATAATTAAATTACTACCAGAGGCAACTTGAATAGCATTATTTACCGGACAAACTTGCACTCCATGTCCATAGCCATTTAAAATTACTTCGCCCTGGAATTTAAGAGTTGATAACTCTGTTGTTGGCATTGCAAAGTCTTCGCCTATTTCTATTGTTGTTCCATTACCAAAAATTATGTCTGAGTTTGCACCCAAATCTACATATCTAGGTAAAAAGTCTTTTAATACAATATTTTCTAAAATTAAAGTCGTGTTATCATCAATTATTAATAATTTATTTACACCATCTCGGGCAAAGTGAACATATCTTCCCGAACCATCAAGGGTTACTGGCGCACCGCCATGAGCGTATAACTTGTGCTCATAACTTGGAGCATCGCCCAAGTAAATATTAAAGCTTAATGTCATATTGCTATCAACATGAATGTTGCTTGGACCATGATCAATTGTATTTAACTGCAACTGTAAATTATTAATATTTGTATTATTAAATATTGTCGCATTACTTATATAACCAACAAGATCACAGCATTCACTTAAATTTATTATTGCATTACTGTTATTAGTTACATCTTGTTCAAGATTTATTATTGCACTTGAGTTCCAGCTTACTCCAAGTGCATTTTGTACTGTCGCGTTACTTACATAAGTTACCAAATCACAACAATCACTTAAGCTTACTATCGCATTACTATTTTGAACTATTAAATCACTATCAAGCGAAATAGAAACTATTGCGTTCGAGTTATTAGTTATATTATTTACGTTATTTATTATCGCATTACTATTATTTGTTATCTGTTGCTGCAACACAGAAGCATCAAGATTTAATATTGCACTTGAGTTCCAGCTTACTCCAAGTGCATTTTGTACTGTCGCGTTACTTACATAAGTTACTAAATCACAACAATCACTTAAACTTACTATCGCATTACTATTTTGAACTATTAAATCACTATCAAGCGAAATAGAAACTATTGCATTCGAGTTATTAGTTATATTATTTACGTTATTTATTATCGCATTACTATTATTTGTTATCTGTTGCTGCAAATCACTAGCTGCACTAGCATCGCTAATTAAATATTTTATAGTACCACTAGAAACTAAAGTTAAATAATTAGAAATATCCCCTGATCCAAATTTAATATCACCTTTACCTGGTAAACCTTCGTATATTGTAGAATCTTTCCATAAAGTTAAACCGTCTACAGTCAAGCTTGCATTATTATCAAAGGTCCAATCATAATTTTTTAATATAAATGTCGAAGGACCATCAACATAAATTCCAGATTTATTTGTATAAAATCTATCTTCAAGTTCTATTTCTACATTTGATAAATTTACTCTACCTGTATCATCGGCAAAATCTATCCAACCTTTATTTATACCAAGCCCTTTAATAATTACATCTGTTAAATTTAAAGTTGCACCAGATTCTATGTATAAAGTACCACCAAGAGTTAAATCTAAAATATTACCATGGCCATTTAATGCAGACTCTGCGTCAAAATTCCACATGCCAGAAAGTATTATTTTACTATTTAAATTTATATCCGAAGCACCATGCCAATTAAGAGTATTACTTAAATGTAAATCACCAGTACCACCTAAATCAATAGACGTTTTACTTAAAAATATATGTCCAGAACCTGTAACAAATTTATCATCATAAAAAGATAATTTGCTGTTTGTGTACAAACGACCACCATTTAAATTAATACTAGTAGCCAAATCACCCAATAACGCAACACTTAATGTTACATGATTATCTTGTAATGTAATAGGCATAATAATACTACCACCACCAGAAACATTTGTTCCACCTTCTTTAGCATTTACAGATGCAAGCAACACACCCTCTTGTAAAACTAAATAATCATGATTATATAAATTATAATTTGTTTGCGATGTTAATTGCCCTTTAAATCTATTTACACAATATGGCGATGCAATATTATTAATCATATCTTCTTCATGCAATATTGCACCGCTTAATGGATTTATAGAATTAAATACATTAAGCCCTAATTGACCCTCTTTTAATAACAAATCTCGCTGCAACGACAAACCTTTAGATGTATTTATATTTAATATAGATGCAGGATGCTTGAAATAAAATAAATCTTCAGAATTAAAATTATTATAAACTAACGTTCCACTATCTAGATTTAAAGCATTACCTTCTACTCTAATTGTAAAATCATCTTCTTCTATTCCATTACCAATAATTAATCCATAATCTGTTTTTTTATTTTCGATAGTTACATGCGACAATGCGTCTGTTACCAAAGTACCTTTTTGCAGTGTCATACCTGAAGATGTAATATTTAAAGTACCGCCACTCAATTTTATTGTTGAATTTTTTTCATCAAAATATATCGGTTGTCTTAATGTTGTTGAATCTTGACGGCCAACAGAAAGTATTGCAGTACTATCTATATCTAATATAGAATGTTCTTTTATTGTTGATGTCTGATTACTTGAATATAAAAATGTATATTGAGTTCCAGACATTCCTTCAACTTCTGAATAAATTAATACATTATCACTAAATAATATTGAGCCTTTGTCAAATTCATAATCACCATCAAGCGCAATTTGAACATTTTTAAACCCAACAGATGCACTATCATCAATACATTGTAATTTTTTATCAAATAAATCATGTAATATCATATTTTCAAATGTAACGCTTGCTCCAGGGTTTACATTAATTTGTCCTTGTTTTGCACACAACTTGTGCCCATTTCCATTTACTGTCACATTGCCACTAAAATTCCAGATTGAATAAAGATCAACATCTGTAAATATATTTATTGTGCCAGATGTTCCTTTCCAAGTTATTGTGCTTGTATAAACAGTATCAACTTTATTAAAATCAACTGCATATGAATTTAAATTCACTGTTCCTGTTGTTAAAAATTGACCAGCTAAAGGATTAAATTTAAAATCTGAAATTAAGTCTATAAGGCCACCATTTAATCGTATATTTGGCGCCAAGCCAACTAAACCCCATGAAAGAGTAGAATTACTATCTAAAAAATTAGTAACTCCATAAAAATCTCCAGTTCCCCTTATGATATTTGAATCTCTTGCTACAGTAATATTTGTAGAAACAAAACCATTTTCAATTAAATAAGAATCATTTTTATCTAAAGTAACATTAACACCACCAGCTCCAACACTTGTAATAGTTTCTGTTGCTCTAAGATCAAAAGTTCCGGGACGAATAACTTCAACATCTTTTAAAATAGCTGGATACAAAACACCACTGGGCGCACTCATCAAAAGTGCCGTTGGCATTATAATAGAACCATTTTCTATTATAATAGGTCGATCAAAAAATAATCTTATTAAATATCCAAATGTAAGTTGGCCACTATCCCCCAAAAAGTTAAATATATTTTCATCATATTGATTAAATACATAAGCACCATTTTGAAATGTTAAATTCGCACCAGGATATATTTGTACTAAAACATCCTGATTTGGCAAACTATTTCCAAATGTTAAACCAAATAAAGTGGCTGTAGATGCTACATCAAAAATACCATTTCCTTGGCACTTAATAATACCATTAGTTAAATGTAGCCCTTTGTCTGTAACTTTTAATGTACCATTTTCAAATATTAAATTTGATGAATTATCTTTGAATAATAATTTTGATTCTTCCCACGAAGTTGTTTGCCCTAACGATAAAATCGCACCATTTTGTAATGTTAAATTAGAATATAAATTAATTGTAATAGAATTAGTAGAATCAAAAACAAATTCCTTAGATCCATTAATACTAACACTGTTATCTATTAAAATAGATCCATTTTGAATTGTTAAATTTGTATTCAAATTTAAAGTAGTATTATTAAAAATTAAATTTGAACTGTCATCTAATGGATAAAAAATATTTTCTCCATTTAAAACAACAGTACTATCATCAAATATTAAGTTTGCATTGCTATCTATTGTAAACGTAGAATTTGCATCTAATATTAAATTTGTATTTTTGATTTTTAATTTGGCACCATCAATTAAATATATTTTTGATTCTGATACATCCAAAGTATTGCCACCACCATCTAATGTAACATCGCCACTAAATGTCCAAATACCAGAAAGCCCCATATTATTTAAAAGCTTAAGACCTCCACCAGCACCATCCCAATATAAATTTCCAGATAATAAAGTATTTTCTAAAGATGAAGAACTTACATAATAATTACCAATATTTACTGTTCCTGTTGTTAAAAATTGTTCTCCAAATTCTAAAAATGAAAGATTTGATAATAAATTAAATTCACCACCATTTAAATAAATATTTGCAACATTACCAGAAACATTCCAACTAACAGAACTTGTATTATCCAAAAGTACAACATCTTCTAAAAAAGTTCCTCGTCCATCTATTAAATTCGATTTGCCATAAATTCTTAAATTACTACTACTATTTCCATTATTTAAATAATAGCGATCATTATTTTGCAATGCTATTATATTTATGGCTTGAGTAGTTCCAGTCAAAACATACGAAAAATCACCATATCTAGAAATTTCTGTATTTTGAAATATTGTAGGATAATCAAGAACTGATGTCGTCCATGTAAATACCGGGTCAACTCTTACAGCCCCATCTTCTAATCTATATGTATTTTTTACATAAGGACCACCACCATTTTTAAAATATAAAGTTCCCTGTTTTGATAAAAAGTCTATAAAATATTGATTGTAATTATCAAAAGTTACAACACCATTATTCAAAATCATTTCTGCCGATGGATATATTAAAACACTAACATCTCCAGCAGCTGTTCCATCACCCAAAAGTATACCTGTATTAGTTTGAGTAGATTGAGAGTCTAAAACCATACTAGCTTTAGCAATTAATCTACCTTTTGTCAGTGGTAACCCAAAATCTGCAGATTGCAAAGTTCCCTGTTCAAAAATTATTTCTGAAGAATTATCAACAAATAATAATTTTGAAGCTTCATCCAAAGTTTTCTTTCCTAAAGATAAAACAACGCCATCAAACAAATTTAAATTAGAACGTGAATTAATTGTAATAGAGCTGGTAGAATCAAAAACAATTTTATAATTACCATAAATTTTTACAGAATTATCTATTAAAATAGATCCATTTTGAACAGTTAAGTTTGAATTTAAATTCAAAGCAGTATTATCAAAAACTAAACTAGATGTTTCATCTAATGGGTAAAAAATATTTTCTCCATTTAAAACAACATTACTGTTATCAAATGTTAATTTTGCATTACTATTTATCGTAAATGTAGAATTTGTATCTAATATTAAATTTGTATTTTTGATTTTTAATGTAGCACCATCAATTAAATACATTTTTGCATTTGAAACATCTAAAGTATTACCACCACCATCTAATGTAACATCACCACTAAATGTCCAAATGCCATCAAAGCCCATATCATTTAATAATCTAAGTCCACCACCAGTGCCATCCCAATAAAAATTACCAGACAATGTTTGATTATTTAAAATTGAAAAATTTACATAGTGTCCATCTACATCCAAAGTTCCTGTTGTTAAAAACTGACCACCAGTTGGGTTAAAATCTAAATTAGAATTTAAATGTAATAATCCACCATTTAATGTTATATCTTGAACAAAACCTTTTACACCCCAAGAAAGTTCTGAATTTACATCTTGCAATGCAAGTGATCCATAAAAATCACCTATACCTTTCATAATATTTGCATCTCTAGTAACAAGCAAACTTGCATAAACAGTACCACTATTAATTAAGTAATTATCGCCCTGATCTAAAACCGTATATAAACCACCAAGCCCTACACTTGTTACAGTTTCAGAAACTGTAACATCAAATATATTTGGCAAAATAGTTTGAACATTTTTAAATATCATTGGATACAAAACATCTTCTGGAGATTCTACAAAAATTAACGGCGCAAAGCTTACTGTTCCATTTTCCATTGCAACAGATTTTTTGAAAAATAATTTTGTAAGATAGCCAACATCTAATAATCCAGAATTTGATAAAAATCTAACTACTGTATTATCATAGTGATCAAAAACAAAAGCACCACCATTAAAATACATATTTGCACCAGGATATATTTGAATAAGCGTATCATGTCCGGCGATTCCATCACCAAATGTTAATCCATAATATGTATCACTAGAAGCTACATCCAAAATAGCACTGCCCTGGCTTTTTATTGTACCATTTGTTAAATGCAAACCATTATTTATAACATTTAATGTACCTTGTTCAAAAATTAAAGTTGATGTTCTATCTTTAAATAATAATTTAGATTCTTCCCACGAAGTTGTTTGTCCCAATGATAATTTTGCTCCATTTAACAATATTAATTCAGATCGAGTATTAATTGTAATAGAATTTGTAGAATCAAAAATAATTTCATTAGCACCATTAATTTTTACACTGTTATCTATTAAAATAGATCCATTTTGAATTGTTAAATCTGAATTTAAATTCAAAGCAGTATTATTAAAAATTAATTTTGAACTATCATCGGCAGCATAAAAAGGATTTGTACCATTAAACACAATACTGCTATTATCAAATGTTAATTTTGAATTACTATTTATTGTAAATGTAGAATTTGCATCCAAAATTAAACTTAAATTTTTAACTTTTAATTGGGCACCATCAATTAAATATATCTTTGATTCTGATACATTCAAAGTATTGCCACCACCATCTAATGTAACATCACCACTAAAAGTCCAAATGCCATCAAAGCCCATATCATTTAATAATCTAAGGCCACCACCTGTACCATCCCAATAAAAATTACCTGTTAATATTTGGTTGTTTAAAATCGAAAAGTTTACATAGTGTCCATCAACATTAACTGTTCCTGTTGTTAAAAATTGTCCACCAAGTGGATTAAATTCTAAATCACTATTTAAATTAAATAATCCGCCATTTAAAGTTATATTTTGAACAAAGCCCTTTACACCCCAAGATAATTCTGAATTATTATTCAATAAAGAAAGAGCACCATAATAATCACCATTGCCTCGCATAACATTTGAATCTCTAGCAACAGTTATATTTGAATAAACAGTTCCACTATTTATTAAATAATCATCATTTTGATCTAATACTACACTTATTCCAGCATATCCCACACTTTTTGCAGTTTCGGAAACAGTAACATCAAAATAACCTGGCAATTTAGTTTGAACATCTTTTAATATAACAGGATACAAAACATCTGCGGGCGCTTCCATAAAAAATAATGGCGCTAACTTCATTGTTCCATTTTCAATAACAATTGATCGCTGAGTATATATTTTTGTTAATAAAGCAATATCCAACAATCCAGTCTCTGATAAAAAATCAAATACTGAATTACCGTATTGATTAAAAATTATAGCACCACTATTTATCGAAAAAACTGCGCCAGGATATATTTGAACCAACATATCATTACCAGCAGTTCCATCACCAAAAGTTAATCCATAAAATGTATTAGTTGAAGAAACATCAAAAATCGCGCTACCAGAACATTTAATTATTCCATTTGTTAAATGCAAACCACTATCTGTAACTTTTAATGTACCTTGTTCAAAATTTAAGCTAGATGTGCTATCGCTAAATATAATTTTTGATTGTTCCCACGATGTTGTCTGACCTACCGAAAGTGTTGCACCATTTAAAAAATTGATTTGCGAATAAGTGTCAATATTAATAGAATTATTTGAATCAAAAGTAAAAATATAATTTCCAGAAAGATCAAAATAATTATCTATTACTATAGAACTATTTTGAATTAATAAATTTGTATTTAACTCAAATCTAGAATCTCTTAATATTAAACTTGAACTATCATCTATAAAATAAAAAGGTTCTTCTTTTTTTAATATAACTTTACTATTTTCAAAAATTAAACTGGCATTACTGTTTATAGTAAATGTTGAATATTCATCCAAAATAAGATGTGTATTTTTAAAGGTTAAAGTAGCGGCATCTAAAATATTAATTTTTGCATTTAATAAATTTAAATTATAATCATTTCCATTTACAATAGTATTTCCATTTATATACCACATAGACGTAAGAGATTCATCTTTACGCAAATTTAAAATACCACCATCACCATTCCATGTAATTGTTCCTGTTAATACATTATCAGCAGTAGAAAAATTAACTGCAAAATATCCTATATTAACAGTACCTGTTGTTAAATACTGACCACCGGTTGATAAAAAATTAACGTCAGCCCCCAAGGTAGTTGCACCACCATTTAAAACAATATCTCCAACTTCACCATTCAATCTAAAAATAACATTCGAATCGCTACCAAGTAGTTCAATAGCACCAAAGCAACTACCAAATCCACCTATAAAATTAGAAGATCCTACAACAATAATATTATCGTAACTATCACCACTGGTTATAAAATAAGAATTATTTGTATCTAAATACGATGTTATAGGGTCAACAACCGTTCCAGTCAAAACATATGACCATGCATCAACAACATCAACTGTAAGATTGTTTGCAATAAATGGATATAGTAGCCCTGGTTCTGTGGTAAATATAAAACTTGGCGTAACTTGTAAAGAACCATTATTTAGACCTACTTCTTTTTTTAAATAAGCAAAAGAATTATTTTTAAAATTAACAAGTCCCTGTTTAGATAAAAAACTTATTGCATTTATATTTGCCTGATCAAATGTAAATGCATCACCATCAAATGCTAACTCTGCGCTAGGATATATTAACACATCAACATCATTTACTTGCGTACCATCGCCAAAAATTATACCTGTTTGTGTATCGGTACTTAATGATTCAAGTGTTGCAAACCCTTTTGTAACAAGTTTACCTTTAGTAAATTGCAATCCATAATTTATGGCACTTATAGAACCAATATCAAAAATAAGCTCTGATGATTTATCAGAAAAATATATTGGCGTGTCGCCTACATATGAATATTTACCAGCTTGTATATTAAATCCATTATTTAATGATAAAAATGAAACTGGGTTTATACTTAACGTAGCGTTATTATCAAGCCGTAAATTATAATCACCAACAAAATTACACTGACCATTTATAACCATTTTACCAGTATCAAAATTTATATCTTGCGCTGGAGTTAAAGTAACATTATTAAATGTTATTACACTATCTTGCCCTTCCGGTACAATAGGCGTATTTATAATATTTTTTAAACTTGAATTATATATAGTTAAAGAACTTCCATCTTTTAAATTAATATTAGAATTTAATTGTAAATTATGCCCTGCAGAGTGAATACTACAATTACCAGCAAAAGTAATTGGTGTTTTAAATGTAACATCTGAATCAAAAAACAAATTTACATTTTCGAAAAACAACGATGATTCTATTTTAAACACTGATAAATAAAATAAAGCATCGCCTCTTGCAAAATAGATATTATCATCATTTGACCATCTTACAGCATTAACATTACCTGCAACATTAGTTTCGACCACAATACTTAATGTATTATCCGGATTAAAATCATAAATTCTATATTCTGAATTAACATTATTGGCAAGCCCCATTAATATTTTAGTACCAGAAGTAGTCCAATCCATACTATTAATACTTTGCGCTTCACCAATTCTGGATGCAACATCTTCGACCAAAGTTCCGTTATAAATATTATGATCATAAACTCTAAAAGACTCTGAGCCTGCCGCAAGCCCAATAGCTAACTTTGTATCATTAGGTCGCCATCTTACACAATTAACAGCGCGTCCAAGTTCTGCGTTTGCTGTTAATGTTAAAGTTAACCCATCAAAATAATAAACCAAAAGTTCTGCACCTGCAGAGTTTAACGTACCTGCAGCTAAATAACTTCCGGTATAATCCCAATCGAGCCCATCGCCAGAACTAACATTTGCACTTGGCATAGTAGCAGCCAAAATTCTACCTGTAAAATTTAAAGCTCCAGTTGTCTGATTAAAAGGATAAACTATAACTCTATCTGTAGCAGAGTCCCAACCAGCTGCTAAAAAATTACCCCATGGGTGCCATGCTACAGACAAACAATTTACAGTTGGGCTAGATATTCCCGAAACTTCCGTAAATGAACCGTTAGAAATATTCCAATCAAAAATTTTAAGATCATCTCCCGTATTAGCAGCTCTACCCGCTGCTATATAATTTGTGTATGGGTGCCAACCAACAGAATATACAGTATCTAAAATATTAGCACCGGCTGTAACAGTTAGCGTAGCACCATCAAAATATGTTATTACTATGCCGTTACCAGTAGCAGTAGTTTTGCCTACTGCAATATAATTATTATCGCGTGACCAATCAATAGTTCTAACTTGTGAATTAAATAAATTATCATCTATTAAACGTATATTCACACCAGAACCATTTAAACTTGGAAAATTTAATTCTGAAATAGCATCAGAAAAATGTATATTATGATAATTACCAATTATATTTCCAAAAGATATAACATTAGCAATGCGCTGAAATGCTAAATCACTATTTAAAAAAAGCGATCCACCATTTAACCTTACATCGCCTGATATTGGGAATAATGCATTGTAAACACAATTAACTTCTGAATTAGAAAAAGTTAAACCATTATCAAGCCATGCAAAACCTAAAATTTGATTATTAGAATCTGATGATGGAAAAAATACATTGCCCTGTCTGGACACAGCTGTATCTGAACCAATAATAACAGAATTAATTTTTTTTATTGGCAAAAATAAAATCAAAAAAAAGACGCTTATTCCTAAAGCATTCAATTTCTTTGAATAAAAATTCATTATTACCCTTTTTTTACAATTTTAAATTTTTAATATACAAATTTATCAATCCAATATGCCATATATAATATTTCCAAAAGAATTTACCGAGCCAACAATTTCTTTGTCCGGTCTTCTATATATTTTTGTATTATCATAGCCAATCACAATTCCATTTCCTATATTTAACGATTCGTATAAATTTAACGTGCTACCTGAAGAAATATTTAAAAAGACTTGTGGTGCATATTGTTTGTTTAATATAAATGCATTAATAGCAATATTTTTATAATTTAATGAACCTGCAAATAAATCTAACATCGAACTTGGAGATACATTACAAAAGAAATCATTTTCTTCCAGTTGATTACCAAATGTAATTCCGTTATCAACGGTTGCGCTTAAACCAGAATCGTAATAAGGCTCAGATTGCATGCTGGAAACACCATTAACAAACATAGTACCATTTAACAAATTCAAACCGCCTCGAGACACATATAAATTTGCAGAATCTAAATATAAATTCGAAGTTCTATCTTCAAAATAAAATGAATTACTATTTTGATTAAATGGATCAACACTTAATGTTGTACCTACAGAGAAATATAACAAAGTATTCTTGGCAATTGTACTTGTTATATCTGATTGATAAATAATTTTATTTGTTCCAGTAATATTTATATCACCTTCAAATAAATATGATCCTTTAGATAAATTTAAATCGCCCCCCAAATTTAATTCAGAATCTCTAAATATTACAGATACATTATCGTTTAATACAAAATTATCCGAACTGAAATCTAAAAGTTTTAAATTCTGTAAAGTTACATTCGAGCCAGCAGCCAATATAAATTTACCAGATGGCGTTACTTGAATATCATTAACATTTCCATTTATAATTACATCGCCATCCAAAGTCCATTCATCCAATAATAAATACTTATAAGCAAAATTCAAAGAAGAACCATTTACAAAATAAATTTTTGCCCCAGCTCCTTTGTTTATAGAATGATTATGCATATTACGTAAATTAATATTTCTAAAAGTTACAGTACAATTATTATCTATATACAATAATCCACTATTGGAATATGAAAAATCAATAAAATGATTCGATCCATCAATTACCATATCGTTATAAATTAATAATTTATGATTTTCTGATAAAAATAAATCTGTAGATAAAGTAACTGAGTTATCAAAATAAATATCACCTGGTCCAAAAGTAAATGCATACATGCGATCATTAAGTGCTATGCTCACTTTGTCATTTAATAAAATTATAGCATTACTATTATTTATTATTGCTTGCTCATGGCCTATTATTACTGAACTATTATAACCTATTAAATTATTATTATTTATTGTTGCATTACTTACATAAACAACTTCTTTTTCCAAAGATACAATTGCATTAGAATTGTTATATACAAGATTTGCTGTAAGATCCGTTTCACCTATTCCATACCCATAAGTTGTATTATCTGTAATCCAAGCGTTACTTGGATTTTCAGCTCGTAAAATAGATTCCTGATTCCAACCACTTATACCTTCATTGTTTATAATTTTAATTTTAGAAATTGGCTCTTCTAAATTTATAGAAGAACTTCTACTTGCAAAATTTAAATTATCTTGTGAATTTGCTGTATTATCACAAAGTATTTCACCATTAAGATGAACTCGTGCCCCAGATAAAATATATGTAGATAAATCATTATTTGATCCAAGAGTTGAATTTCCAAGAACTAAAGAGTTAGTTAAAGCTTGAACAGAAATATCTGGTGTATAATCAAATTTATAAACTTCTATTTCATCATGACTAACTGCTGGCAAACGTCCGCCAATGCCAAGATATTTTCCATCTGGACTCCAATTTACTGAATATAAAAAAGTTCCATAATTTTGAGATGCTTTTAAAGATAAAGTTGAATTTGCAAAAGAATATACTTCTATTTCTTCGTGTCCAGCACCAGGGAAACCTCCTATAGCAAGGTCTCTACCATTAAGATTCCAATTTACAGAATAAACATAACTACCATAATCCACATAAGCTACACGAGATATTGATGAACCATTAAAATAATAAACTTCTAATTCTTCATGTCCTGCATCTGGCACACCACCTATAGCAATATTTTTTGCATCGGGACTCCAATTTACAGAATATATATAGCTACCATAATCTTGTGATGTTACCAATGATAAAGCAACACCATTAAACGAATATATTTGTAATTCATTACCACTGTCAGGAGTACTTCCACCAATTGCTAAATATCTACCATCAGGGCTCCAATTTACAGAATATATACTATCACCATAATTTTGAGCTGTAACAAGAGATAATGTATTGCCATCAAACGAATATATTTGTAACTCATTACCACTTGCAGGGTTAGTTCCACCAACAGCTAAATATCTACCATTTGGGGTCCAATTTACAGAATATATTCCATCACCATAATTCAAAGATGTAATAAATTTTAATGCCGACCCATTAAACGAATATATTTGCAATTCATCTCCACTTGTAGGAGCTGTGCCTCCAAGTGCAATATATTTACCATCAGGTGTCCAATTTACAGAATATAAAGTAGCACCATAATTTTTTGAATCAACAAGAGATAGTGCTGAATTATTAAATGCATAAACTTGAAGTTCATTACCTCCTGTAGGCGTTTGACCACCAACTGCCAAATATTTTTGATCTGGTGACCAATTTACGCAATATACTGTGTCACCATAATTATGAGTTATATACGAGGCATTAAACGATGCTATATTATTTTCGCCATAAGTGCTTACAGTTACATTATTATCAAAATACAATGCACCAGTTGTTAATCTAAGCCCTGTATGCGTAATTAAGAGCGCACTATTATTAAACTTAAACTCAGATGTTTTATCTTGCATTACAATAAGCTTGTTATCTGTTGAACTTGGTGCAAACGTAAAATATGTATTTGGCATAAAGTTAAACGATGAATGTGGTAAAATATAACTTGATCTTACAGAGTTATATATAAACTTACCTGTTCCAGTATAGCTTACATCATCATTTATAAATATTTGACCATTTTTAAATTCAAAATCATCTGTAAATGCAAAATTTACATTATCGAATGTTATTTGAGAATACCAATCTAAACATCTTATTGCAGGCTTAGCAATTGTATTTAAACTATTTTTAAAAGTTAAATTTTTATAAGTTAAACTTACAGTACTATCTAATAACAGCTGCGAATATTTACCTAAAATTATGCTATGACCCTGACCATCAATTATTCCACTTGATGATATTGTAATATCTATATTATCTGGAACCTTAAAATCATTACCTAATATTATTGAATATCCATTTAAATTTATTTTACCACTTGTAGTAATTACCGTATCTGATGATAAATAAAGATCCCCAGATAAAGTCAATGTTCCTTCTGCCAAATCAATTGATCTATTTAAAAATGCTGTTGTTGGAACAGAGATAGGTCCATTTATATTTCCAATTACAGCAAACTTACCATCATTTAGAGAAATAAAATGATTATAATGATTAACTATTGCACTACTATTTTGATACATTAAATCAACATTTAAATTTAATGATACAATTGCTTGTGAATTATAATGTATATTATTAGCATTCGTAGTTATTCTACCATCTTGGCTTACTATCGCCTGACTGTTATAACTAATATTATTCATGTTAGTTGTAATTCTGCCATCTTGTGAAATTATTG
>Ga0075560_15_pt1 | contig 102231 bp, 84 predicted proteins | sample RifGroF2_FD_68116 | JGI IMG/M metagenome (GOLD analysis project Ga0075560, IMG submission 68116) | candidate division TM6 bacterium GW2011_GWF2_28_16
CAGCAACTATCAATAACAATCACTTAATTAGTTACAACAGCTCTGCTCTAATAACCAACTTTAGATACAACAGTAATGCAATAATTACTCATGACAAGAGAATTAGATATAACTCTCAAGCTATTATCACTCATGATAAAGAGATAAATAATAACAGTAACTCTATAGTTACTCACAATAGACAGATTAGTTACATAAGTTCAGCAACTATCAACAACAATAGAGCTATTAGCTGGAACTCTTCTGCAATATTAAATCTAGACGCTTCAACATTAGAACAAAGAATTATAAATAATAGTAACGCAATAATTTTATTAGATAATAAAATAAATATTAATATAAATGATATAACAGCAAATTCTAATGCAATAATAATGAATACTCAAAATATATATTTTAACTCAAATGCAATAGTCACAACAATGACAACATCTGGTCTACAAGTTCAAATAGATGAAAATAAACTTGGTATTAGATACAATTCAAATGCAATATTAAGTCTTACAAACGGTCAACAAGATACTGTGTTAACGCAAGCTCCAATAACAAGTGATATTACATTAAGAGATAGTGTATTTATACATCCAACTCAAAGAATATATGTAGCAGATAATGCAACAATAGACGGCAGTGGTGCTGTAATTATATTTGGTGATCCTGCACACTCACAATTTGTTGTAAAAGCAGGAAAAACTGTAACATTAAAAAATGTACAATTATTACGTGTAAGCCAAGACACACTAGACCTTAGATACAATCTTTATGTTGATAGCTCAAGTCCATCAAATTGGCGATTAGAAGATGGAATACTAAGAATAGGTCAAAATGTAATTTTAGGTCTTTCTGAAAATGTAACAATGACACAAGGATTAATAGAACTTGTAAATGATGATAATGCTCAAGCTCAAACCTTTAAATTAGTTGGAATTGAAGGACAAAAACAATTCCAAATTTCTCCTAGCAACGCCTATTGCAATGCTCTATCTAGAGCAGATAACGGACTCACATGGGCACAAAGAGTAGCTGGTTATACAAGTTATACCCCATCACAATTACCAACTAGATTTACAAATAATGGAACAACACCAATACTTATAAAATGTAACGACAATACATTTGGAATACAAAATATTAATTTGTCTGGCTTTGAGCATATATCTAAAACTACAAGCATAAATTATACCGGTGCAATTGGGCTTTTAGGAACTGCAGCTGTAGATATTGGCGATCAGACATTCTCTGAATTTGAAAAAAATAAAAATGTTCAAGAAAAATACGACATGGTTTTTGTAGTACAAAACATAAACAACCAATTAAGATTACTAAAAGATGATTTATTATTCACAGGTCAATTACAATTTGCAGACTTTGGTGAAAACGTTTTAGATATAGACACTGTTTTAACCGAACGAATTAAACCTAAAGTAGGTTCTACAGATCCAGATAGAACTATACCACAAGTTAACTTTGCTACAGACTTTTTACAATTAACATCTTTATATGGTATGGCAAGATTAATTTTTGATGATTCTAGAATTAGAATTAATAATCAATTTAATGCATTTATAGCTTACGAAAATTCATATCTTGGTGGCAATACTATTGAAGTTACAGGCGACCCTATTTGGGACCTTTATGACCCTGCATTTGGTGGCAAAGAATTTGTTCTTGATGTTGACGAACTTATAGGCCTTGATGACATAGATAATAAACCAATTGTTTCTGACTTTTATTCCATTTTTAAAAATAACAAGAAAAAATTACGTACAGCTTTAGACTTAATTTATGAGCAAGAATTAAAAAAATTTTAAAATTCTTGATCACAGATGAATTAAACATAAAAAATAGATAATTAAAAAGTAAATTAAATAAAGAAATAAAAGGGAGAATAAATTGAGTAAAATATATATCAATAAAATAATACTTTTTTTAATTATTTTATTTTTTAACAATAATATTTATTCAACTATAAAATTTAGTACACCTTCATCAAGCATAGTTTTATCAAACAGGAAAACATACTTTGGTGCACCTAATACTAGCACAATTAATGGTTGGTACGGTCAAAATTTAATACGCGAAGCAGGTTACGAAAATATAAAAACATTTAATGATACATTAAGACATGATTATGCTCCTCAACAAAAAATTAATAATACTTTTTCAAATTATCAAGTAAGTACAGATACTAGTTTAAACCCAGCATTAAAAGTTATTTATTTAAATGATGACATTACACTACCTGCGAGTACTACTTTTACCATAACATCTAGTGGGGTAATAGATGGCTTGGGTAAAAACTTTAATTTTGCAAGTAATGCACAATTACTTATTGATACTAATGTCAGTTTAACGCTAAAAAATATAACATTTAAAAATACTTTTAATACTAAACCTATTATAAAAAATCATGATTCTACAGGCCAAATAACTTTTGATAACTGCAATTTTTCTTTAAGTAACAGCTTTACATTTGAACGTGGACGTTTTTTTATAATTAACAATGTCAATTTTAATGGTAACGTATCGTTTGTTCAATGCTCCGTAAGACCATTATATATATTACAACATTCAACTTTTAATTTTGCACCAGGCTCAAGCTTTATGTATTCACCATATTCTGACAATAATAATCTTATGATATTTAAAGACAAAACATCCAGATTAAAATTTAATAATAGTTCTTTAAAATTAACCGACACTGGATTAAGATTAACTAAAGGTACTTTATATTTAGACAACAAAGTAACATTAAGCGCTTCGGATAAAACTTTTGCAAATTGTATAATGATTGGTAATGCAACAGCAGGTTCTGATTACGATATGGATACATACATACTCTCTGGAGCAAGAGTACATATTGATGGTAAAGTTTTATTAGATAATTCTACAAGTGCTGCTAATACTTTAAATTTTTCAAATAAAACAGGTTCTGTTGTAATAAAATATCCATGGTCAAAATTTAAAATTACAAACAAAAATGGAATTTCTGGCTGGAACCAACAGTCAATAATTTATGCTGATGGCAGTGATAATAGTTGGGTTACAGATAGCTCAACTTATGGTTTTGGCATAGGAGAAACAAAACCTCCAACATATTTAGTTTATAATAATAGTAATGCTATTTTGTCTTACGAAAACAGAATAAATTATAATTCAAATGCCATTATTAAATTAAAAACTTACGATGTAAAAAACAACAGTAATGCAATACTAAAAAACACAGATGATATAAGATACAATTCTAATGCTATTGTAAGTAGCGAAACTATTATTTTACAAGAAAAAATAACACAAAATTCTAATGCTATTATTTCGCAAGATAAAAGAATTAGATATAATTCTAATGCAATACTAAATGTTCCAAGGCTACTCACCAATAATTCAAATGCTATTTTATCGCTTGAAGACGAAATAGGCTATGTAAGCAGCGCTACGATAAACAATAAAAATAATATTAATTATAATTCTAACGCTATATTAAATAATCAAAATAATATTAAATATAACTCTAATGCTATTTTAAATAATCAAAATAATATTAATATAAATACAAATAATATTTCTTATAACTCTAGTGCTATTTTAAAGCAAGAAGACAAAATTACATATAATTCAAATGCTATTTTGGAGCTACAAAAACCAATAACAAACAATTCTAATGCTATAATTTTACTTGATAAAGAAGTTGAATATGTAAGCAATACAACTATTAATAATAAAAATAGTATCAAAAATAATTCGAACGCTATTATTAATAATAAAAATAATATTAAATATAACTCGAATGCTATTATTAATAATAAAAATAATATAATTATTAATGCCAATAATATTTCTTATAATTCTAGCGCTATTTTAAAACAAGAAGACAAAATACGTTGGAATTCTAGCGCTATTTTAAATAGCGAAGCTAGTATTTTACAAGAAGCGATAAAGCACAACTCTGATGCAATTATAAATTTAACCCCAACCGGATTAGATCAAGAAATAACAAATAACTCTAACGCTATTATTTTACAAGAAGCAAAAATACGCTGGAACTCTAATGCCATTTTGGGTAGCGATGCAATGACACTACAAGATGATATTAAACACAATTCTGATGCCATTATATATCTTGATGCAACAGATCTTGATGGTCAAATAACAAATAATTCTAATGCTATAATTTTACAAGATGATAAAATAAGACACAATTCTGACGCTATAGTAAGCAGCGATTCTCTATTACTACAAACAGCTATAAAACATAATTCTGATGCAATTATTGTTCAAGACATAAAAATTATTTATAACTCAAATGCAATAATTACTAACACAAAAAATATTAAAAATAATTCGAATGCTATTATTAATAACAAAAATAATATCAAAAATAATTCGAATGCTATTATTAATAATTTTAAAAATATTAATAATAATTCGAACGCAATAATAAATAATAAAAATAATATTAAATATAATTCAAACGCTATATTAAATAATCAAAATAATATTAATATCAACGTTAATAATATTAGATATAACTCAAACGCAATTATTAATAATTTAAATAATATTAGCTACAACTCGAGTGCTATTATTAATATTTATAATAATGGCCTAGCCATAAATAACAGTAATGCAATAATTTATATCAAAACAGATTTAAATTATATAAGTAATGCAACAATAGAAAATGATAAACAAATAAGATACAATTCTAATGTTATAATTACTTATAACTTGCCCGACCTACAAGCACAAATTAAACACAATTCTGATGCTATAGTAAGCTCTGATGCATCTATTTTATTACAAGACGTAATAAATAACTCTAATGCTATAATTTTAATTAATAATAAAGTTAGATATAACTCTCAAGCCATAATACACGATATAGAAATAGAAACAGATCTACAAGCACAAATTAAACATAACTCTGATGCTATAATAAGCATGGATGTAAGTATACTTGCAGATGAAATAAAACATAATTCTGATGCAATTTTAAATATTAACGCTGGCCCAGAAGAAACTATTTTAACAAAAGATCCAATAACTGGAGATATAAGTTTAGACAAGAGTGTGTTTATACACCCTGACCAAAAAATACATGTAGTGGATAATGCAACTATTGATGGTAATGGTGCAGTAGTAATTTTTGGAAGCCCAGACAAAACTCAATTTACAGTAGAAAAAGGTAAAATAGTAACACTTAAAAATATACAATTATTGCGCATAAACCAAAATACTTTTGATTTAAGATACAATGCCTATGTAGATAGTTCTAGCCCATCTAACTGGCTATTAGATGATGGTGTAATAAAAATAGGACAAAATGTTCTGTTTGGCTTGTCAGAAAACATAACAATGACTCAGGGATTAATAGAACTTATAAATAATGATGCTGGCGATGCTCAAACATTTAAGCTTGTTGGTATTGAAGGTCAAAAGCAATTCCAAATAGCACCAAGCAATGCCTATTGCAATGCTCTATCTAGAGCAGATAACGGGCTTACATGGGCACAAAGGGTAGCTGGTTATACAAGTTATACCCCATCACAATTACCAACTAGATTTACAAATAATGGTACAATGCCAATACTTATAAAATGTAACGATAATACATTTGGAATTCAAAATATAAATTTATCAGGCTTTGAACACATAACAAAAACTACAAGTATAGATTATACAGGAGCGCTTGGACTTTTAGGTACAGCTGCCGTTGATATTGGTGATGAAACATTTACAGAATTTGAAAAAAATAAAAACATTCAAGAAAAATATGACATGGTGTTTGTAGTACAAAATATAAATAACCAATTACGATTACTAAAGGATGATTTGTTATTCACAGGTCAATTACAATTTGCAGATTATGGTGAAAATGTTTTAGATATAGATACTGTTTTGACAGAAAGAATTAAAGCTAAAGCAGGCTCTACAGATCCAGAAAGAACTATACCACAAGTTAACTTTGCTACAGACTTTTTACAATTAACATCTTTATATGGCATGGCAAGGTTAATTTTTGATGATTCTAGAATTAGAATTAATAATCAGGATAATGCATTTATAGCTTACGAAAATTCATATCTTGGTGGTAATACTATTGAAATTACAGGTGACCCTATTTGGGACCTTTATGACCCTGCATTTGGTGGCAAAGAATTTGTTCTTGATGTCGATGAACTTATTGGGCTTGATGATATAGATAATAAACCAATTGTTTCTGACTTTTATTCTGTATTCAGAAATAAAACTAAAAAATTAAAAACTTCGTTAGATTTAGATTATGAAAACGAAATTAAAAATATAATTAATAATAATGTTAATAATATTTTGGGAGAGTAATTTGAGTAAAAAAACTATTAATAAAATAATAATATTTTTAGTTATTTTATTTTTTAATATCACAAAAGCATCTAATATCAAATTTCACTCACCTGAAGCATCAATAATATTTGATAGCAAAAGAACATACTTTGCAGCACCTGGGTTATCTAGCATTCAAGGCTGGTATAAACAAAATTTATTACAAGAGTATGGAAAACAAAATATTAATAATTTCGGCACTACGTTAACATATACCAATGCACCAGCACAACAATTCAACAATTTTATTTATTCCGGTTTTAGTAAAGCCAAACTGAATTTATACTACCCAAACCCATATCAAAATGATGACGTTGTACTAAATTTGTATGAAAATACTATTTTTTTAAATAACGATATCGAAATACCAGATCTTGCAAATTTTATAATTACTACAAGTGGAATACTAGATGGTCAAAATAAATCAATTATTTTGGGACGAAATTCACAAATAATTTTAGATACATTTACATCTGTAACGTTTAGAAATTTAACATTAAAACGTACAACAAATGATACACAATTATGGCAACTGCGAAATTCAAATTTATTACCAGAAATTTTTTGTGCTGGATATAATGCAAATATTACTTTTGATAACTGCCAAACAGCATTTAGCGAAGATTTTAATATTAGCTCAGGTAAAATTTATATCAATAATAATTTTAATATAACAGGCACAAATAAATTTGTTTGCACAACCAGCAGACCTGTAAATATACTTAATCAATCAAGTTTAAATATTAATCCACAAACTGCATTTGAATTTAATCCAACATTTTCTAGCAAAACATCTCTTAATTTTACAGATAAAAGTTCAAAAATTTATTTAAACAACAGTTCTTTATTTATAACAAATACAGGATTAAATTTAACTAAAGGCACACTTTATTTTGATAATAACGTAACAATAAGCACCCTAAATATTTATAATAAGAATATTTCAGGAATAAATACATCTTACGCTACTAAATTTTTTGGTGATAGAATTTTTAATGTAAAATGGCACCCATTTGATTACACTTTTGCAGCGGGCGGACAAAACCCAATAGATGGTTACGAATTAAGATTAGTAAATCAAAATGCTGTTTATGTAGATTATATGGGAGGCATCTTTGCTGTAGATTATGGCACAGCTGTTTATGCCTGTGAATGGAGCCCTGATGGTAATTATCTAGCTATTGGAGGTAATGGACCTATTAGTGGTAATGAATTGCAAATTTACTCTTGGACAGACGATATGATTATAAGCTTAAATTATGGGCAAACTATTTATGCTTTAGCATGGAGTCCTGATAATAATTATCTTGCAGTTGGAGGAGTTAACCCTGATACAGGAGACACTCTTAAAATATATAAATTTAGAAATAACACAGCAGAACTTATTGCATCTGCTCCATATACAGGAACTATTTATTCTATAGATTGGTCTCCTGATGGCAACATGCTTATTTTTGCTGGTAGCAACAGAATGCATGTATATGAATTTAATGGCACAGACTTAACATACCTAATTGATGAATCTTTAGGTGGAACAATCAGATCTGTTGCGTTTAGTCCCGATGGCTATTACATAGCTGGAACAATTTTATCTCCTGGAGATAACAATGCTGTAAAAATTTATACTGTAAATCATCCAAATGCTGGAGATATTATTCGCATTTATACTGCTATAAATTATGGAATTAATGCTTACTCAGCAACATGGAGCCATGATGGAAGATATTTAGCTGTTGGCGGAAATAATCCAACTAGTGGCAATGAACTACAAATTTATTATTTTAATGGCAGATATCTTAGTTTAATTGATTCAAAAAATTATGGTCATACTATATTTTCTGTAGACTGGAGTTACGATGACAAATATTTAGCCATTGGTGGCCAAGCTCCAGATGCATTACACCAAGAAATAGAAGTTTATCATTTTGATTATATTCCATATTCGCCTCAAGCAACTTCAAATGGATTAACTCTAGGAAATAGTTCTATTGGCAATAATTATAATATGGATTGTATACCATTAGGTAATTCTAGAGTTATTGTAGAAAATATATTAAACATGAACAATACTACAACAAGTACAAATAATTTAAATTTTGCAAACAGATATGCAAATTTAAATCTTAATAAAAATACTTCTAAACTTAGTATAACAAATAAAGCAGGACTTGCTGGCTGGAGCCAAGAATCTATAATAAATGAAAATAACCCAGACAATAATTGGATAAATAATAACACTACTTATGGATATAGTATTGGAGAAACTAAACCAACCACAAATATAGTAACAAATAATAGTAATACAATAATTACGCAAATTAATTGTGATATAAAATATAACTCAAACGCTATTATTTATACACAAAATAACGATATAAAAAACAATAGTAATTCTATATTAAATAATAAAACAAAAATTAGATATAATTCGAATGCTATTATAAGTGTAGACACAGGCACTCTTGATACAGCCTGCACAAATAACTCTAATGCTATAATTTCGCAAGACAAACGAATAACATATAATTCGAATGCTATTATTAATAATCTAAAACCAATAAGATATAATTCTAATGCTATTTTAAACTTAGAATCACAGTTGCCATATGTAAGTAATGCAACAATAAATAATAAAAATAATATTAATTATAATTCGAGTGCTATTATTAATAACAAAAATAATATTAGTTATAATTCGAACGCCATTATCAATAACATAAATAATTTAAATATTAATATTAATAAAACTAGATATAATTCTAATGCTATAATTACACATGAAAATAAAATTAAATATAATTCTAATGCTATTTTAAATTTAAATAATAAAATCAAATATAATTCGAACGCCATCTTAGATTTAAAATCACAATTGCCATATATAAGTAACGCCACTATTAATAATAAAAATTATATTAATTACAATTCTAGTGCCATAATTAATAATATAAAATATATTAATTATAATTCGAATGCCATTATTAATAATATAAATAATTTAAATATCAATATTAATAAAACAAGATATAATTCAAGTGCAATAATTATCCACGAAAATAAAATACGTTATAACTCCAATGCCATTGTCAGTGTAGATGTCACGGCACTTGAAGAGGCAATTAAACATAACTCTGACGCAATAGTAAGTTCTGAAAATATAATTTTAAAACAAAAAATACTTAATAATTCTAATGCTATATTAAAACATATAATAGATATTAAGAATAATTCTAATACAATTATAAGTGTAAGTACGCCAGAATTAGCTAAAAAGATTGAATATAATTCAAATGCTATAATTTATTTTTATGATATTGAATTACAAGAAAAAATTATTAACAACAGTAATGCTATAATCACTCACAAAAAAGAAATTAAATATAATTCTGATGCTATAGTAAGCGTTGATTTGGCAGTAATAGCACAAAATATAACAAATAATTCTAATGCAATTATAAAACACGAAGATGATATTAAGTATAATTCGAATGCTATAATTAATAATAAAAATAATATTAAATATAACTCGAATGCGATAATAAATAATTTAAATAATATTAATTATAATTCGAGTGCGATAATAAATAATGTAAATAATATTAATTATAATTCGAGTGCGATAATAAATAATAAAAATAATATTAATTATAATTCAAATGCCATAATAAATAATAAAAATAATATAATTATTAACACTAATAATATTAGGTATAATTCAACATCTATTATTATTAACAAAAATAATATTCACTATAATTCTTGTGCTATTATTAATTTAAATTACGAAGAACTAACAATAAACAATAGTAATGCAATTATAAATTTAAAAACAAACATAAACTATTCAAGTAATGCGACTATATTTAATAATATAAATATAAAAAATAACTCTAATGCTATTATAAGTTATAATATTACACAATTACAAAACAATATAAGATACAACTCTGAAGCAATAATAAATTCACAAACATCACTAATACAAGATCGTATAAAAAACAACTCAAATGCTATAATTACCTTAATTCCTAAAGTTCATTATAACTCTCAAGCTATAGTAACAGACGCAAATGCTGGATATACTAACTTTTACGAAGCTATAAAACATAATTCTGATGCATTACTAAATTCACAAGCAATGGATTTTAAAAATAAAATTAGATACAACTCTAATGCAATAATTAATATTTTAAATACATCTGTAAGCACAGCCTTAACAAAAACTCCAATTACAGGAAACTTATCTTTAGATTCAAGCGTGTTTATACATCCAAATGAAAGAATTTATATAGCAGATAACGCAATAATAGATGGCAGAGGCGCTGTAATTATTTTTGGCAGCCCAGAACATGCACAACTTGTTGTAGCAGAAAACAAAACAGTCACGTTTAAAAATATTCAGTTATTACGCATTAACCAAAACACAATAGATTTAAGATATAATGTTTATGTTGATGGCTTAAGCCCTTCTGGTTATAGATTAGACGAAGGATCAATAAAATTAGGCCAAAATGTTTTATTTGGTTTATCAGAAAATATTACTATGACCCAAGGATTAATAGAATTAATAAATAACGATGCATCTCAAGCACAAACGTTTAAATTTAATGGTATCGAAGGACAAAAACAATTTCAAATATCACCAAGCAATAATTATGCCAATGCTCTTTCACTTGCAGATAACGGGCTTACTTGGCAAAATCGAATAGATAACGTTACACCAGTTATACCATCACAATTGCCTACTAGATGGGCACAAAATGACACCAGCCCAATATTAATAAAATTTAATGATAATACTTTTGGCATTCAGGATATTAATTTTTCAGGCTTACAGCATGTTTCTAAAACTGATAGTTTAAATTACACAGGAGCTTTGGGTTTACTTGGCAGCGCTGCAGTTGATGTGGGTAATTTAACATATGAAGACTTTTTACAAAACACTGGAATTCAAGAATCTTATGATATGGTATTTGTTACACAAGCAATAAATAATATATTAAGATTACTAAAAGATAATTTATTATTTACAGGTCAATTACAATTTTCTGATTATGACGAAAATGTTTTATCAATAGACTCTGTATTAACAGAACGAATTAGCCCAGACCCTTTATCGCCTGATCCAGATAGAACTATACCATTGGTTAATTTTGCAACTGACTTTTTACAATTAACTTCTAATTATGGCATGGCTAGATTAATTTTTGATGATTCAAGAATTAGAATATTTAATCAAACAGATGCATTTAAAGTCTACGAAAACTCTTATTTAGGTGGCAAAACTATCGAAATTACAGGTGATCCAATTTGGGATCTTTATAACCCAAATCTTGGAGGTAAAGAATTTGTTCTTGATGTTAATGAACTTATCGGCCTTGATGATATCGATAATAAACCAATAGTTTCGCTATATTATTTATTTTTAAAAAATAATAATTTAAAAAATAATAATAAGTTAAAAACAGCTCTAGATTTAGTTTGTGAACAAGAGATTAGTAATATATTAAATTAAAATAATTATAAATAGTATTTAAATATTTTTTATTTTTATAGGCGAGTTTCTAATTGTAAACTCGCCTTTTTTTATAAAGCCCTAATAAATATACGATTTTATTTTATATAAAAAATACGTATACTTTTATTATACTTTTTTAATATATTAAAAAGTAGGTTAACGCTTTAAGATAAAAACATCTTGTGTAATTTTAAACCATAAGGAACGAACATGGCAACCAGTTTTTCTCTTTCATTAGAGCTTGTGTTACTTATGAGCTGGCTTTTAAAACATAAAAAAAGTGACCTTAAAAAGCTTATTGCTAAATCATTAGATCAAGGCTTACAACAAGAGCTAGACCTAATAGAAACTTTTACACAAGAAGAACTATTAAACGTAGATTCAGATTTTGCAGAAGAACTACATAATTCTATTTTAGAATTTTTAATGCACTTAGAAGATACGCTTTTAAAAGAATTAAGCAAAACCACAAATAGTTATAAACAAGAAATATCACCAATGGCACAAAAATTAAATACACAAAAAATAGACAGCAGAACTGTTCTTTTAAGCTTACAAAATGTAAACCAACTTATAGAAGACAAAAATTTACTTAAAAAAAATAAAAATAATACTGAAGTAACTGATATATTATTTTCAGAAATTTTAAAAAACTGGGTTCCAAAAACTAACGAACCTATAAATTAATTTATTAAAATTTAAATTGCATTTTTTGCAACGCTTGAACTAATTCAAAAATAGGCAGGCCTATTATATTTGAATATGAGCCATTAATAGTTTTGCAAAAACGTTGCCCATAATTTTCTATAATTCCAGAACTTGCTGAATTTAAAGCTTGTGGCAAATTTATAAAATATGTATCAAAATCTTGATCTTGCACTATAAATTCAACTTGAGAAGTTGTAACCCAATAATTTTTATCAAGAGTTTGCCAGCTATTATTTTTAAAAACTTTTTTTTCAAGGCAACAGCCTGTACTAGCATCAACTAATTGATCACGCATAATTTTTAGCATATTTTTTGCATCGTTAATATCTTTTGGTTTGCCTAAAATATGGGCTGTTTTATGCGTGTAAACAAGTGTATCTGCAGAAAGCACAAAAATTATTTGCCCTTCTTGTACATTTTTAATCTCATGTAAATTTGCATGTTTTAATTTTTCTTGAGCTATATTTAAAACGTAATTTTTAAAATTATTATTATCAAAAATAATAGTAGCTTCGTCTGCGCCGTGATTAATAACTTTAAAATTAATTTTAGCCTGTTCTAATAAAAGTTTACGTTGCGCCGAACCTGATGCTAAATATAATGTATCTTTAGACATTTAAAACCCTTAAAACTTAATAAAAACAGTTCTTTTTTTGTATAAAACAGCATTATTCCTTATTTTTTTGATAAAAACAAAACAATTTTAATAAAAAACAGTAAATAATGCCAAAAATATATTAATTTTTTCAAAAAACACACGTTTGTGTAGATATTATACATTTTATATACTTTATTAGTATATAAATTTATTAATTTAATATTATTTTATGGAGGTTATATATGAAAAAAATATTAAATATTTTAGCAATAACTTTATTGCTAAGTAATTCTCAAAACGCAAATGCATGGACATGGGGTGGAGTCTGGGATAAGACTAAAGAAGTAACAGCTAAAACAGCAACAGCCGTAACTTCCATAGGAACAACAGCTGCGATAACAATGTCCGGCAAAACAGCAAGTATTCTGCTTGATTTAAAAAAAGGTGCCTTATTAGAAAGTTATGAAAATAGTACAAAAACTGGTGATACAATGAATGAAATATTTAAAAGCCTAGAAAATACAATAACAGAACAATCAATGGAATATGCAAAACAAAATAAATTTCTTATAGGAACTATTGCACTAATAGCAGCTTTAAATTTCAAGAATATATTAAAAGTTGGAAAATTTGCTTGGAATCATAAAATCATAACATTGTTGACTATATTAACAAGTTATATAACAATCAATGCAAATAAAGATGTAATAATAAATGATTTCTCAGATTTTTTTACAAAATATATGATCACCTATTGTAGGAAAAATGATTGCTAAATAAATCTTAAAAATAAGGGGACATTAAAATGTCCCCCTTATTTATTCTGCTCGCTCCCAATATCCAGAAATATTTTGTTTAACTTGCCCACTAAGTTCTAAATCAAAGAGTTTTTCTTGCAAAACATTAATACCCAAATTTAATTTTAAACTTAAATCGTCTATCGACTTTGCTCGATCTAGAAAGTTTAATATTAAACTTTCGTGGTTATTTTCTTTTAAATTATTATTTTTACTAATTTTATTATTAACTTTATTTTCTTGTTTTTCAGGCACTTTTGTTTTAGAAACTTTTTCTTGTTTTAAATTATCTTGAACTTTTACTTCTGTTATTATCCCAAAATCTTCAAGAATATCACTTGTATTTTGTATTAATTTAGCACCATTTTTAATTAAATTATTACAACCAACACTTAATGGGTTTTCTATATTACCTGGCACAGCATAAACATTACGACCTTCGTCTAATGCAAATTGCGCTGTAATAAGTGCACCACTTTTTTGTGCGGCTTCAACAACCAAACAGCCTTGAGACAAGCCAGCAATAACACGATTTCTTGCTGGAAAAGTTCCCTTATCTGGACCCATTTTTAATGGAAATATAGAAACTAAAGTTCCTGCTCCATTAGCAATAGTTTTAAAAAATTTTATATTTTGTTCTGGATATGGGGCTAAAAGACCTGAACCCAAAGCTACTATAGTTTTGCCTCCGGCATGCACAGTATTTTTATGTGCAATAGTATCAACACCAAGAGCACCACCACTAACTATAGTAATATTATTAGCTACCAACTCAGGAACTATTTTATCCAAAACTTTTTGTGAATAATTTGTAGCTTTACGCGAGCCGACTATAGCTAAATTATTTTTATAATTATTAAGGCTTTCACCTTTAGAATAAATAGCTACAGGAGGAGCATATATAGATTTTAAAATTTCTGGATAATTATCATCCAAAAAAGTTGCCCAATTTATTTTGTATTTTTCTATTAAATTTAATTCTTGATCAAGCAACTTTTTATCTTGAAGCCCTGCAAAAATTATTTCTGCTTGATTTTTAGTAAACCCAAATTTATTTTCAAAATCTTGTTCTCTTAAATTATAAATTATAGACAAATCAAAATTTGTTTTTTGTATCTCAGGATGTTTTTGATTTACAATAAATTCATCAAATAATTTTTTGATAAACTTTAAAACAAGAACAGGGCCAACACCATAGATTAATGATAAATGCAGTAGTATTTCTTGATTTTTATCCACGATGTTAACCCTTTTAAAATTGCATACCCTTCGACTTCGCCTACGGCTACGCTCAGGGCGAACGTGACGTTCGTAGTAAGCATAGTCAAACAGCTGTACGAAGAAGAATAGCACGTTCGCGGTGAGCGTAGTCGAACCGTTCTGCGAACGTGCATTTTATGCATTTAGCTTTCTATATTTTCTGTTTTTTCTACTTGTTCAACTTGCAAAACTTCAGCCCCATCACCATCTAATTCAAGAGCTTCTTCAAACGATGCTATTGTAGACAAACGCTGGTCACTGTCAAGACGTACAAGTCTTACACCCTTTGCTTGTCTACCCATTGTTCTAATTTCTTTAGGTGAAAGTCTTATAATTTTACCATTGCTATCGATTAACAAAATATTATGTTCTGGCGAAACAAGTGTAACACCTATGACAACACCATTACGTTTGTCTGCAGGTATTGTGCGAACTCCAATTCCACCTCTATGTGCAATTCTAAAGTCTACAATTTCTACTTGTTTTCCATAACCATTTTCTGTTGCAAACAACAATGCTTTTACTTTTTCATCTTCAGCTATAATTTCTAGCCCTACAACCTCGTCGCCTGATCGTAATTTAATACCACGAACACCTTCGGCTTGTCTGCCCATTGAACGAACTTCTTCTTCTTTAAATCTAATACCCTGGCCTTTTTTAGATGCAATAACAATTGTATCTTTACCATTACTTAAACCACAAAATACTAGTTCATCATTATCTTTAAGACCCAAAGCTCTAATTCCTGTGCTGCGAATATTATCAAAGGCTTCGCCTTCTGTCTTTTTGATTGTTCCAAATTTTGTAATCATGACCAAGAACTTTTTAGAAAGATCTCTGGTACTTAAAAGTTTAACAACTTTTTCGCCTTCAGTTAGTGGTAACAAATTAACAATAGCTCTTCCCTTAGAGGTTCGTGAACCTTCAGGTACTTGAAATACTTTTAAGCTGTACACTCTACCCAAGTTGGTAAAGAATAATAACTCATCATGATTTTTGGCAACAAAAAGATCTTGTACAATATCTTCATTATCTGTAAGATCTGACATACCCTTTTTGCCTTTACCACCACGATGCTGAACAGCATAAGTATCAAGTAAAACTCGTTTTATATAACCCTTTTGTGTTAAAGTTACAACAACTTCTTCATCAGAAATTAAATCGCCTTCTTCTAAAATATCTACAGCGCCCTGAATAACACTTTTACGTTTATCTGCATAGCTACGTTTAATTTCTTCTAATTCTTCTGTAATTACTCGTTTTAATTCTTCTTCATCTTTTAAAATAAATTCAAGTTTTTCTATTAATGCTTTTAATTCTTGAATTTCTATTCTTATTTTTTCTTGTTCCATACCTGTTAAACGCTGCAAGCGCATTTCTAATATTGCTTTTGTTTGTGCAACGCTTAACTTAAATTTTTTATCCAATGCAACAATTGCAGCTTCAGTATCTTTAGATTTTTTAATAATATCTACAACTTCGTCTATACTATTTAAAGCAATTACAAGCCCCTGCAAAATATGTTCTTTAGCTTTATTTTTATCAAGATCAAATTGTGTACGTCTTGTTACAATTTCTTTTCTGTGTAATAAAAATTGATCTAACATTTCTCGCAATGTAAACACAGTTGGTTTATTATTATTTAAAGCAAGTAATAATATTGAAATTGAACTTTGTAGCGCCGTGTGCTTGTAAAGCTGATTTAATATAACCTGAGGAGCTTCGCCACGTTTTAATTCTATAACAACACGAATACCTTTTTTATTAGATTCATCTCTAATATTAGATATCCCTTCTATAATTTTATCTTTTACTAAATTAGCAATATTTTTAATTAAGTCAGACTTATTAACCTGATATGGTATTTGTGAAATTACCAAAGTAGGATTTTTTTCTTCACCTTCTATATCTATTACACCACGCAAAATAGCTTTGCCATGTCCCGTTTGATACGCTTTAATAATTCCAGCTCTACCACAAATTACACCGCCTGTAGGAAAATCTGGTGCAGGAATAAGTGTAAATAATCTTTCTTCAGACATGCTTGGATTTTTTAAAATTTCCATAGCTGCAGTAACTATTTCACCAAGATTATGTGGTGGAATAGATGTTGCCATACCAACAGCAATACCGTTTGAACCATTTATTAATAAATTTGGAATTTTACTTGGTAATATAGTTGGCTCTAATTTAGATTCATCGAAGTTTGGCATAAAAAATACTGTATCTTTTTCGATATCAGCCAAAAGATCACGTGCAATTTTTGCCATTTTAACTTCTGAGTATCGCATTGCAGCAGCATTGTCACCATCGATAGAACCCCAGTTTCCTTGACCATCTAATAATGGATATCTTTTAGAAAAATCTTGCACCATACCAACCATAGATTGGTAAATTGCAGCATCACCATGAGGATGGTAATTACCCATAACTTCACCAACTACTGTTGCAGATTTTCTGTAAGCTTTTTCGTTATAAAGTCCAAGCTTGTGCATAGCATACAAAATTCTTCTGTGCACAGGCTTTAAACCATCTCTTACATCTGGCAAAGCTCTACTTATAATTGTAGACATTGCATAATCTAAAAACGACGTCTTTAATTCTTTTTCTATAGAAAGTGGTGTAACCGCACCAATAAATTTATCTTTCTTTTGGGTATCGTTAGACATTTTAAAAGTCCCCCTTTTAAGTAACTTATTTTTGTACTTTAACTAATTAAATTCAATTAAAACTTATTTTACTACGCTTTGGCATGTTATACAAGTTTTTACCTATTTTTCAAGTCTTTTTTTTATTAGCTTAAATATCTTAAAAAGCTAAGCAAAATAAATAAAAAATTCTTTATAAATTTAAAAATAAAAGCTATGCTCTTTTGCAAAATTATACCCAAATAAAAATAAGGGATTTTTTATGAAACTTTTTAAAACACTATCTTTTTTAATAGTTACCTGCTTTTTTATAAATTTCGCAAAACCAATAAAAGTAAAATTATTTAATGAAAAAGGTAAATTTAAAACAAGCAAATTTACAAAAAAAATAGCCACTTTACTAGAAGATGACAATGTAAAAGAAACGCCCTTAACCGAAAAATTCTCCAAAGTAGAATTGTTAACAAAAACCTTAAAAGATCTAAAATTTTATATAGTTTCTGTAAAATATAAGCTTTCAGAAATAGAAAATACTAATAAAATAAATAAACCCTATTTTATTATAAGCGAAGAAATTTACCAAACAGGTAAAGAACAAGAGGTATTTAACCCAACAGTAACAAGAGTTTTGTTTGTTAAAAAAACAGAACAAGAGCTTATAAAGCTTATTAAAAAGCTTTATCTAGAATCTAAAATAGAAAAAATAGATATTAACGCAATTTTAAAAAAGAACTAGAAAATTAAATTCATGATCAATAATTTAAACACTAAACCAAACGTTTTATTAATCTGCACCTTTTCTGTCTTTGGCGGCATAGAAATGCACGTGCTTGCAAAATATAAAACATTATTAAAAAATGGTTATAACGTTTTTGTAATAATTCCAAAAGACTCTATATTGGAAAAAATTTTTATACAAGAAAATTTAAATTATTACAGCTTTAAAAAATCTTTCTTTTTAAAAGCTCATAGACAGCCTAGTTTAAAAAAGCTTATTAAAAATATTATTACAGAAAAAAATATAAACGTAATTCACTGTAATAGAGCCAAAGAGATTTTGTTATTAAACAAAATAGATAATAATATTAAAAAAATATTAACAAGACATGCTCAATCTTTGATACGTTCTAAATATGCTAATAACTTTGATGCTATAATTTCTGTAAATCAAGAATTTATAAAACAAGCTAAAAATAAATATATTGTAAAAAATATAATAGAAATACCCCCATTTTTTACAGATCACGAGTCTTTAGATTTTATACCAAGTGAAAATAATAAATTTAATTTTTTTAAAAAAAATTTTAATATAACTCTTAATAATAACTTGCCGATAGTTACTCAAGTGGCATCACTTACTAATGTCAAAAATCACGAAATACTTTTTTATGCTGCACATAAATTAATTCACGAAAAAAACATTTTATTTAATATTTTATTATGTGGCGATGGGTATAATTTAAAATCTTTAAAAAAATTAGCTAAAAAATTAAATATCGAAAATTATATTTATTTTTTAGGTTTTACAAATAAGCGCATAGAAGTTTTGTACCATAGTGATATAAGTTTATTAACCAGCAAAAACGAAGGCCGGCCAATATCTATAATGGAAGCAGCATTACTTAAAAAAGCACTTATTGGCCCTACAAACACAGGAGTAACAAGCACAATAAAACACGAAAACACTGGTTTATTATTTGAAAATAATAATATTAATGATCTTACGAACAAGCTTGAAACTTTATTAAAATCACCAGAATTACGAAAAATATATAGCCAAAATGCTTTTGATCATGTAAAAAATAATTTCACATGTGATAAATCTTTAACAAGATTAGAAACTTTATATAAAAATATATTAATTAATTAAAATTGGGACAATAAATGTTTATAGAAAAATTACACGTACCATTTAGCTTTTACAAAACAGAATATGTTTATTTTGATGAAAATAATAAATATTTAAATAACAATAATAATAAACCTAATATTTTAAATCTTTGTACAGTATTTAAATTTGACGGTCTAATTATGCATGCGCTAGCTCAGCATAAAGCTCATATCAAAAATAATTTTAATAGTTATATTTTATTATTAAAAGGGTCAGATTTAGAACAAAAATTTATAGAAGAAAAAATCTCTTATTACCGGGTGGCTACGTCACAAATATTTAGGCCGCACAGACAACCTGGAATTACAAAAGTTGTAAAAGCAATAGTAGATAAACATAATATAAATATAATAAACTGTAATAGGCACAAAGAATATTTAATGTGCAAAAAAATAAATAATCTAAATACAAAAATTATTTTAACACGGCACTCGCCTTCACCCTTAAAATCTAAATATTTAAAAATATTCAAAAATGTTTTGTGTGTAGATCAAAACTGCATAGACAAAATAAATTTAAAATGCCAAAAAGAAAACTTAACTGCCCCAAGAATGCAGCATTTAGCACCATTTTTTGATGAAAGAGAATCTTTAAATTTTAATTTTAATAATATGCCGGATAAAAAAACTTTTTTTAAAAAAGAATTTAATATCGATTTACCCTATTATCCAAATATAGTAAAAGTTGCATGCTTAAGGGGGTATAAAAATCATCCAGTTATTTTTAAAGCTGTACAAAAATTAGTTTACGAAAAAAATACTCCAGTAAATTTATTATTATGCGGTGATGGATACAGAAAAAAAGAGTTACAAAAATTAGCAAAAGATTTAAATATAGAAAAATATGTTTACTTTTTAGGCTTTACAAGCAAACGCATAGAAGTCATGTACTATTCAGACATAAAAGCACTTTCTACAAAAGACGAAGCTTTTGGAATAGTTTTAATGGAAGCTGCATTGCTTAAAAAGCCATTAGTAGGACCTACAAATACAGGTGTTACAAATACAATTAAGCATGAACATACTGGTTTATTGTTCGAAAATGGCAACCCTCAAGATATGGCAAATAAACTAGAAATTTTAATTAATAATCCTGAGCTTAGAATAAAATATGGCCAAAATGCTTATAATCACGTTAAAAATAACTTTTTGTCTGATGCACTTATAAAAAAACTTGAAGAATTTTATAAAACAATTTAATAATTAATCTCTTTTACTTTATTAATTAAATTATCTATTAATATGTCAGACTTAAACTGCCATTTACTAGCAAGATATATATTATTTTTATTATTAATTTCTTGAATTTTACTTTTTTGTAAAATATTAATTACAGGCTTATTAAAAACTTGTGCCAAAGTAAGAACAGGATTATCTACAGATATAACTAAATCCGAAAGTTTTACCATAGAAACAAGTTGAAAAAAATTATGTGTTACAACAAACAAAAATGTATTTTGCTTTGCGAAATTTTTTAATACTTTTTGATATTTTTTATAATTGTGCGGCAAAACGTTAATTATAAATACTGTATTATAAAAGTTTTCAGATACTCTTAATTCATCTATAAATTCAAAAATACGCTCTATTGGCCACAATCTTTGTAAATTACGCTCAAATGGATTTATAAAAATTATTTTTTTAATTTGCCTTTGTTTATCATTTATACCCCAGCTTAAAAAATTTAATTTAACAGATATAAGCCACTTTTTAGGGATATCGATATTTAAAATATTATTATTATAATTATTGTCTTGTAATATATTTTGGTTAATTATATTCGCATTTTTAGATATATTTTTTGCAAATTTATTAAATTTTAAAATATTTTTTGTAGCCAAATTTATTATTAATAAATAATTTTGATTTTTAATTTCTTTTTTTAAATCTAAATATTTTAAAAAATTAGTTGGTGCAAAATAAACTTTATTAAAAATATTAAATTCTTGTAGCCAATCTTTTAACATGTGATTTTTATAATCACTAAATCTAAAAATTGCCGGCCTTGCACACAATGGATCAACATATAAGTCTATTTTTATATTTTGGTATTCTTTTGCAAAATTTATAAAATAATTTTGCGCATAAACAAAATCTTTTATAGAAAAATGAGAAATAAATAAAATTCTTTCTGTTTTTTCTAGAATATCTTTAGATATATTAAAATCGATCATAAATACTTTTTATTAAACAATATTTTGAACCTGTTCTCTTACTTTTTCCAATTCTACTTTTATATCAACAGCTAAAGTGCTTATTTCAAAATCTGAACATTTAGCAAGTATAGTATTAGATTCTCGCAATAACTCTTGCAAAACAAAATCTAAACGTTTTCCCTTTTCTATGTCCATATCTTTTATAATTTTTTTAGTATTCTTAAGATGACTTTCAAACCTTGTAATTTCTTCATGTACATCTATTTTGTTCAAAAGAGAATATATTTCATCAAGTTTTAATTTTGATTCTTCATCTGCAGACTTTTGATATGCCTGCTGAATTAAACTTAATGCATCTCTTTTTTCTTTTACAAAAGAATTAAAACGTTTTTTTAATGACATCATTTTTTTAGTACAAATATCAAAACGTTTTTCTAAATCTTTTTTAAGCTCTATTCCTTCAAGATTTCTACTTTTTATAAGCTTTTCTATAATCTCATCAACATTTTCTAAAATTATTTTTTCTGTTTTAGAATCAAACTCTATTGACTGAAAAGAAAATATATTTGGTATATTTAAAACATCTGTAACTGTAAGTTCACCTTCAAGTTTAAATGTCTTTTTTATATTATTTAAAGCATCTAAATAATCTTGTAATAACTTTGTAGAGGGTACAACTTTAGACATAGCACCCTCTTCTTCAGAAATTTTTATAAAAACAAAAATTCTACCACGCAATAATTTTGTTTTTAATTTATTAATTATAGGAATTTCTAAAGCACTAAATACATTCGGCAGCTTGCAACTAGCTTCAAAAAAACGTGAATTAATAGATTTTATTTCTACATAAATAGAAATCTTATCACCTTTAGTTACTTTTATAGAGCTAGTTTTACTAGCAAAACCGGTCATACTTAAAAACACTATCAACTCCTATTAATATTTTTTATATTAACCAACATTTACAAATACATGTTGAACATCATCTAGGTCTTCTAAAGTTTCTAAAAATTTATAAACTTTTTCTTCTTGTTCATCATTTTCTAATTCTACAGTATTTTTTGCAACCCAATCAAAAGAGGCATCTTCTACGCCAAAACCCAAACTTGTAATAGCTTTTTTAACGGCATCAAGATCTTTTATATCACAATAAACAGTTGCTAAATCTTGTTCTACAGCGATATCATCTATTGGATATTCTATTAATTTTTCCAAAATATCATCTTGTGACATTTTTTTTGAATTGAATTTTATAACACCTTTATGCTCAAACATCCAACCAACAGTACCTGTTTCACCTAAATTGCCACCCATTTTAGAAAATATATGGCGCAAATCAGCAACAGTTCTTTGTTTATTATCACTTAATGTTTCTACAATAACAGCAACACCATAAGGACCATACCCTTCGTATATTGCAGCTTCATAGCTTACACCTTCAAGTTCCCCTGTACCTTTTTTAATAGCTCTTGTAATATTGTCTTGTGGCATATTCGCAGCTTTAGCTTTATCAAGAACTACTCTAAGTCTGGCATTGCCTGCAGGGTCTCCGCCACCCTCTTTTGCGGCTACAGTTATTTCTCTAATTAATTTTGTAAATACCTGACCTCTTTTTGCATCTTCTTTTGCTTTTTTGTGTTTTATCGTTGACCATTTTGAATGTCCAGACATAAAAACTCCTAATTACTTTTTATTAATTTACTGCCTATCAAGTAACCAAATAAAGATAAAATTAAACTAGCTAACTCTTTTGGAACTGGCAAGCTTAAAAATCTAAATAAAACAAAGCCTGCAAAGCCCATCACTACAGATAGTATAGCTGCATTTTTGTTAAGTTGCACCTTAAAATAACATAAAAAAATTGGAATAAATAGACAGCTTATAGATAGTTCATAACTTTGAATTAATATACCAATAATATCATTAGAAAAATAAGCTACTATTATAGATAATAAACCTACAACTAAAGTAACTATTTTGGAAAATTTTAATTTATTTATTTTTATAAAATTAAAATCAAAATCTTGAACAATATTTGAACTTATTGCACACAAAAGTGAATCTGCTGTAGAAGTTATAGCCGCAGCAAGCGCACATACAACCAAACTTAGTAACAAATTACTTGCTATATTATTTATAGTTATAACTAGTGGATTAGAACCCGCAGGTATAAAAAGTCCATTTAATTTTGCTTGCATACCAAAATATACAGGTATAAAAGCAAAAACAAGCATAAATATTCCCGAAAACAATGCTGCAAGAGCTGCTATTTTTTTTGTCTTTGCCGAAAAAAATCTTTGTGCCAAATCTTGCTCTATCAAAGAAAACATCATAGGATTAAACACTATTGGAAAAAGAGTTAAAAAACTAAAATTTTGTGAATTAAAAAAATTCTGTTGGCCTATAAAATTACTAAAGCTAAATGCATTAATAGCATTTCCCAAAAATGCTGTCTTTATAAATAAAAAACCAAAAACAAAAATCAAAAAAATTATTTGTACCGTATCTGTAATAGCTACAGCTGCAAGGCCACCAATCATTGTATAAATAATTATAAATAGCCAAAATAAAATAAAAATAAAATTATTATTAAGACCCAATGCAATTAAAACACTTTTAAGCGCTACAACTTGAGCTCCTAAAATTCCAAATAGCGTAATTATAGATAATATAGATGCAACTTGTCTTAAAAATTTAGAATTATATTTTAACTCAAACAGCTCAGCTGTGGTCGCAACATTAAATTCTCGCAATTTAGATGCTAATCCAAAACCCAATATCAAAAAACCAAGACCAATTCCTACAGTATATAAAATTCCCCAATAACCAATATTATAACTTTGAGCAGCCGTGCCTAGCATCATGCCACCACCAACCTGAGTAGCTATTAAAGTAAATGTTAATGGGAACAAGCCCATTTTTCTACCGGCCAAAAAGTAATCATCGTTTGTTTTTATGCCTCTAGAAACAAATAAGCCCAAAACTAAATAAAATAAACCCAATATTGTAAATATAGATAAAAATAAAATGTTCATAAAAATCTCTAAATTAAAAAAATTATTATTAAAATAAAAAATTTAAATTTAATAATATTATAAAAATATTATTAATAACTAAAAATTAAGATATTTTAAACTAAAAAGATATATTGCCCTGGTGGGCATGATGATATTTTGGGGTAAAATAATAAACATCAAAAGCTATTTCCTGCTTTTTTAAATTTAAATTTATCATAAAAACTCCCAAATATTGTAAATTCGTTTAACATATTATTGCAAATTTAAACTAAAATATAAATAATTCAAATGCAATTACCAAAAATACTATACTCAAAGCAATAAATTAAAAGATTATAACTATCTATTGATTATTAAATTTAAAAACCAATATATTAAAATTTATTTAAAAACCGTGTATTTAATATTTTTATATTTTTTTTATAAAAAAGGAGATTTATGAATAAAAATCACATTTTAATGTCTTTTATATTATTAGGGCTATTAAACCCAATAAATATTTTATCTAAGGGACGCAAAACAACCCCAACAACAAACCAAACCGCTATAGATAATGCTGTAAAAGAAAAAGATAATGCTATAAAATTCAAAGATGAAGCAAAAACATATTTAGACAATATTAACGTAAAATATACTGAATCGACAGATTTATTAACAGAATCAAAAAGTCCAGCAACATCAACCAACGATATTGAAGTTGTAAAAAAAGATCTAGATAAAACAAATGATTTAATAACAAGAATAGATAATGCAAAAAACAATCAAGAAATTGTCACATACCAAACAAATTTAAGTACTGCTGCTAAAAATTCCAGAACAGCAGCAACAAATTCTAGAAATTATGCAAATCAACCAAATACAAATTCTACAGCAACAAATGCCGCCACCCAGGCAGAAGCGGCAGCAACACAAGCAGAAGGTTATTCAACTGATGGAGTACAAAAAATATCACAAGTTGATGCCAATTTAACAGAAGCAAAAACCACAGCTAGTCAAAAGGCCCAAAATTTAAATTCTCAAATATCAAACACAAATAATGCTATTGCCCAAAAGGATGCTGCACAAAGTTATTCTAACGAAACTGCAGCATATTTAAATTCTGCACAAGAAGATCAAAAGAGAGTATCTGTTGCCATGGACGATGTAAAAGCTGCTGCAAAAAACGATAATCAAACTACTATAAAAAATAAAATTAGTTTTATCGAAACAAAAATAGCAGAACTTAATGAACAATATAACAAAGTTATAACAGCCGAAACTAATGCAAAAAATGCAGCCGATAGTGCAAAAGAATATTCAAATTTAGTACCAAATATTACACAAGCAAAAGATGCTTCAAATTCTGCTGCAACATATGCCCAACAAACAAATTCTAATAAGGCAAAATTAGAAGTGATAATAAAAAATATGCAAGACGACTTGGCTACTGCAAAAAACTATTTAAAAGAAGAAAAAACAGAAGCCAAAGTAGAAGAAGCTAAAGATGTAGCAAAAGATTTATTTGGTGGCATAGCATTTGTAAATGAATCAGATTATTTTTTAACAATTAAACTTTATAAGGGAGATAATTATCTTAAAGATATTAAAGCAGGAAAAGGTGAATATAGAGTAGAACATTATAAAGACAGTAATGATATAGCAAAAATTATAGTATATGCATATAAAACAACAGACAGAGAAAATGCAAAATTAAAAGCAGATAAAACGCCTGTTGATACAGCAACATTTAAAACATTTAAAGTTGAAAAAAAGAATGGCGATAAAGAAACAATGGATAGAATTCCTGCACAAAGAAGTGGTAACCCTGCAACAATAGTAAGCATTGATGTTGAAAACAAACAAATAAAAATTGTTGGAATTAAAGAACGAAAATAAACTTTAATTTTATTTAGTAAAAAAAGGCCCAAATTCTGGGCCTTTTTTTTATTATATTAATTAAATTATTATATTTATTAAACAAAAGATTCTAATAATCTTGATTTTGGATAATAATATTGTTTAGAAAGATAATCTTCTTCTTGTAAAATTTTTTCCATAGAAAGAACTACAAAAACACTGTCTTTAGTTTTTAAGGTAAAATATCCAGATGTTTTTGAATCTAAAACAGCATTTCTAAATTCAGCGAGTGTTTTTACTTTTATTCCATTAATAATATCTATCAACTCACCACCAGCTAAAAGTCTAGAATCTCCAGCTTGAGAATTTTGCAATACATGCGTAATGATAAGAGCTGGCTCTTGTGGCAATTCTTTATGTGTATAATTTATCAATTGATCATTATTATCCATAAATAAATAAACATGGTTCATTGTCAGTTGCATAACAACTATGCCACCCAAAATTTCGTAATCTAATTTTTCAGGCTCAAATTCAGGATACACATAATCAACAACAGGATTATAATCATCTGTAAGTTTAATATTTAAATCTATTTTTTTACCATTTCTATAAAAAACAAAATTAACTATTTTGCCTATAGTAAATCTATTTAAATAATCATAAACAGATATTTTATCTTCACTCCAGGGTACAACTATTTCACCAAATCTATCCACTTTGTAACCATTAACTCCATAAAGCATATCGCCTGCTTGAATTCCATATGCCTGTGCAATCGAATTTTCAACAACATTAACTATCAACAACCCTCCCGGTTCTGGATTTTTAGAAGTTTTTACTATCTCAGGCGTTGAATGAGTTGCTAACCATCCATAATATATTTTTTTTAAAAGTCTTACATTTTTTAAATTTTCAATTACAGCTTTAACTTCTGTAATAGGCAGCATATAGCCAACATTATCAGCATCTATTCTTTTTGATGTATTAATACCAATTACTTCGCCTTTATCATTGACAGTTGGGCCACCAGAATTCCCATTATTTACAGGCGCAGAAATTTGAATCATTCCATCACATTCTCTACCACTAACAATACCAATGGTACTCTTTAAACGTTCTTGACCTAATGGATAACCTACAGCCATAACCTCTTGAGCTCTAACAACATAATCAGAATCACCCAATATTAAACAATTTATATCACCCAAAATATTTTTAACATCCTTATAGGATTGATCGGTCAAGGCTAAAACTGCAATATCACCTTCTGGAAACACACCAATAATATCAACATAAAATTGTTGTTTACCACAGCCAGGTATTTGAATTTTTATATCAATGGCTTCTTTTACAACATGATAATTAGTAAGTATAAAAATATTATTATTTAATTTTATAAAAAAACCAGAACCAGAACCTCCCTCCTGATATAGATTTTTATAAGGCTCACTCCAATTAAAATAATTGATTTTAGAAAACACTTGTACAACGCCATTTTTTAACTTTTGCTGAACATCTATCCATGAGTTTTTTGAGCCAAAAGCACTTAAAAGATTTATACTAAAAATAAAACTTAAAAAAATTATGCTTAATAGATTTACCCTTAATTTTTTCATAAATAATCCATTTATATTTTAAATTGTAAAACAAATATTTTTTGATAATTTTTATAATTATATATTTTTTAGATTAAAACAAAAGCATACTTAAAACATAATTTTTTGCTCAACTATATTTTCACCCAGCAACTTTTTTCGAAGATATAAATACTTTTTAGGGTTAATTTGTCGTCCCCTAGTCGTCTTTTGCAAAAGTCCCATACGTATTAAATATGGCTCACAAACATCTTCTAAACTATCTCTGTCTTCACCTGTCATTGCAGCCAAAGTATCTAACCCAACTGGGCCTCCATCAAAATCTTTTATAATTAAATATAATACTTTGCGATCAAGTTTATTAAGACCATCTTCGTCTATATCCAAAAAATTTAATGCTATATCAACTATTTCTTTATTTATTATGGGATAATTTTTAACTTGTGCAAAATCTCTTACGCGTCTAAAAATTCTTTTTGCAATTCTTGGCGTACCTCTGGCGCGTTTACCCATTTCTAATGCCGCTTCTGGCAATATATTTATATTTAAAAAATTTGAATTTTGTTTAACTATTTCAGCCAAACTTATACTATCGTAAAAATCTAATCGCTCTACTATGCCAAATCTAGTTTGTAATGGCCCAGAGATAAGTGAAGTTCTTGTTGTAGCACCTATAAGCGTAAATGGCTTTAATGGCAACCTAATAGATTTAGCTCCTGCTCCTTGGCCTATTATCATATCTACAGCAAAATTTTCCATAGCACTATATAAAATTTCTTCTACATTTTTTGGCAATCTATGAATTTCGTCTATAAATAAAATTTCTCGTTCTTGTAAATTAGACAAAATTGCTACAAGATCACCACTTCGCTCTAGCACAGGAGCACTAGTAATTCTAAATGGCGCACCAAGCTCTTTAGCTATAACTTTAGCAAGTGTAGTTTTACCAAGTCCGGGAGGACCAAAAAGTAATATATGGTCCAAGTGCTCTTTGCGTAAATTACATGCTGTTACATAAATTTTTAATTTAGATTTAATCTCATCTTGACCAAGATATTGATCAAAAGTTTCTGGCTCAAAGGTCAGAACTCTATCTTCTTGAATTTCTTGTAAGTTTAATAATTCTATTGGCGATTCCATAATATTTTTTATATTTTAAAATTTTTTTATTTTTATAATAACATAAAAATATTATTTAGAATTTTTTAGTTTTCTATAATTTCGTTTTTATTTAAATTACTATTTAGATAACTAAATATAATATTATCTAAATTATTTAAATATTCGTCTATTAATTTAGCACAATCATTTTTAGCCAAATTTAATGCCGTTTTGCCTTTATAATCTTTTTTATTAATAAATTCTTTTATATATTCTTGTTTGTCTTTAATATTTTCATCAATAACAACACGTTCTATAAGTTTATTTATTAACAATTCAACTATTGCCGTTTTATCAGCAGCACATGCAAGCATCAATGCATTTTGTTTTAAAGACGCTACTTCTATAGATATTTTAGCCCCATTATTTAAAAGTTTTTCTACTACATCTGGGCTACACTCAGTCACAGCATATAATAATGGATTAAATCCTATCCAATCTTTTTTATTAACAAAATAATTTAAATCTTTTATTTTTTTGCGACTAAAAATACTTTTAGTTTTTTTTGAATCAAATTCTTTTACAAGTTTATCTATTAATAATAAAAATATTTCATTATATGCGCCATGACAGGCTGAACTCAAAGGTGTAATGCCACCACGAGTCTTACATGCCACCTGAGCACCATTATCTAATAATATTTTTACACATTTAAGATCTCCACTACTGCTGGCTGCAATTAATGCAGTAGTGCCTGCATAATCTATTTTTTTATTAATATCTGGATTTTCTGAATTATAAAAAGCCTCTTGATACTTTATTAAAACATCTTCTAGTGTAAGCATTTTTTTTGGCTCTGCAGCTATATCACAAAAAAAAGAGACTAAAATAGCTATAACTATATTTCGAAAAATTACCATTTTACTTAAAGCCCCAAGAAATTAATTTTAATTCCCTAAACCTGTTTTTAGATAAAATATATATTATTTGATATATTTTAATATTAAATTTTAAACTTTTTATAAGTTTTTATGAAAAAGGGATTAAATTATGCAAAAAAAAATTATTTTAACCGGCGACAGGCCAACTGGCAAATTACATTTAGGGCATTACGTAGGTTCTCTACAAAACAGAGTAAAATTACAAAATGATTATGAACAATTTATATTAATCGCTGATCTGCAAGCCTTAACAGATAATGCCGAAAACCCCGAAATTTTGGGTAAAAATATAATAGAAGTCGCACTAGACTATTTGGCTGTAGGCATAGACCCAAAAATAAGCACTATATTTTTACAATCTCAAATTAGAGAACTTACAGAATTAACTTTTTATTTTTTAAATCTAGTAACTGTAGCAAGATTACAAAGAAACCCAACCGTAAAAACAGAGATAAAACAAAAAAACTTTGGAACAAGTATACCTGTTGGATTTTTTGTTTATCCAATAAGTCAGGCTGCAGATATAACTTTATTTAAAGCTAATTTAGTTCCGGTAGGCGAAGATCAACTACCAATGATAGAACAAGCAAACGAAATAGTTCGAAAATTTAACAGTTTATATAAACCTGTATTTACGCAAGCTCAAGCTCTTGTTCCAAAAGATGCAGGCAGATTACCTGGTATAGATGGACAAGCCAAAATGGGTAAATCTTTAGGCAATGCTATATATCTTTCTGACGATGCAGACACTCTAAACAAAAAAATTATGAGCATGTTTACAGATCCAACACACTTACGAGTTGAAGATCCAGGCAAAATAGAAGGCAACACAGTATTTACTTATCTTGATTACTTTGCCCCAGATAAAAAAATTGTACAAGAAATGAAAGAGCATTATCAAAAAGGTGGACTAGGAGATGTTAAAGTAAAAAAATATTTAAACGAAATTTTACAAGAAATTTTAAACCCAATAAGAGAAAGACGCGAGCATTATTCTAAAGATCTTGATTTTGTTAAAAATATAATAAAATCTGGAACTCAAAAAGCTCAAGAACGAGCCGATAAAACTATGCAAGAAGTTAGACAAGCCATGAAGCTTGATTATTTTTGATACTTTAATTTATTAAAACTTTTGATAATATATAAATAATAGTGGGTTGCTAGCTCAATTGGTAGAGCAACAGACTCTTAATCTGCAGGTTCAGGGTTCGAGTCCCTGGCGACCCACCATTTTTATTATGCAAGGGTGGCGAAACTGGTAGACGCACTGGCCTTAGGAGCCAGCCCTAGAAATAGGATGGGGGTTCGAGTCCCCCCTCTTGCACCAATTATATAATTTTCTTGACCATTAATTTCTCTTAATTTAATTATCATGTATCATAAATTTAAAAATAAAGTTTAAACGGGAGAGAGAGTATGGTAGATTTAATCAAAAAAAAAGATAAATTAACTTTACAATTAAAAAAAGTATCTGCAAATATCTGGCTTGCTGAAGTAATTGTTGATGAATTACTAGTGAACTCTCTTTATATGCAAACAATTAAAGCTTTTCAACGCGAAACTATTTTGCCAGGATTTAAAAAAGAATCTGCGCCACTAAGCTATTTAGAAGAAAATTTTAGAAATTCTATCGAATGCAATATCAAAAATTATTTATTTAGACATTTTGTTTTAGATTTTTTAATGGATGAACTTAGAAACGAAAAAATTACTTTAGCAAATTATCCAAGATTAAAAGATGCGATTTTAGAAAAAAATAAAAATGCAATATTTTACTTTGATATCTCGGTTGCGTCACCATTACTATTAAAAGAATGGAAATATTTTATATTCAGACCACCAAGACGAAAACGCTATAAAGATTTAGATAAACAAGTAAGTTTATTTTTAAAAAAAGAATTAACACTTTTTAAAAGAAGCAATATAAACGAAATATCTGAAGGTGATTGGGTCTATTTTTCGTGTGAATTAGTAGATAATAATAATGAACCGATAGAAAACTTTAATAAAAGTAATTTTTGGGTAAAAATTAATAATAAATATATAAAAAAACCATTTCAAGAATCTTTAGTCAGCAAAAAAATAGGCGATATTTTTGTAACAAATAAATTATACTGGCAAAATGAATTCGACCCAGAAGAAGAATACAATCATTATTCATACAAAATAACTATAAAAAAAATAACCAAGGGTAATAATTTTTACTTAGATTCATTTAGATCTGCTTTTAAACTAAAAAACAAAGTTGATATTCATAATAAATTAATAGAAGTTTTTTCGTTTAGAAACGATACATCCCAACGCAAATCCATTATAGAAGAAGTTTTTCATTTATTACTTTCCAAACACAGATTCGAAATTCCAAAACATTTTAGCGTAAGACGACAAGAAGAAATTATAAATCATCTTAAAAAACGTCCCGATTATAACGTATACAAACAAAACGAAGATTTTCTACAACAAGTCACAATGCTTGCAGAAAAGCAATTAAAAGAAGAAATTTTAATAGATCAATTAGCATATAAAGAAGATTTAACCGTTTCACCAGAAGATGTTAAAAATTATTTATATTTTTTTAATAACAATAGACTTAAAGAATTTATCTATTTTAAACCTATATCAGAAAAAATAGATGAATCAGATTTTCCACTACAAACAGGAATACTTAAACAATATGCATTACGAGAAAAAGCGTTAAACGAAATTATTTATGAATTAACTAAATAAAAATAAGAAAAATAAAGGGTGCATATGATTATAATTAAAAAAAAATATTATTTTTTATTATTTCTTATTATTTTAGTTAATAAATTATATCCAGAACAAAATTTTGATGTTCAAACAGCATATACATTAACATTACCACCTTTTGGAAAATTTGAAGTTACAGGAACTGTAGATATTCCAAATGTTAATTTTACACTTGCTGGAAGCAAAAATAAAATATTTAATCTCGGTTTTTTAGAAATAGAAAATCCAACCATATCCATTTCTAATAAAAAAGGGCTTGGTGCAAGCGCCAAAGTTAATATTTTAGACAAATCTGCAACACTTTCGATGATAGAATTTATTCCAAATAAAATAGTTTCTTATAAAATTAAACCAGAAAATTTAATTAATATTGCTATAACACCATGGAACAATATAGACATAAATTATTTTATATTTTCTATAACAAACAATTTTTATGAATTAACTTCAGATGTTTCTATATTTGGGCACGATGCCAAATTTATATTTGCAAAAAAAAGACCTCCGGTAAAAATAGACGGCACTGAACAAGAAATTATAAAAAACCCAATAAAAGAACCTGCAAAAAATATTATCGAAGTTAAAACTTTAGATGAAATAAAACAAGATTTAGATAGTTATGCCCAAATTACCTTAAATAGCTTAACGCCTGCAGATCTTATAGAAAGTGCAAAAAACACAGATATAAATCTTATATCACTTCAAGATTCAACTTTTCTTATAACAGATCCATTTAATAAATTGGCAAAACATAATATAAAAATTTTTTGTACTGCCAATTTTGAAAAACTTAAGCTACCAAAAGCTTTTAATTTATCAAAACTAGACGCTCAAATAGATTTAAACCAAGAAGGTTTTGTTTTAACAACACAGCTTAAAGATACAAATATATTAGAAAATATTAATCTAGAAGAAATTACTCTAAAAGTTATTGTCCCCAAAAGACAAACAAAAACAATAACCCCTAACCAACAAGCCCAACCAACCCAACAACCTGTAAATAAACCCTCTATCTTTTTATCTGGTATAGCTAATCTAGATTTACCATTAATTGGTAAACTTAAAACACAATTTAATGCTATTTACGATAAAAATAAATTTAATTTTTATTTAGATATAAATAAAGAAATTAATTTAGAAAATATTGCTAGCCTTCAAAATTGTTCTTTAAATTTTTCTAGTGATGGCAATATAGAAATTGTTGGTCAAACAAAAATATTAGATTTAAATTTAATTGGTAAACTCAAACTAAGTAAAACAGCCCCTGCCAAACCAGCCCAAACACAACAAACAATTATAACTCCAGAGACTTCTTCTAGCGCCCAAGCTACATCAGAACCAAATCTTGTTGCGCAAGAACCGCAAACATATACAAAATTTGGCAATTATTATATAGAATTTTCAGCCCAAGGTTTAGGCACAGTAAAACCTTTTGAAAAAATTTCTGGTGTTAATAATATTAAACAGATTAGAGACATTTCAATAACAGATCCAGCAGTAACAATTGGTTCAGACAAGCTAATCAAGTTTTCTGGTCTAACAGATATTCTTAATTTTAAATCTAATTCAACAATAGAAATAAAAAGCACAAAAGAAATAACATTAAAATGTCAGGCTCCAGAAAATTGGCGAATTTCTGATGCAATAACAACTTTACAAGGTTCTTTTTTTGACGAACTGGATCTTTCTAATATAAAAATAATTATTTCAAGTTATACACATTTTGATCCCAATTTAAAAATTATTATTAATAATGGTTTTAACATGCTTGCTGGCACGCAACTTACTGGTGGCGTTTTTAATAGTGCAAAAGTTTTAATGGGAGATATTAAAAAACAACTTACAGTAGCAGGATCTTTTGGAGATTCTCCTACAGATACTTATTTGGCAATAGCAATACCTGTACCAGAAATTAAACTTTCTGAAAAAGCGCTTTTACAAAATATAAGCTTTGTACTTGTGGGCAAAGGCCCAGCTATGGGATTTAAAACTAGAATATTAATTCGACCAAGTGAACAAGATAGTGAATTAATATTTACAGGTGAAATTGCCATACAAACAACCCCTCCAAGTGGCGTACTAAAAGCAACTATGCAAGGAGAGTGGGAAAACCCACTAGGTATTAAAGGCATTTCACTTTCAGATTTAGCAGCACAAATAGCTATTACACTTACTCCTCCAACACCAACACCAAGTACAATAGGGTTAACAGGATTATTAAAATTAAGTAAAAATAAAAAAATATTTGTTGCAACAAATTATTCTATAGATGGCCAAATAGTTTTAATGGGCGAATACGATGGCGATATATTGCTAGAAGATATTTTAGCTATACCAGCAAAATTAAACCCAAACATAAATATTAAAAAACTTAAAAATAAAGTTCCCGATATGGGTTTTCGAGATACGTTGTTCAAATTTGCACCATTACCTACAAAAATTGGTGAAATAGAATTTGATCAAGGTATATCACTTGCTGGCAAATTATTCTTTTTGGATAAAGAGGCGTTTATAAATCTTAATTTAAATAGCGATGGCTTAATAGCTCAAGGCTATATTCCAGAATTTAATATTGGACCAATAAAAATTTCTGGTACAGGCTTAGATGGAATTTATGGCACCAAGGACGATGGCGCAACTCTAGATTTAATGCTCACGCCAGAAGATCAACATTTATTAATTTCTGGGCTTGCTGATATTTTAATAGCAAAAGGCCAAACAGATATTTTAATAAATAAAAATAAAGTAAATATGTTTTTACTAGGTCAATTATTTAAAGTCTTCGAAACAAAATTTGAAATTGAATCTGTAGGTTCTTTAAAAGAACTAGATAAATTAGATTTAATTTTTAAAGCAACGTTAAATAACGATTTAAATGATTTTTTAATTAAAAACATAATTAAATATTTAAATATATTTGATTCTAGTGTTAAAAACACAATTACAGAAAACATACAAAAGCTTGATAATATAGATTCAAAAATAGATTCACTTGATATTCAGATAAAAGAAAAAAAAGCCAAAATAAAAGAATATGAAAAAGAATATGAAAAAATAAAAACGGCTAAAAAAAATTATAAAGGTCTAATATGAAAAAAATAATAATATTATTATTTTATTTTATTTTTATCTCACACCTATATGCCGGCAAAGGAAAAATAGTTTTTGAAAATAAATACAAACAAAGAATTTTAATAAAAATAGAAACTACTAATAATAAAAAATATAAAAAAATAATAAGCCCAAAAGATAAATGGGAATTAAAGTTATCGAGCAAAGTAGGTAGTCCAGATATAAAAGACATGTGGGTACAATTTCCAAAAAATGATCTTTTTGTTGTTGATAAACACAAAATGAAAGGTTCTACACTCGATCACAGAAAATGGACGCGCAATATAAATGTAAAAAACAATCAAACAAGTACTGTAAAAATTTTTTATAACGAAGATATAAACAGGTTTGAACGTGAAGTTTGGCGCAACAATAAAAAACAAGAAGATAGATTTAAACATTTAGGCAATATAACAAAAACAGAAATTATGTTTAAAAATATATCACCATACACAATTACACTACGTATTATGCTCACAGGATCTCTAAAATGGACCAATATAGAACTAGAACCAAACAGCATATACTTTTTACAGCCAGGAACAAAAAATAATATAACCAAAAATTTAGATCACATGGTACTAGAATTTGCAAAACTTAAAGAATTAGAAAAAAATAATATTACATCAGAAAAACGCTGGTGGCCAAATACAATAAGAAATCAAAAAAATGAAAGTACAATAGTTTATATCGATTTTGACAAAATCTCCGGCAAATTTATACGATATGCAATACGAAAAGGTATAATTAAAGAATCACTTAAAACAAATAAAGGCATAAGATTTAGCGAAAGTTATTTAAAATTACCTACCAGGCCAAAAACCAGAATGGTAAATATTGAAACTGAAATAGCAAAATTATACGGTAATATAGCATTGCTAGAAACCGAAAAAACATCACAACAGGCATTAAAAGCTTCAACAAAATGGGTTTTAGACAAAACCATGTTTGCAGCACTTGGGCTTAGCAATATGGCCCAAAAGGCAGCAACTGGAGCATTAAGTTTAATAAATATAAAAAATGCAGAACTTTCCGGAACAATTAAAGACCTTTTTTCGGGCAATATGCCACGGTTGTTAATAGATTGCGAAATTGCAGGCAAAGACAAAACATTTGACTTACAGTTTAACTTTAAACAACCAGACAATTTAGATACAATATCCAAAGAAATTAGTACTCAGACAGATAGTACACTAAAAGAACCAATACAAGATATTGAGCCGGGAGCAGATATAGAAACTGCAGAAGCATAATTTCAATTTGAAAAGTTTAGCTTGTAGGTTGTTTTATCATAAATTTTAGCTATAATTATAGCCTATTACGTAATAGATTAAATTGCTTTTGATTTTTCGGGAGTTGAAAATGTCCATAACTTATAAGCCAAGCAGAATAAAAAGAAAAAGAAAACACGGTTTTAGAGCAAGAATGAGCACTCGTTGGGGCCGCAAATTGCTTAATCGCAGAAGAGCTGTAGGTCGTAAAAGACTTGCTGTTTAAAAATTTTAGGCCGATAAATATCGGCCTTTTTTTATTTAAAAAGTAAATTAAAATTAAATTTATGCAAAATAACAAAAAACTCTCTTGTCATGCTGAACTTGCTGTGCCCGACGAAGCTTTACGCAAAGTCTGGGATTCAGCATCTAGAAATAAAAATACATCTTTTACAAAAAATTTATTTAGATTCGAAAAAAAAGAAATAGATTCAACTTTCTCAAATTCTCAAACCAAGGGATATATAACAGGTTTAAAGTTACTACAAGCACCTGTTCAAAATAAAGATCAAGAATTTGGCAAACTATTAATAATAGCTTCTAGAAAAACAGGCAAAGCCTGTAAACGCAATAAAATAAGACGCCAATTAAGATCTATTTTTTATGAAAATAAGCTTTATCAAAAGCAAGTTAATTCAATAATTTTTATATACAAACAAGCTTTAAATTTATCTTTTGATAATTTAAAAGATTTTTTACAAAAAAATATTTAATCATGATTAATTTAAGATATAAATTTAAAAATATTTTTTTAAAAATTATTTATTTTTTATTTAATATAATACGCCCATTTTTGGGGCCAAAAAACGTATGTATCTATCACGAAGCTTGTCCCAATTATGCAAAAAGACAACTCGAAACAAGATCTATTTTTATAGCTTTACCATTAATAACATTAAGAGTGTTAAGCTGCAACCCGCTTACAGTTTTATACTGGAAAATAAAAGCTAAAATCAAAAATTTAGGAACCTCATGTTAAAAAAAATAATTTTTTTTGCATTATCTATAACTATCACAAATCAAAATAAAATTTATTCTATGTCAAATCAATTAACACTAGAAGAAGTTTTATATCAGCATAAAAAAAACATTAAAAATGGGGTTGGCTTTGATGATGCATTTAAAGCAGCTCAAGAAAATATTAATAGTCAATTATTAGGCGTAAAAATAATGTCCTTAAAAATAATAGATAATATCGCGTTTAAATTAATATCAATAATGGAACAAAATGAAGAACTTCCCAATTTTGATATAGATAATTTTTTAGAAGTTTCATTAGAACTTATTGACGAAGTATATCAAAAAAGCATGCAAAGATATTCTCTAAATAATAATACAATATCTTGTTATTCGTTAGAAGCAAAAAGCACAATAAATAAACTTATTAAACAAAAAAAAGACCTCATGCCTGCGATATTTTTTAAATTATAAGCCAGGATCAAGCTCTTGTAATTTATCTGTTAAATAATGTTGCATTTGAACAGGAATGCAAGAATTTAGCATATCTTCTGTTACATTATTTGTTAATTTATCAAAATTATCATGACTAAAAGTATTCCAGAACAAAACATTTTTATCTTTTAATAAATTATTATTTGCATCATTTACAAGCGCTGCTAAAGTTTTACCTGTATACGTACTCTCAAGTTTTATATTTTCAAAATTATTTAGTAAATTTACAGCGCTAGCAGCTTGCTGTGTAATAAAGGCATACTCAGGACCAGCAAAATCATGTTTAATTTCTATATCAAGATCTAAATATTTTACCTGATTATTTTCTACACTTGCCTGTGTTATAATAAAATTATTACCTAAATTTTTTATATAAATATTTATTTTATTTATAAGCTCACACAAAATATTACTTTTATATTCTGGTGTCATACTTATTCTTACAGGTATAATTTTACTTTTTAAACCTGCAAGCTTAGCTCCAACTATTAACCCAGCAGCAGTTCCAGCGCTACCAAGTGTTACATAAATAATATCTGGCTCTTGCATATTTAAAACTTTTAATTGCTCTTTAAGTTCAAATGCAGCATTAACAAATCCCATACAGCCAATTTCATTAGACCCACCTACAGGTATAAAATAATAATTATTTTTATCACAAAAATCTTTTACATAATTTTCTATCTTTTCTGACGTATCATAAATTGGATCTATATACAAAATTTTAGCACCATAATTTACCATAAGTTTTAAATTGCGAATTACAGAACTTGTCGACAGTTGGTCATCTAGCATTAAAACAACATCTAATCCTAAACTTTTTGCTAAAACTAAAGTCTCTAGAGCATGGTTGGACCCAGCACCACCCACAGTGCATATAGTTTTATAATTTTTATTTATTGCATCAGCCAGCAAAAATTCAAGCTTACGCATTTTGTTACCCGTAGGTATATTACGCGAATCTATATACCCATCGTCTTTAATATATAAATTTTTAATATTTAAATTTTTAGCCAAATTTTGCGCATTAATTATTGAAGTTGGGTATTGGCCCAAAGTTACATGCGATAATTTATTATTTAATTCTGGATAATATTTAAATAATGGAATTTGCGAATAAAGTGAATTAAATAACAAAAATATTACAAGTAAATTACTAAATAACTTATTAATTTTTAACATGATAAATGCCCTTTTTTTACAAAACCCTACTCTTATATATAATTTACAATTATTTTAATATAATAATTATTTATTAAAATTAATTTAATAACTTTTAGGAATATTAAATGAACAAAAAAATAATTCTTTGGTCACTGTCTTTATTTTTAGTAGCACTATCAGGTTTTATTTATTTTAATATATCAAGCAATTATAATGCAGGCCAAAAAACGTGTCCTTTTTGTAATCCAGATGTTATAAATTTACAAAAGTTTTACGAAGACGATTATATTTACGGCATGTGCTCTTATAGAGCTGTAAAACCTTGGCACTGTTTAATTATTACCAAAAGACATATTAAAAATTTTATGGAAATTTCAGATCAAGAACTTTTGGCTGCTGGTAAATTATTAAAAAAAGTAAACTTAGCTGTTCAAAAAATTTTAGGCCCTACTTCTTATATAATTTTAGAAAAAAGTGGGCAAGGGTTACAAAGTGTGCCTCATTTGCACTTTCACTATATTGCAACAAAAGAAACTAGTAGCATTTTTTCTGGATTAAGTTATCTTTGGAACTTTTTCACTTACACGTTTAAAACGCCCATGAACAAACAAGAGATTATAGATTGTGCAAATAAAATGAAAGCTGTTATATAATATGCTTAATAATAATAATAAATTATTTATAAAAAAATTTATATTAAGTTTATTTTTATTTTTAGGCGTAATTTTATTTTTTAAAAATAGTTGCAATACAAACTTTCCAAAAATAAATTCTTATTCTCAGGTAAAAGAATTATTCGACCATTGCGATAAAAATAGCCTTATTATTTTTGATATAGACGATACATTAATAACATCTCAAGATGCATTTGCAAATGATGTCTTGTTCCCTTGGTATTTTAAAATAATAGCCGGAATAAAATATCCAAAAATTATTTTTGATAAAGAAAAAATAGAATATATAGCAAGCATAGTAGTACAAAATTCAGTACGTTACGTCTTTGACCCTGATATTGTAAATATTATAAAAAACTTACAAAACAAAAATATACCCGTAATTGCTCTTTCGTACATGAAAGCCGGCACCGTAGGTATTATTAAAAATTTACCAGAATGGCGTGCAAACATGTTAAATAATTTGGATATAAATTTTACAAGTAAATATCCAGATATTATTTTTAAAAAATTACCCCAAAAATATAATAATTACCCTTGTCTTTATAAAGGAATATTGTGCACAAATGAAGAATCAAAGGGTCTAACTTTAGGAGCCTTTTTAGATTGTTATAATTTAAATCCAGATAAAATTATTTTTTTTGATGACATGAAAGATAATTTAGTTTCAGTAAAAAAAGAATGTCAAAAACGTAAAATAAATTTTATGGGCTTTCAGGTTACTGGTGTGCAGCTTAAACGACCTGTCTGGAATACTAAACGAGCTTTATTACAACTTGATTTTTTAATCGAACACGAACAATGGATACCAGACGAAGTTGCAAATAAAATTATTAATAAAGAAATTAAAATGAAAGTACAAACATGAACAAATACGAAATAGATAAAAACTGGTTTATAAATAATATTAATAACAAAAATTTAATAGAAAAATTACAAAAAATTAAAGTAATAATAACAGATATAGATGGCTGTTTAACAAATGCAAATTTATTGGTAACAGAAAATAATATAGGCAAATCTTTTTCTGTTCAAGATGGCTTTGGAACTTCAACAGCCATAAAAAATAAATTAATAGATATTGCATTTTTAACAGGCCGAACAGATGAAGCGACCAAAATTAGGGCCAAAATGCTTGGCATTCCAGACGAACTTTGTTTTACTGGCATAGACCAAAAAAAGATAGCAAAAATAAAAGCTATTCAAAAATTAAAAAATATAACAAAAGAAGAAACTTTATACTTTGGTGATGATCTTTTAGATTTTGAAGCTTTAGATGCAATTGGAGTTATGGCCAGCCCCGAAAATACAGTTTTTTATTTTCAAGATTACGCAAATATTATAGTCCCTAGAACTGGGGGTGATAGCGCTTTTAGATTATTACTTGATTTAGTTTTGTATGCACAGAATAAACATTTTGCTCAAGAATTTATAGATAAAACTATTAAATAAAAATTATAAATAATTAAGAATAAATCTTTACAATATAAAAATTTAATCTATAATACACGCTATGTTAAATTTTTAAATTATAATAAATCTAACCATAAAATGAGGATTCACAATGCTAAAAAAAATATTTTTTGTAACATTATATTTTTCTTTTACACAACTTTCAGCAATGGAAAAAGCTTATAAAAACAACGAAGAATCTGGACCAAACAATCTTTCTAAAAAAATTACTACAATAATAACAACCGAGGGCGGCTTAAAACTCAATCGCTCGGAAAATGTGATAGATTTGGCAAAAAAGATTAAAACAGATCAAACTATTATTTCCTTAGATATTAGTTTTCAGAACCTTACAGAAGAAGATATAATATGTTTAGCAGAAGCACTTGAATTTAATACAACAATTACTTACGTAAACTTTGCTGGTAATGGCTTTGGAGACAATGGAACAATAGCTATAGCAAAAATGCTTACAGTAAATAAGACTATTACTGACTTAAATCTTCTTTACAATAGGATTAGCAATACTGGAGGGTTAGCTATACTTGAGGCATTACAAAAGAACACAACACTTCTTAACATAGAAATTTAATAATCAAAATTCTAGGCTACCATATAGAAGGCTATCACATACCTTCTATATGGCAGCCTACTTATTTTATTTATAATTATATCAAAATTTTAGATCACTCCAGGCAACAATATTAGAAATAGATCTGGTTTGCGATTCATTGCCAGCATAAACCAAATAACTATTTTTAGGGTCGATTTTTGTAAGCTCACACCAAGATTGTAAATTATCAAAAAAAGAACTATTAATAGTTTTGCCGGCTTTTATCTCTATTGGAATCAATTTTTGGCCTTTTTCTATTAGACAATCAATTTCATTGCCAGCACTATCTCGCCAAAAATAAATATTAGGCACTTTATCTCTGTTATAAAAAGATTTTATAATTTCAGAAATAACAAAAGATTCAAAAATATTACCCCTACTACTGTGGCCCATAAGATGTTCTTCGTCTTCAACGCCCAATAAATGACATAAAAGTCCAGAATCATAAAAATATAATTTGGGCGATTTTATAAGCCTTTTACTAAAATTTTTATAATATGGCTGTAATAAAAACAAAATATAACACTGTTCTAATATAGAAAGCCAAGATTTGGCAGTTTTTACATCTATCCCACAATCATTACTTAAAGAACTTAAATTTAAAACTTGCCCTACCCGCCCTGCGCATAATTTTAAAAAATGCTGAAAAGTCGTTACATCACCAATATTTTTTAAAGATCTAACATCTCTTTCTATATACGTTTTGACATAACTTGGATACCATTTTTCTGCTGTTACTTTTTTATCTGCAATTTTAGGATAAGAACCAGATATTAAAATAGACTCTACATTTTTAGGCAAAATTTTATTTCTCTTAAACTCTTTAATAGATAATGGCAAAAGAGTCATTATTGCTACTCTACCAGCCAAAGATTGAGATATAGATTCATTTAATAAAAAATTTTGGGATCCTGTAATAATTATTTCACCCTGCTTTTTGCTTTTATCAACATAAGTTTTTATATAAGACAAAAGATCTGGCGCAAACTGTATTTCATCTAAAATAATGCCATATTTATTTATTTTTTTTTCCAAAAATAATCTAGGATCTTCGTGTGCAAATTTTCGCTGGTCTAAGTCTTCTAACGAAACATAATTATATTTTTTAAAGCAATATTGCGCCAATGTCGTTTTACCAGATTGCCTAGGTCCCAAAATGGCAATAACTGGAAACATTTTTGCAGACAATTTTATCTCTTTTTCTAAATCTCTTTTTAACATATAAACCTCTTTTTTATTATAATTATTTCATGTAAATCAGGGAATCAATTCCCTGATTTACATTTTTACACTACCAAAGAGACTTAGAAAACACAAGCTTTTTTTATTTCCCCACTCTTCCCACACAAACCTTTGCAAAATTCTGTGAGTTAAAATATTTAGCTGCAATTAAATTTAAATCTTGAACCTGCATATTTTGAACTTGTCTTAAAACTTTATCATAGTAATCAAAACCTAAATCAAAAGATTTTAATATATTATAAACTGTAGCAAGTACCTCATTTGTAGCTGCCAAATCTATAAGTTCTTTTAAATAATTTTGTCTAGATGCTGCAAGCTCTTCTGGCTTAATGCCATTTTTGCCAACTTCTTCTATAACATTTAAAAATAATTTTTCTGTCTTTTTTACATTTTCTAAATTTAATATAGAACCCATGTAATCAAATCCATTTACACGGCTTGCTTTTGCTGCAAACATTCCAAATGCCGTATAAAATAATCCGGTTTGTTCTCTAAGCTGATAAAGCCTAGAACCCAAAGAATTAAATGCTATAAAATCTAAAACTTTTAATGGAATATAATCAGCATGATATAAATTTACATTACTTGATCGTCCAAGCAAAAATAAAACTTGATCGCGCAACATAAAATAATCAACATTTTGCACAGAAAAATTACCACTTTGTGGTTCATCTACAAAATACTCTTTTCCCTGCCAATTTTTAAAAATATTTTTAATTTCTTGTTCTATTAAGCCTAAATCAAATGAACCAACTATAGATAAAATCATATTTTTTGGTGTTACATATTTTTTGTGTAATTCTTGTAATTTTTTAATATCTATATTTTTTATTATTTCTAAAGCATCATCAAATGTCCAACTGTATGGATGATCTTTATATATTATATTTTTAAGAATTCTTACGCCCAAATCTTTTTGTGAATCATTTTTACGAGAATAAATATCTTTAAAAATTTCTTTTAATTTTTCTAAAGAAGCTACAGGAAAGTCTGGCTTTGTTAAAACTAAAGCAAATCTATTTAAAAGCTCTGGTAAATCTTTAGATAAACCAGAAATAGAGCCCCCTACTAAATTAAAACCATAAAGCGCTCCAAGATTTTCAAAAAAATTTACATTATCATGTTTTGAACAACCAACACTACCCTCCATTAAATAGTTCATCATAAAGTCTAATAATACACCCTCTTTGCTTTCTGACAAAAATGATGCCTGCTTAAACTGACAACTTAAACTAAATATAGGCCAAGGTTTATTTTCATGAATTAAAACTGTAAGACCATTTTCTAAAATTATTTCACGATCTGGTTTTGGAAACTCAAACTCAAGTTTTTTAGGATTAGCTAATTTATTTACATATTTAGGTGCTTCCAGTTCTGTTGTTCTTTTGTGACTATCCAAAATTAATTTATCAAGTTCTTCTGATTTATTTTTTAATTTAACCCAAGATTCTTTTTTATCTTCAGGTAATGGCAAAAGAGTAACTTGATTAATAAAAAATGGATCTAAATAATCTTTTATAAAATCAACAACTTTATCTGGAGTAATTTTTGCATATCTATTTACACTTGCAAAAATATCATGCTCATCTTTGGTTGCTATATAAGAACTTATCCATTCGTATGTAAAACTTGCAATGTCCTGCATATTCTGAAAATGCTCTCTCTCTCTTGTTTTTACAACTTTTGTTAATTCTGTTTTTTTTATGCCATTTTTTATAATATTTTCAATTTCTTCTATAACAAATTTTTTGCAAGTTTGCGCATTGCCATTTAATGGTTCTACCAATATCAAAAACAAACCTGCACCCATCATCTGATAAGAAAATGCAGCTATATTTGATGCAACTTTTTCTTGTTCAACCAACCGCTTATAAAGCCTACTACCTTCACCTGTACCTATTACAGATTCTACAACAGATGCCAATTCTTTAGTCTTTGATCTAAGTCCAGGAATAAGCCAATAAAAACCCATCTGTTCTGTTTTTACATCTTCGTACATAGTTGTATTACTTACTGTTGTACTTGGTATAAGCTCAAACATAGCTTCTTGATCTTTTGCAAAATCATGTTTATTTTCGACATTTAAATTTTTAAATGCACTCGAAGCAACAGAAATAAATTTATCTTCATCTATATCACCAACCACAAAAAGAGTTGCTCTTTCTGGTCGATAATATTTTTTATAAAATTCTTTTAGTTTATTAGCTGAAATATTTACAAGATCCTGTTTATACCCAATAACAGGCGTGTGATATGGATGATTTGCTGGAAAAATATTTTTAAATGCTTCTTCTACCATTATAGAAACATACCTATCATTTCGCATATGTAATTCTTGCATTACAGCTTTAAATTCTGAAGCTAAATGCTCAGGATCAAATTTTGCGTTTTGCATACAATCTGCAAGAATATCTACAAAAGGCTCCCAATTATTTTTATCTACCTCAAAATAATAACTAGTCATATCATTTGATGTAAACGCATTAAAATCTGCACCATATTTTCGGGCTATAGAATCTATATCGCCTTCGGCAAGCTTATCTGTACCCTTAAATATCATATGTTCAATTAAATGTGCAAGCCCACGTTCGCCAGATTTTTCTACCCAAGAACCTATATCATAAGCAATTTGCATTAATACTTTTGGGGTTTGGGTGTTTTTAAACATTAAAATCGTAAACCCATTATCCAAAACTACTTTTTTAATACCATTAATTTTCATATTTGTTTCTACTTTCGTTTTAATTTTTAAATCACGCTCTTTTACTGTACATGCTTTTAGTAAACTTAGTAAAAATATCGATAAAATTAACAAAATTAACAATATAAATAATATTTTATTTTTAAAAAATATAAAAACGTTCATGAAATCTCCCAAAAATTAATGTATACTACTCTATATGAATATACTAATTATAAGAGTTTCGGCAATTGGAGATGTTGTACATACACTGCCGGCAATATTTTTAATAAAACATTTAATACCGGAATCAAAAATAGATTGGGTTGTCCAAAAAAAAGCTTCCCAACTTTTAACTAATCAAAAATTTTTAAATCAAGTTTTTGTATTACCAGACAATTATTTATCTATAAAAAACTTAACTAAAACTATACAAATAATTAAAAATATAAAACAAAATAATTACGATTTAATTCTAGACTTTCAGGGGCTTTTTAAAACAGCTGTTTTATTATATTTTTTAAATGGTAAAAAATATGGTTTTGATAAAAATAATACACGCGACAAATTTTCTTGTTATTTTACAGACAAAAAAATAACGCCTAATTACAAAAATATAATAGAAAAAAACTTGTCTCTAGTTACAAATAGCTTATTTAATCTAAAAAAAATTACTTTTTGCCCTGTAATTAATCATTTAAAAAATAATTTTAATTTAAGTATACAAGAACAAGATCAAAATATAATTAATAGCTGGCTAAATAAAGATAATATAAAAAATTTTGTATTATTATCCCCCAATACAACATGGGAATCTAAACATTGGCCAGAAGATAGTTGGATAAAATTAATAAAAATATTAAATTTAAATAATAATTTTATTAATAATTATAAAATAATTTTACTGGGCAAAAATTTTGGCGAAAGTGCAAAAAATATAGCTAATTATTTTAATAATAATAGTAATAATAATATTGTAATTGCCCCAGATTTTAATTTATTACAGTTAGCTTACTTAATTAAAAAAAGTAAATTACTTATTGCTCCAGATACAGGGCTTTTACACTTAGCAGATTTTTTACAAAAAAATAGTATAGGTATTTTTGGTCCAACAAAAGCTTTTAAACACGGACCATATTTACACGAATTTAATATAAAAAACGTAGAACAAATAGAATGCCCACACGATTATCAAAAGTCGCACAATAATACTAAAATAAAAATTAATATAAAAAATAGTAGTAATATACTAAACTGTATGTATAAACTATCTCCAGAATATTTAGCAAAAAAAATTTTTAAAATTATAGGGGAATAATTTTACAGGGAAAAATCATGAAAAATAAATTTTTAGTAATATTTATATTTTTTTTAATAAATTTAATAAATATAAATAATAAATTAAATTCACAGACTCTTGATATACAAGAGGCCGTAAATTTAGCGTACAAAAACAATCCAAGTTTAAAAGCTTTAAAATTTGCAATTTCTGCTAGCCAGGCAGGAGAAAAAGTTGCTATTTCTGGTTATTTACCACAAATAACTTTAAATAGTAATGAACAATTTGCATCAAGCACCAAAGGGCCACAAAATAGTACTACAATTAATGCTAGCCAGCTTATTTATAGCTTTTCTGGGCCAGAACGCTTGAAAAGAATTGCCAAAACAGAAACAGAGATGGCAAAATTAAATGAAAAAAACAGTCAAGATTTAATAAGAAAAGATGTAGAAATATCTTTTTTACAAACCTGGCTATTACAAGAAAAACAAAAAACAATTAAAAGTTTAGAAGTTGCGGCACAACAAACTATTAAAAAATCAGAAAATCAAGATAGAGTAAATTTATTGGGCCAAAATGACGTTTTAATAGCAAGTGCAAATTATGCAAGCCAAATGTATAACGTTTATGCATATATAGACGAACTTTCTATTTCGCAAGATCAACTTGAATATTTGCTTGGTAATTCTTATAAAACAGATAATAACAGCCCAGAGCTTGTTTGGGATTTTAATAAAAATACAACAGTAAACCCACTTGATAATTACTATAATTTGGCTTTAAAAAACAGAAAAGAATTAAAATTAAAAGATCAAGAAATTGCTGAATACGAAGAATATCAAAAATATTATAAGTATAATTATTTACCAGAATTTAGTTTAACGGGTCAAGCAAGTCGTGCTAGCCAAACTATCGCAAATAATATTGGCATAAACTTGAGCTGGAATTTATTTGATGGTGCATCAAATTATTATCAATCACAGCAATATAACGCAAATAAGTTAAAAGCATTACAAGAAAAAGAAAGCTTATTCCAACAAGTAAAATATGATGTTCAAAAAGCTTATCATGAACTTATGGCTTACATAAAACAATTAACAGCCAAAGACGCTGCCTACAAACAAGCAGATAATGAATATAATTTAGCAAAATTAAATTATAAAATTGGGCTTATATCAAAAGTAGATTTAGATAATTCAATGTATAATTTCGAAAACGCACACTTTGCATGGCTGACTGCTAAAATTAATGTAGCTATAAAAGAAAGTGAATTAAATTTTGCCTGCGGATATCCAAAATAAATTAATTAAAATTAGGAGAGTAATGAAATTTAAAAAAATTATTATATTTTTATTAATAATATTTTTTTTATTAAGCTCAAGTTATTTTATTTATAAACAATATTTTAAAGTATCTCCTGAATTACCATATAAAACAACAAATATAGAAAAACGCGATATATCACAAATTATAAATAGTTCAGGAACTCTAGAAATAAAAGATACTTTAAAAATTGGCTCTCTAGTTGCTGGTACAGTAAAACAAATACTAGTCAAAGAAAATGATATTGTTAAAAAAGGCCAAATACTTGCAATAATAGATAATGGCAAAGATGATACCGAAGTTCAAGCTGCTCTTGGCCAAGTAAAAAATACACAAGCTCAACTTGATTATCAAGAAAAATATTTTGCACGCCAACAAGAGTTATTTAAAGCAAATCAAATATCACAAGATTATTTCGAACAAGTTACAAAAGATCTAGAACAATTAAAAGCTAATTTAATAACAAATAAAGCAACACTTAAAAAGGCTGAAATAGAATATAAAAATACAAGAATAATAGCGCCTGAAGATGGCATAATTATAGCTATATTAGTAACAGAAGGCGAAGCCGTAACTGTAGATTTAGACGCAACAGTTTTGTTTAAATTAGCTAAAGATCTTACAAAAATGGAAGCTCAATTAAATATAGACGAAAGTGATATTGGTCAAATAAAAAAAAATCAAAAAGTAAATTTTACAGTTTCTGCTTATCCAGATAAAAATTTTGAAGGATTTATAACAGACGTAAGTTTTGCACCAAAAATTATTAATAATATATTATCTTATAAAGCTAGCCTGTGTGTTGAAAATCAAAATATGTTACTACGCCCAGGAATGACAGTTAATGCTGATATAAAAATAGCAAAAAGCAAAAACTGCCTGGCCATAACAACTCAAGCTTTTCAGATAAATAATAAATTAATAGAAACAGTTGCAAAAAATTTACACCATAAAATAGAATTCGCTAGTAAAAATTCAATTAAAACACTAGAAGCTAAATGCCAACAGCAAGATGCTGTTAAAAATATTTGGCTTATAAAAGATAATAAATTTATAGAAACCCCAATAATAATTGGTATAACGGATGACACTTATTACGAAATAAAATCTGGTATTACAGAACAAGACAAAATTATTATAGATATAGAAGAAACTGATGAACTTAAAAAGATTTATTCTAAAATTTATGATAGTGCTGTATAAGCTATATTTATAAATTATTAAAAAACTTTTTACAATTTTGTCATCCTGAATTTATTTCAGGATCCAGGAATATTTATGAATATAAAAACTTTAACAAAAATTTCTATTAAATCACTTATGCGTCACAAATGGCGATCAGCGCTAACTATTTTGGGAATAATTGTAGGCATAGCTGCTATTATTGCAACACTCGCTATTGGTTATGGAGCCGAAGCAAAATTACGCAAAAAAATACTCGCAATGGGTAAAAATTTTATTTTTATATTTTCAGGCAATGTTGCACAAGAAGGCAAAACTAATTTAAAACAAAAAGCCCGACCTAATTTTTTGACTAAAAAAGATGTCGATATTTTTAAAAAACAATGCCCACAAATAGATAAAATTAGCTCTGTAATGTTTTCACGCGATATAGTTAGTTTTAAAAAAAATAATATTCATTCGGATATAAAAGGTGGCAACCCAGATCTTTTAGAAATTATAGATAGAAAAATTATTAAGGGTAATTTTTATTCCCAATTACAATATTTAAAAAGCAGTAAAGTTATTGTACTAGGTTTTAAAGCTGCAAAAGAACTTTTTGGTTTATCAAACCCAATTGGACAACCTGTACAAATTAAAAATATAACTTTTAAAGTAATTGGCGTTATAGATGAAATAAAATATTACGAAGGCTTTGAAGATCCTAATTTTGATATTTATATGCCACAAACAACCATAGAAAAACAATTATTACATGACACTAGTCAAAATGTTCATGTAATAGTAATTACAGCAAAAGATAAAGCTCAAATGCCATCTATAGTAAGAATTGTTAAAAGAATTTTAAGATTTAGACACAGATTAAAGGACAAAGATCCTGATGATTTTTCTATTATAGATCAACAAGAAATGGTCAAAGCAGCAAAAGAATCTTCTAATATTTTAAATTTATTATTATTAATTATTGCTGCAATATCTCTTTTTGTTGGCGGTATAGGTGTTATGAATATTATGCTAGTTTCTGTGTCAGAAAGAACTCAAGAAATTGGTATTCGCATGGCAATAGGTGCAACAACAAAAAATATACTGTCACAATTTTTAATAGAAACTATAACACTATGTACACTAGGTGGCATAATGGGCATTATTTTGGGAATTATAACCCCATACATAATCGCACATTTTACAGACTGGCTAGTTATACACAAACTTTCTTCGATAATATTATCTTTTACAATTACAACTATTATTGGACTAATTTTTGGATATTATCCAGCAAAAAAAGCTTCTAAATTAAATATTGTTGATGCTTTAGTTAATGAATAAAAAAAGCCCATGAGATTAATACTCACGGGCTTAAAATATTTTATTTTAAAACTTATAAATCAGCTCTGCACATAGGGCAAATTTTTTTTTCATTAAACCATAAATCCAAGCATTTTTTATGAAATATATGCCCACATTTTGTTACTGAAATATCATTCTTTTTTAAATCTTTTAAATCAATTTCAAAAAGTTTTTCTGAACAAATAGAACATTCTTCTTTTAATAAATCATTAAATTGCTCATTCAATGATTTATTAAAACTTTCAAATTCAAAATCATTTTGTTTAATTTTAAATTTTAAAACATATGCAACAATATCCCAAAAATATACCTTCGTAATATTATTATTTCCAGATAATATAATTGCGTATGATCTATAAACAGGTTTTCTAAATTTATAAAGATCATATTTATCTATATTATCATTTATTTCTTTATTTCTTTTTAATATTTTTTTTACTGCTTTATATGCAATAGTTTCAAAATTACCTTCATTCAAAACTAAACTTGATTTACTTTTTTTATTATATTTTTCATCAAAAATTTCAAGGTTTTCTAATGAATAATTATTCTCCAAAGATTTAGCAAATTTTTCAAATACTTTAACATGTTTTGCATTTTTAGAATTAAGATTATCTTTTAACTCAATTTTTCGAAGAGTGTAATTACTATTTAAAGCTTTTGCAATACGACTAATAGTTTTCAAATCTAAAGCATCAGAATTAAATGCTATGTGTTGAATAGTAGAATTTTTTTCTAAAAAATTATTAACTATTTCAATGTTACTTAAAGAAAAAGACATATTATTAAAACATAGTTTTGATATAGTTATATTTTTATCAAAAACAGTTAACAACTTTCCAAAGTCCTTATCATTTATTTTGAGCTTTCCAAAACAAAGCTCTTTTAAATAACTATTTTGTTTTAAAGCATCAATAAATTCATCTAGCTTACTGCCACTAAGTTCTAAATCTTTCAATTTAATGCTCTCTAATTTTTTATCATTTTTCAGTAGGCGATTTATAACTGCATTTAATCTAATTTTATTTACTTTAGAATTATCAGCGTGCAAATTAAACCCAAATAATAATAAAAGAATTAAAATAAATCTTCTCATTATATCTCCAATAAAAATACCCAATTTAAAAAATATTTTATTTAAAAAGAGTTAGTGTTATTATAATACTCCTGTAAGGATACACTTTATATTATAAAATTAAGAAGAATATAATGAAAAATCAAAAAATTTTATTAATAATAAGCACTCTTGTGTTTGCAACAAGCCTTAGTATTTATTTTTTTAAAAAAAAGAATACTACTAAAAAGCAACTCTTTGAAACTGTAAACCCAGAACGCAAAGATTTAATACAATATATAAATGCCTCCGGTACATTAAGAGCAAAAGAAGAAATAACTATAGGAAGTTTAGCTGCAGGAAGAGTTATCGAAATAAAAGCAGATGATAATGATTTTATTAAAAAAGACCAAGTATTAGCAATTCTTGACGATGGCATAAATTATAGTGCAGTAAAAAAATTCACAGCATTTTTAGATGAAGCAAAAGCAAATTTAGCATATTATAAAAATTATTATGCAAGGCAAACAGAATTATATAAAGCAAACCAAATATCTCAAGATCAATACGAAGAATATACAAAAAATCTAAAAGATTACGAAGCTAAAGTAATACAAGCTGTTGGTGAGCTTGAAATGCGTCAGCAAGAATATGATAATTTATTTATAAAATCGCCAACCGATGGCGTTGTGATAGCCAAAGAAGTTGATTTAGGACAAATGATAACATCTAGATTTCAAGCAACTGTTTTATACAAAATAGCAAAAGACTTACATCACATGGAAGCAAATGTTGATGTTGACGAAGCTGATGTAGGGCTAGTTCAAGACGGGCAGGATGCAACTTTTACAGTTGATGCATTTCCAAAGAAAAAATTTCATGCAAAAGTACAACAAATTAGATACTTAGCAAAAATTGTAGATAACGTTGTTACATATGCAACTATATTAGATGTAAATAATCCAGATTTAAAATTAAGACCAGGTATGACAACAAATGTTGATATTAAAGTTCTTGAAGCAAAAAATGCTTTATGTGTACCAAATAAATGTTTAAGAATTAATAATATAATTCTTGAAACTACAGCAAAAGCTTTAGGATATACTGTCAAAACATATTCTGAGACAGATAAAAAAAATGATCATGACCATATTTGGGTTTTAAGAAACAAAACATTTGAACAAATAAAAGTTGATGTTGGCGCAAAGTACGGAGCTTACACTCAAATAATTACTGACAATATCAAAGACACAGATCAGGTTTTAAGTTTTGTTGATGAAATAAATAAAGAAAATATCTTATTAAAAGGGCTATTTGCTCAACCTGGGACAATAGGAAATAATGGAAAGAAATAAAAGTGGTAATTTTAGAGGCTAAAGATTTAAAAAAAATATATAAAATGGGTGAAACGGAAGTTGAGGCTTTAAAAGGTGTAAGCTTAACAATTAATAAAGGCGAATTTGTAGCCATTACAGGAACTTCTGGATCTGGCAAATCTACATTAATGCATCTATTAGGCTGCCTAGATACTCCAACAAGTGGTGATTACTTTATTGATAACAAAAATGTTTCACACATGACAAAAGATGAATTAGCTAAAATACGAAATGAAAAAATCGGTTTTGTTTTTCAAAAATTCTTTTTACTTGCAGATTTAACTGCAACGGACAATGTTGCATTGCCATTATTATATGCAGGAAAAGCAGAACACGATGCAAAAATAAAAGCCCGGGAATATTTACAAGCTGTTGATCTGGGTGAAAGACTAGATCATTACCCTTATCAACTTTCTGGTGGTCAACAACAAAGAGTTGCTGTAGCACGCTCTTTAATTAATACCCCTAGTATAATATTAGCAGACGAGCCAACTGGTAATTTAGATACTCAAACTGGCGATACTATTATGACTTTATTTTCTAAATTAAATAAAGAACAAAATGTAACAATTATAATTGTGACTCATGAATCGGAAATTGCAAATAAAACGAATAGAATTGTGCAATTACAAGATGGCAAAATTATTGCAGATAAAAAAATAAGGTAAAAACTGTGAATAGTTATCAACTTTTACAAACAGCTCTAAGAGCCTTAAATAAACATAAATTAAGATCGTTATTAACAACACTTGGTATAATTGTAGGCGTTGTTTCGATTATTGCAGTTATGTCTATTGGTGAAGGTGCAAAATATAGAGTAAAAAAAGAAATAGAAGGCTTAGGTACGAACTTTATAATAGTTCTTGGTGGCACACCAAAACGATTAATGGCTCAACGTGGTGGCTCTGGTAATTTAACATTAAAAGAAAAAGATTATCAGGCAATTTTAAATGAATGCGAATATGTTGCTATGGCATCACCAGGTTTACAAAACAGTTTAAAAGCTGTTTACGAAGGTAAAAACTGGCAATGTATGGTTGGAGGAGTAAACGAAAAATATTTAGAAATAAGAAAATGGGATTTAGTATCTGGAATATTTTTTGATAAACATGCAATAAAATCTGGAAAAAAAGTTGCTGTAATAGGTCAAACAATTAAAAAAGAATTATTTGGAACTGTTGATCCAATAGACAAAACAATAAGAATTAAAAAAGTTCCATTTAAAATTATAGGCATTCTTGGCGAACGTGGCAAAACTCCAGATGGTCGAGATGAAGATGATATAATTATGGTTCCTCTAAAAACCATGCAAAAAAAACTTATGGGAATAAAAACACAAAAATATGGTGCCATAATAATTTCTGCAAAAGAAAAAGATAAAATGAATCAAACATCATCAGAAATAAAATCTATTTTAAGACAACAGCATAACCTTGCAACAAATGAAGATGATGATTTTACAGTATTTACTCAAGATGATATTTCGCAAGCCTCTGATGCAGCATCTGCTGTTTTAAATTTATTATTACTAGTAATTGCATCAATTTCGTTAATTGTTGGCGGTATTGGAATTATGAATATAATGCTTGTTACAGTAACAGAACGCACAAAAGAGATTGGAATTCGTATGGCAATAGGTGCAACCACAAGTGCCATATTAAAACAATTTGTTCTTGAAGCTGTTATAATTTGTATGCTTGGAGGATTTTGTGGAATTATTGGTGGAATTACAATTGCAAAAATTGTAGGACATGCCTTAGGCTGGCCTATTTTTATATCTATTAAATCTATTTTAGTTTCGCTTGCTTCTTCTATAATAATTGGTTTATTTTTTGGATTTTATCCGGCAAAAAAAGCATCAAAATTAAATGTTGTAGAAGCTTTAATAGAGCAATAATTATTAATTTAATCTTGAATAACAACACAATAATTAATACCTAACCTAGGGCAAAAACAAGACCATTCAAGCTCATGAATTAAAGTCCCTATACTTTTTGATTCATCAAAATCAAAATCATAATTACCATTTTTTCGTGCATTAAAATGTAAATTTTTATTGTCACCAAAATTAATAATAAATTCGCCTATAGATATTTGAATTTTCTCTCCTGCAAGAAACTTTCTAGCATGAATTTGATTTTGACTATTATCGTCTTTTTGAAGAATTCTTGCATTTATTCCAGATTTATTTTTTATAAAAACACCTCCAGAATAAATTTTAATATTGCTCGATAAAATTAATAATAAAATTAATAAAACAAGTTTTTTCATTTGCACACCCCTTAATTAAAATGCGTATGAAAAAATTTTTCTGTAAATACCTCTTGGCCGTTATATTCTATTTTATACTCATAAGATTCAGTGCTATCAGTAATATTTTTTATTGTACAAAAAAATCTATATATCCCAGGTTTTGATAAATATTTATAAACATTGAGACTATCTAAACTTTTTAAAAGCATATTACCTATAAAACAATATACATCACCAGGTAACAATAAATGCTTCCCATTTAAATCTATTAACATTTGTTCATCTGAATCGTTTTTTAGAAAAATAAAAAAACTTTTTTTGGTTTTAATAGCATAATATATAGATTTTATATTTATGTCAGATAATCCAAATCTTGAAATATTTTGGTCATTAGTTTGATATATAATTTTAAAAAATTCTGAATTATATAATATAAAGTCATCTTGCAAAAAACGAATTTCTCTCAATCTATTTTTAATATCTAGATAAAAAAAACGAATCTTGCAAGTATTTTTAAAAGAAATTTCTTCGTTGGGCTTTAATTCTAAGCAAAATATTTCATTATCATATTCGCAACTTAAAATAAAATTATTCTCAGTATTATTTGAAACTCCAGAATAAGCCTGAATATTATTAACAAAAATTAGGCAACTAACAATTATTATTTTTATGTTATCCCAAAACCCCAACATAAATCCCCCCTTATTTTTTTAAATCCCCTATTTATTCCCCATAAATACTAATTTTCTTTCTTTTTTAGCTAATTTATAAAATTTTTCTTGTAAAATAAATTTTTCAGCTTTTGGGTATATAACTAAATCTTGAGATGCCCAATAAACTAATTTTGCATTTTTATAGGCACAACTTGGCTGGAACATTCGTATAAGTTCTACTTCATGCAAAGCTGCTTTTGTCACAAAATAGTCTATTTTATAATCCGTTTTTCTTAAAAATGTACGCCAATCAAGGTTTATTATTTCAGTATTTTGTAAAGAAAGTCTATCAATTAAAAAACTTAAGAATTTTTGCTTTTTCTGTGTGACTTCTATTAAATAAAGTTTTATATCAGGAAAGAGTATTTTTAATGGTATAGATGGAAACCCTGCCCCTGCTCCAATATCTGCAATAGAACTTATCTTTGATAAATCAACAAAATCTCTTAAAATTATAGAATCTTGAAAATGCTGTCTTACAATACCTGCAAGATTTGTAATTGCCGTTAAATTAAACTTTTCGTTCCATTCAACCAAAAATTCTGCGTATTTTTGAAATTTTTCAACCTGTTCTGGGGTTAAATTTTCTATTTTTGCAAATTCAGCCCAAATAATCTCTTGAGGCTTTTGCTTTATGTTTTTCATATTTGTAGACCTTTTTTAAAAATATAGCTTTAAAATATCTATTTTTGTTATCTTATATTAGGGAATAAAGCTTTAAATTAAAAGGGGGAGCCATGAAAAAGTTTAATATTCTATTAATTTTTTTATTTTTTTTAATAAATATCTGTTTATTAAATGCAGAGTCTGGATTAAAACTTGTATTTTACATAGATCCAATACCTTTAAATGTTATAAATAGCATTACACAAAGTGATAATTTAGATAAATTTAACTATTTAGAACAAAACACCCCGGGTCAAATAAGTGTAAATCTTATAAAAAAAGAATTACGCAAAAATAGACTAAAAAAAATTAGCGGCTTTTTAACCCTTTATAACGGATATTCAGATTTTTCTAATACAGATGGTCAAATATTTTTCCCTTTAGAACAAGATGAACAAAAAATATATCTTGTAATAACACCTAATATAAAATTAAAAAATATAATGGGACAAACATTTTCCCATTATGAACTTTTACCATCAAAAAAAGAGGCTACAAAAATTTATCTTTTTGAAAAACAAATAGACGTAAACAAACAATATTTTTGGAAAGTTTCACAAGAAGAATTGCCAGCATCAAATATATTAGATAAAAAAACAGTAATAATTTTAACAAAAGCAAAAAATATTTATGTTCTTACTGGCGACTTTATGGCAAACGATAACAAACAACTTATTTTGCCAAGAAACATTTTTGCCATAAATGATGATGGCAAAAATAGCGTAGCTTTAAATTTTGTACCAATAAAAAAATACTTTGAACCTACAGAAATAGAAGAGAAAAAATTAAGCCCACTTATTTTTGAAAAAATGCTTATAAATAATTAAATTTTATTAAATTAAACTAATTATTTTGATATATTTTTTTTAAAAATATAGATTTTTTATTAACAAACATATTCAATTTTGCAAGATCTATGACAGGCCTTATTTCCAATATATCTTGATCAAGATACAATTCATAATCAAGGTCTAAACAAAGATCTGACAAATTAACAGGTCCATAAGAAGTTTTCAATTTTGTAGTATCTAAAGGTTCTATATATATCAAAAAATCAATATTTTTATAATAAATTATCGAATTTTCGTTTCTTGAAAAATTAATAACTAATGATTGATTAGGCAAACATTTATATTCATAAAGCTTAGATTCTTTTTTTAAACCAATAGAAAAACAAAAATTATTTTCTGTTTTATTTTCTAAAATAATTCCAGATTTAGGAAACAAATAACTACCAAAAAATAACCATAAAATAATCAAATACTTAATCATAAACTAACTCTTTTAACAATATTTGTAGTCGAAAAACCACTTTGGTAATTAACAATTACAACACTACCACCATTGGCACGTACAAAATCACCTCCAGCAACAAATTCTGGCTTATAATCTCCACCTTTTACCAATACATCTGGATGCAAATATTCTATAAGTTCTTTTGGCGTATCTTGATCAAACGAAACTACAAAATCTACTATTCCAATAGATGCCATAATGCTCATACGCTCTTCAAGTGTTTGTATTGGTCTTGCATCACCCTTGTATCTTTTTACAGAGGCATCTGTATTAATTGCCACCACCAAAATATCACCAAGCTTTTTGGCTTCGTTTAACAAATAAATATGACCAACGTGTAATAAATCAAAGCAACCATTTGTAAATACTATTTTTTTACCTTGAGCCTTAAGCCAATCAAGCTCTATTTTTAAGTTAATCCAGGATTGAGATATCTTTTGTATGGTATTAGATTCGACTTCAACTAGCTCATTTAAACTTACAGCATAATTTTTTAAATGTGATACAGAAATTCCTGCTGCATGATTAGCCAAAGTTAAACAATTTTTTATATCAAGATTAACAGATAAACCTAATGCCAAAAATGCCAAAACAGTATCACCAGCACCTGTTATATCAAATATTTCTCGTTTTAATGCTGGAATAAAAACTTCTTGTTCTTGAGATACAAATTGTATACCTTTTTCTCCCAATGTAACTATTAAACCATCAAGAGATAATTTATCACATAAAATTTTAGCATTTTTAATTATAGTATCATGCTGTGATAAATTATATGCTTCTAGCATTAAACAATATTCTTTATAATTGGGTTTTATAAAATTAACGCCAACATATTTTTCAAAATCTTTACCCTTAGGGTCTACTAGTATTTTACAATTACATTCTCTTGCTATTTTTATAATATTTTTTAATAAATTTTGAGTGATTAAGCCTTTGGCATAATCAGATATAACTATTATAGAATCTTTAGTTATAGAACTATTAAGTTTTTCTAAAATTAAATTTAATTCATGCTCTGTTAAATTATAATCACATTCACTGTCTATACGTAATAACTGCTGCCCAGCACAAAGTGCTCTTTTTTTACATGTCGTTTTTCTTGATTCACTTTTTACAATTCCTGATATAGAAATATTGTTTTCTTGCAATAATAAAAGAAGCTTTTTACCTGCAATATCGCTATCATTAATAATACTAATTAAATTTATATTACAACCAGCTTTTTTACAATTTAATGCAACATTAGCTGCACCACCTAAATTCCATTCTCTTTTTTCCTCTTTAAGCACAGGAACTGGAGCCTCTGGTGATATTCTAGAAACTGAACCAAAAATATATTCATCCAGCATTACATCACCAATAATTATAATATTTTTTGGCGATTTAGCTTTTATTGTTTTAATTAAATTTTTCATACACAAAATACTCTAAATTTTAGACTATTAATAAACAAACTAGTAATATATTGAAATATGTTAAAATACAAAAATATACTTTTATAAAAATTTATAAAGCTAAATTAAAATATTTTAAAAATTTGGGAGAATTTGATGAAATTACAAGTCTCATTTGATATAAATGACCTCGAAAATGCTATTTTTATAGCTAAACAAGTTTATAAATTTGCAGATATTCTTGAAGTAGGTTCAACTTTAATAAATAAATATGGCCTCGAATCTGTAAAAAGATTTAAAAAAGAATTTCCCGAAAAAACTATCTATGCAGATGTAAAACTTATTGACAGAATAGAAGATACAATAATAGATTACGCTGCAATTGGCGCTAACTATATATCTGTACTTGCAGGCACTACAAATAATATTATACATACAGCTACACAAATAGCCCACGAAAATAAATGCAAAATTGCTTTAGATTTAGTAGATTCGCACTCTCTTGGCCAATCTGCTATGGACTCTAAAGCGCTTGATATAGATGCTATAATATTTCACGGACCACACGAAGCTGAAAATTTGGATATTTTATTAGAAGAATGGGAAAATGTTTCTGGCAATACCGACACCCCAATATTTATTTCCGGAATCACAAAAGAAAATATTAATAAAATTATTTCTTTAGACCCTGCTGGAATAATTATTGGAACAGAAATTACTCATTCAAACAATCCAGCTAAAGAAGCTGAATTTTTTAAAAATTTATTAAATAATAAATAAAATAAGTAATTTTTAAAATTAAGGGACTAAATGAAAAAATTAATTATAATTATATTTATTAATTTATTTAATAATTTTTTAGTATCACAAGAAAATAATAATAAAAATGCGGGAAATAAAAACATGCAAAATATATTTTTATATAAAGAAAAATTAGAACTAAAACCATCTGGTCTTGCTGGCATTACAGATAATCAAATAAATGACCACTGGAAACTTTATGTTGGCTACGTAAATAACGTTAATAAAATAAACGAAGAATTAAAAGATTTAACCGCTCAGGGTAAAGCGTCAAGTTTAATTTATGCAGATAGACGCCGCCGTTATGGCTTTGAGTATAATGGAATGATTTTACATGAATATTATTTTGAAAATTTAACTAATAATCAAAAATTAAATAATTTTAATAATCTTGATAATAGTAAGTTAAAAGAAAAAATTATATCTACTTGGGGCTCTTTTGAAAATTGGCTAGAAGATTTTAAAAATACAGGCAAAACGCGTGGCATTGGCTGGGCAATTTTATATACAGATCCAAAAACTGACGAACTTACAAATCAATTTGTTCATGAACACCAAAATGGTGTAATTACAGATTTTAAGCCAATTCTTGTGCTAGATGTTTGGGAACATGCTTATATGGTCGATCACAAAGCTGATGGTCGTGGCGCTTATATTGAAGCTTTTATTAAAAATGTTAACTGGGATATTGTAAATAATAGATATAAATAATATTTAATGAAAAAAATAAAAGGACTTAAACATTTAAGTCCTTTTATTTTTAAAATATCTCACATTTTCGGCTATCTATTGGTTCATCATATTCCGTTTTATTTGATAATAAAAGGTTCTTTGTTTCTTTTAAACAATCCCTTTCTTTCTGAAAAGAAACACTATATCTCCGGCCTGACTCATTATAATAAATTGTTGTAACTGAACCGCTTTTTTTATCAAAATACTTGATCTTCCAAAGCCCTTCATCACTTATACCATTAGATCTAAGATCTAAACTTTTAATTATTTTATTTTTTTTAAATAAATCCCATATATCCCAAATAAATTCTATGGTTACTAGCCAACCAAAGTCATCACGGATTTCATTATAAGTAATATCTAAACTTTCAAGCGAATTGTTTTGTGCCAATATACTAAATATTGGTATAAGAATAATATCATCTTTGATATTATTACCTATATTTAGTTTTTTTAGTGTTTTATTTTTAATTAATGCTTTAAAAAAAATTTTTGCCTGATTTCCACCATTAAACATATCACTATAAATTTGTAGATTTTTATCCTTAGATTTATTTGCTTTCAAAACTTTAATAGCTTCTTCTACAGAATCAACACTAACATTACCAGATTTATCTCTTTTTATTTCTGCAAATAATAAATTAGAACAAAACAAAGTTGTTGTTAGTAAAAAAATTTTTCTTATATTTTTCATAAAAAGCTACTGTAGTAATTAAAACATTTTCAAAATCTTTTTATCTATCTTATCTCTTTTATTATAATTTTATATTTTTTTCATTTTCACCAACAAAATTAAATTTTATATCTGCAAATTGAAATTTACCAAATTTATTAAAAGAAATTTTAAAATTCTCTAAAGAACTCCGTTTTTTTAATATTTCAGTTAATTCCAAAATATCGTTAATTTCGATTTTATTAGTTCTAAGGTCCAATTCTTCAAGGGTTTTATTTTCTTCCAACATTTTCAATAATTCTTCAATGCCTTTGTATCCAATATCATTGATACTAAGACTTAAATTTTTAAGTCCTTTATTTTTTTTTAATGCTTCAGATAAATAAATTGCAGCAGCATCTCCTATGTAATTAATATTAAGAATTAATTTTTCAAGCGTTTTATTTTTTTTTAATGCTTCAGATAAATACTTTATAGCATCATCTGTAATTCTATTAACGCTAAAATTTATTTCTTTAAGTGATTTATTTTCTTTCAAGACTTTTGCAAACTCTATAATTCCTAATAACTCAATATTATTACCGCTAAAATCTAATACTTTAAGAGTCCTGTTTTTATTTAATGCACTAACTATTTTTTCAAATTGTGAATCATTAATAGAATCATAACAAAAATATATTTCTTCTAATGTTGTATTTCGTCCTAATTTATCAGATATAATTTCAATATCTACATCATCTATCATTGTATAAAAAAGCTTTAAAGCTTTAATATCAGGATCATTAGAACTTAACACTTCAATAGCAGATTCAACACTCTTAACAATTTCGATTAAATATCCACCTACAAATCCTTTAATCATACATTCATGTATATTTGTTAAATTATCTAAATATCTTTTACGCATACATCCATTTATTTCTTTTAAATTAAAGATAGACATAAAATTATCTTTAAGATCTAATTCTTTAAGAGTTTTATTCTTTTTTAGCATCTTGGCTAATGCAATAGCCCCTTCATCTCCAATCTTATTACTACAAAGATACAACGTTTCAAGTGTTTTATTCTTTTTTAGCATCTTGGCTAATGCAATAGCCCCTTTATCTCCAATCTCATTATTAATAAGATACAACTTTTCAAGTGTTTTATTTTTTTTTAGCATCTTGGCTAATGCAATAGCCCCTTTATCTCCAATCTTATTATTAATAAGATTTAATTCTTTTAGCGATTCATTTATTTCAAAAGAGATATCTTCAAACTCCAATTCATTAAAATCAATTAAATTGTTACTAAGATCTAATTTTTTAAACGTCTTATTGTCTTTTAATGCATTTATTAAAGCAACAAATCCATCTGCTTTTATATAACAACTATCAAGAATCCATTCTTCTATTGTATTATTTACTTTTAAAATTTCTGCCAAATCAATAATACCATCGATTAAACAATTATTGGTAAAATCTAATATTCTAAATGTATTATTTTCTTTTAACGCATTTATTACATTAGGTGTATCTAAATCTGGTACAAATTTACAATCCAAAATTGTATAATATGATTCATTGGCCATTAAGTAATCTACAGCTTCCTCAGCAGAAAGCACATTCACTTTACAATTTTGATCCATCATCGAAAATAGTGAACGAGAAAAAAACAAGCTCATTACTAATAAAAAAATTTTCTTAATATTTTTCATAAAAAATTTCCTACAACAATTTAAAACATATTTAATATTTTTATTGGTATTTAACTAATTAATCGATTATATATTAATCAAATGAAATAAATTTTAATCCTTCAACTATTTTAGGATTTTTAAACGAATTTAATATTTTTGCTTCATCCTTAATAGCAAGATAATAAACACACAACTTCTCAAGTGAACTATTATTTTTTAATGAGTCAGCTAGTATTATTAATTCTTCATCACCAATCTGAGTGCTACTAAAATCCAATATCTTAAGCTTTTTATCTATTTTTAACAAATCAGCTAATTGATAAATATCTTTTGTTTTTATAGGATTATCACTAAGATTCAAAACCTCAAGTATTGTATTTTCTTTTAATCCTATAACTAAATTACTTACCCAATCATCTGAAAAATTATTTTTACTAAGATCCAATTTTTTGAGAGATTGATTTTTACTCAATAATCCTGACAACGCATTAATGCCTTCATTTGTAATCTTATTATTACTAAACAATAATTCTTCAAGTGATTTATTTTCATTCAACCCCTCCAATATATTATAAATACCTTCATCTCCCATACCATTACCGCTAAGATTTAATACTTTAAGCGTTTTATTTGCTTTCAACATTTCAATAAAACAACTACATTCATTGCCAATAAAATTATAACTAAGATCTAAATTTTTAAGAAATTTATTTTTTGCCAAAACATCTGTTAATACAAATATAACTTTACCTTCAATACAATTATAACTAAGATTAAATTCTTCTAGTGTTTTATTTGTTAGAAAAAAATTAGCCAAAGCACATAAACCCTCTGAACCAATTTTATTATCACTAAGATTTATTTTTTTAAGTGTTTTATTATTTTTCAATAAGTTTGCAATAATACCTGCACATTCAGCATCAAGTCGATTATAAGAAAAATCTAGTTCTTCAATAATTGTATTTTCACTCAATTTTTTAGCCAACACATCCATTACAGAAAAACCTATCCTATCATCACTAAAATCTATTTTTTTAAGTGTTTTATTATTTTTTAATTTTTCAAAAATTATGTGTATTTCTCTAGAATCAATGTAATTACCACTAATATCTAACTTCGTAATAGTTTTATTTTTTCCCAACGCCCTTGCAAAAGACTCTACTTTAATATCTTCGTAAAATATATCATTACAAACCAATGTTTTATCTTCAGGATTATTAGCATTTAAAACTTTAATAGCTTCTTTTACTGAATCAACATAAACATTACCAGATTTATCTCTACATATTTCTGCAGACAATACAGAATAAAATAAAACTGTTATTATTAATAAAATTTTTCTTATATTTTTCATAAAAAATTCTCCTGTAGTAATTAAAACATTTTTAAAATCTTTTTATCTATCTCTTCTCTTTTACTAACTCTTTTAGACTTAACTTTTTTTGATTTTCTTTCTTTATCTTTAAACTGCAAAGAATAAAGCTCTCGTAATTCCACGATATCTGTAGCATCCAAAACATCTTTATCTGGTCGATATCCAATAAATCTTGGAAACCTTAAAGCAAGCCCATCTTGATCTTCTGTTTTACCAGCTGTATGTAGTGGCGAGAGTGTAATTTCGTCAGCCCTTATAGAACATACTATTTCAGGATTTACCCAAACATCTGGGTAAAGTGTTTTAGCACATTCTACATTTTTTGGTTTATCTGTAACTTTTATTGCATCGCATTTATCTTTAACATCTTTAAGCCCAATATCAGTAAGCCCTGTTCCTATTTTGGCAACTGTCTGAAAATTATCTAAATCTTTATTATAAACACCTACAAGTAATGCGCCTATACCAAAACTAGCTCGTTTACCTTTTCCTTTATAGTAGCCCAAAATAACACAATCTATTGTGTCATCAAGATGACCAGATTCTTGGCGTTTTAATTTTATCCAGTTAAAATTTCTTTTTCCTGCTTTATACAAAGCATCTATTTTTTTTACAACAAGACCTTCTAAACCCTGCGAAATATTTTCTTCGAAATATCGTTCTAATTCTTTTGTAGAATTAATCTCTTTTTCTTCGATAACAAAAATAGTATCTTCTTTTTTTGTTGTAGCTATTGTAAGTAATTTTTTACGCCTTTGCTCATGAGTTTTATCAAGATAAGATTCACCATTTAAATATAGTAAATCAAAAAAATATAATTTTAACGGAAAGTCTTGTGCCGTTTGTTCTATATCATATTTTCTTTTACGTTTTACAGTTTCTTGAAATGGCAAAAATGTTCCTGTTTGAACATCATATGAAATAGCTTCACCTTCGGATACAAGTGTTTTTACGTCCAAATCAAGTACCGCTTTTTTAAGGTCAGGAAACATATTTGACATATCCTGCAAATTTCTGGAAAAAAATTTAATATGCGATTTGCTTTTTGTATTATCAACATGAACTTGTAATCTAAAACCATCTAGCTTTGGCTGCGCAACACAAGCACCCAATTTTTGAAAAATATCTTTTGCAGAGGGCAAGCGTTCTGCAGCTGCAGGTCGCAATGGTATACCTGGAATAATTTCAGGTTGCTCTAATTTTTTAAGCCCATTTTCTTTTAAAATTTTTATAATTATGCCAATATCTACGCAAACATTATAAGCTTGCTCAAGAATATTTCTTATAGATTTATCACCAGCATGCATCCATGAAAATGCATCTAATAAAGTCATATCAGAAAAACCTAGACGTAACTTGCCAAGAATTATTCTTATAATATATTTTATAGAAATAACATCTAATTGTTCAAATAAATTTAATAAAAATTTTTCTTTTTTTTCTACAGCTCCATCACCGGATATTTTTAAAAATTCTTGCAAATAATTTTCAACTTCGTTTAACGTCAAACTACTTTTTGGCTCTGGCAGATCATATTCTTGAATTAATAGCCCTAAATCACCTAGTCTTTTTTCTGCATGTTTAATACTATCTTCGCTTTTATCTAAAAATTTGGCCAAAACTTTTATCATACTTTTTGATGCAAAATTAAATTGAGTGCCAATATATGTAGGGTTAAGTTCACCTAAAGTTAAATACGATATAATTGCAGCCTGAGTCGGGGTTGCTTGTGAAAATAAATCTGCAAGAAGTTTTGTCATTTCTGTTCGAGAAGATTCTTTTTCTATTAGTTCAAAAGTTTTTGCGATTTCGATAAACTTCATATTTTCTCCAATTTTTTAATCAAAAAATAAATATTTATTAATTTAAATATATAAAAAAAATAATCCCTGGTAATGCCAGGGATTAAAAATTATTTTTATATTGGTAGCGACGCAGGGATTCGAACCCCGGACCTACGGATTATGATTCCGTCGCTCTAACCACCTGAGCTACGTCGCCACTAAATTTTTAGAGTTTAATGCTCTTTATTTTAGTATTATCCAAAACAAAATCAAACATTGCTTTTAAAAAATATACACCAGATAATACTGTAGCAATTATACCAATCATTAATGTAACTGCAAAGCCCCTTATTACTGGGCCACCAAACTTAAATAATACTAAACCGGTTAAAAAAGTAGTAATATTTGAGTCTAAAATAACAACCATTGCCCCTTTAAAACCATCATCTAATGCTTTTCTAAATGGCACGCCATTTTTAAGCTGTTCTTTTACGCCTTCATAAATTAATATAGAAGCATCGATAGCCATACCAATTGTAAGCACCATACCCGCAATACCCGAAAGTACTAATGCTGAATCAAAATAAGAAAGCAGCAATAAAATCAAAAACATATTATAAATAAGAGCAAATACTGCAAATATTCCTGCAACTTTATAATAAATTACACTAAATACAAACAATACTAATAAAGCCAAAATACATGCCAAAATACCATTTCGTATAGAATCTTGACCCAAAGACGCGCCAACACGAGTTTCTTGCTCAAACTTTATAGGCGCAACTAAAGCACCAGAGCGTAAAACAAGTGCCAAATCATTACCATCTTCTGGTGAGAAATTTCCTGTTATTTGTCCTTGACCACCAATTTCTGACTGAATTGTGGGAGCTGAATACATTATATTATCTATTATAATACCCAAACTCTTACCAATATTACCACCAGTTAATTCTCTAAATTTTCCGGCTCCAGAAGAATCCAATTTAAAGCTTACTGCTATTTTATTATATTGATCATAAGTTACTCGAGCATCAACAATATGATCACCTGTTAAATCTGGAAATGCAGAAACTAAATATACTACACCATCAGTTTCATCATCCATTCCTGTTTTTTTAACTTTACCTTTAATAATCATTTTATCAGATGGCAACTCACCATCAAAAGCATCTAAAATTTCACTTTCAGATTTTGCAACTTTTTCAACTAACTTAAAATCTAATTTTGCTGTTTTTGTTATAACAGATTTTACACGTTCTGGGTCATCAACACCTGGCAATTGAACAATAATTTGTTTTTCACCATGTTGCTGAACAACAATACCTTCTACTCCAAAACCACTTAATCTATTTGATAAAACATTAACAGCTTGCTCTACAGAGCCCAAACGAATGCGTTGTTCTTCTGCTGAAGTTAATTCACAAACTACATCTAAACCTTTTAAGCTTGTTTTTAAATTTAAAACTTCTCGCTTAATTAAATTAAAACAAACTTTTGCATCATTTTCATCATTAAAAGATAATACTAAATTTGTTCCAACAACTTCTCTTTTTACAGGCCAAACATTTAAACTATTTGTTTTAAATACAGGGTCCAAGTTTTTATTTTCAAGCTTTAATCTTGAATCTATTGCCTTATCAACTTCAACACCCAAAACTAAATATGTACCACCCTGCAAATCTATGCCCAATTTTAATCTTGGCATACTTACTGCGTGCCACATTTTTTCAACAAAGGAAAACTTTCTACCAGAATCTGATTCTAATCTTTGTGCCTTTTTAATATCAATATTAAATAAAAAATAAACTCCAATAATTGCTACAGCAATCCATATCATTAATTTTGAAAATATTAATCTTCCAACTCTTGCAGCCATCAATCTCTCCTAAATAAAATTTAATACGCTAATAAATTTAATATAAAAATCTAATACTGGCACGCCAGCCGTAGCCTTGGCGTAGGCTGGTGCCGAGGAGGGGACTCGAACCCCTACGGGGTTACCCCCGCTGCCCCCTTAAAGCAGTGCGTCTACCAGTTTCGCCACCTCGGCAAGCAAAAAACTTACAATTTTTCAATTAAAAGTTACAAGCAAAAGTTACCAGATAATTAAATTATTGGCAATCTATTTAGCTCAAAAATATTATTTTGTTTTAAGTTCATTTGCCTTATTTTTTACGTCCTGCACAAATTTTTTAAATAAATCTTGAGTTTTAATAGTTATATTTTTTAAATAAATTTTTATTTTAATATACAGAGAAACATCTTGAACTATTTGCTCTTGTTTTACTATTTCTAGCGCAAATGGTTCCTGTATTTTATCTTGATTAATGCTTTTGTTTACTTGTTCTTGTTCGATTTTTTTTACAGAAATATCTAAATTTTCATTAATAGAATTTATTCCTGTTTCAACTTCTTGAAATAATTTATCTATTTCTTTTATTAAATTATTTTCTATATTTTGCAAAATATCTGTAATTAGCGTTAAATAATTTTTTAACTTTTCAATATTTTCGTTCAACATTATATCATTAATATTATCTATATCCCCAAGTTTCAATTCTCTACTTTTAATAGCACATTCTGCTGCTTTTGCAGCCGCTGCATCAATTTCTGATAATTTAGCCAAAACTTTGTCTTCTAATAAATCTATTTCATTAGATTTATTTTTTATACCTTCCAACTCTGTTAAATATTCTGGTTTAATTGTTTCTGATTCTAAATTAAACCGACTAGATGATTGAAATGCGCCAGTTCCTGAACTTATTTTTAATAACAATTCATCCAAAGGCTTATCTACTTTATTTTGATAATTTTCGTGAGCCAAATTTCTTGATAATCTAATTTTTTCTGCAACAGTATCTATTTTTTTTAAATAATCTTTTTGAGTTTCTATATATTTTTCAGTAGATTCTTTAAGTGCAATTTGAGTAAAAGCAAAATTTACAATAAACAAACTATAAATTAAATTTGTGATAAATTTAATTTTACACATACTCTTTCCCTTCTAATATTTAATTTTAAATTATTTATTAATTTAATTATTTTTTAATTAAAAAAATTATAGAGCTTAGCAAATATGTCTACAAACATATAATAAACCTTCTGATACCAAAATTTTATTTCTGGTCTTTTTGAAATATCTTCTTGTTGCTCTTTGGTTTTTAAAAGATTTTCTTCTTTTATTTTTTGAATTCTTTCTGCTCTTTCTCTAATTACTATACCTTTTGACTCTAATTCTTGAATTTGATTAGATACCAAATCCATTTGTTTTTTAATATTATCTAAATAATTATTAAAATCATTATATAAAGTCTCTGTTATATATTTTTTAATGGCATTAACTTTTTCTAAATTTTCACCTTTTAATTTATAAAAAATTAATCTAGCCTTTTTGTCATCTATAATATTCCAAATTTCATCTACCATATTACTAGACTTTATAGACTCTTCATTTGCCATTAAAACAAATTCTTCTACTTTTTTTAATCTATCATTAAGACCTTTATCCAGATCATTTATAGATTTTATATCCAATTTTAATTGTTCTACATTTTTAATTAATTTTTTATTATCTTCTAAGATCTCATCTAGGCTAATTTCTTCTATACTTATAACGCCCCTATCAGATTGTTCTAAATATTTTTTCTTTTGCTTTTGTAGATAATTATTAACACTAACAAATAATGCATTTATAGATGCTTGGTTAAATCCTTCTTTTTTATAAAACGCATCTAACAAAGCATCTATAGGTAAATATTCTTGAGAATACTTTTGAGCAAAAGATTGAATAGACTCAACAACAAACTGAATCTCTCGATTAATCTTATCTGATTCTTTTAACCATTCTTTCTTTTTAACCCAATTTCCCTGTACCCCAATTTTATCTTCAGATAAATTGGTATTTTCTAGACCATCTGTATTTTGAGCTAATAAGCTACAAAAAAAAACCACACCAAAAAATACCACTACTCTATTAAATACTTTCATAAAAACCTTTTTTAAATTTTATAAAGTTTTAGCAAGATCTTCTAATTCTTTAAAAAGACTTTTTATTAACTCATCTGCTTCACCAGAAGTATAACTCCATAAAATTCCCTGATCAACTCTAGTTAAAATTGATCTATCTGATTTTATATCTATAGTATCTATTCTTACAATATTCATTAATGGATGCACTGAAGAAGGAGCTCTTACAACACCAGCTCTTCCTAAAACACTATATGCAACATTACCTTCACCAAGAAAGCACAACATAACTTTTTTTTGCCAAACCATATTTTTATATCCAGTATGTTCTTTGTGAATTGTAAGCAATAAGCTTTCATCACCTTTTGGATATACACACTGAACCGGAGTTGTATTTGGAATACCTTTTTCAGAAAAAGTAGCCAAAACTGCTACTGTATTTTTGCGTTTTAATAAATTAACTAAATCTTCTGGTAACTTAACGCCAACGTGTTTAGCCATAATACCCCTAAAAAAATTTATAAATAAACTTAAACTATATAAGTTTCAAAACTATCTCATTTTCAAGCAAAAAACCTTTTTTGGTAAGATAAAAATTACCTCCATCGACAAAAATTAATCCTAGATTTTTTAGCTCATTTAACTCTTTTAAAAAATCTTGTTTTTTTTCATCACTTAAAAAGTATAACATACTATGCAAGTCCCCACCTTTTTTGGTTCTTAATGCAAGCATTAATCTTTCTAAAAGCACCTGCTGTTCGGTTAAATTTTCTTTTTGAGCAAAATCTAGAAGGCTATTTTCAATTTTTAAATAATTATTTAAATTTTTTTCGTTTATATATCTTGTTGTTCCATCAAAAGAACTAGCTCCCAACCCTAATCCCAAATATGCTTTTCTATCCCAATAAGCCATATTATGAGCTGATTCAAAGCCAACTTTGGCAAAATTAGAAATTTCGTATTGCATAAAATTATTTAATTCCAAAAAATTAACGGTTTTTTCGTAAATGTCAGATATCATATCATCGTTTAATAAAAAAAGCTCATTTTTTTTAATAAGATCAAATAATTTTGTTTTTTTATACAACGTTAACAAATAAACAGAAACATGCTTTAATGGCCAACTAGCAATAATTTTGAGTGTGTTTTCCCAAATATTATCATCAACACCCGGCAAGCCTAAAATTAAATCTACAGAGATATTATCAAAATAATTTTGAGCTAAATTTATAGCATTTATAGCCTGAGCAACTGTTTGGTTACGCCCCACTTTTGATAAAGCATTATCATCTAATACCTGTATTCCCATACTTAATCTATTTATACCCAAATTTTTCCAGCAAGCTAACTTATCTTGAGTAATATCTGCAGGATTGGCTTCTATCGTAAATTCTTTTAATTCACTAAAATCAAAATTATTTTTAAGTTCTATAATAAATTTTTCTAATAAATTAATAGGCCAAATAGACGGCGTGCCTCCACCAATAAATATAGTTTTAATTTTATTTAAATTATTAAAACTTTTAACTTGTGAACATAAAATGTCATTATATTCTTGTGATAAATTATCTAAATTACAAAACGACAAAAAATCGCAGTAAAAACATTTACTGCGACAAAATGGCCAGTGTATATATAAATGCTCAAAATTATTCAATTTAACTTCTCTATATTAATATTAATTTTTTATAAAATTTTAAAAAAGATCACAAACACAACAAATTTTTTGTTCACTTTTTCGTTCTTTTTCTGCTTGATCTTTATACTTATCTAATATACTTAAAATGTTATCAAACAAATCTTCTTTACTTTCATAAAGACTTCCAGCTTCGTTTAAATAGTCAAAAATCGTAAGGCCTGTTTCACTTGTTTTTAAAACCAATTCAGGATTTGCATTTAAGACATTAATAACTTCATCTTTATCTGCATTATTTACAGCTTCTAATAAATCTTTAAAAGTATATTCTTGTTCAACAAAATTTCTTGTCTGTGAATAAATAGCAATATTTATTACAAAAAAAATTAATATTAAAAATAATTTTTTAAAATACATAAAACCCTCTTTAAAAATAAAACCGGGCTTTATTTTATATTACAAAAATACTTTTTTGCTATATTTTTTATTTTACCAAAGATTATTCATTGCATCTTGCAATACTTTAGGCAAAATTACAGAACCATCTTGTTGCTGATAAACTTCCATTAAAGCAACCATAAGTCTTGGCAACGCAAGCGAAGATGCATTTAAAGTATGAACAAGTTCTGGTTTTGAATCAGCACTCTTTCTATACCTAATTTGAGCTCTTCTTGCCTGAAAATCTGTACAATTACTACAAGACGAAACTTCGTAATATTGTCCCTGACCTGGAAGCCAGACTTCAATATCATAAGTTTTTGATGAAGCAAAAGAACAATCTTGTGCTGCCAATAAACTTACCCTATAATGTAAGCCTAGCATTTGTAATATTTTTTCTGCAGATTTTATCATACGAATTAATTCTTCGTTAGATTCTTTTGGTTCACATACAGAATAAATTTCAACTTTTTCAAATTGATGAATTCTAATTAAGCCTCTTTCTGTTGAACCATAACCTCCAGCTTCTCTTCTAAAACAACTTGTCCATGCAGCATATCTTTTTGGTAAATCTTGAACATTTAAAATTTGTCCTGCATGCACATTTGTTAAACTAACCTCTGCTGTGGGTATTAAACACAAATCATCTTGCATTTTATAAAAGTCACCTTCAAACTTTGGTAAATTACTAGAATTTACAAGAGCTTGTTCTTTTACCAAATAAGGTGGTATTACTGGTTCAAAACCATGTTGATAATTATTTTTAAGCATTAAATTTGTTAATGCATAAATTAACTTAACTGCATCTTTTTTGTAAAAAATAAAATTTGAACCCGACATTACTGTTGCAGCATCAAAATCAAACCAACCAAGCTTTTCGTTTAGTTCAACATGATTTTTTGGTTTAAAATTAAACTCTTTTTTTGATCCAAAATCCCAAGCTGTTTTATTAGATTCTTTGTTGCCCTCAGGAATATCATCTTGTGGAATATTAGGACAAGATAATAATAATTTTTTAAAATCTTTTTCTATTTCTAGCAAATTATTTTCTTTGTCTTTTAATAATTTACTTATTTCTATAGATTTATCTCGCAATTCTTGAGTAATTCCCTGTTTGCCTTTTGCAGCAAGATCATTTTTTTCTTTTCTTAAATTTTCTATTTCTAAATTCAAGGCTCGAACTTTTATATCTAAATCTATTAATTTATTTATTTCAAACTTCGGCTCTTTTTTTAAAATTAATTTTTTAATTTTATCAGCATCTGTTCTTAATAAATTTAAATCTATCATTTTAAACTCCAGCTAACGTAACACCAGGCTCCAATTTTATTAAACTAATTTTTTCATACACAGATTTTGTATTATCTTTTAATGCATCAATTAATTTAAATAAACTAATTTTTTTCTGACCCGAAAATTTATTTACCTGTTTTTCCAAATTCTGGGTAAAATAAATAATCAAACCTTTGTCAGTATAACTTAAATCTTTCTTTTCACTATTATATTTAAGTAAAATCTTGTAAACATCAGACACACATAAATTTAAATTATTAGTACGAGAATTAAAATAATTTTTTATTATTTTTCTTAAAATATAAATCGATACTAATCCGGCTGTTCCAATTAACAATGGATTTTTAACAACATTAAACGTTTTAGAAATCGCATCTAAACTATCCAAAATAATTCTATATGCCATTAAATAATGCACCTCTATCATCACAGGAGTTTTGTCACTAACGCCACCAAGTCCACTATTAATTTTAGATGCTATACCAAGAAAATTTGCAAAAAAGCCATTATTTTGTTGATCATTTTCCTGTACATTATTTAAAAGAACTTGTCGTTTAAGATCAAGAAGCATATCCATAGAAGGTGACAAATATTCGTTATTAAAATCAGGATTAAAACCCTTTTCATCTAATTGTTTAATACCATTAAGTAAATTATTTTCTAAGTAGCTTTTATATTTTAAGATCTCTATTTTAGAAATATTTTGCTTAGTTTGATTTGCATAATTTAAAACAACTTGTTTTTTATTATTTACAAAATTTTTAATACTATCTTTATTTTTATAAAACAAATAAGCACTTGTTCCCAAAACAACTGTCCAAAAAGAATATTTAAGCCAATTTTGTCTTAAATGATTTTGTTTATTTAAACCTATAAAAGCATTTTTTGAATATATTTTAAATGCATTAATATTATCTAAATTATTTACAAGAAATTTAGCCTTAGATTCAAAATCTAAAGCTTTAAATGATTCATAATCACTATTAAATAGTTTTTGATCTGGATATATATTTTTTGTAAAAAAAGAATTTACGCAAAAGATCGCTTTATCTAGCAAATTTTTATACTCTACAAGACTTAGCTTATGATCAAAATCATTAGATAAATTTATAATTAATTCATCTATATAACCTAAATAAGAAGAATTTCTAATCTTTAAATATTCTAATTTTTTTAATTTTAATTTTATATTTTCACTAGAATTAGAAAATAAATTTTCTAGCTTATCTTGAATACTTGGATCTTTTAAATGCGAATACCAAAAATCTGAAAATAAAATTGTGTTATCAATTTCTTTATGTAATATCTTTTTAAAAGAATTTAAACTATCTAATGTTTTTAAATATATAGAAGCATATTTTAATGAATCAAAAGAAGCTTCTTGTTCTTTAGAAAACTCTAAATTTTCTTTGTTCAAAAAAGGGTTTACCTGTGCTTTTAAATAATTCAAGCTGAACAAAAATATTAAAAATATTAAAAAATTTCTTTTCATAAATGCCCTATTATGCTAAAAAATACTATCCGCCCCAACTATTACTTAATAAGTAGACTATCTTAAATGAATTTAATTTTTTTTCAAAAAAAGGCTTTAAACAGATGAAAAACGTCATTTTTAGAGAATATGACATAAGAGGACTTGTAGATAAAGAGTTTACAATACAAGAAAGTTATATATTAGCACAAGCTATAGTTACTTATTTAAAAAATAAAAATCCCCAAATAAATAGCCTGATTGTCGCCAGAGATGGAAGAAATCATTCTCCAGCAATAAGAGATAATATTATAAAAGCTATTACAGATATGGGAATAAATGTTTTAGATATAGGCATTTGCCCTACTCCTGTATTTTATTTTGCCCTTTTTAATACAAATATAAAATCTGGCATCATGATCACAGCATCCCATAACCCTGCACAATATAATGGCATGAAAATATGCTTAGATACAAAATCTGTATATGGTTCACAAATACAAGAAATTAAAAATATTTGTGAAACTAAAAATTTTTATATAAATAATTTAAAAAATCTTGGCACAGTAACTTTTCAGGACATAAATTCACCATATATAAACTGGTTAAGTGATAATTTTGCGCATTTAAAAAATTATGAAATTAATGCTTTAATCGATTGCGGAAATGCAACCGGAGGCGTAATCATACCAGAACTTATAAAAAAAATGGGCTGGAAAAATGTTAAAGCTTTATATGAAAACTTAGATGGTAATTTTCCAAATCACGAAGCTGACCCAACTAATATTAAAAACATGCAAGATATTTTTAATTTATTAAAAACAGATAATAATCTTGAACTGGGTTTAGGATTAGACGGTGATTGTGATAGAATGTCACCCATGACAAAAACTGGTTTTTTGGTCCCTGGCGATCAATTATTAGCTATATTTGCTCAAAAAATATTACTACAATATCCAGGAGCTCCTATTGTTTTTGATATAAAGGCATCTTCAGGATTAATAGAATTACTTCAAAAATGGGGTGCTAATGACCAAATTTGTGCATCAGGACATTCTTTAATTAAACAAAAATTATATGATACGAATGCAAAACTTGCTGGCGAATTAAGTTGTCACTTTTTCTTTAATGATAAATATTTTGGCTATGATGACGGCATTTATGCAATATTAAGATTATTTGAAATAATAAAAGAATCTGGAAAATCCCTAGATAAATTACTAGAAATTTTTCCCAAAAAAGAAAGCTCTCCCGAATTTAGAATAGCATGCAAAGAAGAAGATAAAGAAAAAATAGTAAACCATGTAAAAGATACTTTTAAACAAAATAAAGAATATTCAAGTTTAACAATAGATGGCATAAGAGCAACAAAAACAAATAGTTGGGGGCTTGTCAGAGCATCAAATACCCAACCTGTAATTTGTTTAAGATTTGAATCTAGTACCAAAGATGACTTAAATAATATAAAAAAAGAATTTTATGAAGCTTTAAAACCATATTTTAATTTAAAAGAATTAAGGGATACTCTTGAATTATAAAAATAATATAGGCTTACATATAAAACTTGAAAATAGCCTTTGTGCTCTTTTAGTTAAAGCACAAAAATTTAACGTTTTATCATTTCAGTTTTTTTTAACAAAAGAAAGTGATAACAAATATTTAAAAATCGATAATACAGATTTAAAAAACTTTTTGCGAATCACTAAAAATTTAAATAATTTATATATTCACAATTCATACTGGATAAATTTATGTAGTGGCAAAAACATAGGATATCAGTCCAGTATAAAATTATTAAAAAAAGAAATAGATCTTGCTAAAAAACTAAAAATTAGAAATTTAATTTTACACCCAGGAGCATCGACGCACTTTAAAAGTATCCCCCAAGATCCAAATGGCAAACTAAGAGGAATAGACAATTTAGCAAGAGCATTAAATTTAATACTAAAAAGAGAGCATTTTATAAATTTATATCTAGAAAACACAGCACATAAAAGCAGTACTATTGGTAGTGATCTTAATGACTTTATATTAATAAAAGAGAAACTCGATTTTCCAGAAAGAATCGCATATTGCATTGATTTTGCTCATGCATTCTCTTATGGATATAATATAGAAAAAACAGAAGATTTTATAAATTTATTAGATAAAACAATAGGTTTGAAAAATATAAAATTAATACACCTAAACGACTCTTTAGAAGAAAAAAGCTCAAAAAAAGACAAACACGAACTTATAGGGCATGGATTAATAGGCGAAAATACACTAAAAAACTTAACTTTACATCCAAAGCTTATAGATTTACCAGTAATACTCGAACTGCCAAATTCGCCAGAAAAAGACATTATTTCATGTTTGCAGACTGTAAACAGCTGGGGACAACCATTACAAACAGAAAAATTTATTTCTTTAACACAAAACAAATAATGCAATAGTTTCAAAAATTTGTTATTTGTGTAAAATAATCTTTCTTTTAGATTACTTGTTTACTACTTGTACTTTTTAGTGCTTAGCCTTTTGACGTATATAACCATATGTTTAAAATTAGTAGTAATAAAAGATGCTGACTTAGTAAAAACAAAAGAAAGACATTTTTATGAATAATATAGAAAAAGTAAATTTATTAGTGGGGGATTATAAAATGAAATTTATTAAGAATACAAAAAATTGGCGTAAATTAATTATAATCAGCTTAGCCATAGTTTTAGTAAATAGTTTAACAGCTATGCAAACACCTGAAAATAACAGTTTAGAAAATAGACTAGAAAAAATGCAAATTACGACAATTAAACCAGAACAACTAAATAATAAACAAACAACAGCTGCTGACCAAAAAGCAAAACAAATAGAAAACGTAACAAAATTAAATTCTTTGTTGCAAAATATATTAGTAATTTTGCAAAATCCAAATTTAGAAGCAGAATTTAACAAATTTAATAATACAAATGCAACAATATATTTGAACAATGCTGTTATTATAGCCGTAATTTCTAAAAAACTTTTAGGTGCAACAATTGCAAAAAATGATTTATTATTACTTCAAAATATAAATTTAAATGGAAAAAGCGCTTCAGAAATAGTACGTGATATATTTTTATACGTTATATATAAAGCTTTAGAGTTTAACAATAACGATTTATCAACAGATACAGCAACTTTATTAAATTCTATTAAAGAAATAATTAATAAAAAATATACTATTAATTTTGAGCTATTAAATAACAGTCAAGAAATAAAAGTAGCATTATTAAATGATGTAGCAATACAAAATATTTTAGCAAATCCAACTATAAAAAAATTCATACTAATTATGCAAAAAGCTCCACATTTAGCTGTAAACTTTTTAAATTTTATCGCAAACGATGCAAAAGTAACTAGATATATTAATATGGCTCCTGAATTTAAAAATGCTATTTTAAATATAATTAAAGATATAAGCTGTCTAGCATAAATAATTAGTACAATTTATTAAAATATGTCTAAATTTATTTATTACTATTTTTTAATGCACTCCAAGAATTAGGCCAAATAGATTCCAAAATTTCGCCTATGCTTTGCGCATATTGTCTAATTTCCCATTGTGCATCTTGTGCAATTCTTAATTTATAAAAAGCAAACCAATTACGCAAATTAGCAGTAGCATAAAATTCTGTATAATTACCAACAGGCACTATTAATCTTGCTTGCTCTCGACATACTCCCATAGATAATAATTTATTATACGCATTTAACGAATTATTATATGCATCGCTTAAAATTTTTGTACAAACTTCTTGATCTGCAACTTGTCCCAAACTTGCTTGTTTATTTGTACTTGCCTGCAATCTCCAAACATCTGGCATATAAAATTTACCAACAGGATCTGCAGAGTATCGCATAGAAACTTCATTATAAGATTGTGTTCTATGCCTCATCCATTGTCTTGCCACAATTAATGGTGTAACAATTTTAAATGTAGCACTTTGATGCTCAAATGGAGTCATGTGAAAATTTTGAGCCAAGTAATTCATAAGCCCCAAATCACGTTCAACATTTTCTCCAGTCTTGCCACTTGCAGCATGCGAAACTCTAGCCGAAAGAGCTGGCATTTGATCTGTATTATATTTAGAACCCTGCATTTGTGTAATTGCTACAAGTTCTACAATTGCATAAGGATCTGTTTCACCATATGGTCGTTTTATTTTTATATTATTTATATTTAAATTATTATTTAAATTATTTTTATTTAGTTCCATAAATTCTCTTTTTAATTTTTATACAGAAGGCAATGTTATACCTGTTTGTTTCATATATTTACCACCACGTTGTGCATATGTAACAGAACACTGCTCTTCACCTTTAAAAAATATAACTTGAGCTAAACCTTCGTTTGCATAAATTTTTGCAGGCAATGGAGTTGTGTTAGAAATTTCTAATGTTACATGGCCTTCCCACCCTGGTTCAAAAGGTGTTACATTTACAATAATTCCACAACGAGCGTAAGTAGATTTTCCTAAACAAATAGTTAGAACATTTTCTGGAATCTTAAAATACTCAACGCTTCTTGCTAATGCAAAAGAATTTGGCGGCACAATACAAACATCACTTTTTATATTTACAAAAGAGTTTGCATCAAACTGTTTTGGATCGACAACTGAGCTTAAAACATTTGTAAAAATTTTAAACTCATCTGCAACTCTTAAATCATAACCATAACTAGAAAGACCATAACTAACTACCTTTGTTTTACCTTCGTTAATATATCTTACTTGTGTTTCTTGAAATGGTTCTATCATTTTATGATTTTTGGACATATAAGAAATCCATTTATCTGCTTGTATGCTCATATTTTTCTCTTTCTTTTAAAATTTAAATTTTACTTTATATTTATAAACATAATTTAATAAACATTTTAATTAATAGAGAATAAACTTGTGTTAAATTTTAATCAATTTTTAGAAAAAGAATTAAATAATCCCCAAAAAAATGCCGCTACTTTTGATTCAGGTCCATTAATAGTTATTGCTGGAGCAGGTTCTGGTAAAACCAGAGTGATTACTTCTCGAATAGCACATTTAATTTTAAATAAAAATATATTACCAAATTCTATTGTTGCTTTAACATTTACAAATAAAGCCGCAAACGAAATGAAAGAGCGTTTAAATAATTTTTTAAATAATTTTGGTAATAATAATAATTTTAACACCTACTCAAAATCACCTTATATTGGCACTTTTCACTCTTATTGTTTATTATTATTACGTACAAATTCGCATTTATTAAATTTTAAAGATTTTTCTATTTTAGATGGCGATGATCAAAAATCTTTAATTAAAAAAATATTAAAAAAATTTGGACTAGAAAAACAATTTTCCGTAAATGAAATGGTTTACGAAATATCTAATTTTAAAAATAAAATAAATCACGATGAATTTGAACTTTTAACTCCAATAGTAAAAGAAATATTTCACGAATATGAAACTGAAAAAGCAAAAGCCCATAATTTTGACTTTGATGATTTACTTTTGGAAATCTTAAAAATGTTTAAAAGTAATATTGATTTTAGAAATAATTTTCAAAAAAAAATTAGACATTTATTAATAGACGAATATCAAGATACTAATGGCGTACAACATGAATTATTAAGATATATGGCTCTAGATAATAATAATAAATTTAATATAGACTCAATTTGCGCTGTAGGTGACGAAGACCAATCTATATATTCTTGGCGGGGTGCAATGGCCACTAACATGCAAAAATTTCAACATGACTTTAAGCCCGTAGAGCTTATAAAAATAGAACAAAATTATAGAACTGTTATACCAATACTAAATGCTGCTAATAATTTAATTTTAAATAACAAAAATAGAACAAATAAAAATTTATGGTCAGATAAAAAAGCCAATAATAGAATTTTATCTATATCGTGTAGATCAGGCAAGCAAGAAGCCTATGCTGTAACAGATATTATTAATAATTTATGTAATAATAATAATAATAATAAATTAAACGAAATAGCTATTTTATACAGAACACATTATCAATCAAGAAATATAGAAGAAGCTCTAATTGCAAATTCTATCCCATATAAAATTATTGGGGGAATTAGATTTTATGAAAGAAAAGAAATAAAAGACTTACTTGCTTATTTAAGATTAATTATAAACCCTTATGACAAAATTAGTTTGATGCGAGTTATAAATTGTCCGAATAGAGGTTTAAGTGATAAATTTGAAGAAATTTTAGACACAGAATGGAATCTAAACCCATTATTAGATTTTAAACAAATATTAAATTTTATAATAAATAATAATAATATAAAAATAACTGGAACAAAAAAACAAGCTATTTTAGACTTTTTAAAATTATATAAAAATATAGAAAATATAAATAGCATTCACGATATTATAGAAAATATAATAAATAATATTAATTACTTTGATTATCTAGAAAAAGAATATGACAACATAGAAAGCAATACCAAAAAAGAAAATATTAAAGAACTTATAAATTCTATATATAACTTTGAAAAAGATAACGTCCAAAATAGTTTAAAAGATTTTTTATACTCAGTTAGTTTAATACAAGAAAAAATCGATAACGAAAAAGAAAATAATAATCAAGTACAATGCATGACATTACATGCAGCCAAAGGACTAGAATTTGATACAATAATAATTATAGGACTAGAAGAAGGGTTACTACCTAGTTCAAAATCATTTAATAGTTTAAAAGAATTAGAAGAAGAACGTAGATTATTATATGTTGGTATAACAAGAGCAAAAGAACGATTAATATTATTACATGCAATAAGCAGAAACAGCTATGGCCAAATTAGTGACCAAGTTATTTCCAGATTTTTAACAGAAATTCCAGAAAATTTAATAAAAGTGTTAGATATAAATGAAAAAACAAGTGTTCAAATAAATTTTGAACTTGCAAATTGGCTTGGCAACAAAAGCAACACAGTATTAACTTTTCAAGATTTTGCTAGTGATCTTGCAAGCAATATGACCTTTAAAAGCACAAGCGAATCTGAAAAATTATTTAATACAAAAAAGCAAAAAATAATTAAAAGCAAAACTAATAAAAAATCTATAACAATTTTTCACAAACAAGAATCAACCCTAACACCAAGCCCATGGGCAAAAAACCAACTAGTCTCTCATCCTAAATTTGGTGTTGGCTTAATTAAACAAACAGAAAAACATGATAGTGAATATTATTTAATTATAGCTTTTAAAGCTGGCGAGAAAAAAATTCTATCAAGCTTTGTTACTAAAATTTAATTTTTATTTAAAAAGTTGTTGTAGATGTTTGATTATATGTAAAAGGCATAGCCTTATTAAATTCCTGCAACATATTACTTATATTATTAAATTTTTTATCACTTAAGTCTGTACCCCAGTCACCAATTTCAAAATCTAACTTTACAGCCAATTGGGTACCTTTAAAATTTAAACATCCACCAACTTTTAACATTTCGCTTACAGGAATACCCCTATCAAAATCAAAATCTACTCCTGTAATTAAACCATTAGGTAATTTTGTATTCTTACCGGGAACAACAAAATACCCCTCTTTTGTTTTTATTATTTCATAAAACTTACCCTGTAGAGTTGGATTATCAAATATATATGGACCTTGCCAATTTTTAGGAAAAGCTAAATTTAAGCAGCCAACTTCAGAACTTGTAAATTTTTCTACATTCAAAAAATCTATATAATTTCTATCATTTTTTATATTTAAAATATTGCATTCTTTATCTATTTTATTTAAAGAAGTAATTATTAAATCAATATCTTGCGTTATTACTCCAGATAAAAAATAAGATTTTTCTTGATAAAGACTCAAAAAAAACAAAACAACAAGCAACGATAGTATAGTAGTGCTAAAAATAGCAAAATGATTTTTAAACCAAGCCCAAAATGACTTAAAAAAACAAACAATATTTTTTTGAATAGCTTCAAAAATATTTAACATAGTTTTCATGATACTCCCCCCTAATAAATATTATTATCAAACAAATCTTACATTAAAAAGCTATTGTTTGTTAATAATTTTAAAAATATTACAAAAAGTGTCTTATTTTTCTACAGATTCTATTTTGTATAAACTTTTATAATATTAATAATTAAATGATCTAATAAAAAAAGCCCTACTCCAATAAATATTAATCCTGAAATAAAAGAAATTATTTTCAAACTTCTTTTACTTAAAGAACTACCTATTAAAGAAGCAAATAATGAAACCAATGTTAATACAGTTAAAGATCCTAAAGAAACAAAACTACTTGCAAAAAAAACCTGGTTTAATGGTAATAAAAAAGCTTTTTTAGGTAATATTTGTATTCCAACTAACATAAAAAAGAATAAAGCTAATGGATTTAAAACAGTTAATAAAAAAGATTTTATAGCCGTTACCCAAATACCTAGTCGCTGTTCATAACTAATATGATTTTCGCCACGAAATGCTTTACGTAAAGAATAAATACCCAAATATAAAAGCATTAGACCACCTAATGTATCTAATACAAAAACAAAACTGTTAGATTCTTTTAAAATGGCAAGAACGCCTATTAAACCTAATAAAAAATACAAGCCATCAGCTATGCAAGCCCCCAAGCCTGTTGCAAAACCATACCAAAAGCCATACACCGAACCCCTATTAAATGTTAATATAAAAATAGGACCTAACGAAGCTGATGCTAAAACTCCTATTAAAAAACATCTTAATAATATAGAAACTTCCATAAAAATCCCCCTCTTAAACTTTAAGTAACAAAAGCTATTATAATTTGTTATATTTATAATATCGTAAAACATAAGTGTAATGCAAAATAAAAGGACTTCAACTTGAATAATACGATTAAATTCGGTACAGATGGAATAAGAGGTTATGCTAATAATTTCCCATTTACCAAAGATGCACTAGAAATTTTGGGTTATTCTATTGCCCGGTGGGCAATTAATAAATATAAAAAAAATAGTCCCAAACTTTTAATTGGCCATGATACTAGAGAATCTTGTGCAAGAATTAAAGCAAATCTAGAAACAGGCTTATTAAGTTATAATTTAGATATTATAGATGCTCAAATTATGCCAACTCCAGCTATATGTAAAATTATAAATTACGATAAAAGTTTTGATTTTGGAATAATAATATCTGCTTCACATAATAAATACACAGATAACGGAATAAAAATTATTGACGCAAAACACGGTAAATTAAGCTTACATGATGAAAAAATTATAGAAGATATTTTTCAGGAAAATTTAAATAATATAAATAAATTAAATATTCAAAAATCCGGAACAATAACAACCTGGGCCGAAGCTCAAAATTTTTATGTAAAAATATTAGAAAAAGAATTTACACAAAATTATTTATTAAATAAAAAAATAGTTTTAGATTGTGCAAATGGAGCAACATACAAAATAGCTTCACAAATTTTTGAATTATTGGGGGCTCAAGTTATAACAATAAATAATAACCCTGATGGCAAAAATATAAATGAAAATTGCGGCGCTTTACACACAGAAATGCTAGAAAAGGCTGTCATAAATAATAAAGCTAATACAGGTTTTGCTTTTGATGGTGATGGCGACAGGGTAATTGGTATAGATAGTAATGGCGAAAAAATAGACGGTGACCAAATTATTGCCATATTAACCCAACACCCAAAAACAAATAATTCTAACGCTGTAGTTGGTACAATTATGACAAATTTAGGTCTAGAGTTATATCTTAAAAATAAAAATATTAATTTATTAAGAACACAAGTAGGCGATAAATACGTAGCACAAGAGCTATCAAAAAATAAATTATTTTTAGGCGGAGAAAGTTCTGGTCATATAATAATGACAGACTATTTAAATGTAGGCGATGGAATTTTTATAGCACTACGAGTATTAGAAACTATAATAGTAAATAATATTATAAATTTAAAACAGTTTAAAAATATACCGCAAATAACTATAAATTTGCCTATAAAAATTAAGCGTGAACTAAATGCTTCGCCATTTATCAATATAATAAAAAAACATGAAAATATTTTAAAAAATGGTCGAATAATAGTAAGATATTCCGGCACAGAAAATTTATTAAGAGTTATGGCTGAAGGTGAAAACGAAGAATTAACAAAAAGCACAGCTTTAGAACTTGCAAATAGCTTGCAAGCAGAGCTAAAATAAAATATAAAGGGGCTATATGGAAATATTAGAATTTATAAAAAAAATATTAAATCTTATTAAAAAATTATTTATAAATGGATTAGTAACATTAATACCAATTACAGCAACTATATTTGTAATACATTTTACTTATAATTTATTATCAAGATGGTTAATTCCAATAAAAAGATGCTTACCTCTTAAATACCAATTAATACCTGCACTAGAATTTGCTTTAATAATTTCAGCAATAATTTTTATTGGCTTACTTGTAAAACTATTAATAGTTGGCCCAATAATAAAAAACATCGAAGAACTTATAGGCAAAATACCTATAATAAAAACTATATATGCTGCAGCAAAAAGTCTTGCTAACTTTTTTAATGTTCCAAGTTTTGCCAGTTCAGACAAAAAAGTTGTATTAATACAATTTCCAAGAGAACATTTTTACCATATAGCATTTCAATTAGATAGTGCAGAAAAAGATTATCAACCGTTAATACCCAATACTCAAGGACAAAAATATTATAAAGTCTTTATGCCAAATTCACCAAATCCTGCAAGTGGCTACTTTTTTATAGTAAGAGAAGATGAAATAATTCATACAAATTTAACATTTGAAGAAGCTATAAAAGCTGTAGTTTCTTGCGGAATAGTAACACCAGAGAGTTTACAAAAATTGCATGATACTGAAAAAATACATATTTAAACGCTTTTTTTATTATTTACTTTTAATAAATATAAGTTTTACCTTTTTATTTAGTTTTATAGAATTTTTTGAAAAAATAATAAGAGTAAAAGATGCTACAATAGGTGCTATATTAAAATTTATAGCACTTAATTCTATTCCTTCTTTTTTTGAATATGTAAATATAAGTTGCTGGCTTGCAACAATAATGCTTTTAAAAGAATTTTTTGAACAAAATGAATGGGAAATATTCAAAATATTAAATATAAATTATAAAAATATTTTTAATATTTTAATTATTTCTGGAATAATTACAGCTACTTTAACTTTTGCAGGCAAAGAGCTTATTGCTGATAAATTACAAAATATATCTTCACAGTTTAAATTTAAAAAATTTAAAAAAATAAATTTTGAAATTCTAACCAGTAAATGGATCGAAATTAAAGATACAAAGAAAAATAATGAAAAAATTTTTTGTTATTTTTCTTTTTTTGATATACCCAAAAACTTGGGCAATAATTTATTAATAATAAAAATATCACAAGATTTTAAAATAAATAAAATAATTAATTCTAAAAATTTTAATTTAACCAATAATTTAGACGAATTAAAATTACACGAATGCAATATTGTAGATTCTAATAAAAATAAAGAAAAATTTTTAAAATCTAAAACCATCTTATTGCCAGGGATTAATTCACAATTAAAAGCACAGAAAAATATATCTTCTGTAAAGAACTTATTAAATTATATTATTTTTAAAAAGAATTATTTGCCATATAATTTATGGCTAGAACTCTTTTATGAATTAATAAAAAAGCTATTATTACTACTACAAATAATAATATACCCTACACTTACTTTTAGCTTGTTTGTATTATTTGAATATTGCAAAAACTATAAATGGTTAATAATTTTTACACCATATCCCATAATGCTTTTACTAGACCTTTTAATTAACTTTTTTATTCAATTTAAGATAAATCCATTATTTTTGATAATACCTTATTTTCTAATAGTATTATTTATATTTTTTATAACAAAAACGATTGAAAAAAAATATATATAGAATATGCTTTTAACTCGATTGTAAAGTTGAAAGTATTATTCATAATATATTATTAGGAGATTAAACGTGAAAAATAATTTATTTCTTTCTGGTCTTTTGAGCGCAATGCTTTGCTTAAATTTAGGAGCAATGACATCAGTAGAAGAACAAATTACAAACATAAACGAAGAAAACATATCTGAAAGCGCTGAAATTATTGAACCAACAGAAAAAGATTTTGTAGTTGAAAATGAAGATGTTGAAGATGAAAATTGCTGCTATTATGAAGAATTAGAAAGAAGCATAAACGAATCTTTAAATTTTTATGCTAAAGGAGTATTATTTTTTGATGCAACTCCTGTAAAAGAACATATTTATGTTACTAAGTATTTTCCAGCAAGAGATACCATTGAATTAATTAAAGTAGGTACAAATATTTTCGGCTCAAACGAATTTGTAAAATCAGAAAATCATTTAGAAAAACCATCCGTACTAGAGCATACCATTAATCTTTATGGTGCAAGAAAAAGAATTCCACAAAAATTTGCAGGCGCCAGAGAAAAGTCTTTCTTAGGTATTGGAAATTTTCTAGCTTGGACAATATTGCCACAAAGAACATATGCAGGCCAAATATTTATAGATGAATACAAAGCAAATATGCCTATGTTTTTTGTATTAAAAAATGAGACTCAATTAACAGCCCTAAGAACATATTTTAAAACAAACAATGTTCTTCCAAATGCAACAGAAAAACCTCTAATATTATTAAGTATTTTGGATAACCCAAATTTAACTAATTTAAATGCTGAAAATTTAGCATTTTTAAATTCATACTTTAATTCTTTTTCTGTTCAAAACAAATATCTTGCTGATACTTTTGCAAAAGCAAAAGAAAGACTTCAGGATATTGGTTTTAATGCACGACTAGAAAACAAAGATTTATCAATTAGAGAGTATGTATTTAGAGAAATAGAGGAAACATCCGAAAAATGGGAAGCTGACAGATTAGCAGGCAAAGCAATATTAGGCCTTACTGCCATTGTAGCTATTCAGCCATTTATAAAATTAATGAACACATCAAAGAACACCTTGTCCAACCTTATTTTCCCTAAAAAGAATGAACCTAAACAACCAACAGAAGAATCATTATTATGGCAAGAATTAAGAGAAACAAACAACAACTTTAAAGAATTTATCGAAACTATGAAAAATAAAAATCAACCAGTAATTCAAGAACAAAATTAAATAAATAAAAAAAGGCTGCTAAATTTAGCAGCCTTTTTTTATTGTTGTTTATTTTAAATATACTTAATTAAAAAATTATTTATTTTTCAAATAACGCTAAAAATTCTTTATTCCCACTAGATGCACCAAGAATTGGTGATTCTATAACTCCAACACATTTAAATCCAAATTCAAGCATGCCATTTTTTATTTTTTCAATAACCTCTTGATGAACTTTATCACTTTTAACCAGACCACCTTTACTTACATTTTCTGGTCCTGCTTCAAACTGTGGCTTAATTAACGTTATAATTTTAGCTGATGGTTTAATTAATTTAGTTACAGCAGGTAAAACTTTTAATATAGAAATAAAAGAAAGATCTAGCGTTACAAGATCAACAAAGTCTGGTAAATAATCTAAATTTCTTAAATTAGTTTTTTCCATTAAAACCAGTCTTGGATCGTTTATAATTTTTTCATGTACTTGGCCATGACCAACATCAACACCATAAACTTTTTTTGCCCCACGCTGCAATAAACAATCTGTAAAACCTCCTGTAGATATTCCAGCATCAAGAACAACTAAATCTTTAACGTCGACATTAAAACTATCTAAAGCTTTTTCGAGCTTAAACCCAGCGCGTCCTACAAACTTTGGTTCTTCAACTGTAAGTAATATTTCTAGTTCTTCATTTATAGGCGTTCCAGCTTTTGAAACAACTTTACCATCAACCAAAACTTTATTTTGCAAAATCCAGCTTTGTATTTGATTTCTGGTAAACTGAGGATATTTTTCTTGAACTAATAAATCTAAGCGTTTTTTTATTTTCATAATTTTAAAAAATAATTTTTAATTTTCCATAATATTTTTAATTAAATCCGATTTTTTATAAAAGTATCTAGAAGATAAACTGTCTTCATCTTTTAATATTTTTTCCGTAGATAAAACTGCAAACATTTTATCTACAGTTTTAACAGTTATTAAACTATCTTTTTTAACACCAGAAATAATATCTCTAAAATCTTTTAGTGTTTTTACTTCTTTTCCATTAATTTCTGCCAAAATTGAACCCTGCGTCAACACTCTAGATTTTTGAGCTTGAGAGTTTGGTAATATATGTGTAATTATAAGTGCCGGCTCATGTTGCTTTTCTGGTTTTACATAATTTGCCAAAAACAAATTCTCTTTTGCAAATATAGCAATATGATTTAAAGTTAATGGCATAACAACCAAACCACCAAAAACTTCGTAATCAATCAAATCTGATTCAAATTCTGGGTATATACTTCTTACTGGAGGCAAATATTTATCATTTAATTTAAAATTAAAATCTTTACGAACACCATTTCTATAAATTACAAAATAAATATCATCACCTATAGTAAATCTATTTAAAAAATCTAGTATAGAAATTTTATCTTCACTCCAAGGAACAGACATTTCTCCATAAAGGTCTAGTTTATAACCATTAACTTCGTAAAGCATATCATTTTCTTTAACACCAATACTATGTAATACTGTGTTATCAAAAACCTGAGCAATATACCAACCTCCTGGTTCAGGATTATTTAAATACTTAACTATCTCTGGAGTTGCAACTGTAAACATACAACCAAGAACAGGTTTTCTTAAAAGTTTTACTTTTTTCATATCTTTAAGCGCACTTTTAACTTCATTTACAGGGATTATATATCCCACATTTTGTGCACCAGATATTATTGCAAAATTTATTCCAATAACTTTACCATCACTATCCAAAGAAGGTCCTCCAGAATTACCAGGATTTAATGGCGCCGTAATTTGTATAAAGCCAGAACTTTCACGGCCACTAACAATTCCTAAAGTACTTTTTAATCTTTCTTGACCCAATGGATATCCTAACGCTAATACATCTTGAGTACGCAAAACAGCGTCTGAATCACCTAATTCTAAATAACTAATGTGCCCTAATTCTTTTTTAATTTCGTCAAAAGAATTTTTAGTTAGTTTTAAAAGAGCAACATCTTTATCGGGACAAACACCAACAATTTCTACATCAAATTGTTTTCGACCAAATGCCGGTATTTGTATTTTAACACTATTAGCCTGAGCGACGACATGATAGTTTGTTACAAAATAACCTTTATCATCTATAAAAAAACCAGAACCAGCCCCACCACCTTGCTTTGGAGTTTTATATGGTTCTGTCCAATTAAATTCATCTACCATTGTAAAAACTTGAACAACAGTGTTTTTTACCTTTTTTTGAACAGAAAGCCAAGTTTTAGGTGTAGAAATATCGGGCAAGCTATTTTGATTATTGTCTATATTTTTTATGTTTTCAGATTCTTTAATTATTTGCGTAGCTAAAAATTCATTATATTTTTTTAAATTACGCTTTTGTTTAATATTTTTATATATAAAAAATAAAGAAAATATTATTATCCCCAATAATATATAAATAACTATTTTTTTAATAGTTTTATTCTCATTATTATAATACATTACAACCCCTGACAATAATTAATAAATTTTAATAGCCAACTATTAAAATAATAACAGATCAATAAAAAATAGATATTATTTATTAGAGCATTTTTAACTTAAATTTAAAATAAAGTGCACTTAAAAAATAAAGTAAAAATAATACTAATAACGTTTTATGAAATTGCAAAATAAATGCAAATGCAAAAATAGAAATTATAACAATTTTACGCCATTTTTTTGTTAAACCAAAAGATGAAGTAAAACTTAATATATTTTTTTTAAATGCCGGAAATTTAACCCTACTTACCATTAAAATTGATAATAAAAAAACTAAAATAAATGTTATCAATAATAAAATAAAATTATTATCGTAAATAAAACCCGTATTCAAATAAAATATAGCTAAAAAACATCCTGCAATAGTTGTAGGCAAACCTAAAAAAAATATAGATTGTTCCTGTGCCATGAGATTAAATCTTGCTAAACGCAAAATACCTGCCAAAAAAAATATACAGGATAATAATAAGCCAAAAAAACCCAATGTTTTAAGCTGCCAAAAATATATTAATAAAGCCGGAGCTAAACAAAACGACACAGAATCAGCTAGTGAATCTAACTGTAAGCCCATTGGACTAGCTGCCCCAACTAAACGCGCTATGCGGCCATCAAGGGCATCCATTAATGCTCCCAACAATATAAAATAAGCAGCAGAAAGATATTCAGATTTTGCTGTAAAAATAATAGAACAAAAACCAAAAAAAGCATTACCCAAAGTAAATATATTTGGCAATAAATTAATACTTTTTTTAAATAAAATCTTTTTATTTTTTGCTAAATTTTGAAATCGTTTTTTGCGAATTTTTGCAAAAATCACAGGACTCCCTACTCACCATCATCTTAAATTATAATCACTTTGCAACGCTTACTTTTGCATGTCTTATTACTTTATTATTAAAAGTATAGCCTTTAGCCAAAACTTGAACAATTTGGCCATGTTTAAAACTATCGCTCTCTACTTGCATTAAAGCTTCATGTAATTCAGGATCAAAGGCTCCAGAACAATCTACCTCATTTACGCCTAAACTATCTAAAACTTTATTTAAATTTTTATAAATCAAATCAAGGCCATCTATAGCTGAAATTTTTGTATTTTCTGTTTCTTTTTTTATAGAAGTTATTGCACGTTCTAAATCATCAAAAACCGGCAAAAATTCTTCTATTATATTAGCTCTAGCTAATTCTTCCCATTCAGCTCTTTCTTTTGTAACTCGTTTTTTAAAGTTATCAAAATCTGCATTTGTTCTTAAAAGTTGCGTTTTTAATTTATCAAGTTCTAATTTACATAAATCTTGTTCTTGATTTAATTCTTGATCTTTTATTTGTTCATCATTTACCATAATTAACCCAATTTTATTATATTTTAATAATTAATATATAAACATTCTAACATAATAAAATTATCAAGAAAATGGGCTTTATAATTTATAAATTATACTTTTATGCCCAAAAGCTCTTTTATATAATCCCAACTTAAATAGTCTATCATGGTAGATTTTGTGTATGAGTAAGTAGGTGTTTTATTTTCTGCAAATTTTACTAAACCATTTCTTTCAAAATTAAATTTATCAAATCCAGTCTTTTTATCTGTCATTAAATAAAAGGGTATATATAATATCCACTTTGCAATAATTTCTGAATGCATTTTCATATGTCCGGGTTTATTTGTTAATCCAAACCACCCTGTTCCTTTTATTTTTACTTCTAAATTTGCAGCACGATCATTTTTTGGTTCCGGCAATAAATGATCGCCTACTAAATCTTGAACAAGATCTCCTTTTGAGTAAAAGTTAAATAAGCAACCTACTACTTTCATATTTGCTTCATAATCTGGTATATCATTTGGAGTTCCAAGAGTATAAACTCTATCCATTAAACAATCTGAATTCAAACTTTTACTTACAGGGTGTAATTTATTATATTCTTTAACTTCAGTACAAACTTGTTCGTAATATTTTTGATCCCATTCTTGAGTATTGGCAATTTTATCAGATACTAAATTATTTTTGTCTTGAGAGATTATAGGTACTTGAGCTGTCTGAAAATCAAGCGCTACGGCCAAAAGTTGACTTGCTGCTTTTATAACATGTCCACCATAACTATGGCCTATAAGTATTATTTCTTTTTCACCCTTATTATTTAAATCAACTATTAATTTTGCGAGATCTTTTGCTGCATTTAATCGTTCTCTGTGGGTAATTCCTCCAAGAGATTGCTTCCATGTAAAAGCCTGAATGGTTTGGCCCATAGTTTGAGCTGGAACTTTTAAAGCTTCATGAAAGTACCCTCCGGGCCGATACCATTCCATTTCATCACCCCATGCACCATGAGTTACAATTACAGTACTATTTAAAATATTAAATAAAAATAAACTTAAAAAAAATATACCAACTTTTTCTTTCACGTTCTTCTCCCCAAAATATTTTAAATTTACACAAGTATTTAACTACCTTAGTGCATGCTAAATAAATAATTTTAAGAAAAAAAGAATTTTAAAACTTTGTTGATATTTAAAGCAAAACAAAATATATAATTATTTAATATTAATTAAAAGTTATACAAATAGCAGAAATATCATCCGGGCTTCCTTCCTGACATCGAGCAAAAGAACATAATGATCTTGCTATATTTAAATTTTCATCAACTATTCTATTAACTAAATTTATATGAAAGCTATTTTCAAATACTTCAAAAATATTATTATTACCATTATCAATATCCCACAACCCATCACTTGCTATAAGTAAATATTTTAAATTATTATCTAAAGAATTTCTATCTATTACTTTAATTTCGGGTACTGGTTTAAACCCATATTCTCTTAAATAAAAATCACCAAAAGCACTCTCCATTGATAAAATTTGTTCTTTTTTTCGATTATATAAATATCCACATTCTAAATATGTAATTTCATCAATAGATTTTTTGAAATATTCTTCAAAATTTTCTTTCTTATCAAATGCATTTTGAATCTTTTCAGACTCTTCTAAATTTATTTCATGTATATCCTCATCAAAGACCACCCTAGATTTTAGCATAAAAAAATAATTTAAATAAAATTTATCATTATCATTATCACTAAAAATACGAACTTCGTTTAAAAAAAATAAACCATTTTGAATTAAAGTTTTAGTAATTTCACGATTTATGTCAGCTTTCTGATCATCTGTTTTAAATATAACTTCTCCATTGTTATTCCAAAGGCAAGATCTAGAGTCACCAACATTAAATATATATATTTTATTATCATAAAAGCAAACTCCAGTAGCTGTTGAACCAGGCTCTAACTTACGACCTTTTGTTTGTTCAAACAATTTATTATTATTGTATAAATAATATAAATCTTGATCTACAACATTACATGCTTGCTTTAAAATATCTTCAAATAAAAATTTATTATTTTTTAATAAATTATCTTGTAATAAATTATAAATAACATCTGCAAAATTATCCTGTAAATATTGCGAAACTTCACTGCCACCATGACCATCAAAAACAGCATAAACGTCTAGCCCTAAGTCATCATATTTTTTTATAGATGTTCTATCTTCGTTATATTCATGATCAAGACTATCACATGTAAAACTCGAAATATCCAGCCTAGAAGAATAAACACCATTAATATAAAATGCTTGTATTAATAAAAAAACAAATATATTTTTAATTTTATTCATAAAAATCTTTCGCTATTATTTTGGGTGAAAAATTAATACAATATATAGATAAAAAATTTTTTTTGAAATATTTAATTTTAATAGGAGTAATCATGGGAAAAGAAGGTATAAAAATAATAAAATTAGATGTAAATGAATTAATAAAAACTTTAAATAAAGCATTTGCTGATGAATGGCTTGCATATTATCAATATTGGCTTGGTGCACAAGTTGCAAAAGGCCCAATGAAAGAAGCTGTAATAGCTGAATTAACGCAACATGCAGCAGATGAATTAAGACATGCGCAAATGCTTAGTGCAAGAATTATACAGCTTGGTGGAACGCCATTATTGTCACCAAAAGACTGGTATACTAACACTAATTGTGGTTATTCAGCACCAGAAAATCCATTAGTGAAAAAGCTTTTAGAACAAAATATAGAAGGCGAACGCTGCGCAATAGATGTTTATCAAAAATTAGTAGATCTTACAAAAGATAAAGACATTATAACTTATAATATGGCTTCGCAAATTTTAAGCGACGAAGTTGAACACGAAGATGATCTTGAAAATCTTCTTGAAGATATAAATTTAATTTAAATAAAAAAATATTAATTTCTAATAAAAAATAAACTAGAGTTTTAATTTATTTTAAGCTCTAGTTTGTTTTTTATCTTTACAATTTTTTTCTATTCATTAATATATTGTTCTCACTAAAAATTAGTGATTTATTTGGTTTACATTTATTTTTTACAATTTTAATTATCAAGACGTGATTCTATGAAAAGAATAATAAAAATATTATTTGTTCTTTATTTTATAATTGGCTTTAATTTTCAAGCTAATGCAACCCTAGCTATACATCATCCATCACTTGAACAAGATTTATTACTAAAAAATGATGATCTTAAATTTCAAAGTTGTGATAATTTAACATTGGTAAAAACAGAATTAGTTGAAATAAAAATAACTAATTATGAAATTACAGAAAATGGATCATTTTTAATAACAGGATTACTCATTCATACAACACTTTATGGTGACTTAACACTAAAAAGAGAATTTCAAAACAATGCTTTAATAATTGATATAATAACTAATCCTTATTTTTTAAGACTATTTAGAATAAATCAATATGGATTAAGTGTTTTTAGTAAACACTCTAAAGATTTATTCAAAGATAAATCATTTCATAAATATACGCGTGGTGATCATTCCATAAATATGGCTATGATTTTGGTTAATTTTAATAGACCAATATATGAAATTATATGTGCATTGTTACATGATTTCACGCATACCCTTTTATCTCATTTAGGAGACTCATTACTAAGATTACTAATAGAACAAAATTATAATGATGAAATTATAAAACAAATTAGTGATCTTATATTATCCTCAAAAGAACAAAAAACAGCCATACAAGATATGATATTTGAATGGTATTTTGAAATAACAGGCATAACAAAAATATTAAATGAATATGGCATTGAATTGAGCAAAATTTTATTAGAAAATAATCCAGTCATAAAACGACCTGCACCTCTTTTATGTGCAGATAATTTAGAATACACATTAACTGGTGCGTTTTTAGCAGGAATAATAACTAAAGAAATTATTGATGATATAACAAAACATTTAAACATTACAGAAGACAACTACTGGATATTTAAAAAATATAAAAAAAATGAGGACGATACAACCTGTATCTACATGGCTACAATACTCTTTAACACATCTATGGAACTAGACAAAAAAAATTCTGCAGCTCCATGGAATGCCATTATGAACTATTATGGTGCAATTCTTTTTCAAAAAGCCCTAAATATTGGAATAATTACAGTAGAAAATTTAATATTAGATACAGAAACAAGTGATGACATGTTATGGACAAAAATAAAATCCAGTAAAGATCTAGATATAAAAGATTTAAGAAACAAAGTAAAAAAGCCAAGCAAAGTTTTCAGATTTCTAAAAAAGCAAACAAAAACATCTTTCAAAATTACAACAAAAACAAGAATTATTGATCCAAAAATAGAACTAGAAAATGGAGAAATTAACCTTCTCAGTGAATTAAATTTTAAAATTACAAAAATTTTAAAAAATTATAACTTTATAATGTGCAAACAAGGGCACTGTGTTAAATTTTTTTCAAACGATTATTTACCAGAAAAAAAACTTATTGAAGGGTATTAATCTATAAATTTATCAACTTTTCAAAATCAATTTTTGGGTTTAGAAAAATAGTTAAATAACCTCTATCAAATTCAACTATTTTTTTAAACCCAATTTTTTTTAATAAATTATAAATTTCTTGTTTACCCGTATCAACAAAACCTGAATAATTTTTAAGTTCTATTTCTATAAAATTACCAAGATTATCAACATTATCAAAAACAACTTCAAATAAATTATTATACAAATAAACTTCGCGTGTTTTTTTAATTTCTAAAATTTCTGTAAAACCTGAATATTTTAATATTTCTAAAATTTTTTCAGGTTCATTTATTTTTGTCTCTAATTCATCAACGCTAACTGTTTTTCCTACATTATCTATTTTACGATTTTTAAAGCACAAAAAACTGTCTTTATCTGTAACACGAACTCGCAAAAAATTAGGGGCTTCTATTATTTGATCTTGAGATTTTATATAAAAAGAAAATTTAGGATTATCTAAATAATAATCTGTGATATTTATTATGCCCATAAATTTACTATTTTGAGCTAACCAGTTTTTTAAGTTATTATTATCACTTTTTTCTAATTTGAATTTTATTTCTATCTCTTTTTGCATACATAATCCCTTTTTTTAATTTTTTTGAAAACCAAAATAGAGATCCCGGCTCTGAGGCCGGGATGACCTCACAACTTTAAATTCAAAAACTCTTTTATATTCATAGTCTTTAAAAAACACAACCCTTTAATATTACTAGATCCCGGGTCTGACTCCGGGATAATTAATCCAAATTTATTAATAAATTTTTTTAAATTATCCTGCATAATAGCAATAGCAATTTCTGCAAAATTTCCAGAGTAATTATTATTAGGAAACATGGCATCGACTTGCGATAAATAACTATTAATAAAAGTTTTATATAATAAATCAAAATCACTTTGTTCTACAGGAAAATATAAATTAACCTGTTCTATTTCAAATTGACACCAGACATTTCTATATCCAATAATTTCTATATTTTTGCCAGTTTTATTAAAAAAATTATTAACAGCACCCTGTACAACCAAAAAAGTTTTATAATGAGTTTCCGGACCTACTCCTTTTGGATCAATAGCCACTGTTAAAATATCTGGATTTATGTCTAATAATAATTTATATAGAACTTCTATGTCATTAGACAAATCTTGTAGCTTCTGGGAATAAAACTTTGCCCTAAAGTGAATTATATTCTTATTTGGAATACCCAAACTTGTCCAAACAGACTCTTCTTCATGTTCTCTTACTAGCCCCTTTAAAAAATCTATATTATTAACTTGATTTATATCAATAGAACTTTTATTTATTTTATATAGTTCTAAAAATTTTATTAAATCACTATCTCTTACAGCATTAGAGCCACTTGTCATGGTTAAAAAATAATGTTCGTTTTTACTAGTATTTAAAAGCCAATTAATATATGGCAAATAACCCAAAGTAACATCATCAGGATGTGGCGAAGTATGCAAAAAATTTTTTCCAGAATATTTATTTATTAATTTATTTAAAATTTTGGTCATTAGAAAGACCCTTTAAATAACTTACTTCAGCTTTTGTTAAAAGTCGCCACTTACCTAATGGCAAACCTGCTTTTGTAAGTCCTGCATAATAAAATCTATCTAATTTTTTTACTTTATAATCAAAATATTCAAAAATACGTCTTATAATTCTATTTCGTCCAGAATGTATTTCTAACTCTAATTCTTTATTTTTAGAGCCATTTACAAATGCAATATTATCTACGTTAATAAAACCATCTTCTAATTTAATGCCCTTTTTTATAGCAACAAAATCTTGTTTACTTAATGGCCTATCAAGTGTAACTCTATATCCTTTTGGGATTTCGTATTTAGGATGCGAAAGTTTTTGGGTTAAATCACCATCATTTGTTAAAATAATTAAGCCTGTTGTAGATCTATCTAATCTACCAATAGGATATACTCTAGGTAAATTACTATCTTCAACTAAATCCATAATAATTCTTCTATCACTTTGATCTGAAAGAGTACAAATATAATCTTTTGGCTTATTTAATAAAATATATTTAAAATCAGGCAAAGTTACAATTTTACCATCTACTTGAACAAGATCAGTTTTTTTTACTTCATAAAAAATATTATCAATAACTTGTCCATTTACTTTAACTTTTTTTGATTTAATTAGCTCAGATGCTTTTCTTCGTGAGCAAGCTCCTGCTGTAGGTAAAAATTTATATAACTGCATAAAATCCCAATAATTTAAAATTTAATTAAAAATAAGAATATATAATAACACTAAATCTCATATTCTTCTAATGGACATAGCATATTAATATCATTCTGTGTTAACAAATTTAAATTAATAAAATTAGCAAAAACAGTATTTTTTAAATTTTCTAGATCTAAACTATGAATATATGGAAATTTATATTTATTAAGAATTTGTTCAGTTTTAGAATTTATTTCTATCTTATTTTTAAAACTAGCACAAAATTTTTTACCAGATAAAATATTTATAAGCCCATGCCATTCATCTAAAAATAAATATGGAGCTTTATTTTTACCATTAATCCAATTACATTTAAGATAAATATTTTTCCCAAAAGTTGAAATTCCATTAAACATTAACATCATATTTTTATTTCTCTTATCAACTATAGCTGTAAGTTTAATAGTTTTGTTGGTAAGTTCTCGCGTTATAACACTAAACCATTCAAGCATATTTTGTTCTTTAACAAATTGACGTTCATATTTTTCGTATTGATTAGGAACTCCAGATTTAGCCTCAACACAATAATTATTAGTTATAACATCAAATTCAGTTTGAACTAACGTAATTTTTTTATTATCTAAATTAATCTTAATTCGATCTTTTCCCTTATGATCAAAAACAAAAATATCTAAATTAAAGCCTAAAATATTTTGTTTTAAACAAGTATTAAAAAATAAAGCAGTTTCTATTTCAAAAATATTACCCCAAACATTTTTATTTCTAGAAATATCTTGTTGTAATTTATTTATAATACAAGAAAATCCTGGCAAATTTTTATGAAAGCTCTTTTTAGCTATTTGTACAAGTTCTATATCTGTAAAAGAAAAACATGAAACAAAAAAAAAGAAGGCTATAAAAATGCCTTCTTTTAATTTTTTAAGAATATAAAAAGTTATTGAATTACAAAATCTAAAAATAAAAATCTTCATGACGCCCTCCCAGAAACTCTAAATATCCCCTAAAAAATCCCTAAATTAAGCGGCTCAAGAAGTTATAAAATTTCAAAAGATCTTATTTTAAAATAAATTATATTACGTTTGATTGCATTAATTCAATATATCTAAATTTATATATAAAACACACACAGCTCTTTAAGTTTTCTATTTTTAAAAAAATAATTTTATAAAAAATAAAAACTTAAAGTAATTTATTAACTTAATTTTGATTATTATTTAATTTTTAGATTTTTAGAATAAAAAAAAGCCCTGAAATTAATCAGGGCTTGATTTTTAATCCTGGCAGTACTTATTTTCCCGGACCGTCACCAGTCAAGTATTGTCAGCGTAACAGGCTTTACTTCCGTATTCGGAATGGGAACGGGTGTTTCCCTGTTACTATCGCCACCAGGAAATTTTTATTCAAATTTTCAAGGTTTGGCCTTGCTCGCTTATTCTACCAAAGATAAAATAAACGAGCAAGATAAATTCAAAATATTTGCAGCAATATTATTTTGCCTTGCGGCATATTTGGGTAACTACACTTAGTTTTTGTTGTAGCATAGATAAAACTATCGATCTATTAGTACTGGTTAGCTCCATATCTTACGATACTTCCACACCCAGCCTATCAACCTTGTAGTCTTCAAGGGATCTTCAAAGTAATCTTCTTATCATCTTCTAAGCGAACCTAAAAAACTCAATTCCAACTACGGGATATCTAATCTTGAAGTAGGCTTCCCACTTAGATGCTTTCAGCGGTTATCCCTTCCGAACCTAGCTACCCAGCGTTGCTTTTGGTAAACAACTGGAACACCAGAGGTTCGTCCATCTCGGTCCTCTCGTACTAGAGACAGATCTTCTCAAATATCCTACGCCCACGACGGATAAGGACCGAACTGTCTTACGACGTTCTGAACCCAGCTCGCGTACCACTTTAATTGGCGAACAGCCAAACCCTTGGGACCTT